>ERZ772821.21-NODE-21-length-187352-cov-7.703706_pt1 | contig 187352 bp, 154 predicted proteins | sample MGYA00580859_ERZ772821 | MGnify/ENA primary metagenome ERZ772821 (study PRJEB29015, sample SAMEA2737674) | human gut metagenome | biome: human gut; feature: human-associated habitat; material: faeces | place: China | collected 2012 ...
CGAACTTCTGTGTCGCTTGCGGCAGGGCCGCTCGCGCAAGGAGATAATTTACTCTTTCGAAGTTTCAGTGTCAAGAACTTTTTTTAGAAATTTTTTCGAAAGTTGAAATTCACTTTACGAAGTTAATTTCTTAGTGCTTAAACACCGTATTCGGAGTAGTTAAAATCTCCTTCCCTCGTCAGAGGGTTTGTACATAGTACCAGTGCTTTTCAGAATTGCTAGACTCTAAATTAGTTCTTCAAAATTTGTTCACAATGTTAATTGTTTCTGCTCGTTTCCTTGCATTTTGCCAAAACTTATAACCTTCCCGCATCGTTACGGGCGGTCTTTTAAGCTTGTGTCATTCGGTTCTATGTTTGCTTCATGCGGTTCTACATACGTGTGATAGCAGTGCATGGTACGAGCAGCTTCTTTTTGTGTTCGGATGCGCAGTTCTGGGGCCTGCGTGGGACCAAAAAACTGGAGAGTATGCTGATAGAAATCAGCAGGGCTAAATGGAACTCGAAGCATGCAATATCTGTTTCCGAATCTGTAATTACTGTAGAAGGTCTTCGATTCGCCCAATTCCTTTTCATAGTCTTTCGGCTGATATTGATTCCATCGTTTGCCGGTGTATGCAATGCAATCAAGATTCAGCTGATGCATGATGTCAGTCTGCAGTTCCATAGGAACAAAAACAGTGTGCATGTCGGTTTTTGGAAGTTCCCTAAAGGTAAGCATGATGGTGCTCCGTTGTTTTAACTTTCCGAAATAATCATAGGTCTTCTAAGTAAAGATAACTAAAAGCATCATTTATTGGCTTTGCGCTATCGTATATTCCAACACTATTACTGTTATCTTTCGGAAGGGATACACTCCCTGGGTTGAATACCCATACCTTACTATCGTCTGAAATTTGTTTTGCTACCGCATCTTTGTCCGAACCATCCGTAGATGCGCTCTTTACCATTGCTTCATTTACCTTTATGTGAGTATGTCCATATATGAATGCTGAGTCTTCAGGCAATTGCGGCATATTCATACTGCTTCCATGCAAACCAGTTCCATATATGTGTCCATGGGTAAAAAATAGCGTACGTCCTTGATCATCAATCATTTGCGCATAATCTGCCATGCAGGGAAAATCTAAAACCATTTGGTCTACTTCCGCATCGCAATTTCCCCGCACTGCAAGTACTTTGCCCGTTTTTGAAAACTTATTAAGAAGCGTGATTACCTGTTTAGGATCGTATTCTCTAGGCAAATCATTACGTGGGCCATGATAGAGCAGATCCCCTAAAAGCACTATTTTATCGGGTTGCTGTTGCTCTATTGCCTTTTCCAGGTACTTTGCCCAGTATGCAGACCCATGAATATCAGATGCAATTAGACACTTCATTTTGTCCCCTTTAAGTTGTGATTCTTAACCTTATTAAGTTGCAGCTCTTAACCCAATGAAAAAATATTCCAAAAAGAAATCTACCATAGAAGCACAAAACGACTGCCTCTCGCTAATTGTTACCAAATATAGGTCCATTGTCTGGTACCGTCATTGATAAGCAAATACCACTTTTAATTCGATCAAGATAAAAAGAGGCCTATCAGCTCGAATCTTTCACTTCCGAAAGAAAAGCACAAAGGAGACACCCTATGAACAACGTAATCGTCCGCACCTTATGCGCCATAGCTGGTCTTCTTTGCGCGGGAATCGGTATTATTGGAATGTTTGTTCCTGTACTCCCTACCACCCCTCTTCTTCTTTTAGCAGGGTTTCTTTTTGCCCGTTCATCCAAGCGCCTCAACACGTGGCTGCGCGGAACAAAAGCATGGAAGACCTACGTGAACCCCTTCTTGATCAAGCAGGCAATTCCTGGTCCAACCAAAGCGCGCATACTTATTGTTTCTGGAACGGTTATGCTTATCAGCGCATTTGCCGTAAAGGATATAGCAGGAATAAATTTTGTAGTCTGGTTTGTTTTAGAGCTGGTAATGCTTTTGCTGTTGTACTTAATGTTTGTGCGAATTCCGACAGAAAAGAATACTCGCTCATTCCGTTCAGCCCAGTCAACACAAAATGCTGCAGAGTAGCATCAAACGCACTTCTGCTTAGTAATACAAACTACTTAGTATTACGATCAAACAGTACTTTTAAACCATGAAGCGTCAAGTTATCAACCGTGTCTGTAACGGTTTGCGAAAGCACTTTAATAAGTTTCGCATCAGCACCAGCTGCAATGACTTTGGTCTTATACCCTAATTCTTGCCAAATATAAGATACCAACCCATCAATGCGTGCAACTTCGCCAAGAACAACCCCTGATTGCATGGCAGCTCGAGTTGATTTTCCAATCACCGTAGTAGGAGCCTTGAGATCTACCACTGGTAATTTTGCCGCAGCAGCAGACAATCCTTTCGCTGACGATTCGAGCCCCGGAGCAATAATGCCTCCTACAAATTCGCCATTTTTGTCGATAACTTCAAATGTTGTAGTGGTTTCAAGGTTAACGACCACCAACGGAGAACCAAACAGATCACGAGCGCCAATCATTTCAGCTATGCGGTCGGCACCAAGCTCAGAGGGATCACTGTATCCTAATCGAATACCTGTTTTGAGCCCTGGTCCTACCTGTAATGGCGTGCGTCCACACTCCATAGTTAACGCACTCACCCAGGCTTTAGTAATAGGAGGAGCAACTGAAGCAATAATGCTTCCTTGTATATTTAGCTGCTCAAAATCAGCTTCTCCGGCAGAAACATCAGAAGTCTTTGTGTTTTCTGAAACAAAACTTTGATTTTCACTTCCGTCCTGATGTTGATTCTTTTTCAGATGCTGGCCTCTTTTTTGCTCCCTTTGCAAGGAAGCAAAAAAATTCATAAGAATAGTCTGCACTTCGCTAACGGTAATAGTGGCAGGCGTAGTGACTGTCCATTTGGAAACCAGAGTATCGTGCTGGTACAAACCAATTTTAGTAACCGTATTACCAATATTTACTGCCAGCATAGAAGTAACAGCCATTGCCAATCCTCATTTTCAGATAAACAAACTCACACATCATATTTAAAGCATTACCGCAAAGATGAATACGTAAACATTCTAGCGACCACAAGGTAATTCAGGAAGTCATGACATCTTAGTCATGACATCTTAGCCATGCAATCTTGGGCTTTATTATTCCCATCCGTAGAGCCTACCATTTTGCTCTAAATGCCACCCCTAGCGCATACTAAGCATTTAGATTCCCTGTTCATGCACTGAAACATTAACCCACTGCGTTTGCGTTACATTCGCTCCCGAAAAAATACCTATATCGAGCATGCAGTCCCTATAGTCACGACCATGCGCAATAGTAATGTAATTATCATCAATCAATCGATTGTGCGTTGGATCGAGACCTACCCATCTTCCTTCGTGATAAATTTCAACCCAAGCATGAGTTGCCCCTTCGCCGCCAAGCATGCCCGCAATATAACGGGAAGCCAATCCGAGGTTTCGGCATACCGCCAACATAACATGTGCGTAATCCTGACAAACACCCTTACCCTGCGCAAGCGCCTCTTCGGCAGTCGTTTTGATAGTGGTAGAACCAGGAGTATAGATAAAAGCCTTATAGACCTCATCCATGATTTCGCAAGCAACTTCAATAGGTGAAGCTTCAGCAGGCAAAGCAGCAATGCGCGCTTTGCATATCTCAGATAAATGCTCAAGAGAAGGGCCTGGCATCGTAAGCGCTGAATTAAAACGGTAAAGTGGCTTGAACTGTTCTGGCTTGGTATTTTCATTGTCCACAAACGCTATGCCCGAAACGTGATAGCTAAACACTTCATGAGGTTCGGGAATAGTACCAGTTACTACAACTGAATCAAAAGAGTCGATTTGTTTTTCGAGTTTTGTATCGGGCTCCAAGTTCATTTCCACATCAACAATCTGCTGACGCGGACCCGTTGCGGGAATGCAGCGCAGTTGAAACTTATGATCAGTAACAGGATGGCTGAAGGTAAGCTTCATTTGATAATCAAATTCAAGCTTTTTCATACCACTCTCCCTATTCGTTCAATGCCGACGAACAATCTTACCACTACTTTAAGTCCAAAACCTCACCTTGGTTTAGACTTGCCTCTCGGGAAGATTTTTTCAGGCACGCTTTATGGGCGAGCGGCATCCATATCCATTGAATTCAGCAAGAACCCCGCATCTGGGTCAAACGCAACGACACGATCATCGAAATCGCTGATTAGTTCAGCTAGTTCTTCGGCTCGCTTTTCGTATCCTCGGCAGGGTAATTTGCCGATAAGCCAATGGGAGCTGTCAGCAAAGCATTGCGGCAGGGGAAGATCATCAAGTGAGCGTACATACGTCGTTAGTTTTCTCATGGGCGGACGTAAAACTTCATCACTGAATCCAAAGCGTGTGTACAGATCAATACGTTCCAAATACTTACCTAAGAACAAAAACGATTTCATGGTTGGCTCTACCGAAGAGTTTTCTACTCCACCCCAAAATGCGAGCATATCGTCGGTAATATCGCGAAGATCATATACATCTTCTGCCGCATTCGCATGATGTGCCGCGTCCGCAATAGCACTCAAAGCAAGTTCAATGTATTGAAGCAGACGAGATCCTAATTCTGGACGGAGAATTACAGCGTTATAAAATGCAGAGATAATGGCACTGCGAACCGAATCGCGATTGGTTTTGTCGTATAGAAAGTTCTGAATAAACGCATCGAAATCTTCGAAGTCTTCAGGTAAATCGAGCGCGCGAGCAAAAGGCCGAAAAGCATCGATATCGGTATCCATAACCCGATCGTAAAAAGGAAAAAATGCGCTCAAAGTGGTAAATACCCGCTCGGTATATCTTCCCAACCAAAATAAGTTTTCTGCCTTCGAAGCAGTGACATGAGCCAAGCTCCTGTAGTTTTTACGCCCAATTTCTGTTCGCACACGCTCACGCGTAAGAGCAGCTTTTTGCTGAAATTCATCGGATGCAAGTACCCACGTATCCTTAAATCCTCCACCTTGAGAAGAATTCACAATCATTTCTCCAGGCACTGAAGAATAACGGGTTAGACCCGAATACCATACATGGGTGTTTTGCCCCGTGAGAACAAAAGCGCGTAAATCGCATTTTCGAGGAGAAACTTCTCCTGTTTTTTCATCGATAACATCAATATCCCGAAAATGAATAACCTCTTGGGCAATAAATCGACGAGGATCAGCCTTGATTCGATCAGTAAGTTCTTCACGCTGCATCTTGTCCAAGCTAGAACCAAACACGACCCCGTAACCGCCCGCTTCTGCTACATCTTTGATGACCAATTCGCCAAGACGGCTTAGCACTTCTTTTCTATCTTTCTCAAAAAGAGGCATATATGTTGGAGCGTTTTGCAGAATAGGCTTTTCGTTCAAATAGTATTCAACCATTCTTGGAACAAAATAATAGACAGCCTTGTCATCTGCTACTCCGTTACCCAAGGCATTCACGATGGCAACATTTCCAGCACGGTATGCCCCTAAAATGCCTGGTACCCCAATCACTGAATCAGGATTAAATGCAAATGGATCCAAATATTCGTCTGACAAGCGTCGATACACCACACCAACACGATGATGGCATCCCGAATAGTCTCGCAAATATACTTTATTGTCTAAAACTTCAAGATCTTCAGGGAACACCAACTCTGCCCCTGTTTTTTCGGCAAGATAAGCGTGCTCAAAAAACGCAGAGTTAAAGCGCCCCGGACTGAGCACTACAGCAATCCCCTCAGTAGAAACAAAATCCATAGTTTTACGCAAAAGACGCGGATAGTCGCGATTGTCTCTTAAGCTCACATCGCGAAACAATTTCGGATCGGCACGACGTTCTATGTCTCGAACAAACAAAGGATAGCTTGCTCCCGATGGAATACGAAGATTATCTTCTAGTACCCACCAGCGGCCATCTTCACCTTGAACTAAATCTTCGCCTGCAATATGAGCAAAAACTCCACCAGGCGGCGTTACTCCATTTACCTGAGGAAGGTACCCTGGAGAGGTGTACACAAACTCTTCAGGAATTACTCCATCGTGAATAATGTTTTTATCGGAATAGATATCACGTAGAAAAGCGTTAAGAGCATTGACGCGTTGCTTAAGACCACGTTCCAATTCGTCATATTCATCCGAAGCGATTATGCGAGGAATAGGGTCATAGGGGAATAATCGATCATGGTATTCCCCGTTATGATAGATTCCAAAACGAACACCATTGCGCGCTAGTTCGCGGTTGATCGATTCTCTTCGGTTAACCAGTTCTTTAGCTAATGCACGAGCAGCAGTTTCCATGAGTAACCCGACCTTATCCCCTAGTGCCTGTTTTTTATGTAAAAGATGCACCTTTACACCCTCTATACAAAAGTGCACTCCTTTAGTGTAATGGAGTGCACTTTTTCTTAAACAGGAACACTTGATAAGACTCAAGCTTTTTACAAAAAGGAAACTAATCGCTAACTTAACTGCAGCAATCTCCGAACAAGAAAAACTACATGCAAGTATAGCCACCATCTACGGGCACCATAATGCCCGTCACATAAGATGAAGCAGGAGAAGCTAAGAATAGGACAGCAGTATCGAGTTCACCTTCTTCGCCATAACGCTCCGCAGGAATCATGGTACGAGCATTTGCCTGGAAGAAATCGCTATCCAACGTTTCTTTGGTAAGAGGTGTATAGAAATATCCTGGACAAATTGCGTTTACATTAATACCCTTTGCAGACCATTCAGCAGCCAAAGCGCGCGTAAGATTTACTACACCACCTTTAGCCGCGTGATAAGGAGCAGATCCTGCAACCTTATTACCTACTAAACCATACATCGAGGCAATATTGATGATACGGCCATAACCTGCAGGAATCATGGCTTGCTTTGCCACTGCGCGAGCAACCTTAAAGGTGCCAAACAAATCAATGTCCACCTCGCCAGCAAATTGTTCATCAGTAATATCTTCCGCAGGAGCAACAGCACCAGTACCAGCATTATTGATCAAAATATCAATGCGACCATATTTTTCTAAAACCTTTGCAACGGTATCGTTAACCATATCGGTATTAGTGATATCACAACGAATAGGATAAGTATCTACGCCAAACTCCTCATTGAGCTGCTTAGCTACCTCTTCAATCTTTTCTTGACGGCGAGCAATAGGAACAATGGTGCAGCCTTGACTTGCCAGCGCCTTCGCCATTTGAACGCCAAGCCCTCCAGAGCAACCAGTAACGATAGCGACACGTCCTGTTAAATCAAAATAGTTTTTCATTTGCAGCGCTCCAATCCACTCAGCAAAGATCATGATGCTTTAGTTTAGTAAAGTGATGCGAATCGCTTTTGGAGAAAAAGCTTGAGCGGTGCTATCTTTTCGGAAAGTGTTACAGAACGCGCGATCACTTAGTCATCAATTCCAAAACGATTCTCTAGCTTATCCTGCGATGTATCGAGACGCTCTTCAATTTGTTCAAGTTGAAGCTCAAGCGAACGGTAATCATCCCATGTCAACGAACCAGAACGATATTCCCCTTCTTGCTGGTCTTCGTAAGTATCCATCTCAAGTTCGAGAGCATTAAATTTACTATCGAGTTCAAAATAGCTGTCAATTCGAGCATCTCGGTCACTGGGAACTTCAGCGGCTTCTGCCTGAGAGATTAATTCATCGGCACGGTCGCTAAAATCTTGCACCGTTGGATTATCGTAAGTTGTTTGATTCTGAGAAGCTTGATCTTGATTGTCGGCATCATCTGCTACATCGCCAGTAGCTGGAGCGTCATCAGAATTTTGCTCGTTTTGCAAACGCTCAACCTCAGCTTCAAGCTCCGCAATGCGCTGTTCTTCGCTATTGTTGCCACATCCTACCAAAAGCAAACTCATTCCGAAGAAAAGCAGCACAGTAAAGCCGATTAGTACCACATTCTTAAAGGGGGTTTGCTTTGATGTTGTTTTAGCAATCATGGCAATGACCTCCTAAAACTAAAATGCTATTATATTAGTAACATAATTGAACGTTGATAGTTTCGCAACATTTTTTCGGTGATTGTTGCTTTTCTTACGTGGGAATTTCTTGCTCCGGCTTCGTTTTATTTCGCGCATCGCAAAAAGCATTCCGATATAAAACTTTCCAAAATCTACAAAGAAATTTACAGTAATAGCAACAAGGAAAGGACACTCTATGGTTCCCGAAAACCCCACTCTCGAACAGTTAGAAGCTGAATTCAATAACGACAAATTTGCTACTCATGCTGCACATTGCAAAATCGTGGAAGGCAACAAAGGTCATTCCGTCTGCGAAATGCCCATCGAAGATATCCATCGCAATGCAATGGGAAATGTTATGGGTGGGGCAATTTTTACCTTGGCTGATTTCGCTCTTGCTATCGCCGGAAATGTCGGTCAACCTCCCACGGTTTCAGTTACCCATTCGATAGATTTCTTTCGTTCAAGTAAAGGCACCAAACTTATCGCAACCGCTCACTGCGATAAAGCAGGAAGTCGCCTTGCTTTCTTCACGGTAGATATTACCGACGATTTAGGGAAGGATATTGCACGCATGACCGCAACGTGCGCGCGTGTATAACCTATACACACGTATAAAAAGCAAATACTCAAACGCGAATCACTTGATACAGCCTAACTAAGCCTGGCAAAGTTTCCTTTCGCTACTTCCCTGTTACAGATATCCTAAAAGAGACAAATAGTCCTGCGCACTATTAGGAACTTCGAGCGTAAAGGTTTGTCCTTCAGCCGAAACCGTAATATATGAAGGATCTTCATAGGTAGTAACTTCTGCAGAAATTCCCCCATAATTTACCGCTTGTGTCCCTGTTTCTTTTGCATCGTTTGGAAGAGAAGTTACTGACCAATTATTAATATCGAGGTTGTCTATCGCTTGGTTCACTTGCTCTTCAGACATACCAGTCTGTGCAGCTATGTCTGACGCATTAGCATAAAGAGTATCTTCAGCTTTGGATTTTATGCCAGAGGCATCAATGGCAGCATTTGTTGCAGCGTTAGTGCCAAGTCCGAGCATGCCATGGACCGATTGCCCAATCGGCGTAGAAGATAACGGAGTAAAAGTAAAAAGAACTATTACGCAAGCAAGAATTGCCAATAAAGCCGCCAGCCCACCTAAAAGCTTCAAAACAACGTTCATCGCAATTCCTCCTTCTCTTATGGAGTGGCTAGTTTATCACTAACATATGGAAAACTTACGATGCATTTCTAAACGTTTTGACTCCATTTAGGCACCCCTACGCAAACAATTTCACGATTAAGAGAATTAAACAAATTCGATCAATTTTTCTCCATGAAAATCGTCAAGCTGATGTAGCGGGTGGTAAACTTTTATACCATGTTCACCTGGCATTATGGCGATTTATAACCATTCATTCTCAAAACGTATTTGACCTATAAAGAAAGAATTGTTTCGTTTGTCAAATTCTTATTGCAATCCCGCAAAAAAAGGATTAAAAACAGTGTTGGCAAAAATCGAAGCTGAGAAAATTCGTTGAAAACGCTCGCGTGAAAATACGAAAACGGATGCTTCGAAAATAAGGTATCCGTTATTGGTTTTCGTAAGTATTTTCTACGTAAGGAGGTAGCCAAAATGGCCCCACGCCAGAACAAAATCACCTTGGTTAACCGCTTCGCTTCTACTTCAATTGAGGCAAAACGCCTTGCCGCTACCATCGTTTTTACCTTGCTTATATGTGGCGTTTTACCTTTGATTATTAACGGCTAAGCGTAATCATCCACACCAAAACGCTTGAAATAAGATAATACATTCTGAAGAGACATCTTCTGAGCGATAAGTTGGTTTGCGGTTACTCCGCGCATACGGCCTTGCGCCTTCGCCTGACTGATCTGTTCGCTTACGCGATCATATTCTTTCAGTACCGCCTCGTGGGCATCCTCGTAGCTTGCTAATTTCATCCAAGCTTCTTGCCCAGAGCAGAGTAAGGTCACTTCGTCTTTATCTTTGCGTTCAGTAGCACGTTTCATGGAGCCCTCTGTCCCTTTCATCATTTCAGTTTAAAGAACCAGCGATCTAGCGCTTTAAGAGTCGATTGTTCAAAATTTTTTAGATTTCAGGTAATAATAGTAGCAACAAACGTTTATTAATACCGAAACCTAACAAGAGGATTATCTATGGCAGGCAAAACTAAAAAATCTCTCCCCGTAACGTTCAGCGAAAACAATGACGCAATTATAAATGCGGCAAACGAAGTTCTTACTGACTTAGAATCACTCAGTATTGAAGCACGTTACATGGTCGACGAAAACCCTGAAAGTAAGGGCAATATTGCACTTTGGAACTGCCTTGTAGATATTGAAGATTTGGTAACTACCCTCTCGGAAGGTAAAACGCTTTCAGAAAAGGAAGCTGTTTCTCTTGGCGAAGCATGCGTAGAGGCGGTGCAATATTTCAACAGAAGTGAAGAAGTTTCCAAAAATGAAGTTATTGCCGTGTTCTCTAAACTTAATAATCTCGTATTTAAAAACGACCTATTTGCTTAACCGATCAAGAAAGCAAATAGGTTAGCTGAACCGATAGAGTTACAAAGTCCCCCTTGAACAAGTTCTTTCTTTTTGCAAGAAATGTGCCATACTACACCTATAAAGGTAATAAAAAAGTTAGTACTCGTTTTGGGAAAAATTGCGGTTCAAGAATCATTGAGCTTATTTTTATCAAGACGTATTTTCTTTTTAGCCTTGCATCTACACGATGGCCAAGAACTTCACGGTTCGAGACCCTACCCGTTCAAAACTAGGGGGTGAAGCCCATGAATGAACTACTTTTCTTTCTTGAAATAGTTTTAACTTTTGGGTGTGTAGTTGCAGCTAAAAAGATTTTTGGCAAAGCTGGCCTCATTGCTTGGATCGCTATTGCAATGATCCTCGCTAACTTAACAGTTGTAAAAACCGTTAATCTTTTCGGTATTGATGCCACCTTAGGCAACATTATGTTTGCTTCCACTTTCCTTGCAGGCGATATGCTTAACGAAAACTACGGTAGGCAAGCTGCTCATAAAGGAATCCTTGTAGGATTAGGTGGCGTACTAGTATTTATGGTGTGTACACAAATCAGCTTACTCTACACGCCTAGTACAACTGATGTCTCTCATGATGCAATGGCGCTTTTATTTGCCTTAAACCTTCGGACGAGCATCGCCTCTGTCGCTATGTGCATTTTGGCAAATTGGCTCAACGTTTCTCTCTATGCAAAAATTCGCGAATTAACTCACGGTAAATACCTTTGGCTTCGCAACAATGTCACAACCATCACCTGTAATTGCATTGAGAACTTCTTATTTGTTCTTTTGGCTTTTGGCGGCATTTATTCCCCCGAGCAGATTCTCGCTATTGCCTGTTCCACCTGCGCAATTGAGATTTTCTTAGCCTTATGTGATACCCCGTTTTTGTATCTCTCTCGCGGAAAGTCGAAGATTTTACGTCAAGCTGAAGCTTAATAAGCATTTTTGAACGGTAGCAACCACGCCATTGAATTTTTGCTATTAAAGAATTGGAGTGGTATTTCCACTTTGCGAACTGGATAAACGTTTGCAAGAACTGGAGCTAAACCGAACAAAACAGTACAAGATAAACGTGCACAATAACAACATTACCAACAAACACAATATCCATCAGTTTGTCGCTGCTTCAAAACCTTTCTGATGCTCTAATACCCCTCACCGCAGTTTGACTACCAGTCAGTTTGTCACTGCTCCAAAACATATGGACGTATCCATGATCGGCGAGCTGCGTTTGACTACCAGTCAGTTTGTCACTGCTCCAAAACGATCATCTGACCGCCAGTTACGTCAGAGGAGTTTGACTACCAGTCAGTTTGTCACTGCTCCAAAACTGATTGATGCCACATCGGAGCCGCCGATGGTTTGACTACCAGTCAGTTTGTCACTGTTCCAAAACCGCTATCTGACCAAGCAATAACCGATCAAAGTTTGACTACCAGTCAGTTTGTCACTGCTCCAAAACCGCATTACATCAAGTTCGCCCGTGAAGTTGTTTGACTACCAGTCAGTTTGTCACTGCTCCAAAACTCCTCAGTCGAATCATACGATCCGCTTTCGTTTGACTACCAGTCAGTTTGTCACTGCTCCAAAACAGCACCTCCGCGACAACTTCTGACGGCGGCGTTTGACTACCAGTCAGTTTGTCACTGCTCCAAAACCCAATCCGCCGCAAGATCGCCCGTTGATTGTTTGACTACCAGTCAGTTTGTCACTGCTCCAAAACAATATAGCCAAGGAGCAGGGCGGCTATCAGTTTGACTACCAGTCAGTTTGTCACTGCTCCAAAACACCGTTGCGAGTGGATCGAGTTTTTGTTAGTTTGACTACCAGTCAGTTTGTCACTGCTCCAAAACTGCTACCCATGGAGCCTCTCGCAAGCGCTCGTTTGACTACCAGTCAGTTTGTCACTGCTCCAAAACTCAGGGTGAGCGCTATGGATTCGGCTTACGGTTTGACTACCAGTCAGTTTGTCACTGCTCCAAAACTGCAAGCCGTCCGAGTGTTACAGTTCCGTCGTTTGACTACCAGTCAGTTTGTCACTGCTCCAAAACTGTATTGGGCTATATCTTTTGATCATTTTTGTTTGACTACCAGTCAGTTTGTCACTGCTCCAAAACCCGTTTCGGTAGAACCAAGCACGCCCCGTCGTTTGACTACCAGTCAGTTTGTCACTGCTCCAAAACTGGTGTAGTAATTTACCTCGATGTCAGGCTGTTTGACTACCAGTCAGTTTGTCACTGCTCCAAAACCGAGCCTGGCTTACCTTGGAAATACCGTCTGTTTGACTACCAGTCAGTTTGTCACTGCTCCAAAACCGCGTAGTCTAATAAGTTTTTGCCAAATTCGTTTGACTACCAGTCAGTTTGTCACTGCTCCAAAACAATTTAGTCGGTGCGATGCAACGTTTATTCGTTTGACTACCAGTCAGTTTGTCACTGCTCCAAAACTGGCCGAGTGCGGGGGCGGGTTCGCCGTGGGTTTGACTACCAGTCAGTTTGTCACTGCTCCAAAACAGGTGCTTTGCCATCCGATAGCGCTTTGTAGTTTGACTACCAGTCAGTTTGTCACTGCTCCAAAACTGTAGACGATGAAGAACTAACGCGCTTGCAGTTTGACTACCAGTCAGTTTGTCACTGCTCCAAAACTCCCTGTAGTGAATTTCGCCGTCCCACGCCGTTTGACTACCAGTCAGTTTGTCACTGCTCCAAAACTTTCTGTTCGGTGATGGGTGCTTGTGTGGGGTTTGACTACCAGTCAGTTTGTCACTGCTCCAAAACGACTGCATACGGTTGAGCAATGCAGCGGCAGTTTGACTACCAGTCAGTTTGTCACTGCTCCAAAACAAATTCGGTACTGCTAACGCCGCGTATAGGTTTGACTACCAGTCAGTTTGTCACTGCTCCAAAACTGTTTGGTTGTGATGCTTCGTTATGGTGTGGTTTGACTACCAGTCAGTTTGTCACTGCTCCAAAACCAAGAATCGAGCATTAACGCCGTTTAATTGTTTGACTACCAGTCAGTTTGTCACTGCTCCAAAACTTGACTAGGCAGACCGGCTGGACAGAGTTGTTTGACTACCAGTCAGTTTGTCACTGCTCCAAAACTTTTTAATATGCAAGAACCTAAACAACGGGGTTTGACTACCAGTCAGTTTGTCACTGCTCCAAAACTGGCTCGACGCTATGGTGGTACGGTCTATCGTTTGACTACCAGTCAGTTTGTCACTGCTCCAAAACCCATCAACGATGCGGAAGATGCCGCCATCAGTTTGACTACCAGTCAGTTTGTCACTGCTCCAAAACTCATATGGCGGAGCCTGATGACGCGCGTTAGTTTGACTACCAGTCAGTTTGTCACTGCTCCAAAACAGACACCATTGAGCGCCAGAAGAAACAGATGTTTGACTACCAGTCAGTTTGTCACTGCTCCAAAACTTGGCGTTTGGTGCTGCGGGCGCTGCACTTGTTTGACTACCAGTCAGTTTGTCACTGCTCCAAAACGATATTGTGTTGCTTATTGACTATGTCCCTGTTTGACTACCAGTCAGTTTGTCACTGCTCCAAAACTTGGAATCCTGCTGGTATACCAAACCACCCGTTTGACTACCAGTCAGTTTGTCACTGCTCCAAAACTCAATGGCACCTTAATAATGGCTGGTCGGGGTTTGACTACCAGTCAGTTTGTCACTGCTCCAAAACCGTTTTTCGGTGTTTGAATTATCCGCACCGGTTTGACTACCAGTCAGTTTGTCACTGCTCCAAAACTAAGACTTTTACTCGTGCTGATTCTTCTAGTTTGACTACCAGTCAGTTTGTCACTGCTCCAAAACACTCAATAACGTTTCGCGCCATGGATAAGGTTTGACTACCAGTCAGTTTGTCACTGCTCCAAAACATACGTTACAACTTGCCTGTATAGCAGCGTGTTTGACTACCAGTCAGTTTGTCACTGCTCCAAAACTCTAAGTCTTCGTAGTTTTCCGCGATTTGGGTTTGACTACCAGTCAGTTTGTCACTGCTCCAAAACTTCTGATCGGTTAAGCGATAAATTAAGTAGTTTGACTACCAGTCAGTTTGTCACTGCTCCAAAACTGTCCTGACCCATGCCCGATACATTGATTAGTTTGACTACCAGTCAGTTTGTCACTGCTCCAAAACCCAGTGATGCAAGTAACTAATCCAGTCACGGTTTGACTACCAGTCAGTTTGTCACTGCTCCAAAACGTGCCCGAATCGCTCGACATTGGAAACGAGTTTGACTACCAGTCAGTTTGTCACTGCTCCAAAACCCATTCAGGTTTTTCTTTATCCTTTGGGCGGTTTGACTACCAGTCAGTTTGTCACTGCTCCAAAACCGATTGAAACAAATTCCTATCTGCGCAAGGACAGACAAACCAACTAGAACTAAAGTAGAATTTCGAAAAACTCCTGATCAATAAACAATTTTCTTGGATTCCGAAGATAAATATCCTCATTGCCCTGCACAAGAAAAAGCGCAGGTAAATTATGAAAAAATAACTGATATTCAAGTTCTAAAAGCTCGTTTTTTGTCAGAAATTTCTCAAGATTCACAAATAATAGAACTCGTCTATAACATATATCATGAATAAATTCAATAAACCGTATTAAATTATCAAAGAGCGAAACGGAATCACTTCTATTGATGCCAAATGAACAAGCTTTAAGTGATTGATGCAAACTCCATTCTAACCCAAAAGAATAATGGGCATTGAAACGTAAGCTTAAATCAACCACTAAACGTTCAAACTCCTGACGATTCATTTCAATCTGCCGTCTAATTTCGTCGTCTTCTTTCATGTATTGCTCAACCTGGTCATACAACGCTGAAATTAAACCTCGATCACGCCAAGGCAAGTTGAAGGGGTCAACAATAGAAAGAAAACTATTCTTCTTAGATAATTCTTTTCCATCGTCACTCCATAAGGAAAAGGATTCTAATACTTCACTTTCCCCTAGACCAAATATAGACTGGCAAACTCTTGTAAACAACTGGATTGACTCTATTTGTAAAACAGAAATTTGTCCTGGAACTATCTCTAAAACATTTTCAAAGCCTGAGAAGGAAAGCTTCATAGCACTACAAACTCTTCCATAGTATCCATTTCCTCATACGTTTCACGGTTACCCGTTATGTAAGCCATGGTGGCAAATTGCTTTTCCGTTACTTTAAGCACTTGCACTAAACCCTGTGGAGGTCTATTTTTTCTTAATCTCATAATCGCGGCATTCGCAGCTCCATCGTTGGTAACTAACTTGGCATACACGGATTCTTGCAACATTAAATAACCTTCTTGAATTAGATATTTGCGAAAGATTCGATAATGCTTTCTTTGAGCGCTAGTCTCTACCGGCAAATCAAAAAACACAATTAGTCGCATATAACGAACACGCTCCTTCGCCATTAAGCAACCTCAAAAGCTTCTATTTCATCCACGGTTATCTTCTTGTTTAATGCATTGAGACAATCCTGAATATACAATGACACAACCGAAGACAATCGATACGATCCATCTCTATACGAAACGCCCCTATTAGCAACATCTACTAACACTCGTTTTACCTCAGAGTCAAAAACACTCGGAAGATAATCCACTACAAGTTGATCAACTGCAGGGCGAAATGGTTCCATAAAGTCACAAGCTAAATTGAAAGCATTGTACTCACTTCGATGGCATATTCCTTGCTGGGTCAAATAACCACGAGAAACTATTTCACGATTAACCATAGAGAGCAAAATCGCATAGCCGTAATTAAGGGCAGCATTCACTGCAGAATCCTGTTCCCTACGAAACTCCTTACCAAATAAAGCCTGAAAATAAATTCTCGCCGCCTGCGCTTCTCTATTAGTTGTATCACCCGAACGTACTTCAGGAATAATTCGATACAGTACCTTTGCTTCCGGATACTCCCTTTCCTCCAAAAAACGTGCCTGTTGATGAATTTTATCTTTTACGATTCTTTGCCATACACGCTTCTTTATTGGCTCTCCCCAAGCAAGCTGTTCTCCTATGCGCTTGCTCACATTGTGAGCGCCGTATAAGGGGAGATATTGCCCAATAGGATTGCATTTCTCATCAGAAGTAACCAACGACACTTTTTGCTTAGCCAATTCAGAAAGTAAATAGGCACTGATATTTACCTGTATTGTCTGCAGAACGATAGATGAGATTTCAGAAAGATGAATCTTGACGATATCATCTTCCTTTCGCACTACCATATAACCGCTTTGATAATAAAGACGACAAGGGTTTTCTATAAGTACCGTTCGAAAACTCATAAGTAAGTCTTTCGCTCAAACATGCCTGTTACCGATTGATCAATAAAAGCAAAATGATTCTTAGAATTGCTCATTTCTTTGGAAAAGCTCAACCGCATATTTCCAACCGCTTTTCCGCTTCCAATGCCCGATAGATCGATTTTGTTTGTTTTTGCATCTATAATAGCCACCAAAGAGACCAAGGCTCTTTTTTTGCTTTCTGAATTTGCACTATTGAAACTGTCACTCAAACTAAAGATCTTCAGCTGATTACCTAATCTATTCGCACACAACCTATATCGCTGAACTATCTCTTCAAATAAGCTCTTCAATTCATCTTCTGCTACATCTTTATCGTTAATTGCTTTAAGAAAAACCGTAGTCATATCTTGCGAAAGAGCTATTTGTCGAGCGTTACGAACTGATTTTAATCCTGTTATATAAAGCCTTTCACCGTTTACCTCGATCAGCTGATATTTGTAAACTTTTTCCCTAATAATCCGCAAAAACTTAATTTTGCGTGCTTCTGCATCTTTCTTCGCAAATTCAGTCAATGCATTTGGATCGCGCGCAACTATTGCTGCTACTTGTACGGGAACTGCTGCAAAAACATATTCCTTTACTTCTCCTTTTTTCTTTATTTTTACTGCCTCATACACAAAGAAATACGCAAATTTTTGTTCGTTATATCCACCATATTTACGGGGATCAAGTCCTTTCTTGATTGGAAGCGAAAGGTTCTTCCCTAATGATGGATCTCTGGGCGATATTAAAGTCTCTTTCCAAAACGCACCTGAAGTTTCTTCTGGCATGCGTGAAATATAGCAATCTTTCCTATTTAGAGATTCTCGGATACGAACAGCTGCCACTTCAGCACTCCATGCATCTTTAAAAATCTCACCCGTTTCTTCGTCGAATCCTGAAGTTAAGAAACTCGAAATAACAAAACTTGAAGAGCCTGGCATACCGTACGTACTCATTGGCGTACCGTGATCGTTGGCATATTTTGCACGCTTTGCAATGAAATCTTTTACCGCATGCGAATAACTAATAGGGTTCTCATAAAGCTTATTGTGACGCATTGTAATAAATTGACCAATTTCGCATGCCAAATAAGCATCATGCGCATGATGGTAATCATTTATTTCACGACACTTTATAAGGTCTAAGCGTTTACGCAAATCCGAAGAGAATCCAGCTTTGACAGGACGCACGTTAGTATTTGGGTAAGTCTTCTCTAAAACCAGCGAAGTTAACTTCATACTTTGGCTTGTTTCCACCATTTGACGAGCAATGAATCCACCCAATTCTTTATCGGATACTCGTACTCTGGTTAGATTCTTAAATTTCTTTTCACCAATCAAACCAGCAGCACGCAAAGCTTCCCAATAAGGCTTCATTTTACGAATAATAGAATCGTCAAGAAGCATCGATGCAGACTTACGCTGATTGTCTTCCATATGAACCAGTGCTTTATTTTCGAAACTATCATCCTTGACATACGATTGAGGCAAAATGTGATCTACCTGGTATTTATCAAGTTGCTTAATGTCAAGATCTTTTCCGCAATACATACATTTGCCATTTTGCATAAAGTACAGAGCAAGTCGCTCGTTATCTAAATCTGAAGGATTAGTCTTATTCAGACTATCTGACACATCTTTATTAAAGTATTCTTTTTGTTCCTTTTTAAGAGCTGCAATTGCGTTTTTGATGTTGTCATAACGACGCTTCGTTCTGCGGCCCTTGTTGCGTCCATCTTCATCACGTGTAACTTCAATAAAAATATTTTGCGGTTCACAACCAGCAATACCAACTATTTCGTCAACGATACGCTTAGCTTGATTAACAGTTCGTCTCACCGCAGGAGATCCTGGTAGGTCATTAACATCAAAATTGTCAACTTCCGACACACGCCTCATGTTTTCTTCTTCGATTAGCTTGTCAAAGCCAAACTTATCATCACGCAATATTTCCATGAAAACCATAGTTTCCGAACGCGCATTATTGTTAGGATTACCTTCACGAAGTACATCCATAATGGAATATGGGCCATTATCGGTATGGGTTTTAATGCCGCAAAGCAATTCCTTAGAAAGCCTGCCCCAACCTGTAAAGCGTTTTTTGCAAATTGCTTTTATCTGATCATCAGTTAAACGATCACCATACTTATCTTCAATACTCTCTTTAAGGATAGAGCGATCTTCGAATAAAGTGTTCCACCAAATTAGCTCTTCAATCATCGGAATATCCGCTTCATCTATTTCGTCAACATGAAGCACTTCCTTAAAGAAGACATAAGAAGAAAGCTTTGATTCAAATCCTGTTTCGCCTTGTCCACCCTTTACTTCTGCACATGATTTATGCTTTTCGCATTTAAGCCAATCTTCCACAGCTGCATATTTAACTGACCCTTTCTTTTTCTTGAAAAGGTTCTCAATGATTTCCATGCGTGTTTCGTAATCAAAGCGATGCCAATCTCCACCCATATCACGCCATTTTGAACCGTTAAGCTCGTTTAAAAGGCAGTACTCCTCATACAATAAAGAGCACCGAGGCAATACTGGTTCATCAAGAATATAGGTACAGGTTCCTGTTAGGCGCTCCATAAATTTAGCAGCGCTCTGTTTGCGATCAATAACCTCTTCCCAATTCCATGGATATACTCGCGCATGCTCTTTGCCCTCTTTACGCTGCGACCAAGCAAAACGAGCATTATTATGGTTATCGAGGCGGGCATTCTTTTGCGTGAGAGGGCCTACGTAATATGGAATTCGAAACGTGACTAGGGATTCAAGTTTCTCTTTTTCGGATTCTAAAAATGGATAGAACTGCTTTTGGTTTTCAACAATAGCGTCCATCTCTTCAAGATGAAGCTGATAAGGAATGCTGCCATTGTCACTTGTTTTAAGGCGACGCAAAAACGTTCCTTCTGCAAAACGCTGCATCATATCCACATAGCGTATGTCTTCTTCAGCTACAGTTCCTTTGAATATTTTTTCTACTTCTTTTTTAAAATCATCGTAACTTGCTCCACGCACAGAATTATATTTTGTGTAACCCTTCGCTGTCGCAGGATTATAATTGCGCGCACGAAAGCCTTTCGATGAGTCAAAAATATCTCCGCGGAAAAATTCATCATATTTTTCAGAAGCGAATTCACGTACCAAGTCTTTTAAAAGTTTAAGATCCTCTTTATATTGATCGTAAGCAGCTACTTTACAACTCGAAATGCTGCCACCATTAGCATTTTTCAAGATTCCCATCAAAATATACGCCGAGTAAATCGACTGAAAAGATTCAAACAGCGCAACCCCATCATCAGGACACAGCGAATAAAAAGCTTCTACTTGTTCGTCATTATCGAGCCGTATTTTTTGGTCTTCTTCAAACTCGATAAAAATCTTTTTCATGTTGCCCTGAAGACCGAAAAGCACATTAGCTATTTCCTTTGAAGCATCTTTTGCTTGCTTTGCATCCAGATATTCACCTGGTTGTATAGCTATCCAAGTACTTAAAATAGTTGCTTTATCTTTTCGAGAAGCCCTACTGGAATCAAATGATTCCTTTAGTGCATTTTCCGCAGAAACTTCTACGGTTTTCCCTTCTAGCAAATTCTGAATGTTCTTTTGATTTTTTCGAATATTGCATTCAAGATTTCGAAGTGTACACCAATCCTCCAAAGCCACACAAAGCTTCTCAACTGCATCTCCCATATTGGCATTTGCCGCAGTTAAACCAGGAGTATCTTGATGTAAGAAGTTGCCACGCGCTTTCACAATGTTATGAAAAGCTAAGTAGATTAGACGGATATCTGCCTGCTCTTCCGATTCCATAAGCGCCTTACGCAGATGATAAATAGTGGGATATTTTTTATAGTAATCCGCCTCATTTTCGCCTTTAGGAAAGATTGGACGTGCAGCACCTTTGGGTGAAAGAATTATCGAATGCGATTTATCTTCCTTGAGTAAACGAGACTGACGTAAACGAATGAAAAACTCAGGATCAATCTTCTTGACTTCGTTTTCAAAAAGTTCTTGTAGTAAATCTAAACGCCAACGTCTGCGCATGTAACGGCGACGCTGGCCTCGCTTTAATCGGGTATCGGCTGCGGTATCTGCAGTAGGATAAATACGGCTACCCCACGCAGTTTTTCCTTTAAAATTCAAAAGATTACCCTGCTGATCAGTTACCGCCCAGCCAACCGAGCCCGTGCCTAAATCAAGCCCGATATTATATTCAATACCTTTTTCGCCAACATTTCTTAAATTCATTACGTCCCCCTCGTCGAAACGTGCTAAACTGAACTCATCTTGATACCAGTCAAGATGTCACTGCGAGTCAAAATAAAGATTTAATCTTAAATGCTTCGGCGCCATGTAGATGGCAATCTTTTGACTCATCAAAGAGCCTTCGGGCTCTTTTTGTTTATGGTACCTTAATTTTCAAATTGCCTTTTCATAATAGGCGCCTGAAATGCTCTAACAGTCCTTTCTTTAATACCTTTTAGTGTTGTTATTCATCCACTAAGTTATATTCATACATCAACTTACCTCTACAATCCTTAGCTGCCAGCTAAGGATTCAAGGTATTGTTTTACTCAAGTTTTTGTTTTCACATCAGAACTCACTTGCAATAAGCCCATAAGAGCAGTTGGTAACAAAAAAATCTGCCTATTACTATGCTACCAATTAAAAGAAAAATACTTGTACCATTCATGGCACACTAACCTCGAAATCGGCCAAAATACCAAGGTGCACGGTAAGGCAACGCCTCCACATACCACCTATCCGTACTGCCCTTCTCGGTTATCTCTTGCTCCAAATATAGATGTGTTTCGCGATTGCCAATTTGGACGGTATAGCGCAGTGTTCGCGTTCCTTTGCCCGAAAACGAATTCGCTATAGGTTGCCCTATTACGCGCTCAATCTGAAAGGTACGTCCATCAGGCCAACACACCGAAAGAGGTGTTATAACCCCATCATCACGCCAACGCGCAATAACATCTACATACCGTCGAGTAGTATGTGAATCAGGTAATGACATACTGCTAACAGTTCCTAAAATACCTTTCGAGTTGTTTCCCAAGCATCTACGCTATTTCTTGACTATTTCTTTGTTTGCTTTCTTACTTATTTCGAATCTTTCAAACAGCAACAAGCAGCACGCACAAAAACCCGTGCATGAGCCACTTGACCGTTGCGCTCTTCTAAAAACGCGATATACTTATCCTATAGTAGAACATATGTTCGATATTTTAAAGCAAACGCGCTCAGCAAATATCGCCAAACAAGAGAAAGAACTTATACGTAGTGGATAAAAAGTTTTCGGAAAAATGCTATCTCTGTATAGATCTGAAATCGTTCTATGCAAGTGTTGAATGCACCGATCGTGGCTGGGATCCTTTTACCACTAAGCTTGTTGTTGCTGATCCCGAGCGAAGCCAAACCACTATCTGCCTCGCGGTATCCCCTGCCTTAAAAGCACTTGGTGTACCAGGGCGTTGTCGCGTATTCGAAATCCCCAAAGATATCGACTATTTCATGGCTCCCCCACGCATGAAACGCTATATGGAAGTATCCACCCATATCTATTCACTCTATTTGCGCTACGTAAGCCCACAAGACGTTCATGTGTACTCTATTGACGAATGTTTCATTGATGCCACCCCTTATCTTTCGCTCTATCATATGGATGCAGTCACCTTCGCAAAAACACTCACCAAAACGGTTTTCGACGATACAGGAATTTGCGCAACAGTAGGCATTGGCACCAATCTTTTCTTAGCAAAAGTAGCGTTGGACATTACTGCTAAGCATACCCATGACGGCATTGGCATCCTGAATGAAACCAGCTTCAAACAGCAAATTTGGTTTCATCAGCCTATAACTGACATTTGGAATATCGGACCTGGTATTGCGCGTCGTTTAGCTAAATACGGAGTACATACCTTGGCAGGCATTTGCGCCATGGAAAGAAAAACGCTCTATAAAGAATTTGGCGTTAATGCTGAATACCTAATTGACCATGCCTGGGGCCAAGAACCTTGCACTATCGCTCAAATTCATTCCTACGTTCCCGAAGGTCATTCGCTTGTAAATGGACAAGTCTTGCCCTGCGATTACACCTTAGAAGAAACTCGCGTGGTTATGCATGAAATGATTGATGCAAGCATACTCGAGCTGGTGCAAAAAGGACTGGTAGCGGAAAGTATTTCACTTTCTATTGGATATGCACTCCCGAAAGTAACAACAGAAACCAAGTCCTCTTTTCCGCAGGAATCGCCTTCTCATAGACATTTTTATGCCCACACAGGCGGCACAAGAAAAATAGACAGGCGTACCAATTCTGAGCGAGTGCTGAAGCAGCATTTCGAACTGCTTTTCAACGAAACCACAAGCGATGCTCTCCCTATTCGTCGCATCAGTATTGGGTTTGGCGGTCTTCTTCCCGAAAAATACGCCACTATAACCCTGCTTGATAACAGAGAAGCCGAAATCAAAGAGCGCTGTCGTCAGGAAGCAATTATCGCTATACGAGAAAAATTCGGGAAAAACGCCATGCTAAAAGGCATAAGCCTTCAAGAAAAAGCTACTGCGCGCGAACGTAATAACCAAGTAGGAGGTCACCGTGCCTATTAGTTCTTCCAGCCGAAAAGCATCCCAAAAATGGAAGGAAGCATCAGAATTAGAAGAATCACTCCCGCCCAAAGAGCATCATTCCCCTGAAAGTTCCCTTTTACCAGACAGCCTAAAACAAGAACTCCTCTGCGTGAATAGCCCTCAAGAAAAAGAATACCGCGCAAACATTCTTGCCGCCATCGAACGAAACGTTGAAAAGTACGGCTCCTACACCGCACAGCCGCACGATAATCGCGCACGGCAATTTATGCCTTTTGCTGCTCTCAAGGGATATACCGATATGGTGCAGCAAGAAGAGAACAGGCATTGATACAAAATTACGAAGTCAAACTGACCACGCGAGTAGCAAGACGATCTTGGAGTGCCTTAGAGTGCGTAACCAATACCAATCCGACCTTATTTTCCTCGCAATAAGAAAGCAAAAATTCCCAAATTTGAACTTGAGTAATAGCATCTAGCATAGTAGAAATTTCATCCGCAATAAGAAATTTGGGATGCACACGTAAAGCGCGCGCAATACAGCAACGTTGCAGTTCCCCTCCTGAAAGCTCTCGCGGATAGCGGGAAAGCCATTGTTGTTTAATCCCCAACTTTTCCAAAAGAACTTGATCAATTAAACCAGATTCTTCCAGCGAATCCTGTATGCGCAGAAGCGGGTCGAGCGTCTGCTCTGGATGCTGCCAGATCATCTGAACTGGTAAAGGGCTGCTGCCATTAGCTTTACCATAAGAATCAAGGGGAACCTTATCTAGAAGCACTTCTCCTACTTGAGGCTTCAAATACCCCGCCAATAAACGACATATAGTGGTTTTTCCAAACCCCGAAGAAGCTTGCAAAGCAACACGTTCGTGTGATTCAACCGAGAAATTAAACGAAGAAAGAAGCGGCCTCTCAAAAAGCGGCTTATCGTTATCGAAAGACTTATTCCCTGAAGGCTTACCATGAGCAAAAAGGCTATTTTTTCGCAGAGACTTACTGTTGTCATACGAAAAGGAAACGTTTTGCAACTCCAATATACTCATACTTCGTCTCCTTTTTATATTTAAGCTTCTACTGCAAAATCATGCTCTGGCAAGGCATGCCAAAGCGCCCTACTAAACGGATGCTGCAATAAATCAGGAGAAGCGAAGTTAGCAACCGAAGTCTCCTCTACAACCGTGCCGTCCTTAAACACAGCCACACGATCCGCTACACGCAAGGCAAGTTCTATATCGTGCGTAATAAGCAAAACACCCTTACCCTCATTGGCAAACGCACGAAAATCCTCCATTGCCTTTACCGCCAATTCTAGATCGAGACCAGGAGTTGGTTCGTCAGCAATTATAAGACGGGGGTCCTTCATTAATGCCGTGCAAAGCAATACGCGACGAGCCATACCTCCTGAAAGTTCAAAAGGATACAAATCTTCAACCTCGGGCGATAGGCCATAGCGTTCAAACAATTCTTGTCGCCTGTGCGCATCGCCTCCAATTTGCTTTCCCCCTTTCATGAGAGGATCAAGTGATTTGACGCTCTGTGGTACAAAGGCGATTTCACGCCCCCGCAACTGCGTTAGGGTTTTCGCATCCTGCAGTACCCCATCGTAATAAATGGTTCCTTCAACCCGCACATTATTGGCATACAAACCCAAAATTGCATCTGCTAACAAGGTTTTCCCAGATCCTGATGCCCCTACCACTGCAAGAATTTCACCCGTATGAACCGATAAACTTAAATTGTCTATTACCTGGCTGACACGCTGTTTCACCGAAAAACGTTTATCTTCTTCATACATCGTAAATCCCACACAGAGATTCTGAACTTGAAGTAAATGGTGTCCTCCAGCATGATGGCTCACTTCTGCATGGAAATGACCATGATGAAATTCGGTATGGGTATGCACCGTAGCGTCATGCGATGCAATGCGGACATCTTGTACAGAATCAGATTGAAACGTAGGTGAACTATCGATATCCCCTTTTTGACTAGAAGGATTTTGTTCAGCATGACAGTTATAAACAACACTCATCTGACATCGCATCCTATTCTTGCGCACGAGCAGGATCAAGTAGTCGACGAAGACTTTGTCCTGCCTGATCAAACAACAATACAACTGCAAGCAATGCCAACCCAGGGAATAAAGCAAGCCACCACATGCCAATGGAAAGATAATTCATCGACTCACTTAAGATAATACCGATTGCAGGCATTTCAGGAGGTAGACCAAATCCCAAAAAGGTAAGAGCTGCCTCGTGCAAAATGGCGTGAGGGAACAGCAAGATAAGTCCCACTAAATACTGAGGCAACACGGCAGGAAGCACATGATGAAGAGCGATATACACAGGTCCTCTTCCCAATGCTTTGGAAACCTCGACATAAGAGCTCTGCTTTACCTGCAGCACTTCAGCACGAATGACACGACACAAACTTGGCCAATGAGTTAACGCTACCCCAATTGCCACACCCCAAAATCCCTTACCAAGTGCATAGGAAATAAGCAAGAGAAGTACAATGTGCGGAATGCCCAACATAAGATCGATCAACCAGGTAATACAAGCATCGATCTTTTTACCGCCAAGTGCAGCAAGAGTGCCAAGCACTAACGCAATAAACGATGAAACCAAAGCTGCAAGTAAACCAATTCCAATACTGGTAGAAAGACCTGCCAAAGTGCGCAACAGCATATCGCGCCCTAGATTATCAGTACCAAAAGGATGCAAAAGACTAGGTGCCTCTCGCGCTATAGAAAGATCGCTTGCAGCGGCAAGGGGTGACACCAAAGCGCCCAACACCGCAACGCTCACAAGAATCACAAATGATGCAATACAAACAATGCGGGTACGCTTTCGGTTGTTTACCCGTCTTAATCGTGGTGAATGAAATATGGTTACAGAATCATTCAAACAAGAAGACACTTTAGAGAGCATCGAAGAAGCCGTAGCAATCCCTTCAAAAGATCCACCTTTCGTTGCGTCTTCAGATACAAAAAGATCAGCGTCTTTACCTAGACGTTTATTCATAGCGCATCACCCCCTCGTTTAATGCGAGGGTCAATAATGCGATATAAAATATTTGCAATCATATTGCCGCCAAAAACAATTGCAGCGGAAACCAAGGTGATTCCCACCAACAATGCCACATCGCTTCCGATACCGGCAGTCACTGCAGCTTGACCGAGACCCGGATAGGAAAAAACCTGCTCCACTAAAACTGATCCGCCAAATATTTCCGAAATCGAAGCAAATTGAAGCGAAATAGCAGGCAAGGCCAAATTACGTAAACCATGTTTACGTGCTGCTTGCAGACGAGTAAGTCCCCGAGCCTGTGCGAACCGAATGTAGTCACTTTCCATAATGTCGATTGTTTTTTCGCGCGTATGGAGCGCAACATTAGCCACTCCCACAACCGACAAAGTAAGCGCCGGCAAAATCATATGATGTATAGAGTCAAAAATAGTTATATCTGCAGCGCTTTTACCAATAGGCGCAGAAAACCCTATAGGAAACCAGCCTAGCCAAACGGCAAATATCATCAAGACGATTAATCCCAACCAAAAGGTGGGAGTCGAAGCTAATACAAAACAATAACCTTTGATGATGCGATCAATAAGGGTACCTTGCTTGATACCAGCAACAATGCCCATAAGTAAACCAATGATTCCGCTTAGAATCCACGCGACAGCCATGAGAGCCAACGTATTAAGTGACCTATTTGCCAATACCTCGGTCACAGGAGCATTAAAACGAAGCGAAGTTCCCATATCACCCTGCAAAAGGGCACCCAACCAGTTAAGATAACGCTCCCATAACGGAGTGTTGGCGCCCCAATAACTAGCAAGCTGAGCACGCTGTTCATCACTCATGCTGGCATAGGCCGTTTGCCCCACGTTTGCCTGAACCGGGTCAATGGGAGAAATACCCACGAGAACAAAAGTAACAATGCTGATAGCAATCATCAGCAAAATAAATTTGACTATGTTGCGTCCAATTAGCTGAGCCATTTATCTTGGATGTTTATTCCCAACTCCACTTGTCCACGTTGTTTACCAACGACCACCCATGCCCATGAGGATGAGGTTTTTGATCCGCCACATTCAACCCAGTGCGTTTGAAGTAGAGATGATCAACGTTTGCAAGCCAAACCCACGTTGCCGCTCCCTGTGGCGCAACTCCTTCGTTTCCGTCCCATTGAGCAAGTTTCCAGTCCTCGTAAGATTCTTCTACCGTAGTTTTAGCAAGTGCCGCATCCATATGCGCATCAACTGTTGCGCTTTCATATGATGCATAATTTCCCACTCCAGTTGAATACAAAAGGTTATACATTTCGGTGGGACTATTAGAACCCCAGCCCCACAGAATAGGATCGGAGAATTCACGAGGATATAAGTCGTCCCAACCAGCGCCATGAATAGCTATCTCGATACCAAAGGCAGCCATCTGATTGCTGAATTCCGCAGCAAGAGCCTGACGGACTGAATCGTTAGAGCTGTAATACAAGTCGAAACTTGCGCGAACTCCGTCTTTAACCAGTACGCCGTCTTCCCCTGCCGTCCAGCCGCCCTGCTCCAAAATCGCACGAGCATAATCAGCATTGGTTTCCACTTTCATATCGTCAGACACCCAAGGTGTTCCATCTGAAACACTATAAGCAGCAGTTCCATGACCTGAAAGGACGTTGTCGATCATCGTTTCTCGGTCAACCGCATAATTCATAGCGCGTCGCAAAGAGAGATCCTGTGTGACATCATTGCCAAGCGCATAGTCGTTTACTCCATCTTTTTTGGTGCCTCCTGCTGGCACACTTGGAAATGAAATACCACGACTATCAACTGACTTACAACTAAATAATTCATACTGATCGGGCGTTGAATCTGCCATGGTAGCTGCGGTATAGGCGATATCTACCTCACCTGAATTCGCGGCAGCAAGAGAAGCATCCTCTTCCATGAACACCACAACAACCCGCTGCATAGTGGGTGCTTCGCCATAATAATCAGGATTTGCCGTTAAAATAACTTGCTGGCCTTTATCCCATTGCTCCAACTTATAGCGACCAGAACCAATGGGGTTAGCACCATACGTTGCTGAATCGTACGCATGCTCAGGCACGATACCAACTACCGCTAATGTGTAGAGCAACGCATTAAAGGGCTTAGTCATGTGAAGCTCTACCGTGAAATCATCTACCGCTACCGCCTCTTCAACCATAGAGAGATCAGCTTCTGCTGCTTCTGCGGCATTAATTCCATTAATAGTAAAAGCCACATCATGTGCGGTAAGTTGCTCCCCGTCGGTGAAGTAAGCATCATCACGAATATGAAAAGTCCACGTTAAACCATCAGAACTGCACTCATACGAGGTAGCAAGGTCGTTAACAAAATTAAGATCAGCATCAGTTGTAATAAGCGTTGACTGAATAAGAGGTTCATGAACGTGCTCGCCACATCCCCACGAAAACAAAGGATCAAAACCTGCAGCAGGTTCAGAATTCACCGTCATGGAAACCACCACTTCGTTAGCGTTGCCCGTCACCGAAACACCTTCAGTAAGTGTTCGAGTACTCGAACAAGCAGAAAGTAAACTGCCCAACGAAAGAGATGCAATACCCACGCCAGCAAGTTTCACAAAATTCCTTCTGGTAATTGCCATGTTTTCTCCCTAAGCAAGGTATCCAACCCTAATCTGATATCTCACCTAAATTTGCTCACATGTAGCAAACAGACAATGACAACGCTACAAGGTTGAATGAGGTCGTAAAGTGCGCTTGTTACGAGAACGTTTTTCGTAACACAGCAAATCCTACCATAAGAGTGTTATGAATCAAGAGAAAGTGTTACTCTAGTTTTGATCATTCGGTAACTGGCTTTGAAGGCTTCAGGTTATAGACCAGAATTTCGCATGAATAATTCTAAAGATATCGGCTGGCCCTAATGACTCCGACACGTTTTTCTGCCTATACCCGATTTACAGAGGACAATTCCGACCTTTTTCCGGCCTTTTTGATGATTCTTTCCTCATGCAACAAAAAAGCCAGAAGCAAACAAGCTTCTGACCAGGTGATTCAATGGTGGGCGATAGTGGTTTCGAACCACTGACCTCCACCGTGTCAAGGTGGCGCTCTCCCCCTGAGCTAATCGCCCGAACTATAAAACATCAGCGAAAAGATACTTTACCAGAAGAAACAGTATCGTCAATAGGAAAAATATCCTTAATCATCCCTTTGCGTATCCATAATCTCCCCTAAAGACATATCGTTGTTCTTATATTTCAAGCAGATATGCGATAAGGTAAAACACGCTAAAATGAACTTGGCAATTGACAAAAATAAATCGGTCGGATTGAGTTTACGGACGAGCTGAGTTTTGAAAACGAGCTAAGCTCTGCAGGCAAACGTAACTTTGCGAACAAGCTGAACTACGCGGACAGATTAATGTAAAGTTTTGACAGATTAAGCTTTACTAATCGAGCTCCTATAGAACTTTCACGAGTTATCGTAAAAAACTTCAATCCGAAAAAAGACAATAGATAAGGGCACAAAACTATGCACACTAATATTTCTCTCCAACAGCTTCGCTACATCATTGAAGTTGCCGAATGTGGATCTATTAATGCAGCAAGTCAACAGCTCTATGTTTCCCAGCCAACCCTTTCGGCAACCATTAAAGATACCGAACAGGAGCTCGGCATTTCTATCTTTAACCGCACCAACCGCGGTATTACCCTCACAAACGAAGGTACCGAATTTATTGGCTATGCACGCCAGATTCTTGAGCAATTTGACCTTTTTGAAGCCCGCTACACCAACACCCACTCTTCAAACAGCGGAAGGCTTTCCGTCTCATCGCAGCACTATGCTTTCTGTGTACAGGCTTTCGTAGATTTAGCAGAAGAATGCCACGAAGAAGAGTATGACTTTTCTTTGCGAGAAACCCGAACGGCAGACATTATCGAAGACGTAAAGGACTACCGAAGCGAACTGGGTATCCTCTACATAAGTGACTTTAATTCAAAGGTGCTAACAAAAGCGTTTAGCGATGCGGGCCTCACGTTCACGCCGCTGTTTCAGGCACATCCGCACGTTTTCGTAGGCAAGCATCATCCCTTAGCTCAGCACCAAAGCCTTACGCCGGACGATCTGCAAGAATTTCCTCGCTACTCCTTTGAGCAAGGTACCAACAATTCCTTCTTTTTCTCGGAAGAGCCGCTAAGCCATTTACCCCATCGACAAAACATCACTTATTCAGATCGCGGCACGCTTACAAACCTTCTTACCAATCATAATGGCTATACCATCTCTACTGGTGTTCGAAGCGGCGAAATGGGACAAAGCGACATTGTAGCAATACCTCTTGAAGTGGAAGAGACCATGACCGTAGGATACGTTTATCATGCCGAGCGTTCACTTTCTCCGTTGGCAAAGCGCTACTTGGAAAAACTGCGCATGCATATCGAAGCAAATCCCACCGTCAACACGTATTATCCCTATAAGCAATAGCAAATCAAAATAGCTATTTCAGGTTATTTCAGACCGACCTCAGAGCAGAAAGTGCTCAAAGCAGACACCAATCGCTCCACAACATCACACACAGTATCGTACCCAAAACTGATACGAAGAGTGTTTCTACCAAGCGAAAGAGGAATCCCTGCCGCCTGCAAAGAGAGCGGATGCTTGGGACGCCATGTTCCTGGCGCTACTGTCTTATGATTTGATTCGCAAGCAGCCGCTTTAGAAATATAGATTTTTCGATCACTGAGATATTTCAAAGCTTTATCGTTTTTCATGCCAGGAACGCTGATGTTGCAGATATAAGGAGAGCCATCTTCGCGAGAATTGATAATAACCGAAGGGATCTCTTCACGTAGTCGTTTAACGGTATAGTGCCAGATATCACGCATCGCTTCGTTGTCTGCCTCGCGAGAACGATACGTCAGTCTCATAGCTTCTGCGAATCCCGCAATAAGAAATACTGCTTCAGTTCCAGAACGAAGCCCTCGTTCCTGACCTCCCCCGAATGCCGTAGTGAACATCTTTGTTCCACGCTTCACGTACAGCGCACCGATACCTTTAGGTCCCCCAATTTTATGCGCCGAAAACGAAGCAAGGTCCACACCCCAATCATGAAGGGGTAAGTCTATCTTTCCTAGCGCTTGAACAGTATCAGTGTGCACCAATGCCTCCGGCGCATAGCGATCGCGCAAACGACAAACCTCCGCCACTGGCATGCAATAGCCCAATTCATTCTGGATCGCCATCACCGAAGCAAGGGAGGTTTTTTCTTGAAAAGTTTCGAAAAATAGAATTATTTTTCCTTATTATTAGATGTTGTTTTGCCAGTTCGTTGCGATAAACTACGAAAGCACGTCAAGAAAAGCTAAGGCAAGATACACCAAGCAAGCGCCTAACAAATACGTTTGTGCAAACCAAGCAAACACTTAACGAATATGTTTGCAGATTGAAAAAGTACGGAGACGGATGAGTCCTGGTGGGCTCCGCGGCCTTCAAAGCCGTTGTGAGGCGCGCAGAACGTCTCGGGTGTGTTCGATTCGCATACGTCTCCGCCATTTGATTCACTTACATCTCTGTCATTTGATTCGCATGCGCCTGTGCCATTTGATTCACTTATGCCTACGCTATTAGATTCGCATTTGTCTGTTCCGTTAGATTCTTGTACGTTTGCGCCATTATGAAGTTTTCCAACTAATAAAGGCCCACGGAACTATCTGTGGCTTATCGAGCTGCCATGTTCCTTCTTCTTTTCCTAGAATTAAGTGGATAAGAAGCCAATCACGTAAACGTTGTGTTGCGGTCTCTCGATCAACCTGCTCGATAGAAGGATCACCATAGTCAAGCGTTTTCAGCAGAGCATGATATGCTTCATCGCGAGAAGCATAGGTACGTGTTCGCGGGGAATGAATATAGGAAACTTCTGGTTCGAATCCTAATTCATGGGCAACTCCAAACACAAACACGGCATCATTGTGCTTTTCTAAAACTACCCCCATCGCCTCAGCCACTACCGGGTTAATACGAGGTGATGCCCCTAAAATAGCCGTTACAAAAACACCTTTAGAGGCAACACGAGATAATTTAGTTAGCGAATCAGCTAGATCATGTGTAATGATCGAGCGTGACGCAAGAGCATACTCAACGATATTTTCGCGCAATCCAAGAGAAGCCCAATCATCACTCCAGCTCATAGATAACGGGATAATAAACCCTTCTTGGCAAGGATTGCCATCCGACGCCTTGAGAGGTCCTTCATCTCCAACAAAGCACCCTTGAGCATCGATATGGGGGATACGTAAAGTGCCTGTTTGCCTATCGATAGTAGGCTCTAGCACCAAAACTCCCTGGGCATGAGCAGCTTCCCGCAAGCGTTTAAGCATCCCCTTGCTGAAATCTGCCGCAATAACCCCATGTCCCTGCTTCGCGAGAGGAACTGCAAGTGACCCTGTGCCGCAGCCCATATCAAAAACAAGACTTTTTGTTTTTAGAGCCATTTTTTCAATAAAATCACGCGCGTAGCTATCGTTTGTATCTTTTGCATAATTCTGCGAGCGCTCATCCCACTGCTGTGCGGAATCAGGACTTCGACGAACCTTGTCCATTTCTCGCCATTTTTCTGCAAGACTAAACATTACTTCTTCCTTCTTGGCTCAATGTGTTCTGGACTCAATGTATTCTGGGCTCAATGAGCATTTTGACTTCTCGTTCTTCCCAACTCACTACTAAACACACAGATGATCGCAATACACCCTTGAAGGGTTTCCGCTGATTTCTTACAAATTCACCTTTTCATTATCTCTCAATTTGCCTTTCTTTTGGTATCCGCTAAGATAAGCAACGTACATTTACCGACTCGAATTGTGCAGATATCACTATCTGCATCCGGTCCTTAGAAAGGATAGTTACATGGATACCATGGAAATTATCACTAACCTGTTACATGAGAATCTGGATATCGATCCAGAACAGGTTACAGAAAATGCCACCTTTGATTCTTTAGGCATCGATTCACTCGATATGGTAGAGCTTATCTGCGATCTCGAAGACGAATGCGAAGTTGAATTTGGCGAGCCTGAGGGTCTCGAAACGGTAGGCGACCTCGTAGAATACATCGAAGGTCTTAAATAACAATTTGTCCTGCAAAAGAAATCGGATGAGTTTGCCCCTTGTCCGATTTCTTTTTTGTTGACAGATCTTTTCCTACACCCTGCACTTATCCGCCCAAAAGACGCTCTAGATAAGCTTGACTAACGTATCATCGGGAACAGCAATTCCCTTAGTTTTCTGTGTTCTAGTTTAAGGTGGTCTGCTTGATCGCCTGAATCTTCTCCGTCTTTTGCAAAACGAAAGACAATTCATGGTTGAAATCTTAAATCAAATTGATGCCTTTGTATGGGGCCCCGCTATGATCGTGTTGCTGTTGGGTTCCCATATCTTTCTCACTTTCCGTACTGGTTTTATTCAGAAACGCCTACCTCAGGCAATTAAGATGTCGCTCACCAAAAAAGAAGGTAACGAAGGCGACATTTCCGCTTTTGGTGCACTTGCTACCGCATTGGCGGCAACTATTGGCACCGGATCAATTGTCGGTGTTGCTACCGCAATCTTAGCCGGTGGACCCGGTGCGGTATTCTGGATGTGGCTTACGGGTATTTTCGGTATCGCAACTAAGTATTCGGAGATATTTGTTGCTATTAAATATCGTGTTAAAGACCACAATGGCAACATGCTCGGTGGCGCCATGTATGCTTGGCAGCGTGGCTTTACCAAAAACGGCAAAGTGCCTTGGTACGCAAAACTAGGTGCTGTCGCCTTTGCGCTTTTCGCTGCAATCGCCGCCATCGGAACAGGATCTGCTGTTCAGGCATCAGCTATGACAGGTATCCTTACGTCTTCAGGGATTGCTATCGAACCTTGGATCATTGGCCTGGTAATTGCATTCTTTGTCGCAATCGTAATTTTTGGTGGCGTACAAATTATTTCAAATGTTTGCGAAAAACTAGTTCCCATCATGGCTATTGGCTATGCCTTGGGTTGCCTTATTATTCTCGTTTTTAACTGGGCCTACCTCTGGGATGCAGTTGTTCTTATTTTCGAATGCGCCTTTACTGCAAAAGCTGCTTTTGGTGGAGCAGTTGGTTCAGGCATTATGGTTGCTCTTCAGTTTGGCTGTGCGCGTGGTTTGTTCTCTAACGAATCTGGTTTAGGTTCCGCACCTATCGTTGCAGCCGCTGCCAAAACTCCCAATCCTGCCGAACAGGCACTTATCGGTATGACAGGCACCTTCTGGTCCACTGTAGTTATCTGTGCGTTAACAGGTGTGGTTTTAGTTTCGACTATGATTGCATTCCCTAGCATTCAAGAGCAGATTCTCGCGAATCCTTCAGTATTTTCGGGAGCTCAGCTTGCCAGCGTTGCTTTCGCTCAGATTCCCTATATTGGAACCCCTCTGCTTGTACTTGGCATGATAAGCTTCTCATATTCCACCATATTGGGCTGGTCTTATTACGGAAGCCGTTGTATTACTTACCTTTTTGGCAAACGCGCTATTAAACCCTATCAGGTAATTTATGTAGTGGTTGCATTCTTAGGCGCTATTGGCGTCGGTGATATTGTTTGGACTATTTCCGACATCGGCAATGCACTTATGGCAATCCCGAATATCATCATGGTTTTACTGCTCTCGGGAATGATTGCAAAAGAAACAAAATATTATATATACGACGATAACCTCGATGAAGTGGACGAGACCCCCATTCCGACGGTTGCTTCGAAGTAAGCTTCCCTATCGAAGTAAGCCTTTATGTCGAAGTGCGCCTTAATGTCGAAGTGAGCTTTTGCATCTAAGTGAATCTCTGATCAAAAGTCTTTGTATCAGAGCCTACTTCTAGTATCAAAGTATGTCACTACAACAAAGCATGCCTCTTTGTCGCAAGAAGAAACCTAAAGAAGCCTTACTTTAATTGGGCTTCTTTAGGTTTTCTTTTCGTTGCAAAATAGCCTGATGATGCGTTAGTTTTTAAAAAGGGATTTGATTCCACCTTTTTCTGGCTTCTTTTCTACATACACTACCCCACAAGCATGGGGACCAATATGAGAACCAATAACATATCCAATTTGACGGCGTTGCGTCACCGAAATGCCCGCCTGCGCCAAGCGAACCTCGAGGCGCTCACAATTTTTTGTACCGTAAGAATAGATAGCATACACAGGGAATCGTTCATCTATCTCGATGGAATTAAGATGTTTCATGATGGTATCGAAAGCTCGCTTTCGCCCAAGACATGCCCCCACCATGGAAAGATCTCCCTTTTCGGTTACTGAGATGACTGGCTTTAATTTTGCTGCTTCGCCGATCTTTGCTGCCGCCTTTGGTATTCTTCCCCCGCGCTGCAGATATTCAAGAGTGTCAACCATAGCGATAACTTTAACTGAGCCCTTCAGCTGTTCAACCGCTTCAGCAATGTCCTTCGCTACCCAGCCTTCATCACGCAATTGCGCCGCATAATTCGCCAAAATACTAATCGGGTATGTTGCGGTAAGGGAATCGATTACATAAATACCCTCATTGCCAACCATAGCTCTAGCCGTACAAGCGTTTTGATACGTACCACTAAGCGCTGAGGAGAGAATCAAAGCGATTACCTCATCCCCCGCATCACGCGCTTCCTTAAATTTTTCTGCAAACGTATGAGGGGTAATTTGGGAAGTGGTAGGAAAGAGACCTGTTTCCTCCAGCAACTCGAAAAACTCATCACGACCCAAATCGATACCATCACGATAATCGTTACCGTCAACATTGGTAACTATTGGAAGAACTTCTATACCCTTAGCTTGTGCTTCCTCAGGCAAATACTCGGATCCTGAATCAACTAGTATTCGAATCACGTAAACAGCCCCCTAATCACACGAACATAGCAACCTATGTTTTAGTAATCACTAGCAGCACAGCGCTTACTACCCAACATTTTCAACTATGTACCCAGAGTTTTTATCCTTTGCTGCATTAAGGATACCTGGTGCAAGTACTGTTAACCGTTTAAAGAAACAGTTTAATCAATTTGACTAGAATACCTACAAAGCAACTGCATTTTTACCTCAATTTCGTCTACGGATACACGTAATTTGTGGATGACCGTCTTTTAACCTTTAGGTTCTAGAGAGTATTAGAATAAAGAACCGTTAAGATAGAAAAATCAGCTTAAATTTGAGCCTTCTAAAGTCTTACATAATTCAATAGGCTTTCGGAGGCTCAGCCACTACCGCTCAACCACTACCGAAAGAGAAGCTTATGGAAAATCTCGATACCATTGTGGGTGCGATCGCAAAGAATTACAGCACCCCAGAAATATTTTTCACAGATCCCGATAAGCATTTCCCCAACAAGAAAGCTATCATTGGCATCATCAAAGACATTCGTCGCGTAATGTTTCCTCGCTATTTTGGCGACGAAACTCCTACCGGTACTAACCCTGAATACTTCATTGGCGAAACCCTTATTCGCATTGAAGATGCTCTTCGTAAACAACTTTATGAAGCTTTAGCATTCCGTTGCGCACGCGACAATGAGGATCCTCAAAGGTGCACTGCTTGCGAAGAAGAAGTGGATGCGCGCGTTGATGAGATTTGCAAAAATTTCTTTGAGAAACTCCCCGAGATTCAACGAGTGCTTCTTACCGATGTTCAGGCAGCATTCGATGGCGACCCCGCAGCTCAAAGCAAAGAAGAAATCATATTTTCCTACCCAGGATTTTTTGCCATTTTCGTATATCGCATTGCTCATGAACTGTACCTGCAGCAAGTCCCCCTCATTCCCCGCATTATGACTGAATATGCTCATAGCGGCACAGGTGTAGATATCAATGCAGGTGCCACTATTGGCGAGTACTTCTTCATTGACCACGCAACAGGCGTCGTAATTGGCGAGACCACCACTATCGGTAATCACGTTAAGATTTACCAAGGAGTAACTCTTGGTGCGCTTTCTACTCGCGCTGGCCAGAAACTTGCTGGCGTAAAACGTCATCCCACCATCGAAGACAAGGTAACCATCTACTCGAATGCAAGCGTTCTGGGTGGCGAAACGGTTGTAGGAGAAGGCAGCGTTATTGCGGGTAGTGCCTTTGTTACCGAGTCAGTTCCCGCTAATTCTCGTGTAACTCTTGAAGGACAGCGTATTAATGTTCGCCAGCCAAAAAAGAAATCTGATAGCCCATGGGAAAAATGCTAAGGATTAAGAGTAAAGACTTAAAGCGGCACTTTCCTTTTCTTTAACAACAACACTAAGATACTACCAGCGGCATTGTTGTCAAAAAACACAACAGGTGCCGCTGGTTTTTCGTTGTATAGGGTTATCTAGGGCGGGTATCTTAGGGCGTAACTCGTTTTTGAGGTATGCCCACACTTCTAAAAGATTTATGGCTCGAATTCCTGGATTTTTGGCACAAATCTCCAGTTGTGGCAATCCTCAAAGGAAGAAATCACATTAATTTACAAATATAATCTACATTATTAATGTATATGTAGATTAAGCAACATATGCGATTGCCACAACCGTAAATCTGTGCCAGTTTTTCGTAATTCCCGTCCAGATAATTCACGAGATCAACCAACTTGCAAATCCAAGAGGTTTACGAATCCCATAGGTTTATGAATTCGGAAGATTCAGATCTCGAAAATGTGTTTTTAAAAACGCTTGGTTGCAGGCGTAGTGTAATGCGCCTTTACGATTTCACGCTTAATACGCTTAAAAGCAGCCGTTTCTCCCTCTTCAGCAAGCCAAGTAAGCATAGTTTCCAAAAGCTGTTGCGATTCAGGGTGAAACATCAATTCCCCATCGGCGCTCTGCTCTAGATGGAGATACTTCAGTGCACTGTCGTCTGCATAGGCACTTCCCTGATAGACCTTGCTAGCCGCTACGCGGTCACAGAACATTTCCACGACATATCGTGTTGGGATTGGTTTACCCTCGAAAGTGGCATCGCGATTAGCACGCATATCGATCCAGTATTCATAGTGATGTTTGTTTCGTCCTTTATGATGCATCCATGCAGTTGAGTATCCCAACTCAGCACGCTCGGCAGTATTGGGACTTCTGTCCCCCTGATAGTACTGAACTCCTACTTTAAATTCAGTAGGTGAATACTTCGATAGATCATGCACGAGTCCCTGCCAATACAGGCCCACATGAAAGCAATGGCGCAATACGAGCACTTTATGATGCGTGATCGTACAAAAATGATGCCATCCTTTTGAAAGCGAACCCATACTTCACCTCGCCATTATCAGGGTTACAATTCTCGCCGTTACTGCAAATATAATTCATCGCTCGAAGAAATACGTATTAGCCGCAATCCGCGCTAAAGCCTGTTCTAAAACCAATCAAGCTCGAGCCTATTCTAAAAACCAACCAATCTCGATCCTGCTTAAAACGCAATCTGTGATCGATCCTAACCTAAACCAATCTCGCTTGGCCCCGTCCTAAATCCATCCGAAATGCTCACATGCTTTCTGTATGCCATCGTCATCACAATTAGTTGTCACATAGTCAGCACGCTGCTTTAAAACCTCACGAGCATTGCCCATCGCAATTGAAGTCCATTGAGGTAAAAACATAGACACATCGTTGTACCCATCGCCAAAGACCACCACATCTTCTATGGGAGCATTAAGCAGATCCATCATGTAGCGAATACCTCGCTGCTTATCCATAGGTTCAATAAAAATGGTGTCGGAATTATAGCGAACATGAGGTACCCCATCGAGAGCACCAGTTTCTAAAACTAAATGCTCGTCTTCTGCTTTACAGGGAATATATGCTTTATAAACCGTGGTCAAACCCTCGATCGAAAGATGAGGGTCGTACTGAGTTGGTACATAGTAATCGCCTGCAATTTCTGCAAAGTCCTCACGTGGTGAATACCTAACCAACTCATTTGCAGTCGTTACTGCCCAAGGAATATGGTGCTCATCTAAAATGCGCAAACATTGTTTTACTGGCTCAATCGCAAGAGGTTCCATCCACTTCAAATCGCCTGCTAACGTAACGGAATAGCCCCCGTCGGCAACCAAATTATCTATTCCGATAGAAGAAATGAAATCAACCGCATTGATTTGAAGTCTCCCTGTTGCAAGAGCAATAAAGTGACCCTTCTCGCGCAAACGCGCAAGGGTTTCTTGAGTAGACAGAGGGATTTCACGCGTACGTGGTACCGCCAAGGTGCCATCATAATCGAAAAAGAAATACTTCCGCTGCACGTATATCCCATCCTTTCAAGAAAAAAGCCCACGCTCGACCTCTCCAGCGCTTTTTACCATAGCGCGTTTTGATGATTAGAGGCAAAGCGTGGGCTCGTTGTTTAAAAAAGTTTACAGAATGCGCAAGGCAACTTCTTTGAGCTGACGAGTGGTTACCTGACTTGGAGCGCCTGTCATAGGATCAGAAGCACTTGAAGTCTTAGGGAAGGCAATAACATCGCGGATAGACTGCTTGCCTGCAAGTAGCATAACCAAACGATCAAGACCAAGAGCAATACCGCCATGAGGAGGAGCACCTAATTCAAGTGCATGAATAAGGTGACCAAACTTTTCTTCAATCTCTTCGTCGGTCAAGCCACAAACACGCAAAATACGCTTCTGTTCTTCTGCGTTGTGAATACGAATGGTACCGCCGCCCACTTCAAAGCCATCCATTACCAAGTCGTATGAATAGCTGCCGCACTCGAGTGGAGCAGTCTCAATCTTGTCCAAGTCCTCTTCCAGAACATGCGTGAAAGGATGATGTTCTGCCGCATACTTCTTTTCGTCTTCGTCGTAGCGGAACATTGGGAAGTTCACAACCCACAGAAGCGCATGACCCTTTCGTTCAATGCCAAGAGCATCAGCCATATGCAAACGAAGAGCAGCAAGAACCGCATTTGCCACTTCATACGTATCAGCAGCAAAGAGCAGCAAGTCGCCCGGCTGAGCATCGGCTGCCTCTTTGATCTTTGCATAAGTTTCATCATCGAAGAACTTAATGATAGGGCTCTTCTCCTTGCCATCAGAAGTAAAGGCAATCCAAGCCATACCCTTAGCGCCATTTGCTGCAGCAATATCAGCAAGCTTCTCGATCTCGCCACGGCTCCAGTCGCCAGCACCCTTTGCATTGATACACTTAACAAGACCACCAGATTGAGCAACGCTTGAGAACACCTTGAAGCCGCAATCCTTAACGATATCGGTCAAGTCAACCAATTCCATGCCGAATCGAATATCAGGACGATCGCAGCCAAAGCGATCCATTGCTTCTGAGTACTGCATGCGCTGCAGAGGGAAAGCGTGTTCAACTCCAACAGCTTTTAAGGTTTCAGCCATGACATCTTCCATCATGACCATAACGTCTTCACCTTTAACAAAGCTCATTTCGATGTCAACCTGCGTAAATTCAGGCTGACGATCAGCACGCAGATCTTCGTCGCGGAAACAACGAGCAATCTGGTAATAACGCTCAATACCGCCTACCATCAGCATCTGCTTAAACTGCTGAGGGCTTTGTGGAAGTGCGTAAAACTTACCTGGGTTTGGACGAGAAGGAACGATATAGTCACGAGCGCCTTCAGGAGTAGAATTTGCCAAAATAGGAGTTTCTACTTCTAAGAAGCCACGCTCATTAAGAGCACCACGCATTGCTTGGGCAACCTGATGACGAAGCTTCAAGTTTGCAAACATCTCAGGACGACGAAGGTCAAGGTAGCGCCACTTCATGCGAGTGGTTTCATCAGTTTCAATTCCGTCTTCGATAGAGAACGGAGGAGTTACAGAAGAATTCAAGGTTTTCACTGAACTAGCAAGAACCTCAATTTCGCCCGTTGCCATGTTGGGGTTAACGGCATCGTCCATACGAGCACGAACTTTACCTGTTACCTCGATCACATATTCGCGACCAAGATGCTCTGCAACTGCAAAATCCTCTGCGCTTACGCAGTCAGGATCGACCACGCACTGGGTATAACCATCACGATCACGAAGGTCAATAAAGATAAGGCCACCATGGTCACGGTTGTGCCATACCCAACCAGTCAAGGTTACTTCCGCACCTACGTCTTCACGACGCAACTGACCGCACGTATGAGAATGCATGCAGTACTCGTTAAGGAAATCTGTCATGATTTCACTTTCTCCTCGTTCACTTTTCCTCTATACAGGGATGCACGAAGCGGTCTGGCAAGTCGCTCGAAACATTTAAGATCTTCGAGGTTCTAGCTCTCACACCATACAATGTTTGTCGGGCAAGCGCCGCGGCATCCTTGTGTTATTCCAACCGTAATACTATAGCGAAAACCGCCTGCATCAGGAATGATTTACAAGCGGTTTTCAGAAAAAACGATAGTTTATTGACAAAGAACCTTAATTAATTCATCAAAGGCAACCATCTGTTCTTCATGCGTTTCCATATTACGCAGCTTAACGCACCCTTGAGTCACTTCATCGGGACCCAAAATTGCTACCTGCGCTGCATGGAGTTTGTCAGCTAACTTAAACTGACTCTTCAAGCTGCGCTGCTGATGATCCATTTCGGTTGCAATTCCCGCATCGCGGCATTCCTGCACCAGCGAGAAAGCGCATTCACGTACCGAGTCATCAACACATGCCACGAACAGATCAAGCGCGTTTGCCTCAGGGAATTCTACGCCGGCTGCCTCAAGCGCCAACACGCAGCGCTCGTAGCCCAATGCAAAGCCCAAACCGGGAACATCGCGACCACCAACTTCTTTGGCCAGTTTGTCGTAGCGACCGCCACCACCAATGGCATTCTGTGAGCCCATGCCGTTATCGACCTGAACCTCAAAAACCGTACGCGTGTAATAGTCCAAACCGCGCACTAAGCGAGTATCCTCGACAAAAGAAAGACCCGATGCAGTCAAATAGCGCTTTACCGTTTCGTAGTGCTCGCGGCAATCATCGCATAGATGATCAGTGATTCGCGGAGCACCCTCCATGATTTCAGCGCAGGTAGGATTCTTGCAGTCAAACGCACGAAGCGGATTAATTTCAGCGCGGTGATTGCACTCATCACACATATCAGCTTCGTGTTCATGAATAAATTCACGCACTAATTCACGATATGCCGGACGGCATTTTTCGCAACCCATGGAATTAACCAACAGACGCATATCCTTTGTGGGGATACCAATTGCTTCATAAAAACGCATCAGCATGATAATAGCTTCAGCATCAACGGCAGGATCATCAGTTCCCAAACATTCGATGCCTACCTGGCGGAATTGACGCAAACGTCCTTTTTGTGGACGCTCTGCGCGGAACATAGGACCCGCATACATGAGTTTCGCAGGAGCGCCACCTTGAGGAACCAAGTCGTGCTCTACTACCGCACGAACTACACCAGCAGTACCTTCAGGGCGAAGAGAAAGTTTACTCTTTGACTTAAGCGATCCACCGTCCAATAACTTGGTCATGTTACCGCCTGAAATTACCGTAAACATTTCCTTAGACACCACATCGGTTGCCTCGCCAATGCCGCGCACAAAAAGTTCTGTCTGTTCAAACATAGGCGTTTCGATAGGCTGATAGCCATAGCGCCTAAAAATAGAGAATGCGGTATTACGAAAATAATCCCAAAACACCGCATCTTGCGGCAACAAATCAAATGTTCCCTCAGGAGACCGAATAGCCATAAATGTAGAAGCCTTTCGCTAAAAATCATGCAAGGTACCCCTTGCACTTGCTTGATCCAGCACTCTTTCTTAGTCTTGCTGGCTTACCAAATCTTTGCCCTATAACGTAAACCACCCGCACTCCTTTAAGCAAGGAAAAGTGCGGGTGGCTTGCAATTAATTCATCTTTTAAAGATGAGCAACTACTAAATCACCCATCTTTGTGGTACCCACAATCTTATCGGATGGGGTTGTTTCATCGGCAATATCGCCCGTACGCCATCCTTCATCAAGCACCTCAGTAATGGCACGTTCAATGTCATCAGCTGCTTGGCCCATATTAAAGCTGTAGCGAAGCATCATGCCAACAGAAAGAATTTGAGCCAACGGATTTGCAATACCCTTACCTGCAATATCAGGAGCACTACCATGACTTGGCTCATACAGCGCAACGCCATCGCCCAAAGAAGCGCTTGCAAGCATGCCCAGCGAACCGGTGATCTGCGCAGCTTCATCGGAGAGAATATCGCCAAACATATTCTCGGTAACTACCACGTCAAAATCAGCAGGACGATTAATAAGCTGCATTGCCGTATTATCTACCAGCATGTCTTCAAGCTCGACATCAGGATATTCTGTCTCACCAATGCGATGAACAATCTCGCGCCACATACGGCTCGTTTCTAAAACATTGGCCTTATCTACGCTGGTTACCTTGTTACGACGCTTGCGTGCAGCCTCAAATGCCTGACGCGCAATGCGTTCGATCTCATACTCGCGATACTCGAGCGTGTCGTAGGCACGCTGCCCTTTCGCGCCGTTCGTGCCTGCGCCCTCTTCGTCATAGAAACGCTCACGCTTGCCAAAATATAAGCCGCCTGTAAGCTCGCGCACGATCATCATGTCAACGCCATCAATCACTTCTGGCTTTAAGGTAGAAGCCTGCGAAAGGGCTGCAAAAATCTGAACGGGGCGAAGGTTAGTATAGAGACCAAGAGCCTTGCGAATACCAAGGAGACCCTGTTCAGGACGAGGTTTTTCTGGATCGGTGGTATCCCATTTCGGTCCACCAACTGCAGCTAACAAAACCGCATCGGATGCGTTTGCTACTTCAAGAGTAGCATCAGGAAGGGCGGTACCGCACTCATCAATAGCACAGCCACCAATTAACGCATCAGTGCACTCAAAGGTAGCCTCATATTTTTCCCCTATTGCGTTGAGTACCTTAACTCCTTCAGCAATAATCTCAGGTCCAATACCGTCTCCAGGTAAGGTGCAAATTTTATAGGTTTGTGCCATACAAAATCTCCTAGGTCACTCAAGCTTTTCAATCTCTCAGCATCAGGATCGGATCAAGTTCAAAGGTTTATGCGAGACCAAGAACCTTTCGAGTGCGATTCAGCAAACCGCCCTGCTCAATGATATCGGCAATAAAAGGAGGGAACGGCTGAGCAGTAAATTCTGCTCCCGTGGTTTCATTCTTGATGGTGCCTGTATCGGTATCAACCGAAACAACATCGCCATCAGAGATTGCATCCACCGCTTCAGGGCATTCCAAAATAGCAAGACCAGTATTAATGGAGTTGCGATAAAAAATACGAGCAAAGCTTTTTGCGATTACTACATCAACACCGGATGCCTTAATAGCAATAGGAGCATGTTCGCGAGAAGAGCCACATCCGAAGTTTTCATCAGCAACAATAATATCGCCCTGCTGCACCTTATTTACAAAGTCTGCATCCAAGTCTTCCATGCAATGCTTGGCAAGTTCAGAAGGCTCAGAAGTAGTCAGATAACGAGCAGGAATAATTACATCAGTGTCAACATCGCGACCATAGCGATGAACGGTTCCTTTAAACTGCATGTGCTTCTCCTAATCTAAATCTTCAGGAAGACCAATGTGACCAAGTACGGCACTTGCTGCCGCAACTGCAGGTGAAGACAGATAAACTTCACTCGTGGGATCACCCATGCGGCCTACAAAATTGCGGTTTGTGGTAGCAATAGAACGTTCTCCAGCTGCCAAAATACCCATATAGCCGCCCAAGCAAGGACCGCAGGTAGGAGTAGAAACTGCGCAATTTGCATCCAAGAAAATATCCATCAAACCTTCTTCGATGCATTGACGATATACCTGCTGAGTCGCAGGAATAATAATGCAACGAACGTTAGGATTGACTTTATGACCCTTCAAAACCGCAGCCGCTTGACGCATATCTTCAATACGACCATTCGTGCAAGAGCCAATAACAGACTGATCGATGGTAATATCACGCGCTTCTGCTGCTGGACGAGTATTGGAAGGAAGATGAGGGAATGCAACCGTAGGAACAATGTCAGCTGCATTGATGTTGTATACCTTTGCATAAACCGCATCAGGATCGGAATGATATTCCTTATAGGGACGCTCGGTACGACCATCCATATAGGCGCGGGTAACCTCATCAACGGCAATAAGACCTGCTTTGCCGCCTGCCTCGATTGCCATATTTGAAATGGAGAGACGTTCATCCATGGTTAGGCTCTCAATAGCGCTTCCGCGGAATTCCATAGCCTGATAAAGAGCACCGTCAACACCAATCATGCCAATGATATGCAAAATAATGTCTTTGCCGGTAACGCCAGGCTGAAGCTGTCCTTCAACATTAAACAGGATTGACTCAGGAACCTTAAACCAAGCTTTACCAGTTGCATAACCAATAGCAGCATCGGTAGAACCGACACCGGTAGCAAAAGCTCCCAATGCGCCATAAGTGCAGGTATGACTATCGGCACCAATAATTAGGTCGCCCGCACCAACTACGCCCTGCTCTGGTAGGAGTGCATGCTCAACACCCATGCATCCAACTTCGTAAAAATGCGTAATGCCTTGCTCACGCGCAAACTCACGCGTCATTTTTGCCTGCTCAGCACTTTGAATGTCCTTATTGGGGACATAATGATCAGGAACAAGCGCAATCTTGGTGGGGTCAAATACTTTGTCAACGCCAACCTTTTTGAATTCTTTGATTGCAATAGGTGCCGTAACATCGTTCGACAAGACAAGATCAAGATCGCACTCGATTAGTTGACCGGGAACTACTTCTTCGAGTCCTGCATGCGCGGCAAGAATTTTCTCGGCCATAGTCATCGGGCGTGCCATGTTCTCTCCTTCTATGTTCGTCTTGTGATAAAACTCATTCATTATAACACCGCCCTATACACGGAATTACGGGTTGGCGCGGTTAAACGTGTTACAACTTTGTTTCGCCCGCAAGCGGTCATACATACAAAAGGAGCGGCATTTTTACCAACACCGATACGCTGCCCCAATAAGATGGAATTTGATATACTATTTAGGTTATTGCAACTTACGCAGATAGGTTTCTTATACGGTGAAATTCAACTTCCGAAATCTTTTTGCCGGCTTAGTAATTATCATTGTTCTGGCATTCGTCTTTCTTCGCGGTGACCAGTTAAATGAATTGGCAGCCACCATGGCACAAGGTGCCATGATCCCTCTCGTTATTGCAATCTTTACTCAGCTTTGCAAATACTTTTCCCAAAGCTTTGCCTACAAATATTCTTTCCAGGCGGTCGGAGAAACCATGCACCCCAAGCATACCCTTCCGCTTGTATTCGGTACTTTTTTTCTTAACACTGTTTTTCCAAGCCTAAACCTTGCGGGAACCACGTTGGTGGTAGACGATGCACGCAGACGAGGTATTGCACCTGGTAAAGCAACCTCCGCAGCAATACTGATGCAAATTACGGTTGACTCGGCTTTTGCAACCATCATGATTATCAGCTTCACGATTTTAGCCCTTACCGTTGGTTTGTCTCCTTTATGGCTTTTGTTGGGCTTGCTGGTAATTCTTTTGGTCAGCGTCCTTATTGGTATCATGGTTCTTGGAAACAAAAACCCTGCCCTTATTATTCGAGTACTCACGCCAATCTCTAACTTCATCAACAAAGTACTCGTTCGCTTTAAGAAAAAGCCTCTGGAGCCTTGGGTGGAAAAAACCATCATGAGCTTCTCTGGTGCCGCAAAACTTATTGCAAAGAATCCGAAATCTACTGCGAAAGCATTTGGCTGCTCGATTATTGCGAGCTGTTGTGAGCTTTCCGCTTTTGCTCTCGTCGGCTTTTCTTTCGGCGTGAGCGTTCCTGAATCTTTGGTTTGCGGCTATGTGGTTGCCACCTTATTTGCAATGATATCTATCACCCCTCAAGGAGTAGGCGTTGTAGAAGCAGCAGTTACGGTTGCTTTCACCGCTTTTGGTGCTTCAGCAACGGCAGGTATGGCAATTGGTTTGGTATATCGTGGCATTGTTTTCTGGATGCCCTTTGTCATTGGAGCCATCCTTATTCAAACCACCAAAACCTTCCGACCTACCAAAAATAAATCAAAAGCAAACACCTCTAAAGCGGGTAACTTTAACTACGAACGCAGAAAAGCTGCTCTCACCAAGGAAGCAAGCGAAAAACGAGACATAAGAAACGCGCATCGTCCGCATATACCCAATGCTTCTCCCAACGAAGCTGATTCAATTAATCAAACTCATTCGAATGCAACCAATACTTCTCAATCCAAGAAGAGTGATTGCGAAGAGGAAACAGAACCAACCCTTTAGCTTAAATACCCTAAAAGAGCGGGGCTCTAAAGTGGCATCTCGCCAAATAAAGTAGCATCTGACCAAGAAAGGAAGCTGCATGCCTAGTTTTATCAAACATCTTGCCAACACCACGCGAAGCTATCGTCGCTTTCGTCAAATTTATCCCGTTACCCCCGAGCTTATGACTCAATGGGTTGATAACGCACGAGTGAGTGCTAGCGCAGGAAACAAGCAGCCTTTACGCTATCGAATCGTAACCGACAAAGAACAGTGTGCACAGATTTTCGAAACCCTTACCTGGGCAGCAGCTCTTCCCGATTGGGATGGACCCGAACCGGGACAGCGCCCAACAGGTTACATTATCATGGCAACTGACTCCGAAACTTTCAAAGGAGAACTCTGGCGCTTCGATGCAGGCATCGCTGCCCAAACTATAATGTTGAGCTCTACCGAAGAAGGATTTGGTGGATGCATTATGCTTTCTTTTAAGCGTGGTGAGCTTAAAAAGATTCTTTCGATGCCTGAAGATTTAGAACCCGTATTGGTTTTAGCACTGGGACGTCCTATCGAAGATATTCGCTTAGTAGATGCTGTCCAGGGCGACACCACGTATTACCGAGACGAACAGCAGGTTCACTATGTTCCTAAGCGCAAACTTGAGGATATTTGGTTTTAACTTCATCTAAACAACAATCTCAAGAGCCACTGCGGTGGCTCTTTTGCTACTGTAAGCAAAACAAAACTTTTACGATGCAGATTTGGTACGTACATGAAAAAATCTACCGCACTAAAAACACTGGGGCTTTCCGAAGGTGCCAGCGATGAAGATATCAAAAAGGCTCACCGAAAGCTCATCATAGAAAATCATCCCGATAAATTCGGTCAGGATGCTGCCGCACGTGCAAAAGCGGAAGAAAAGACCAAGCTTATTAACGAAGCGCGCGATGTTCTGCTTAACCACTCCTGGGATCCGGAATACGCTTCTGCGGGAACCGCCTATGGCGCTCCCTTTTCCTATGACCCTTTTGCTGCTGCTTACGGACAAAACCCTTTTGGAGGACGTTCCACAGGATATGCAGCAAAATCACAAGGGAGTACAGGCAATCCACGGGGCACCAATCCTTCAGGAAGTCCGTTTAATGGATGGCCCTTTGGAGAAACGTTTGTTTGGACCACTTGGGATTCCTCGGGACAACAGCATACCTACACTTCAAGCACTTCTACAGGCAGGACTGGTGCCACGGGCGGCACTAATCAGGATCCCTTTGCAGGTTTTAATCCCTACGTTAATCCTTTTAGTTCCTCCTACACCAGTCGCGCAGGCAACGATCCTTTTAGCAGCCTGTTCAACATGTTCTTCCCTCAAGAAAAAACACTTGAAGACCTTTTGAAGGAGGCTAAGAAGGATTTAGGGCTCGATGTTAAGCTCATCGCAGTCAAGCTTATTCTTTTAGCTCTTGCGTTTGCCCTATCCGTTCCTGCCACTGGTTTATTCCTCTATACCATTATTTCTATCGGACAAGGCGTCTGGAAACGTTTACGCTATCTGTCGCTTATTTTCTTGGTTCCCTTCGCTATGCTTGCGCTCATTTTTGCACCTGCTGGCACCGCGTATATCGGCTTGATACCTTTTATACTTTTCGGGTGTGCTGTTATCTTTGACATTCAAAATGTCTATCGTCACGCTAAGCGAATAAGAGACATCAAGCGAAAGATGAACGAGTAAGAAATACCAAACGGCGGGCCAATCAATGAAAAGCGGGCTCATCAACAAAAATGAACCCGCCGTTTTCACTCTTTAGCCTGCTAGCGCTCTACTTTGCAATGCGAGCATTTAGTGCTTGTTCGTCTTCTTTATTTTCTGGCTTCTTGTCGATCTCCAGATCGTCAACCGTCAAAGGCATATCTACCCCAGTCCAAAGCTTAAACTGCTTTGCCCCTTGATAGAACAACATTGAAAGACCATTGATGTAACGACATCCTGCTTCTTCTGCTAATTCAAGAAGTCTTGACTTAGCAGGGCTGTAAATAGCATCTTGAACCACCATATCTTTAGGGAAGAAAGAAGCATCAGGCACAACCGACTGCCCTTCGAGTTCGCCCATCCCAACATTCGTGGTATTTCCAAGCATCTGAGCGTCGGCCATTTCGGAACGTAATAGTTCCTTATCGTTCAGATCGCATAACTTTGCCTTGCATGAAGTCTTTTCGTTAATTAAAGCCACTACTTTTTGAGCGTGAGGCCATGATCTACCGTTAGCACGATTAAAGATCGAGATCTCACCTAAATCGTATTCCATAGCAGCGGTAAGTGCGACTGATGAACCTGCTCCACCTAAACCAAGAAGCACGAGTTTATTGCCCGCAATCTGAACACCCATTTCTTCAAAGGTATGAAGGAATCCGTAGCCATCGGTGTTGTAACCCTTAATTTTGCCATCATTGACAACAAAGGTATTAACTGAGCCAATCATTTCTGCAGTGGGATCGATTTCGTCAAGATAAGGAATGCAAGCAAGCTTATTTGGCATAGTAACGCTACAACCACGAATACCTAGCACACGTACGGCATTCATTGCTGCCTCGATTGTTTTTTCGTTTGCCGTAAAAGCTACATATACCCCATCAATATTTGCTTTATCGAAGGCTTTGTTGTGGAGTCTAGGCGAAAAACTATGCTGTACCGGATCGCCAAAAACGCAATACAAACCAGTGTATCCAGAAATCGGAATTCCCATTGCTGCTCCTTTTATTCCGCTACACCTGAAAATAGGTAGCGCTTCCCTCTCCCATGTTGCGGCATAAGCGCTCAAACTTGTCATGATGCCTAAACGTCATACCGCAAATTCCACAGCACTAATAATACTTATTTTGTTTTGAAATGTTTTGCAAAATAAATAAATTGATTCGTTTTCTGAAACGGTTTGATAGAAAAGGGAGCCCTGACGTTCATTATGTAATTCGTAAATAGGCGATTAGCTAATTCAATGCTTGAAAGCTACACAGACTATTCATATTTGTAAGCATGATTGGCAATTTCTGAAACACTGCAACTGATTCCCTAACGCTTCGGTTTTGAGGTTAAATGCCAACCATTACAATATTGGCACTTATAGCAATGAAGCCCTGTCGTGCCATGCTCAGCACAGGCAATAATAGCTGCTTCAGCATCGCTTTTGCAGGAATAGCGATTCTTAGACTCACAAGCTTTTCTTCGCAGCGCAGCATCTTTTTCTGCTGCCTTCTTCGATTTTCGAGCATCTTCACGAGCAAACACGTCATCCATGCCGCCGAGACCAGCCTTGAATTCAGCAATACGCTTAGCCTTTGCCGATCCTTTTCTGCTGCCCATAAAGACCCTCCTTGTCACAGCTTTATCTCAACACCTAGAAGATTCGTGCTATTCAGAATATGCATACCAGTTTTTCAATATAAGCATTTTAACGAGCTTCGTATGCAACCTATGATTAATCTCGAAAAGAACGTTAGAAAAATCTCGAATAAATAATTTTGGCATTCCTGATCAAGATTCACGAACTAAGGAGTAGGCTATGGCAGAAATCCTTCATCCCGTACGGTTAGGTCATTCTGGCATCGAGGTTTCTCCTCTCTGCCTAGGCGGAATGAGCTTTGGTGAACCTTCCCCCCAAATTTCACCAATGGACCATCGGCCCCAAAGAAACAGAAGAAGTTATTGGATACGCCTTTGACAATGGCATCAACTTTATCGATAGCGCAAACGGATACGCATTTGGCACCAGTGAAGAATACATCGGCAAAGCAATTAAGAATTTGCACATCCCCCGTGAACAGCTTGTTCTAGCAAGCAAGGTTTACTTCAACGAAGGACACTTAAGTCGTAAAGCTATCACGAGAGAAATTGAAGGAACGCTTCATCGCCTAGGAACAGACTATTTGGATCTCTATATCATTCATCGTTTCGACTACGACACACCTATCGAAGAAACACTTGAGACACTCGATTCGCTCGTAAAAGCAGGTAAAGTACGCGCACTTGGTGCAAGTGAAATGTATGCTTACCAACTGCATAACATGCAAATATGCGCTGAACAGCATGGGTGGACTAAATTCACCAGTATGCAATGTCATTACAATTTACTTTATCGAGAAAACGAACGCGAAATGATTCCCGTCTGCCGTCAATTCGATATGGCAATAACCCCGTATAGTCCACTTGCCTCTGGCCATCTCACTCGTCCTACTTGGGATTCTAAGTCCAAGCGCTCAACTACCGATACGGTTATGCACAGTAAATACGATCGCGATAGAGAAACCGATATGCCAATTGTTTCCCGCGTTGCTGAATTGGCAGAAAAGCATGGGGTGCCGATGGCACAAATTGCTCTTGCCTGGCATTGGGCACGCGGCATCGAAGCGCCCATTATTGGTTGTTCAAAACCAACTCGCGTAAAAGATGGTATTCAGGCACTCGAGGTAACGTTAACCGCTGAAGAAGTCGCATATCTAGAAGAGCCCTACGTTGCCCATGAATTAGTAGGACCACTCGCTCGCCCTGGTGAGAAGCCCTTAGCAGGAACGACCGATCCTAACGCATAGTGCTATTAAGACACCAAAGAATAGGAATAATTGCCTTGGCGCATAATGTGGCGCACTTTTGTGCGCCACATAAAATCTTTCCAGTTAAAGTTACTTCCTTAATGAACGAGCAATATTCATACCTATTGCAACAATCAAAATCGCAAGTCCTATTGGCATTAAAGCGCTAATCCATTCTACGGGTGTTGGAAAATACGACTGCACAATAGCAAATGCCGTTGTTTGCTTGTCGAACAAACCAGTGGAAACGGGATACGCCCAGAAAGGAGATTCTACATTGGAAAGCGAGACAAATAAGGTTGATCCTGCCAATGCAGGATAGAGCAGCATCATTCGGTGAGCAAACATGCCTACTATTACTACAACAGAGCACCCAATCGAAATCTTTGAGGTAAGATTTTTGCGCTTTACCCATAAAACTACCGCAGCGCCCAATGGTAAAACCAGTTCGATCAAGTAGAGCGGTAAATACTGAAGAATGATGCTCTTTACCGCAAGGGATGCTGGGGTGGTCTCAGATACGAGAATACCTAACTCCGCTAAAGCAAGAATTAAATGCGCCGCTATCGCTATGCATAACAAACTAGAAAATGAACGCAGTGCTTCAGGAGCTACTTCTTTGTGAGACAATGCAACAAGAAGTGTCATGATAGCAAGACCGCAAACGAACGCAACTGCCAAAAAGTCAATTACCACAATGGGACTATGCCACCATAAGCGTGCGCTTTGCTGAGCAAACAATAAGCCTTCCACGATTTGTAGCGCCACGGCAGCTACAAGACCAATAACCATCCATACACGAATACTCTTCCAGTTTCTTATAAGAGCAACCAGACAAATTAGCGACACCACCACAAACGCACTTAGAGCAATCATATCCCACGTTAAAGGCGATGCTGGATTAGGGGACAAAATCATAGCAAGCATATTCCAAGGTGAACCCAGATCGGCGATAATTGCTACCCCTGCACCACAACCACCTGCAAGAGCAATTGCCTGAGCTAACGTAGCCCAAGGAAGCAAGTGATCTTTTTTAAGAAGCACTATCAAAGACGCAAGAAATTGACTACCGGCACCAAATCCTACCAAGAAAGCGAAAACCGCGATCAGCAATCCCCAGCTCATAGCATTGCCCACATTGGCAGTATCATACAGGCCGAAAACCAGCATAGATAGCCAAGCAACCCCTCCAACCACTACCATTACAGCGGCAAGGAGAATGAGTTTAGTGTTCTTGGAAAACAAAATCTCTTTCACGTTAATCACCCTCTGCTATTCCGCGCTTTGAAGAAATGTACAAAACCTTAGGATTGGTACCGTATTCTTCTCCTAAAACAAAGGATTCCTTTCCTTTGAGATATTGAGAGATTTCAGAATCAGGGTCGTCCAGATCACCAAAAATTCTTGCATTACCAGGACATCCCGCACAGCATGCCGGCTCTATACCTTGACTTGTATACTGAACACAAAACGTACATTTTTCAGTTATCCCCTCTGGAGGCTTAGGACTATATACCAAGTGTCCATCTTTGCGATATTCGGAAGGGTAACCATAGTAATATCTTCCTTCTATACCCTCTACACCCTCTTCCGCTCCAAGGTTAAATTGACGAACATTGTAAGGACATGCCGTCATACAATATCGACAACCGATACATTTTTCGTAATCAATAAGCACCGCACCTGTTTCAGGATCAGTGTAGGTAGCACCCGTAGGGCATACACTTTCGCAAGGAGCATTTTCGCAATGCTGGCAACTAACGGGAGTAAACTCCATACGAGGTTTACCATCAACCATTACCGATGTTCCATACTCAGGAGCACCAGGAACAAACACACGGTTCCACCACATGCCTTTAGGTAGCGCATTGTGGTCTTTACAAATAACCGCGCAGGTTCTGCACCCAATACACCTATCTAAATCAACTACCATGCCGTATCTCATGAGATTACCTCCTCAAGTGCACCACCCTTTTCAAGAAGGCGAACATCACAAACGCATTCGTTCCATGCCATATTGGGAGACCAAACGCTTGAAACGTAGTAAATTTCATGAATGGGGTTAATCCAGGGATAAATAAGAGAGTTATAACTTTCGTTGTTGGTATAACGACTCCACCAACCTTGATCAAAAACCACCTGTCCAGGGTACATTCCCGGATCAGTAATTAATGCGCCACTTATTTTTCCTCTGGAGTTAAATACCTCAACAACATCACCTTGAGTAAGTCCGTTAGCAGAAGCATCGTCTGGATTCATAAACACCTTCGGAGTATTATTCTGCAACTCCAACATAAAAGGATTATTGCTATAGGTTGCATGCACGCGGAACAAGCTATTACGAGTGATATACGAGAAGGGATACTTTTCCTTTGCTTCAGGATCTAGCGCATATTCAGTTTCCTCGAAAGCAGGTTTGTAACAAGGAAGTTGTTCATGCATTTGCAAAAACATATCCTCATCCTTATAAAACTCAATGCGACCAGACTTTACAAAATGTGCTGTTTTCTCTAAATCGTTAGGGCGCGACACCGTCGGAAAAGGTTGCCCACCATGAATTTGCTCATAGAAAGGTATTTTCTTTTCACCCGGATTAGTATGAGCAAGCTTGCAAGGACCAGCTTTCAAATCTTCTAGCGTAATATGATTAATAGTCGAACCACCCTGTTCAAGAAGCATGCGCAACACCTCTTCAGCAGTTTGCTCTGCTTCCTCTGGGCCAAATTCAGGCCACTGATCTGCCAAAGAAGGATCAATACGACATGCCAGCTCTTTGCAAGTCCATATTTCAGGACGGGCTTCTCCGGGAGGATCTACCATAGGCTGCATGATTTGAACCCATGGATGAAGCGGCGTAATAACTAGTTCTGTCTTTTCGTACCAACTAGCAGACGCAAACGTAACATCGCTGCAGTCAACGGTTTTAGTATGCTGAAATTCGAAACATATCACGCATTCCAGCTCGCCAGATTCACGCGCCTGCTGTAGCCAGTTAGCAACATTATGCTGTTCAAAAGGATTACCCCAGCCAACCACGAGCGCTTTAAGTCCATTTTTAGGGAACGTAGCACTCATGGTCTCAGTACGACCATTCACGGCATAGTGAAAGGGAGCTGAAGCGCGTTTTGCTTTTTCAGGAATAAACCAAGAAGCTGTACTAAAGCGTGTTTTGTACTGTCCAACATAGGTTGAAATGCCGCCGCCCAGCTGCCCAACGTTTCCTGTTAATACCGCTAGAAGTGCGCAAGCACGCCCCTTTAAATCCCCATGATGCCATTGCATAGCAGAACCACCAAAAATGATGTGCATAGGTTTAATGGTTGCACATTCCCGCGCAATTCGAGTAATTGTTTCTTCTGGTACTGCTGTTATTTCACTTGCTTTTTCAGGGGTGTATTCCTCAAGACTTTCACGGAGCAGCGTAAAGGCCGTTTTTGCCTGAATTATGGATCCATTCTTAAGTTCAAGAGTGGTTGTGGCCTCCAAATCCAAGTCGGGGGTATTTCCAATATGTTCAGGATCAAGTGCTATTGCATTACCGTTTTGCAGCACCACATAGGTCTCACGATATTCAGGCGCATCAAATGCACGTAATCCAGAAACATCACGCGCTAATACGCGCTTTCCTGTAGCGACATCAATGAGAATGGGTAAATCAGAAAAGTTAGAAACGAACTGTCTGTCGTAGAGATTCTCATCAATAAGATACTTAGCAACCGCTAAAGCAAAAGCTGCATCGGTATCAGGCTTTATCTGTACCCATTCGTCGGATTTTTCTGCTGTAGCAGAGTAATTCGGATCAAAACAAACAACTTTCCCGCCGGCTTCACGTGAGTAATTCAGAAAATGAGAATCAGGCAAGCGCGTAACCATAGGATTGGATCCAAAAATCATGGTATAGCGCGAATCTTCCCATTCATAGGATTCCAGCTCTTCGCTTTGACAGCCAAAAGTCTCGGGCCAAAACATAGGCAAATCGCCATTGAGTTCATACCCGCCAATAGCGGACCAGCCCATCATATTAGTCAAACGAACAAGCGATCCTTTTTGAACATGACCGGTACCCTGAACCTGCCAAATAACACCAATGGAATCAGGACCATACTTTTCAGCTATATCACGCAGCTTTGTTGCTGCAGTATTAAGAGCAGTATCCCAATCCGTTTCTTCCATCTGACCTTGTTCATTACGGACAAGAGGAGCTGTTAATCGCTCTGGTCCATGAATCATCGTATTAATTGATAAACCCTTTAAACAACCGCGTGGGTTGTAACGTTCATAGGGATAATCTGCAGCTTGCGAAATCATCTTTATCTGTCCGTCTTGCACGAAAGCTTTCATACCGCAAGAACCCGTACAGTTTGGTGCACACGTGGTACGCACCCACATGCCTTCAGGCGGCGCTGATTCTGCCAACGCTTTCGCAGCGGGGACGCTCATAGTAACAGTGCCCATGCCTGCAACACCAAGTGCCGCTGCAGACGTCAGCTTAACAAACCCCCTGCGCGTTACCTCTCTAGCCATATAATCCTCCATCTCCTGCTCGCATAGCATTCCTTGTTGTACGCCATGCGAAATCTTGCCCATAACTATTGTGGAAGCCAGAGAACTAAAGAGATATAGGGGAACACCCTATTCGCTATAGGGGTTTACCCTATAGCGCATAAATAAACCTTTTCTAATATGAAAAACTAGATAAAATAGGGCGTTTATTATTCTTGATTGAGAATAATAACGAGCTAGATTTTTACTAAACCGTGACGAACCGCATAGTCAAATAGTTCCGGCTTAGTTTCAATAGCAAGCTTATGCATTATTTTCGACTTTTGTCCTTCGACTGTTTTTACAGAAATTGCCAACATTTGTGCAATTTCTTGATTGGAATACCCCTTTACTGCCAAAGAAACAATTTCTGATTCTCGGGGAGTAAGAGACTCTGCCGCAGGATCAACATGAGATAGTGCATTATGAACAAATCCTTGCAGCATTTCATTGCAAATAAAAATTTCTCCAGCTGCCGCTTGACGAATTGCTTTAAAAAGCTCTTCATCGGATGAGCTTTTCAGTAAATACCCTACCGCTCCAGATTTTAGTGCCTGACTAAGATATTCCTGCTCGTTATGCATCGTAAGAACTACGGAATTTGTAGAAATACCAACATCATAAAGACGCTTCACCAAAAGAAGACCACTTTTCTCGGTACCCATAGAAACGTCGGTAAGCAATACCTCAGGAGACAATTGTTTCACAAGCTCAAAAGCTTCATTTGGATCAGATGCTTCACCAACTACTTCGAAATCCTTTTGCTGCATTATCAGCATTTTAAAGCCCATTCGTACCATAGAATGGTCATCAGCAAGAACGATTCGAATCATGATCGCTCACTTACCTCAACTCGTAGAGAAACAATACTTCCCTGGTTTTTCTGGGACTGCAATGCAAGAGCACCGTTAACTAAAGCAGCCCGTTCTCTCATTCCTTCTAAGCCAAGACCCGAACCCTGAATTTCGGGGTTATCGACATCGAAACCTTTACCATTATCACTCACCGTCAAGACAAGTACATTCGATTCATCTTTGTCCCAATCTAGCAATACTCGAATTTCGTTCCCCCCTGAATACTTACAAGCATTATTAAGGGCTTCTTGAAAAATTCGATAAACCGCAATTTCAATACTGCTATTTAGAGTGATATTTTCTCTTATGTTTTTCACTACAGTAATCCCAAAAGCCTCCGCAGAAGATTCGCACAAAGCATATACGGCAGCAGATAGTCCCAATTCATCAAGCGCTAAAGGTCGTAATGCGCGGGAAATCGCCGATATATGACTCATAACGTCTTTGAGCATATTGCTCGTTTTACTTACCACATCAGGCCATTCTTCATAGGGCAAATATTTCAAGCGCCTTAATTCCATCTGAGCAACAAGAACCTCTTGAGAAATACCATCATGAAGTTCTCGTGCTATACGCTTGCGTTCTGCTTCCTGCGCAATCAGAAGATTCTTAGAAAGATCGTTATAAGCAAAGCCTTCTTGATCACCGTGAATATATACAGGGGCAGACTTACATGATTCCAAATTAAATTCTTTAGCTGCAAACCGCTGAATGAGGCTCATTTCATGATCATTTAATGCATGGAGAAATCTTGTGCCGCAAATTATAATTACCGCAATTTCATCACCCTTCATTAAAGGAAACGCAAAAAAACTCTTAAGCGCTTCAGCCATTACAATGGGATATTGAAACAGCTCATTTTCGGGAATATCTTCTTCTACACTATTTACAATAATGCCCTTGCGAAGAGCATGAACTTTTCCTAATGCTCCTACACTTGCGGGAAGCCGAATAAGCTCATAGCTTTTATTCGTGCTTCCATCTGCATAGCCCCACTGCATAACAGGGTTAGGCCCCTTTGGGATCAAAGAAACCCCCACAAACCCAAACGAAAAAGACTCCCGAATAGCCCGAGCAGCACGAGTTGCTACTTCGCCTGTTAATTCAGGACACACTAAAACAGTAGATTGAGACATAGGTTACCTCTTCATGCAGATGACACTCTTATTATAAAAATACCCATGCATGTAAAGAAAGTTGATTGGCCAACTTCCAAAAATGAAGAAGGACGTACGGTTCTGCACGTCCTTATATCAATAAGTAATTATGCCTTCTGAACTTTTTGCTTTATATATCCAATTCTAAAGAAGTTACAACGCGTTGTATTGTGCATCATCCACCGGTTCAAGCCATTCGTTGGAAGTGTTTTCTCCTTCAACTTCGATAGCTAAATGAGAAAACCAACTGTCTGCAGCGGCTCCATGCCAATGCTTAACGCCTGCAGGAATATTTACTACATCTCCAGGATGAAGTTCGCGAGCAGGCTTGCCCCATTCCTGATACCAGCCACGACCGCCAACACAAATGAGCATTTGCCCACCGTCCTTATCAGCATGATGGATATGCCAATTATTACGACAACCTGGTTCAAATGTTACGTTAAACATTGGTACTTGCTCGATACTAACAGGAGCCAAATAACTCTGCCCAATAAAATACTGAGCAAAGCCGTCATTAGGATTGCCTAATGGGAACATTAACGTGCGTTCATACTCTTCGCGGCCTTTATTATCTGCACCTTCCACTGTCCAGATTTCCTTAGCCATACGAAAGACCGCCCAAGCCTTTGGCCAGCCCATATAAAATGCCGCATGTGTTACGATTTCTGCAATTTCCGTCTTGGTAATGCCGTTCTTTTTCGCCGTTGCCAGGTGATACTCAAACGAGGAATCAATCAAACCCTGACTCATTAACGCAACAATAGTTACCAAGCTGCGATCACGCAAAGAAAGAGCTTCTTCGCGACTCCATACTTCACCAAATAATACATCGTCGTTAAGCTGTGCGAATTTAGGAGCAAATTCACCTAATTGATCGCGCCCTGCGGTTTGTTTTACTGCCATGATTCCCCCTGAAAATCCAGCTTGATCTGCTTTTGTTTGATTTGTTCTTACTCTCTACAAATATCGTATACACTGCGTTTATCCATGTAAAATAGCTATAGTGAAAACTTTGTATGCAGGTTTTGCATACATACGCTTCTGGTTAAACCTTTCCAATAAAGGGGTTAAGAAGCTAGAAGCCCAAACAAGAAAGTCAGCCGATTTCTGAATAACTATTGAATATTTGCTTTCATGATTACAACCCAAGAAGGAAGCCCGCATGGAATTACGTGTTTTGGAATACTTTTTAGCACTCACCCAGGAAGGCAGTATTTCTGCTGCAGCTAAAGCATTGAATGTTTCTCAGCCTACTCTTTCCAGGCAGTTGATGGATTTAGAAAAAGAATTAGGGTGTGTCTTATTTGAGCGAAGCAAGCAAGGCATTATTTTGACAGACGATGGCATGCTTTTGCGACGCCGAGCAGGAGAAATATCTCAACTGGTCCATACTACCGAATCGGAATTACAACTTTCTCATGACGTCATTGCAGGAACTATATCTATTGGTTGCGCAGAAACAAAAGCCATGGAAGAGCTTGGGGATATTATGCAATCAGTTCGCGCTACCTATCACAATATTTCCTACAATATTGTGAGCGACACGGCAGAAAACGTAGCAGAAAACATCAACAAGGGACTACTCGATTTCGGATTGATGCTGCGCCGCACCAAAAACGAAGGGCTCGATTACCTGCCATTTAAATGCAAGGAACACTCTGTTGTTTTATTCAGAAACGATTCCCCACTCGCGCAAAAGAATGTTGTTAGCTTAGATGATCTTATCGATATCCCTCTTCTTGTGCCATCAACCTATATACATAGCGGAGTATTGGGCAGGTATCGAAGCAAAGATGAAGGTGGGATTCTTACGTTTGTGGCAACATACAACCTCCTCAATAACGCTGCACGCCTTGTAGAAAAAGGATTTGGTGCGGCAATTACCATCGAAGGTTTGGTAAATGCTTCCCGAGCAAATAATCTTGACTATAGACCTCTCAAAGATTCTCCCACCTTGCAAGCATACCTTGCTTGGAAGCCTTTCCAATTCCGATCAAATGCCTGTAAAGTATTCCTAGAAGAAGCCAAAAAGAAGCTAGCGAAACAATAACTGGCTCTGGAATACATCCAGAGCCAGTTATTAAACAAAGACGTTTGAAAAGTCTTTACAAAATCAGACTTTGGCTAATGACCAAAACTATCTTAATGGCGGAAATGACGATGGCCCGTAAATACCATTGCAATGCCATGTTCATCCGCTGCCTGAATTACTTCTTCATCGCGGATGGATCCACCAGGCTGAATTATTGCCTTAACGCCAAATTCTGCCAAAGTATCAATGTTGTCTCGGAATGGGAAGAATGCATCCGATGCGCAAACCAATCCAGTTGCTTCAACACCCATGCGCTCACATGCTTCATGAGCACGCTCGCAAGCAAGCTTTGCAGAATCAACACGATTTGGCTGGCCAGGACCCATACCAATTCCTGCATGATCCTTAGAAACCAAGATAGCATTAGACTTTACACCCTTGCAGACCTTCCAAGCAAACAGCATTTCATGCAGCTGATCATCGGTTGGCTTAACCTTAGTAGGAACGGTAAACTCTGCAGGATCTTCCGTAACACGATCAACGCACTGAGCCAACATGCCTCCGTCAACACTACGGAACTCAATCGCAGAAGGAGCATCTACCCCACCCGTACGCAAAACACGAACGTTTTTCTTCTGCTGCAAAAGCTCAAGAGCACCCGCTTCATAATCAGGAGCGATAACCACTTCAATGAACTGCTTATTTTCATTGATGTGCTCTACCATTTCCTGGCTAACGGTTACATTTGCTGCAATGATGCCACCAAAGGCACTCTTAGGATCGCAAGCAAAGGCTTTGTCGTAAGCGGTAGCAACATCATTTGCAACTGCAGAACCGCAAGGATTCTGATGCTTCAAAATAACTACTGCAGGCTCATCGAATTCACGCACTAACGACCAGCACGCATCTGTATCAAGAATATTGTTGTAGGAAAGTTCCTTACCATTGAGCTGTTCTGCATTAACCAGCGAATGTTCGGTAGCAAATTCTGGCAAACGATAGAATGCAGCCGTTTGGTGAGGATTTTCGCCATAGCGAAGACCCTGTTGTTTAACAAGATGAAGGTCACATTCAGCAGGAGGCTCAGTAGGCCACTGCATTGTTTCTCCAAGCTGGCCCGATAACCAAGATGCAATAGCACCATCATAGGCATTGGTGGTCTGGAACACTTTCAGGGCAAGTTTAGTACGAGTAGCAAGCGTAGTTGCCCCATCGTTTGCTTTCATTTCTGCAAGAATAGCACCGTAGCTTGAAGGTTCAGTTACCACGGCAACACTTGCAAAGTTCTTTGCGGCAGAACGCAACATGGAAGGGCCGCCGATATCAATGTTTTCAATGCAGGTACCAAAATCTGCACCTGATTCAACCGTTTTCTCGAAAGCATACAAATTAACAACGACCATATCGATCATTTCGATACCGTGTTCAGCTGCTTGTGCCATATGCTCAGGATTGTCACGCTTTGCAAGAAGGCCACCATGAACAGCTGGATGAAGCGTTTTAACACGACCATCCATCATCTCAGGAAATTGAGTAACCTCATCAATAGGGGTTACCGGAATGCCCGCCTCCGCAATAACGCGTGCGGTACCACCCGTAGAAATAATTTGTGCACCAAAGTCTTCCGAAAGAGCACGGGCAAACTCTACAATGCCCGTCTTGTCTGTTACAGACATAAGTACACGCTTAACTTTAGGATCAGCCACCTGCTACCGCCTTTCCTCGTAGTGGGATAAACCTCTGGTTTCTAGAATACCAGCGTAACTCGTTCACGTAAGCATAAATTCCGCACAGGGCGAATACGATACCAAAAGATTTCAAGGCAGCCAAAAGCTGCCTTGTTCGATAAGCTACCTGATGTTTGTTTATGCTTTGACACAACAACTAGGACTCAATAGGTACCGTGCGGGTTTCCGGATTAATATGTACCGTGCGGGTCTCCGGATCAATATGTACTCGTTGCTGAGCCAACAAAGAAATTACTTCCGGATACAGCTCGTGCTCTGCCTCATGGATGCGCGTCTCAAGAGATTCAAGCGTATCATCCTCGCGTATCTCAACCGCACGCTGCGCAATAATAGGCCCTTTGTCATAATCTTCATTAGCAAAATGCACGGTAATTCCTGTTACTTTTACCCCAAAGGTAAAAGCATCTTCAATAGCATGAGCGCCTTTGAAAGAGGGCAGTAAGGCAGGATGTAAATTCACCACTTTATCGGGATACGCATCTAAAACCTCGTTTGTAAGCTTGCGCATGTAGCCCGCCATAATGACATATTCTGCGCCTGCTTCCTTCAAAGCGTCTGCAATGCGTTTATTTGCTGCTGGTGCATCCTGATACACCTCGCGATTCAAAGCAAGAGTTGGAATACCGGCTTTTTCAGCGCGCGTTAATCCAAAAGCATCGGGACGAGAAGAAATAACCAATACGATTTCTGCATCAAGTGTTCCCTGGTCAATACGATCAATGATCGCCTGCAAATTGGAACCGCTTCCACTGATAAGTACTCCGATTTTAAGTGCACCTTGAGATTCAGACACGAAAGCTCCTTTTGAAAGTCCTACTTATTCTTCAGTTGCGGGCTCGCTTGAAACACAATTAGCAAAAAGCTGTTCTTTATTCACGTAGGTTACTTCGCCACTACCTGGAACAATACGACCCACAATACCAGCCTGCTCGCCCTGCTCTTCGAGAATAGCCAATACTTCGTCAGCCTTATGAGGAGCAACCACCAGCACCATACCAAGACCCATGTTGAAGGTTTTCAGCGCTTCGGTTTCGTCCAAATGTGCTGCGCGGCAAACAAAAGGAATAATGGGAGGCATACCCCAACTGCCCACTTCAACCTCAGCATCCATGTTATCAGGCAAGGCACGATTGAGGTTTTCCGTGATACCGCCGCCCGTAATATGAGCCAAGCTACGAACCGCACCTGGCAATTGACGAAGCACTGCGCGTACAGGCTTCACATAAATTCGGGTAGGTTCAAGCAACGCATCCAGAACGCTCTTACCATCCAGTGAATCCTGTGGCATGCGTAATTCATAAAGCGTTTTGCCGTCGGTTACCACTTTACGAACCAGAGAATAACCATTGGAGTGAATGCCCGAAGAAGCAAGACCGATCAAAACATCGCCCTCTTGAACTTTGGAAGGATCGAGCATTTCAGGACGATCAACTACACCCACACAGAAGCCAGACAAATCGTATTCATGAGGATCCATCACACCAGGATGTTCTGCCATTTCGCCACCGATAAGCGCACATCCGCTCATCTGGCAACCATCGGCAATACCAGAAACAATTTCTGCCACTGCTTCGCTCTTAAGTTTTCCAATCGCGATATAGTCAAGGAAGAACAAAGGTTCAGCGCCTGTTGCCAAAATATCGTTGACACACATAGCAACCAGGTCGATACCTACCGTGTCATGTTTACCCGCAAGTTTAGCAAGCTGAATTTTGGTACCAACGCCATCAGTACCAGAAACCAAAATAGGGTCAGCCATATTTTTCGCTACATTGATGGAAAACAATCCACCAAAACCACCAATGTCACCACGTACTTCATCGCGGTACGTACGATGAACGGCATCTTTAATAGCATCCACCGCACGAGCACCTTCTGCCGTGTCTACCCCCGCCTGTGCATAGGTAGTTGCTGCGCCTTGCGCAGTCCAGCTAGGCCACTTAGTGGTGTCATTATCCATAGCATTGACCTTAATGCGATCAGTCATGATATCTCCTTTTATTGTCTAAGTAGCTCTATACTACCCAAGAATAGCGCTACCTTCGGGCAAAAAACTCTTTGCCTTCATGGTATCAGGAATTGCTACAGGATAGTCGCCCGTAAAGCATGCGTCGCAAAATCCTGGGTGTTCGCACGCCACTGAAGCATGCAAGCCCTCAACCGATATAAAGGCAAGCGAATCTGCCCCAATAAATTCGCACATTTCTTCATTGGTCATATTTGCTGCAATAAGCTGATCTTGAGTGTCGGTATCTATGCCATAAAAACAGGGCCACCTTACTTCAGGCGACACAATACGCATGTGTACCTCACGAGCACCCGCTTCACGAAGCATGGTAACGAGTTTCTTCGAGGTGTTGCCACGTACAATGGAGTCATCAATTATTACTAATCGTTGATCTTTGATGATAGAAGAAAGCGGATTGAGCTTAATGCGAATACCCATCTGGCGCATCTCATCCGTTGGTTCAATAAAGGTTCTACCCACATAGCGGTTCTTGACGATGGCATTGCTGTACGGAATACCGCTTTCAAGTGAATACCCCATAGCTGAAGGGAGGCCAGAATCGGGAACTCCTACTACCAAATCAGCTTCCGCAGGCGCTTCACGAGCTAAAATTTTGCCCATTTCACGACGCGCCAAATAAACACTTTGACCATCCATCACCGAATCGGGACGAGCGAAATACACATACTCAAAGATACAGCTCGCACGTTTTCGGGGTTCTACACCCATTTCGGAAACCATTCCCTCTTTATTAAAACGAATGATTTCTCCTGGAGCAACTTCACGAATAAAAGTAGCACCAACAATATCAAGACCGCAGGTTTCAGAAGCAACTACCCATCCACGATCGTCAGGCAACTGACCTACAACTAGAGGACGAATGCCGTTAGGATCACGAAAGGCATATAGAGAATCTGGACTTGCCAAAACCATGGCATAGGCGCCCTCAATCATCTTCATTGCCATACGAATACCATCACGCAATGAATGAGTCTCTCGTGTTACCTCGCCGATAATTTTTGCTGCTGCCTCTGAGTCGGTTCCCGCACGCAAATGAACCCCGTGATCAACAAGACGCGCTTTTAGCGCATTGGTATTTACCAACGTTCCGTTATGAGCAAGCGCGATGAGAACCTCGTCTATAGCAGAAATATGAGGCTGCGCCGCTTCCCATGATTCAACCCCACCGCTTGTGGAGTAGCGAACATGACCAATAGCTAAGTCGCCCTTAAGAGCTGCAAGTGCACTTTCGTTAAAAGCCTGGGTTACTAACCCTAGATCTTTAGAAGCAAGTATGGTGGCACCGTCGCCCACCGCAATACCAGCAGATTCCTGGCCACGATGTTGAAGAGCCTGTAAACCAAAACAGGTCATTCGAGCAACATCTAATCCAGGAGCATATATTCCAAAAACCCCGCATTCCTCTTCAAGTCGGTCAGGGCGCTCCCCCGGAAATACCGATGTGCTCATTTATGCAGCCTCCTTATATTGACTATCCAATTCTTGAGATTCATTGGTAGAAATACCTGTAGTTCCCTGCGCAGAGGATGCAATATAGGGGTCGTTTGCAACGGTGGTTTCCACTACCGCAGCAAACAACACTGCACGTCCATCTGCCTGAGAGTATTCACATGTAGAGAAAAGCATTGACTGGCGAATATCCGCAGCGGAGAGCACTTCACCTTGCTGAGTGGTTACGCTGCGATCAAGTTTATCTTGAATGTAGGACTGATAACTTTCATCGGAAGAAAAAGTCGTCTGAACAAGCGCATCATCACCGGTGGTTTTCACCAAGGCAAACGTTTTCAAACGATAATTTCCTTGAGGAGTTAAAACATAGATATCACGATGAGCGTTGAATTCATCGTTGTTTTGCCAATCCGAAAGAGAAGCAAACATCGATCCATCATTCATATGATGGCCATAAAGAGCACTATTCCGATCAGAAAAATCTGAAGAATTCGTACTATCTAAAAAGATGGTACCAGCTGATGCGAGCCACCCCGTAGACCCATCAAAGGCTTTATGAAGATACTCCTCATTATCGTCGCCTTGCACCACAGGATAATTAATAGGGCTATCGGGAACATAAACCCATGCCACGATATCAGGATTTACTGCACGAAGCGCATCCCAGTCCACCGTCAAGTCAGCTAAAGCCACGTTTTCAGAATCTGACAGTGAAGCATATTGCTCCAGATCATCATAAGCACGCTGCTGCGAAATATATTGAAACGCTATAGCGCCTAGACCAATAAGAGCGGCAATCAAAACAACAAGCGAAACGACAAAAACTACACGCCAAGGATTTTTTCGTGAACGACGAGAGCCGGAATTGCTTGAATAACGTAGTCGCGCCTGCGAACCGTAGTTATCACGAGAATAGGTATTTGCAGTTACTGGCATGTCTTGATGCTTGGCTGCATGCTTTCCGTTTCCTTTACGACGAGCCATACCTCACCTTTATTGATAGCAATGTAAACAAAAAATCACTATAGCGCCTTAAGAATCTCCATAAAGGCACAAGCGTGATTTGTGACCTCATCTTAACAAAAGAGCCAAGCACGAACACATTCACACCCTAATCCCACAACCTTTTTAGCTTATTGGCAGGATTTCTCTTGCAAACCGTTCATACTTGGCTCGAGATTATTTCCGTAAAACGACTGCCAGTCAGTAGCAACTGCTAATTCGTAAAACAACTGCCAGCCAACAAAAAGCTACTGACCAGCACCTACTTATCTAGTAAATACCTAAGCGCTTTTCGAGTGCCTCATTGATAATTCGAAGAGCTTTTACGCGAGCATAATATTTATCATCACTCTCCAAAATAATCCAAGGTGCATTACGCGTAGAAGTTAAACGGAACATATCTTCTACCGCTGCACGATACTGAGGGAATTTATCACGATTACGCCAGTCCTCTGCAGTTATCTTCCAGCGTTTTTCAGGATTGGCTTCACGTGCCTCAAAACGCTCAAGTTGCGTCTCGGGAGAAACATCAACCCAGAACTTCAACAGGATGGCACCCCATTCGACCATGTCACGCTCAAATTCATTTATCTCCTCGTAGGCACGCGACCACTGAGCAGGACTTGCAAATCCTTCCACTCGCTCAACCAGTACGCGTCCATACCAACTACGGTCATAAATTCCTACATGACCAGCCTTGGGTAAACGCGTCCAATAGCGCCATAAATGAGGATGAAGTAATTCTGGTTTAGTAGGTGCAGGACTTGGATAGATGGTATACGCACGCGCATCGAGCGCCTGAGCAACACGTTTAATGCTGCCTCCCTTACCAGCCGCATCCCATCCTTCATACATAATCATCATGGGAATACGTCTGATGTACATCTCAAGTTCAATACGACGAAGTCGTTCCTGCTCTGCTTTGAGCTGTGCTTTATATTCCGAACGCGTCAAAGCCAAAGTATGATCAACCTCATCGAGCGTAGGTATATGCTCACTCGGAGCAAAACGTGTCATCGTAGGCGCATGAATACTAGCAGCACGCGCTTCCTCTTCTGACAACTTCCACAAGCGCGCATTTTCTTCTTCGGTGCGAGTACGCTCGTCCCCTTCTACTGCTTTTGTGCCATTTGCTGAATTTTCCTGCGCCTTCTTTTCCGCCTCCTGAGCTGACGCATCAGCTGGTTTCGACAGCTCCTTTTCAAGTGCATTGACGATAGTTTGCACAACGCTTAAGTTCACGCGGCGATGATCTTCGGCATCCAGCAAGATCCAAGGTGCAATTTTGAAATTTGAATGATCAAGCATCTCGTCATAGACCTGATAGGTACGGTCATAATCGTCAAGATGCTTCAAATCTTTTTGAGAAACACGCCATGAGGTTGCAGGGTCGCTATACAGGCTAACAAGACGTTCACGCTGCGTTTTTTCAGAAATTTGCAAGAAGAACTTAATGACGAGATAACCATCGTTGCGCAACTGAGTCTCGAAATCTTCAATGGACTTAACCATGCGTGCTGCATGAGCCTTAATGGCACCCCGTTCCTTTTTGGATAACTTACCTTTTTTGGGAAGGGTGTTGATGATGTGCTGCGCAGCTACAGAATACCAACCGCGATCGTAGAAAGTCATGCTGCCACGCTGGCCGAGCGCCTTCCAGAATTGCTGTAAGAAAGGATAGTATCCCGTAGCGCCAAAGTCCTCATCTACTACTAAGGCAGCTTCTTTTTCATCAAAGTCTTCTGTTACATAAACAGAAGTATCACGTGCGTCTAAATGATAAAGCAGATCAGAAATTCGACTACCCTTGCCGGCACCTTTCCATCCCTCAAACAACACTACGGTGCCCAGCTCTTGTTTTTTTGCTTCTTGCTGTAAAACCACCAAACGGCTTACCAGTTCCTTAAAGCGAACCTTATATTCTGCCTTACTTACTTTCTGAGTCCCCATACGTACGCTATCTAACATGAGAAACCCCCTCTCCCTTGCTGGCGTTATTCCTCCGCAAGCCATTTATTGCAATTAATCTGCCAAAACATCGTATTACTATTAAAAAATGTGACATAGCTGATGCTACTTCACTTCTTTATAAACGAATATAGTTAAATCTATTTAACAAACGCTTTTGGCAATAATTTGCTACAGTACGATCTGTCCACTACGAAGAGGAAGACAACTATGGCCCGTTTTGGCATTATCGACTTTGGATCAAACACTATTCGTCTTTGCATTTATGAGGTTACTTGCACCCCCCGCAAACCATTACTAAAAAAAGACATTCAAACTCTTCTCAATTATAAGGTAATGGCTGGTCTTGCGGCTCATATTAAAGACGGAACCATGACCGAAGCGGGAATTAAGAAGGCCATCAAAACCATTAATGCCCACCTGCGCCGCGCTTCCCATTTTTCCTGCGAGCGTATAGATATTTTTGCTACAGCAGTATTGCGCAATTGCACCAACTCTCGCGAAGCAACTGCCGCAATCGAAGCAGGTATTAACAAACGCATCACCATTCTCTCTAACGAAGAAGAAGCTCACCTAGGCTTTTTAGGAGCAAGTCTCGATCGTTATTTGGATCATGGCACTATGGTTGATATTGGCGGTGGCTCAACCGAGCTTACCCATATTCTTGATGGACTTGACCTGGATAAAGTAAGTATTCCTCAAGGTTCTCTCTCTTCTTTTGCAAACTATACTTCCGGCATTTTGCCAAGCGCTAAAGAAGTGGAAACCATCGCAAAACAGTTCCGCACCCTTGCTTCTAAAGAAGGTGCCGAAATATACGCTTCCAAACAGCTTTATGGCATTGGCGGCTCCATCCGCTCGGCTGCAAAGGTGTATGGCGATTTATGCAACGACGGCGAGCGATATGAATATCTCTTACCCGATCATATTGATGCCATTTTGTCTCTCTACGCAAAAGACCCCGAAGCATTTGCCCGCCAAGCCCTTCATACGGTCCCTGATCGTATCCATACCTTCATCCCAGGATGTATAATCATCAGAGAGATTTTCTCTCTCTGCAAAGCGCAACGTCTCGACATCTTAAAATACGGCGTTCGAGAAGGATACTTAGCCGAACGAGTACTTGTTAAACCAATCGGTAATTCTGAAAACGAATCTTAAAATTCCCAAAGCGCTCAAGAGTAATTAAGAGTAATTGCCAGTTCATGCGCTAAAACCGTTACAATGGAATAAGAAGATTACTTCGTCAGTTATTTCTGACGAATTATTGGGGAATCGATAAAGGGAGATTAGACCTTATGATGGACACGAAGTCGAAAACCGACCGAACCAACATGCCCGCAGCAAGCACCACTAAGTCAGGGCGACCCTACGTTCTTCCCTATATGCAAAATCGAGAGCTTTCTTGGCTTGAATTCAATAAGCGTGTTCTCGATCAAGGCGAAGATCACAACGTACCTCTTCTGGAGCGTCTTACCCGCGTCTCTATTTTTTCTAGCAACTTGCAAGAATTTTTCATGGTACGCGTAGGCAGCTTAACCGACCTTTCTCTGGTAAATAAGGAGTTGCGCGACAATAAAACCCAAATGACTCCCGATGAGCAGCTGCGCGCAATTTACGATCGATGCCACGAGCTTTATCCTGAACAGGAGCGCATTTATCGACAGATTCAAGAAAAGCTTGCCGAACGTGGTATTCGTCAGCTCATGGAAGACGAATTAAACAAGGAACAGGCAGCCTATCTTCGTGAATATCTCAACGCCCAGGTAGTTCCTTACCTTTCTCCTCAGATTATTAACTCGCGTCATCCTTTCCCTCATCTCGAAAACGGTGCACTCTACGTACTCCTTCGTTTGGACGAAGAAAACGCTCCCGAAAAAACCAAGGGCAGCGACAAGAAAAAAGAAAAGAACCTTGGCGCTGAAGATGCCACCTTCGGATTGGTGCCTCTTCCTCGTCAAGCAAAGCGTGTCATTCCCCTGCCAGGCGAAGGCACTCAATTCATCTTGCTTGAAAATGCTCTGAAAACTATTGTGGGCGACGTCTTTTCTATGTACACCACCAAACGCGCAAGTGTGATTTGTGTCACCCGTAATGCCGATATTGATCCTAATGACTACGGCACCGAAGACATGGATTACGATTATCGCGAGCATATGAAACGCATCCTGAAAAAGCGCGCTCGTCTGGCACCTGTTCGCCTAGAAACCGACACGCCTCTTTCTCCTGTCACCAAGAAGTTTCTTCTTAAGCGTCTTGGTCTCAAAATGCATCAGGTCTACGTCACAAGCGTTCCGCTAGACATGGGCTACGCATGGGGATTGGACGGAATGGTAAAACCAGAGCTTGCCCGCAAGCTTACTCCTGAACCTTTCACTCCCACTTGGCCTGCCTGCCTCGATAGGAAGCGTTCTATTATTGAACAGGTATGCGAAAAAGATGTTTTGCTTATGTACCCTTACGAAAGCATGGACCCCTTCGTCAACATGCTTCGCGAGGCAGCAAATGATCCTTCGGTTATTTCCATTAAGATCACCCTTTATCGTCTGGCAAGCCAGTCTCATTTAGCAGAAGCGCTTCTCGCAGCTGCTGAAAATGGCAAAGAAGTTACTGCTCTGTTTGAACTTCGTGCCCGCTTCGATGAATCTAACAATATCGAATGGTCACAACGCTTCGAGCAAGCAGGAGCCAATGTAATTTATGGTTTCCATGACTTTAAAGTTCACTCTAAGATTTGCGCTATTACCCGTCATACCGACAAGGGTATTCAGCACATTACCCAATTAGGTACTGGCAACTACAACGAAAAGACTTCAAAGCTCTATACCGACTTTTCCTTCATCACTACCGATGAAAGCATTGGTAAAGATGCTGCAGAATTCTTCCGTAATATGCAGCTAGAAAACGCATCGGATCGTTATCAGACGCTCTCGGTAGCTCCTCTGCAGATTAAGCCGATGATTCTGGCAAAGATCGATGAGCAGATTGAGCTTGCCCGCGCAGGTAAACCTAATGGATTGATGTTTAAAACCAATTCCGTTACCGATAAAGATATTATCGACAAAATTGCTGAAGCATCTCAGGCAGGAGTTCATGCAACCTTATTCGTTCGTGGCATTTCCTGCTTGGTACCTGGCGTTGAAGGCTATACCGATAACGTAAAGGTAGTGTCCATTGTAGGGCGCTTGCTTGAACACAGCCGCATTTACGGGTTTGGCCCACGTGATAACCGCGAGATTTATCTTTCCAGCGCAGACTTGATGACACGCAATATGGAAAAACGTGTCGAAATTGCTTGGCCTATTATTAATCCTGAGCTTAAAGAAAAGGTAAATGAATACCTGGATACGTCGCTTTCCGATACGGCAAAGTTGCGTATGCTGAAAAGTGATCTTTCTTATACGCCCCTTGAGTTCTTTGCCACGGAAGGCCCTGATGGTATTCCTGAATCGTTCGATTCTCAAGAATACCTTATCAAGAAGGCACGCGAGGACTATCTGCACTCCTTGGAGGTTCGCGAAGAGCAGGCCGCTTTGCGCAGTGCTACCGCTCGCGTTCAGCGCATCCGCGACCGCGAAATGAAGGAATCACCCGTAACTCCTTTGGTTGAAAACCCCGAAACAGGAGAACCACTCACGGGTACTCAGGCAACGGTTCCTGAAACAGACGAATCCTTGCAAGAAGCAGCAACCAATGAACAGGTCACCCTAGAAATTCAGGCAGAAGAAACGCCTCTTCAGGAAACTGCAGTTGAAATCCCAGCTGACACTTCAGCGCAAGCTTCTGTGGCTCAGGCAGCTGAACCTGTCGCTGAAGTTAATGCCGAAACGACTGGCACCACTGCGCAAACCAGTTCCGTTTCTGCTACAGGTGGCATTGAAGAGATCGAGCCCGGCGTTGCAGGACCTTCTGCTATGGCTTCGGCTTCCACCTCAGCAGATACCTCTGTTTCTTCAGGCGTACCTTCTACCTCCACCGAAGCTGACCCTGCTCAAACACAGATGCCATCCACTCAAACAGCTACCCCCGAAGTTGAAGTTCTTTCCGGGGAGCAGAAAGCAACTGACGCAGGAGCAATTCAACTGGTACCTAAAAAGCCAAGCTTATGGACTCGTATTAAGTTCCTATTCACAGGAAAGTTGTCCTAGTAAGCGTTTTAGGCCGCCTACTCGATGCAACAGTTTTTAGGAGGCCTGCTCGATACAATGCTTTTCGAGCTGCTTTGCTTGATGCAAAGTAGCTCGTTTTTTACATGCTGGTGCAGAAAATGACGGTTGTGCGCGATTTTTCTGCCAAAAAGGAGGCAATGAAGCTTCTTTGATGGTCAAATACCTCAATTAGGGTAGTAAATAGACTTCAAATTACCCGTATTACCTCTCTGGCGAACGCACAACCGTCATTTTCTGCACCGACCTGTCATTTTTTAAGAAGTTTAACGTGGGTAACTCCAAGGTTCGCATTGGTAGCTTGAATTTAATGCGAATAGCTCTTAAGAACTTCTAAGACACCGACCGATCTAAAGATTCAAACATGCTTTCTATCCCTAGCTCGATTATTGCTTTCTAAAAGGTTGTTACTGCAAAAACGTTTGGTTATAGCCCAACGTTTTAACTTCGAGCCCTATAATCAAGAAAAACTTTTCTTTTCAATACCCGCAACTCAGTGAGGTTATACATGATTTGCCCAATCGTTACTTCTCCTGTTCTCCTACAGATTCCCAGCACAAACGCCACGCAAGCAGACCGTAGCGTTGGCGAAAACCTTAAAGAAACCCTTCAGGCGCATGCGCATGAATGTGTTGGTATGGCGGCAAACATGATTGGAGTACATAAGCGCATCATTGTCGTAGCGGATCAAAACGCCACCAAGAAAACGAGCGGCAAGATTCTCTCCAAGCAAAAAGGACATACTCTTCCCGAGCCATTTCTTATGTACAATCCGGAAATAACCAAATTCAGTAAACCCTACGAAACAAAAGAGGGGTGTCTTTCTCTTTCAGGTGTTCGTAGCACCACGCGCTACGAACAAATCACTGTGCGCTACCTCGATGAACAATTCAACGAACGTACCGAACAATTCAGTGGTTTTACTGCACAAATCATTCAACATGAAATCGACCATTGTAATGGCATTTTGATCTAGGAGATTACCATGTCTCAACCCTGCGCTACTCACTCCCAAGCCTCTCATGTAGTTCATGAAATAGCCCCTGTGTTTAATGAGTATTCTCGTGTTCTCCTGTTGGGCACCATGCCCTCACCCAAGTCACGACAGCAGGGATTTTTCTATGGACACCCACAAAATAGATTTTGGCGCGTTTTAGCTGCCTTGTTTGATGAACCGCTTCCAGAAACCATAGAGGAAAAGCGTGATTTGTGTTTACGCCACCACCTTGCCCTTTGGGATGTCCTTTCCAGTTGCAATATAAAAGGCGCTAGCGATGCGAGCATCACCAATGCTCAACCCAATGATCTGTCGCAAATTATAAAAAACGCACCCATTCAGACAATTATTACTACAGGAGTTAAAGCAGGTCAGCTTTACCACAGATTATGCGAGTCCGTAACAGGAATGCCCTGTTCTGTTTTACCTTCAACCAGTCCTGCAAATTCGAGAGTATCCTTCTCGGAGCTTTGTGAAGCTTACCGTCAGGCACTTGCCCCTTATATCGAATTCGACCCCTCTTATCCAACCCTCGATGTTCCTGAGGTGGTCAATCTTGAACAGACAATCGCCAAAACGGACACCTCACTTTATACCCTTATGCACCGTGCTGGTAAATTCCTCGCATACGAGACTGAAAAATTCGCAAAGCAACAGAGCAAACTATCTCAGAGAATTGTTGTTTTATGCGGCCACGGCAATAACGGTGGAGATGGCTGGGTAGCAGCTGAATACTTAGCGAAAACAGGTTTTGACGTCGATCTTATTTCTTCATTAGAAGCACAGGATATTAAAGCAGAACCAGCACATACCACGGCTTGCGAGCAAACAGAAAACCTCGAGACTTACCCTAATGCACGCATTCTAATCAACCCTACCTATGAAGAGGTAGAGCAGAGTCTATCGCAAGCTGACCTTATAATTGATGCGCTTTTAGGCACAGGATTTTCGGGCGATACCATACGCGAGCCCTTTGCAACCTGGATCACTCTTTCCGATCAAAGCAATCTTCCTATTGTTGCCGCTGATGTTCCCAGTGGATTTTCGGCGCAAACAGGCAATGCTGCCACACCTTGTATACGAGCGGCTCACACCGTTACTATGATTGCTCTCAAAACGGGACTCACCCATCCAAACGCACAAAAATATTGCGGAACCATACGAGTTGCACCCTTGATTGATACAACTCCCTACCTCGCATAATGCGCGGCAAATCAGGTTCCGCAATTTTTACTTGTAGACAAAACTTCGAATAACGTTTCATCCCTATTGTTGTTCTTGAATCCCCTAAAGCTAAGGTTATGGGTATTAGCGATGGTGAAAACATTAGCTAGAGTTGAGAACATCAGATAAGGCTGAGGACACCAACTAAGGTTGAGTATTAGCTAAGGTTAAGGATTTTAGCTAAGGTTGGGGGTATTAGTCTTGAGGAAGCAACAACAGAGCAATCTGGGTTGCATTCAAGGCAGCACCCTTACGAATTTGGTCTGCTACATTCCAAAATGCAATGCCATTTTCAACCGAAGCATCCTTACGAATACGGCCCACAAAAGCACCGTCTGTGCCTGCAAGTAAACCTGGCATGGGATACACGTTATTTGCGGTATCGTCCATTACCGTAATACCAGGTGCAGCCTCCAAAGCGGCACGTGCTTCCTCAACGCTAACTGGACCTTCGAATTCAACATTGATAGCTTCACCATGGCAGCGCAGAACAGGAACGCGAACACACGTTGCTGCCACCTGAATGTTTTCATCACCCATAATTTTCTTGGTTTCAACAACCATCTTCCACTCTTCTTTGGTAGAAGCATCATCCAAGAAAACATCGATATGAGGGATGCAATTGAAAGCAATTTGATGAGCAAAAGCATCAATGGTTAATTCTTCTCCGTCAAGGAATTGACGAGTTTGAGCATAGAGCTCTTCCATTGCCTTAGCTCCTGCACCCGATGCTGCTTGGTAGGTGGAAACTACCACGCGCGTAATGCGCGAAAGATCATAGAGAGGCTTAAGCGCTGCAACCATTTGAATGGTTGAACAATTAGGGTTAGCAATCACTCCGCTATGCCATGCAATATCCTGTGGATTAACCTCAGGAACAATCAGAGGTACGTCATCGTCCATGCGAAATGCGCTTGAGTTATCAATCATCACTGCGCCTGCATCGACTACCGCCTGACGGAACTGCTTTGATACCCCCGCTCCAGCACTAAACAGAGCAATGTCAACTCCTTCAAATGCTTCAGGAGTCATTTCTTGAACCGTCAGTTCTCCTGCGGGTACCTGTCCGCAACCCTTAAAAGGAAGCTTCTTGCCTGCAGAACGCTTTGATGCAAGTGCACGTACTTCGCAAGCTGGAAAATCGAGGTCGTGAAGAACCTCAAGAAATTCATGACCGACTGCGCCTGTAGCACCAGCTACAGCAACAACAGGATTCGCAGGTATTTCCTTGGTCCAAGACATAAAGCACTCCTTTATTTTGGGGTTAATGGGCACATCATACTACTCAAAGATATAGAATAGTGGCAAATTGCTCCAAACGTACTTCTTTGAGGTAAACGGCAACGCGCTCATGTTCTACCGTTAGAAATCCTGCTCAAGAACACAAACCTTAACCTAACCGTAACAAAACCCATCTTGACAACCTTGGGAACAACCTAAAAAATAGAAGCCGTTGTCAATCGAATAACTAAACCGTTGAAGCGGAAGTAAAAGTGGCCGTGCGCGCCCAGAGAGTCCGGGATGCTGGGATCCGGATCGAACTGCAAACCACTAAATGGACCGCTGAGGGCGCACCGAACTTTTGGACTTTTAATCTTGGTAAGCTTGATTAACTCAATCTGCTACTTTAAGCGCCACGCAAGATTAAGCACCAAGCAAAACAAGCCATCAAAGTAGGATGCGACGTGAAGACATACGTTAGTTGTCGGAGATGTGATGGCATCTCGCTAAGAGCACAAGCGAAACAAGCTTTAAGCGCTAGAAATCATTACACTCCCTGAATTCGAATTGCTTGTCGGTTTTACCGTCTGAACAGCAACTAATTCTTGGAGTTTTTTATTTTCTAGACTTGTTGTTTTACCGCAAAGTGAATCAAGGTGGCACCGCGGGTGATACAAATATAACCCGTCCTTGAACGTTAAAGACGTCAGGGACGGGTTTTCCTTTTCTGGGGTCTTTCAAACACAACAACCTTGGAAAGGACCTACATTAATGCAAAACACCCTCGAACACCTTCGGGCACTTGCTCAATCTGGTGATTATCGCCGTATTCCTATCAAGCGTGATTTGTTGGCGGATTTCATAACGCCCATTGAAGCTCTACGCGTGTTACGCGCTGCGAGCACTCACTGTTTTTTACTTGAAAGCGCAGAAGCTGAAGAAAGATGGGGTCGCTACACCTTTCTTGGTCTAAAACCCTCGCTGGAATTCTGCTGCTCGGGCGGTGTTGCTCGAATTCGTAAAAACATAGAGACAGATCACGAAACGTGCGAAATCTTTAAAGTCGAACATCCCAGTACCGTTATTCGCCGCATAATCGCCGAAAACAAAAGCCCCCGTCTTGAAGGGTTTCCACCCTTTGCAGGAGGCCTTGTAGGTTATTTTTCTTTTGATTACCTCTCCTACAGCGAACCTTCTCTGCGTCGCCACCATTCATCCGATAATTTTCAAGCCACTGAAAACGAATTGTTCGAAAAAGAGTTTCTTGATGTCGACCTTATGCTTTTTGAAAGCATATTGGTTTTCGACTCCTACCGACAAAAAATTTCCTGCATAACCGGCGTGCGAACCGACGATCTTGAAACTTCACAGCTGGAACGCTCTTACGAAAAGGCACAACAGGAGCTTGACACCTTAGAAAAGCTTCTCAGAACAGGAAAGCGAAAGAGCTTTGAGCCTTTGCGCCTTAAACATGAGCTTACTCCACGGTTTTCCGAAACGGAATATACCGAAATGGTAGATAGAGCAAAACGTTATATCTATGAAGGCGATTTTTTTCAGGTGGTACTCTCCAACCCATTAACGGCGCCCGCAACAGGAAGTCTTTTCGATACGTATAGAATCCTTCGTAGCGAAAACCCCTCTCCCTATATGCTGTATTTCACGAGCGATGATGTCGAAATAGCAGGCGCTTCCCCTGAAACCCTTACCCGTTTGGAAGATTCAAAACTCTATACCTTCCCTCTTGCAGGAACGCGACCTCGCGGGAAAAGCCCTGAAGAAGATGAGCAGTTAGAGGCTGGTCTACTGAAAGACGAAAAAGAACTAGCTGAACACAACATGCTTGTAGATCTTGGACGAAACGACTTAGGACGCGTCTGTGCCCTCGGTAGTGTTCATAGAGAAAGTTACCTTGAAGTTCTTAAGTTTTCCCGCGTTATGCATATCGGCTCTACCGTTGCAGGAACCATCGCCCCCAACAAAGACGCACTCGATGCAATAGATGCGGTTTTACCTGCTGGCACCCTATCAGGTGCTCCCAAAATTCGTGCGTGCGAAATAATTCACGAATTGGAAGGCGCCTCCCGCGGCATCTATGGAGGGGCCCTAGGATACCTCGATTTATCAGGAAATATGGATATCTGTATAGCTATCCGCCTTGCCTATAAAAAGAACAATCTCGTTTGTGTGCAGTCTGGTGCTGGAATAGTAGCAGACAGTGATCCTGCTTCCGAATATCGCGAATGCCAGAACAAAACAAGTGCAGTAATTGATGCCCTTAAACGCGCCGAAGGAGGTCTCGCATGATTTTACTAATTGATAATTACGATAGCTTTTCCTACAACCTCTACCAACTTGTCGGCAGCATTAATCCCAATATAAAGGTTGTTCGCAACGATGCACTAACTGTAGACGACGTGGCAACTCTAAATCCTGAAGCTATCATCCTTTCCCCTGGACCGGGAAAACCTAAAGATGCTGGTATTTGCATACCGATAATCCAAGAGCTTTCAGGAAGAATTCCTTTGCTGGGTGTCTGTCTTGGCCATCAGGCAATTTTTGAAGTATTCGGCGGCAGCGTTGATCACGCAAAACATCTCATGCATGGAAAGTCTTCCGAGATCAACATTGATAACGCTTCTCCTCTGTTCAAAGGATTGCCGCAAACTATCCAAGTTGCACGTTATCATTCCCTTTCCGCCCAGGAAAAGACCCTTCCTTCGTGTTTGCGCGTAATTGGAAGAGGTGACGATGAAGTTATGGCGATTGAGCACTGCAGCCACCCCACCTATGGCGTTCAGTTTCATCCCGAATCCATCATGACCCCCGATGGCATGTCGATATTACGCAACTTCCTCAGCACAGCAGAGTTTTTCAAACAAAACCAAGCCCAAAGCACCAAAACGCCCTGACTTGGAGTTCGTACACACCCCGATCCGAATCTTGCACCCTGAACCAAACCGCACTCACATTCTAACCCGAACTCACCACACCTCACCACAGCTAACAAACAGAAAACCCCTCGATCAAAAGGAGAATCTCATGATTAAAGAAGCTATTCAGAAAGTATCCCAAAAAGAAGACCTTCCCTATGAAGAAGCAGAAGCGGTCATGGACGAAATAATGAGCGGTCAAGCAACCCCTGTTCAAATGGCCGCATATCTAACCGCGCTTTCCATGAAAGGAGAAACTATTGACGAAATTACTGCCTCTGCTGCTGGCATGCGCGCTCACTGCATAAAACTACTGCATGAAGTTGACGCGCTCGAAATTGTAGGAACTGGTGGCGACGGCTCTAATTCCTTCAATATATCTACCACCGCATCCTTGGTTATAGCAGCTGCCGGAGTTCCCGTTGCAAAACACGGAAATCGAGCTGCCTCTTCGAAATGCGGTGCCGCTGATGTTTTAGAAGAACTCGGCGTTAAGATCGACATCGCTCCTGAGCGAAGTGCTGAGTTGCTAAAACAGATCAATATTTGCTTCTTGTTCGCCCAGAATTACCACATTGCAATGAAATACGTTGCCCCTGTTCGAAAAGAACTCGGCATTCGCACCGTATTTAATATTCTCGGCCCTCTCAGTAATCCTGCAGGTGCAAATATGGAACTTATGGGAGTCTACGACCAGGAATTAGTTGAACCACTTGCCCAGGTAATGATGAAGTTAGGCGTTCGTCGCGGCATGGTGGTATACGGACACGATAGCTTAGATGAAATATCAATGGCGGGTCCCACCAGTGTTTGTGAAATAAAAGACGGATGGTTCCAATCGTACGAAATAACCCCCGAACAATTTGGCTATACCCGCTGCAGTAAAGAGGACTTAGTGGGCGATACTCCCGAAGTCAATGCCGCTATTACGCGCACTATCCTCGAAGGAAAAGACCGCGGTCCAAAACGCTGTGCGGTGTGCCTCAACGCAGGAGCTGCACTCTATGTCACGGGAGCAGCAGCAACCATGGAAGAGGGAGTTCGTCTCGCCGAACAAATCATTGACGAAGGTAAAGCAGCTGACAAACTCGAAGAATTTATCAAGGAGTCAAACCGATGAGTTGCGCTATGCATTCCCCTTGTATATCTCAGTCCCCACAAAATAATATTCTCGAAGAAATTGCCGCAAAAACACGTCAGCGTATAGCTAAAGAACGCCAAGAGGTATCAGACTCGGAGTTAGAGCAGCAAGCATACGAAATAGCACAAAAAGAGCTTGCCCAAGAAGGGGCTTTTATCTTCCCTTTCGAAAAAGCTCTTGCAAAACCGAACGTTTCTTTTATCTGCGAGGTGAAAAAGGCATCTCCTTCAAAGGGAATCATCGCTCAAGAATTCGATTATCTTGAAATCGCTCAATCCTACGAAAAAGCAGGTGCGGATGCTATTTCTTGCTTGACGGAACCATATTACTTTCTTGGTTCAAATGAATACTTGAAAGAAATTGCAAAAACGGTATCCATACCCCTTCTGCGTAAAGACTTCACCGTGGATGCCCGCATGATTTACGAAGCAAAAGTACTTGGCGCAAGTGCAGTACTGTTAATCTGCGCGCTCTTAAACGACGAAGAGCTTAAATGCTTTCTCACACTTTCCCACAATTTGGGACTTTCTGCCCTCGTAGAGGCGCATGACGCTTCTGAAATAAAGAGGGCTCTTGCTGCGGGAGCACACATTATTGGAGTAAACAACCGCAATCTAGTCAATTTTGAAGTAGATACAAAAAACAGTATGCGCCTTCGCAAATATGCAGGTAACAATGTGCTCTTTGTTTCTGAGAGTGGGATTAAAACACGCAGTGATGTAACTCAACTAGAAACTCTAGGAGTTGATGCCCTCCTTGTAGGCGAAGCACTGATGAAAAGTGCCCGCAAAGATGAAAAGCTTGCCGAACTTCGCGGAAGAGAGACTCTCCCCAAAACAGAACCGCACTCCAAAACAGCACCTCTCCCCAAAGCTCGCCTCAACGATAAATATACAAATGCCGCCCCATGCTCGGACAACGAAACTAGTTCGAATTCCTTCAATTCTTGTGCTCGTGAAGCGTTTTGCACATCTCCTCGCACCAATGATTTTGTCTTTTCAAATCGATTTGATCCCCAGGCAATTATGCAACGCAGGAAAAAGCTTCGTGCCCTTTTCGAAGATGCCACCTTGCAAGCCAAAGTGGCTACCTCTACGACGGACAGTAATCAATCAGAAGGTATCCATAACATTTCCTACCTGAAAGCATGCGGTATGACTCGCGCTGAAGACATCGACGCAGTAAATGAAGCTCATCCTGACTTCTGCGGCTTTGTCATAGAATGCCCCAGAAGCAAGCGAAGCGTTTCCGAACAGCAGCAAAAAGCACTCGTAGAACGACTTGATCCTGATATTTTTGCAGTAGGTGTTTTTGTTGATGCACCTTTGGAATTAATAGAGCGCCTTGCCAAAGAAGGAAGCATTGATGCCGCACAGCTTCATGGAAATGAAAGTGAAGCGTATCTTGATGCCTTGAGATCCCGTTGTGACCTACCGCTCATAAAAGCCTTTCAACTCAAGACGAACGCCAACGCCTCAAGCGCCGTATGTACCTCTGACACCTCAGACGCCACAACGATAAAGAAAGTACTTTCTGACGCCTACGCTTCTTCAGCAGATATGATTCTTATCGATAGTGGCGCTGGAAGCGGAATACCGTTTAGATGGTCGGCGCTCGCAAACTTTAATCGCCCGTATTTTCTTGCGGGCGGACTTACCCCTGAGACTATTTCAGAAGCATTCGCTCAGCTTCATCCTTGGGGAATTGACATGAGTAGCGGACTTGAAACCGATGGATTGAAAGATAAGGCAAAAATAGCTGCAGCGGTCTTAGCAATAAAAGACCCCCAGCAAATACCTAGCACTAAAGGAGAACCTTTGATGACAAACGGACGATTTGGAATCCATGGAGGACAATATATACCCGAAACCTTAATGAACGCCATCATTGAGCTTGATGAAGCCTATACCCGCTTCAAAGATGATCCCGCATTTAAGGCAGAACTTCAGCAGCTTCTTAATGACTATGCAGGACGTCCTTCCCATCTATATTTCGCCCAGCGAATGACTAAAGATTTAGGGGGCGCCAAAATATACCTCAAACGTGAAGACTTAAATCATACAGGCGCTCACAAGATCAATAACGTATTAGGACAAGCACTCCTCGCTAAAAAGATGGGCAAAACGCGCTTAATCGCCGAAACAGGCGCAGGACAGCATGGTGTTGCCACCGCAACAGCAGCAGCTCTACTCGATATGGAATGCGTGGTCTATATGGGTAGAGAAGATACTGAACGTCAAGCGCTCAACGTGTATAAAATGCGACTACTCGGTGCTGAAGTTCGCCCCGTTGATTCGGGAACGGGAACTCTTAAAGATGCCGTAAGTGAGACTTTTCGTGAATGGACAAGTCGAATTGATGATACCCATTACTGCCTTGGTTCTTGCATGGGCCCTCACCCTTTCCCCACAATAGTGCGTGATTTTCAAGCAGTAATTTCGGCAGAAATTAAAGACCAAATGAAAGAACTTGAAGGAAAACTACCCGATGTCGTAATAGCTTGTGTTGGTGGAGGATCTAATGCGATTGGATCTTTTTATCACTTTATTCAACATCCAGAAGTAAGGCTCATTGGATGCGAAGCGGCAGGACGCGGTGTTGATACTTTCGAAACTGCCGCCACTATCGCAACTGGAAAACTAGGTATTTTTCATGGCATGAAAAGCTATTTTTGCCAGGATGAACAAGGACAGATTGCACCAGTCTATTCGATCTCTGCCGGGCTTGATTACCCTGGAATTGGACCAGAACATGCCGCCCTCCACGATGCGGGTCGGGCAGAATATGTTGCTATTACTGACGAAGAAGCAGTTGATGCTTTTGAGTACCTCTCTTGCCTTGAAGGTATTATTCCCGCGATCGAAAGCGCCCATGCCGTTGCTTATGCACGAAAGCTTGCTCCTACCATGAGCCCCGATCAAAGCATCGTTATTACGCTTTCAGGCCGTGGCGACAAAGATTGCGCAGCAATCGCTCGATATAGAGGTGAAAATCTCTATGAATAGAACCTTTAAGCGCATCATGCAAAGTCCTAATCCCTCTACCCATGCCCATCACCAAGGAGAATAACCATGAGTACTATAGCTCGTGCTTTTGAAAATGGAAAAGTCTTTATCCCCTTTATTACGTGCGGAGATCCTGATCTAGAAACAACCGAACAGCTAATCTATGCCATGGAACGCGCAGGTGCAGACCTTATCGAACTCGGTATTCCCTTTTCGGATCCTACCGCAGAAGGCCCTGTGATACAGGAAGCAAACATTCGCTCGCTTTCTGCAGGAACTACTACCGACAAAGTGTTTGATCTCGTACAAAAAGTGCGAACACGATCTGCGATTCCCCTTGCATTCATGACCTACGCCAACGTGATTTTTTCTTACGGGATAGAAGCGTTTGCACAAAAAGCAGCCGAGGTTGGCATCGATGGCATTATTTTGCCCGATGTCCCCTTTGAAGAAGCTGATGAATTTGATGTACCTTTCGCCGCCGTGGGAATCGATCAAATTTCTATGATTGCCCCTACCTCCCATGAACGCATCGCTGCTATTGCGCAGAAAGCTCGCGGGTTTGTTTACTGCGTATCTTCCCTAGGAGTTACAGGTGTGCGCTCCAACATTACAACCGACATTGCAAGCATGGTAGCACTCGTAAAGCAACAGCAAGATATTCCCTGCGCTGTGGGATTCGGAATATCCACTCCCGAGCAAGCGCGTAATATGGCCGCTCAAAGCGATGGTGCTATTGTAGGAAGCGCCATTGTGAAACTTTGCGCCCAATACGGAAAAGACTGCGTGCCTTATGTTGAAGAATACGTGCGTTCCATGAAAGAGGCAGTCAACCAGGCACAGTAGCTACGAAGTGAAAGAGAAGAAGCCTACGCTGTACCCGAACAAAAAGAATACCTAGGCTACACCTGAACGAAAAGCAAACCTGGGCTGCACCTGAGATCTCCCTTTCCAGCAACAAAAAGCCGCTTTTCTGAATATCCCCCCCCACAAGCAAGTGAGACTGAAAACTTTTGTTTTCAGTCTCACTATCGAGGTTCAGTTCATTTCAGCGACTTTTTTAAGTTCAATATCTCAAAGGCAAGAGAAATTCTAGAGTTCGATTGATGAGCTAATGGGCTGCCCATTAAATTAGCGACCCTTTGCCATCTTTGCTGCAATCTCTTCAGGAGAAAGCTGGGTTTCTTCAAAGATGCTGTCGGAATCCAATCCGAATGCAGTGTGCAAGCAGCGAACTGCTGTTTGAACTTGGCTGCCCTCTACCACTACCGAAATGCGGATAGGACTGGTAGAAATCATCATGATGTTAACGTTGTTTTCCGCCAACGCCGCAAAAGCCTTAGCAGCAACACCAGGACTAGACTTCATGCCTGTGCCTACCAACGAAACCTTAGCAATATTGTCGTCCATCAAAGAAGTGGCCCCAAATTGCTGGGTAATGCGCTCCACTGCTGATAATGCTTGTTCTTTCTGAGAACCAGGGAACGTAAAGGAAATATTTGCCTTTCCGTCATTGGTAACGTTTTGAATGATCATATCGACCGAAACATCGCTTGAAGCAAGAATAGAAAATACTCGCGCCGCGATACCTAGTTCATCAGGAAGACCACGAAGGGTAATTTTCATTTCGGACGTATCGTGTGCAATACCAGAAATAACTGCCTGCTCCATAGAAGGAACGACCTCCTTGATAAGTGTGCCTTCTTCATCCGAGAAAGCAGAACGGGAATGAATTACCACCTTATATTTACGCGCAAACTCTACCGCGCGAGCCTGTAAAACGCCTGCGCCACCACTCGATAACTCGAGCATGTCATCGTAAGAAATACAGCTCAACTTACGAGCACGCGGAGCAACACGCGGATCGGCAGTGTAGATGCCTTCAACATCGGAATAAATCTCACACACATCCGCATTAATACCGTAAGCAAGCGCAACTGCCGTCGTATCAGATCCGCCACGACCAAGCGTAGTAATATCGCCGTTTTCAGAAACCCCCTGAAAACCAGCAACCACCACAATGGCACCCGTAGAAAGGGCTTTTCGGATTTTGTCAGCATCGATACCTTCGATTTTTGCACTAGAAAAATCGTTATCAGTGGTAATTCCAGCCTGCCAACCCGTAAAGCTTACCGAGTTATATCCCAACGCCTGAATAGCCATTGCAAGCAACGACATACTTACCTGCTCTCCCGTAGAGAGCAGCATATCCATTTCTCGTTTGGAAGGATGATCGTTTAGCGCCGCCGCCAAACCAACCAATTCGTCAGTTGTTTTACCCATTGCAGAAACAACCGCCACCACGTCATTGCCTTGCTGCTTCATGGCAATAAGACGTTTTGCTACATTTTTAATTCTTTCAGGGGAAGCAACAGAGGTTCCGCCAAATTTTGAAACTATTAACGCCATGATCTTCTTTCTCGCAAGAGAACAATGGGTATATAGTACCAAAAAACCTCCTTTGCAAAGGAGCGAGATCATATGCGGTATTACAAGCAGAAGAAGCGGAAATAAAGATTCCCTTATAAAACTTAGTCCTTTTCGGGGAAACATTTCCAATGAGACATTGTTTATAATCTCATTATAGAAATTAATTATTTACCAGGAGTAACTTAAAATGAACTCTATTCTTAAAGCCGACGAATGCATTCATGAAAATTTCTTGGGATGGGTATTTTATCCTAATGAAGATGGCGTGTGCTTTCTTTACCCCCAGTTTATTTTTAAAGAAGGAAATTGGCTAGCAATTGATCCAAAGGCGTTTCCTAATACAGGTTCTATTCAAGTAAATATTACTAACAATACAGCTTTATCAAAAATCAAGGATGAATACAAAACAGTAGTAGTCGCTAAAATCAACCACGATACTCTAATAAAAAATCATTTCTATAACTACGACAAAGAAGATTCGAGTCAATATCGGTTTCGCTTCAATCCTGCACTTACGAAGGGCGTTTCTGAAATAGAATTCAATGCGCTATCAAATCACAGACTTTCTCATGAGCTTATTCAGATTGTTGATATTACGAACAACATCTCTTTTCTAAATCCAATCGAAACAACAATCGAAATAGAGGAAAACACTGACAATCTTTCTTGCAGAACGATTTTACTAAGAAGAATATCAAGCAATACCAACTTCTATGGCCCATTCGAGTACGAAAGAAAAGCTACAGGCGGAATCAAAATTAAAGCATTAGCAGAGAATGATTTTAGAATTATGCAGTTTAATGGGCTTAATCCAAATGACATACTTGCTGTCAAAGACAGAAATAATCAAACTGTATGTTCTTTTATCGAGCGGGATTTAATTGATGCAGCATTCAAGGATCCAGACTCCAACGAGCTTTTAGATTGGCTTCCCCAAAATGAATTAATAGAAGTTATAAGTAGATCAATTAAAAATTCTGAAGACTTCCCATGTAGTAAAAGTCAACTGAGAAACATTAAAACTGCTATCAATTCCTGCACCAACGAAACTGCTCGGATTAATCTTGATGAAGCCAGAAAAAAACGACTCGTCAAATTATTGTCAGACGTAGAGAGATGGATTGATCTACCAACTTCGATAATTCATGACATAATCCAACATATAGATAACACTCAACTCCAAGAGTTAGTTTTAGATGAGAGTTTTTTCCCGAAAATTAAAGATAAGATTTTTGAAAGTTCAGCAATTCAAGAACGAGTCGATAAAGAACGAATTAAATTAGAAAAAGATTTAAGTTCGCTACAAGACGAATGCGAACAAAAGTCAAAAACGAGAGCCAGTTTAATAGAAGAATTGAATTCATTGGCCTCAAAAATTAAAGATGCAAAAAAAGAATATGAGCAGGTTCAAAACGAAGCCTTAGCAGAAAAGCAAGATGAGCTATACAGATTAGAGACTGAAAAAGCAAAATTACAAGAAGAGATTAAGCAGGCAACTATAGATCGAGAACGCTTGACGGTAGATAAGCATAATTTAGAAAAAGACGTAAATAAGATAATCGACCAACTTAATGATGAAACTATTGCCTCTAGTAAAATAATAGAAAGCGAAATAATACGAAAAGTAGTTTCTGCTGTTTCCGGAGTAAAACTTAATGAAGAAACAGATTATCCATCTACCAAAGAATACTGCCTTCATGCAAATGAAGACCAACTCTCTAATGAAGAAATAGTAGACATTTTTCAAGACTCAATCATTCAACGGTCTGGAAGGCAATTTTCGCGAAATGATATTATTAATTTTATGATATGCCTGATGCAAGGCTATATCACAACTTTTGCAGGCCAACCCGGTACTGGTAAAACAAGTCTATGTAATATTTTAGGAGGAACATTAGGTTTACTTAATGATTCCTCTCGCAGATTTACAGAAATTAACATTGAAAATGGCTGGACCTCATATAGAGATTATATTGGCTACTACAACCCCCTTGCAAAAACATATGAACGAGCTAATTCTAGTGTGTATTTTGCTATGAATAACCTTTCGAAAGAACACGAAGACAAGCGATATCCTCCTTACATTTTTTTGCTAGACGAAGCAAATCTTAGTCCTATCGAACATTACTGGGCACCATTTCTCCGAGCATGTGATTCATTTCGCAACGAAAACACAGTTTTGTCTCTTGGGGGTGAAGATGTTTGGAGTATGCCCTCTCATCTAAGATTTTTAGCTACCGTTAATTTTGATCATACAACCGAAACCCTCTCCCAACGCTTTTTAGACAGAAGTTGGGTTATCACCTTAGATGCCGAAGACTTCTTAGAAGATGATCTCGGATCATTTAATCCTTCGGAAGAATTCAAAAATGAAGATCCATTCTCATACAATCGACTAACAAAAGCCTTCGGTATCAAGAGCATTGAAGGAATAGATTTGCAAGTCAAATCGCTTTTTGAAGACTTAATTAATACCTGCAAGCAGTATTCATTCCCTATTTCGCCAAGAAGCCAATTAATGATGTTGAGATATATTGCCACTGCTTCCCAGCTAATGGACACCCAAACAAAAGACGGACAATTTGCTCCTTTAGATTACGCTTTTTCACAAAAAGTTTTACCTCTTATTGCTGGTCCACAAGAAAAATTTGGTGAACTTGTTAAAACATTATCGGAAAAATGTTCCTCATTGAAGATCACCAAAAAACAGATAGACAGAATCAAGACACTTGGAGAAGACAGTGGATTCTACCAATACTTTATCTAAAATTGGTTTTATCAGAGTGAAGTCATTGTATTCTTCCGAATACAATGACTATCCTCTATATGAAACACAATTAACTGCAAATCGTATTAGTATTCAAGCATGCCAACCACTTTATGAAAACTATCAATATAAAGCAGAATTGTTATTGTCAAAAAAATTAGATACAGCCGTTTCCGAGGTTGCTGTAAACGGCTCAGACCCTTATTTAGTTAAATTATCTGACTGGAAAACAGCAAGAATCAACTCTTCTGTTTTTTATTGCTATGACATTGATTTCAGCTCAAACGATAACAGACCATTTATGTTAACCTTCGGTTTCGTTAGAATAGAGGTTTCAATAACATCTAACGAAGAAACTAGCCATTATTTTACAACTAAAGATATACCTTGTTTAAGCAAAGATGACTATGATTCATCGCTAATAGCGGAAATAATAGACGAATTATTTGACTCAAAAAATGATACTGTTTTCAAATGGATGCTCAACAATAAAACTGACAGTTTTAACAAATACTCAATATTAGATAGCTCTTTGAGTCACAAAACGCCAAAATCACTTCAGTCAATAATCCAATTACTGGAAGAAATACTATATGAATATGAATTTCGTTATTCTTATTTTCAATCAAATGGATATTGTCGAATTAAAACAGCTTATTCCAAACTCCCATTCAGAAAAATCCAACATGCAGGCAATGAAGAATTGCGTTGGATTGGAAAAAATCCTGATATTTTAATTGAAGTCTCTGATAAATCCAGTATTAGTTATCTAGGACGATTTTATCTACCACATCACATTGAAACAAAAAAGAAAATAAAAAGCTTCGACAATTACGAAAACCGTCTTATTATCGGGTTTTTAAATGAGCTTATTAATTATAGTAAAAATACTTTGCGATACCTCAAAGATAATTCTGACTATATTGCCGATATAGAAAAACAGCTTTTGGCATACAATAAAAAACATTATTTTTTTCCTGCGTTAACCCTAATTAGAGAATATTCTATTAGAGAAAGTAGATATATTGAGCGCTTAAACCATATCATTAGCAGATTGAATAGAGCATATCAAAGTTATAAAGCTATCTTCCCTGATGTTAATCCGGTATTTAAACCTCCATTACAAAAAACTAAAGTATTCCAAGAAATAGCAGCTTATTCGGCGATTTATTCTCTAATCATAAAATGGCAAAAATTTGGGGAATTTGATCTTGCTCGAGAAAATCTAGCTTTACATGCTCTAAAACTAGATAAACTATACGAATACTATGTTCTACTTAAACTGCTCTCTTGGTTTCAAGAAAACGACTTTGTACCAGACAATTCCTTGAATCAGCCTATAATATCCGCTGAATATTCTTTAAAGGACCGCTTTTTCAAAAACGAGAAACGTGTTGCTACTATTTATCATTTAAAAAATAAAGACACAAGAGTTTGCCTATATTATCAACCTGTAATTTATGGATCTACAAAAGAAGAATATGGCATCAAGTTGCATAGACTTTCGCCCAGAAATCCTAATAGTAAAAAAATAAGAGATAGTTATTGGACACCAGACTATTTAATTGAAGTAACTAAAAAAGACTGCGAACCAAACTATTTTATTTTTGATGCAAAATATGCGTACTCTTCCTTTTTATGGAAAGGGTTTCCTAAAACGGGAGTTTTTTCTGAATGCTTGCTAAAATATAAGCTAGATATTAGCGGTAAAAATCCATCGGAAAAGATTAAATCAGTTTGGTTGCTTTGCGGTCGCGATAAAGAATACCTTTACAAGACAGCAGAATTTTCTACTTGGGCGCGTAATAACAACATACCAAAAGAACAATCTGGAATTGCGTCACTTAACCCCAAATCAAACTCTCTTAACGAAATTTTTAAAGATCTGATACGGAAATATAATGATAGCAATTATTCACGACATCATCTTTCCACTTCGCGAGAAGTCGCTAATTCAAAACCTAGATCAAAAACAATTGAGAACGATTTACGAGAATTGATCAAAAAACTATATACAACAATAAACAATAAAGAAAATCTTTTTAATGCTAAATGGGCAGAATCAAATATAGGATTAAGCCATCCTCTTTTACGCTATAGGCTACCCCAAGGCAAAGAAGGGAAATCCTATATATCTCTCACTATTGAAGGGAGTGAATATTTCGCATATTCAAATTTACTTCCCAGCAATAAAAACCGAATAAGATCATTTATCAAAAAGTATGAAAATCAGTTATCAGACACCTTTATTACAACGTGATAACGTTTTTTTGAATAAGTTACGGCGCTCAAAAGAGCGCCGTTATCGTTTAAGCATATTTCACCATTACGGTATTCATTTTGTTGGCAACCAATTCACATTGATCAACGCAATCTTCCATGGCGTCCAACAAACGTGTCCAAACTATCACGCGCATGCTATGTTCGCGTTCTTCGGTGTAGAGCTGACGAATAAGCTTGATATAGAGCTCATCTGCTTCATCTTCAAGCTGATTAACCTGATAGATAAGAGACTTGAAAGTGTTTGATTTTTTGCAATTGCGAAAATCCGCCATAGCATTAGACAATGCTTCGCAAGAGCGAACGATAAGCTTTACAAACTTCTTAGCATCATCATGCATAAAATGGATATCGTACATATAGAATCGCTGGATAATCTCCTCAGTAAGATCGATTACCTCATCCAGATTTTCCGCAATACCAATAACATCTTCGCGATCAATAGGTGTCACAAAGTCGGTAATGAGGCTTTCAAAAATACTATGACAAACTTCATCGGCTTCTCGCTCAAGAGCATGAGCACGACCGAGGCGCTTTTCAACTTGCTCCACTGACTCAAACTCGTCAACGATTTCCTTTAAGAGCTTAGCTTCCTTTACGGCGATTTCTGCCTGAGCCTCAAAAGCATCGTAGTAATCAAACTTTTTCTTCTTTTTCTTAAGTTCTTTCTTTGTCAGCTTCGCCACCGTAATCCCCCCTCGTATGTTTCAAGAAACAATTCGTTAATAATTGTAAACGCTCATACGAGTTCTTTTAACAATTTCTTGCCCGCCTTTTGCAATTTCTTTTTCAGCTCGTTGAAAACACACGCAACACCACGAACGCAAATTCAACAGCGCCAACACAAACACGACGCTGCTCACTATTTAGCAAAAAGCAAAATTCGACATTTTCTCTTTTTTAACAAAAATATGCAAAAACGCGACGTTGCTCATCTGCGATGGTAGTAAGCGAATTGTGCCCTGGAAGTACAAGGGTATCGTTAGGAAGTTGCGACAAACGACGAAGGGAAGCGCGCATTTGCTTATCATTGCCCCCTTCAAAATCGGTTCTTCCAATCGAACCGCAGAAAAGCGTATCTCCTGAAATCAGCACATTGGCACCATCGAGATATTTACCCTTTTCTGCATCGAGAAATAAACAAATTCCTCCTGGGGTATGCCCTGGAGTGGCAATAACTTTCCATGCCATATTCCCCAACTTCACCGTATCCTTATCCTTCAGCTGAACATCAACCTTACAGGATTCGGCTGGCGGAAAATCTTTTGGTTGATTTTCTATCACGGGGGTATCTATAGCCGAAGCATACACAGGTGCTCCCGTTTTGTCCTTGAGCGCCTTGAGGGCACTGGTGTGGTCAGCATGGTGATGGGTTACCACAATTGCATCTACGTTGCGATTGCCGACCATCTTCAAAATTGCATCAGCATCATGAGAAGGATCTACTACAAAAGTGAAATCCCCATCAGAAATTACAAAGGTATTGTTGGCAATTGGACCAAGCACGGTATATTCAATATCCACGCAAGCGCCTGTCACTACAAGATTGCGCCCCTTGCGTTTTACTTGTATCTTCATTTACGAAATCCCTTCAATTCTCCTATTTTGAAGCATTGCCAGGCATCATGCGGCGTGCATCAAAAACGCCCTCAACCGCTTGAAGCTTTGACAAGATGCGCTCAATTTTACTGATATCAGAAATCTGGAACAAGAAACGCATTTCCGCCATGCCGTCTCGATGCGTTGTCGAAGAAACATTGAGCATATTTGCGCCATATTCCGACAAAACTGAAGCAACATCGATAAGTAAGTTCATACGATCGAGCGCTTCAACGATGATTTCCACGTTATAGATTGCATCAGGAACACTGTCTTCCCAATGTACTTCAATAATTCGCTCAGGGTGCTGCTTGAGTTCTACTGCGTTAGGGCAGTCTTCGCGATGAACCGAAACGCCACGACCACGAGTAACAAAGCCGATAATCTTATCTCCCGGAACAGGATTGCAGCAACGCGACAAACGCACTAACACATCATCTATTCCACGCACCACGACACCATTAGAAGCATGGGTTTCATGCTTCTTGGGTCGTTTCACGCTGGTGAGCATAGGGGGCATCTTGCCAGTCGAAGAAGCAGACATTCCCACAAGAGGCTTTTCTGCCTCTTCCGTACCTTTATCCACCAAGATTTTCAGCATGCGGTTTGCTACGTGCATCGGGTTTTCTTTACCCGAACCGATATTAACCAGCATGTCGTCTGCGCTCTTGAAGCCCATCGCTTCAGCAACCTGCTTCATCGCACGCATACTCTGAGCTGACGAAATACCCAAACCGTGCTTGCGCATTTCATGAACCAGCTTATCGCGACCTGTCTGCAAATCGTCCGAACGGCTCATCTTTGAAAAATACGAGCGAATCTTCGAACGAGCAGAAGGTGTCTTTACGATATTGAGCCAGTCGCGAGAAGGAGTAGCGCTCTTCTGAGTCAAAATTTCTACACGATCACCCATTTGAAGCTGATAGCTCAATGGAACGATAGATCCATTTACCTTTGCTCCCACACAATGGTGACCTACTTCGGTATGGATGGCGTACGCAAAATCCACCGGCGTTGATCCAAAACGCAAACTCATTGCTTTACCCTTTGGAGTAAAGACGAAAACTTCTTTTGGATCGAGATCGGTTTTTAAGGATTTTAAGAACTCGCGCGAATCCTTCGTTTCGTCCTGCCAATCGACCATTTCACGAAGCCAAGCAATCTGCTTATCAAAAGAGTCTGATCCCTTGCCGCCCTTTTCCTTATAGCGCCAATGTGCCGCAACGCCATATTCGCTCATACGGTGCATTTCTTCGGTGCGAATCTGCACTTCAAGCGGGCGCCCTGTTGGGCCAATAACCGTAGTGTGAAGACTTTGATACATATTGAACTTTGGCATTGCAATGTAGTCTTTAAAACGACCAGGCATTGGATGCCATAAACTATGCACGGCGCCAAGAGCTGAATAGCAATCCTTAACCGAGGTGGTAATGATGCGCACCGCACTCAGGTCATAGATTTCAGAAAACCCTTTACCGCGCTTAGTCATCTTCTGATAGATGGAATATAAGTGTTTTGGACGCCCCATAATCTGGGCTTCCACCCCGATTTTCTCCATTTCACCATGGAGAATACCAATAATGGTTTCCAGGTATTCCTCGCGTTCTTTGCGTGTTTCAGCAACCATTCGAGAAACCTGTTTAAACTTCGTGGGCTCAAGATAGAAGAAAGCTAAATCCTCTAACTCCCACTTTATGGAGCTGATACCTAGGCGATGAGCAATTGGCGCATAAATTTCCAAAGTCTCACGCGCCTTAAAGATACGACGATCTTCACGAAGAGCCGAAAGAGTACGCATATTATGCAAACGGTCTGCAAGCTTAATAACCACAACGCGGATATCTTTGTTCATGGCTATAAGCATCTTACGGAATGTCTCAGCCTGTTCGTCCGAGAGCGTCTCAACGGAAAGTTTCGTGATCTTAGTTACGCCATCAACCAGATTCGCAATTGCTTCACCGAAAAGCTCGGTAACTTGTTCTTTAGTTGCAACCGTATCTTCAACCGTATCATGCAAAAGAGCAGCACAGAGGGTTTCCACATCCATATGAAGGTCAGCCAAAATAATGGCAACTTCTACAGGATGGATAACAAATGCCTCGCCTGATTTGCGTTTTTGACCAGCATGCATCTCGTCAGCAAAGCGAAAGGCTTTTTCAAGTAAGGCTCGGTCTTTATCGTCTAAATACGAAGAGGTTAAACGTTCTAACTCTAAAAAGCGCTCTTTAGGATCTGAACCAACAGGGGCAGACGTGGATGATTTAATGGTGGGATCAACGGCTGAAGGAACCAAACCCACTTGATGAACGTGAGAAGAATTTGCCATGATCTACCTCCCCTCTCCGTTGTTATCGTACGGAAGTAAAGGGTGCCTAATGCGGTCTTGCAACTGATCCGCAGAACTCCCCAGCACCCAATCTTTAAATGACATAAATGAATCGAATTCGTCTAAACCTTCGCGATACTGGACACTATCGCTCAGTTCAACTTTTCCTTTATAGTCTACGACATATACGCTTTGTTTAACACGACTACCTTGGGTCTCATCAGCCTTTGTTTCAACCAGACCAAGCTCTTCAAATACTGCGACTCCTAGCTGAACTTGCGATGGCGTTACGGTATTTCCAAACAAACGAGTTGCTCGGCGAGCCACCTCATCCTCATCAAGCGCAAAGAAAGCCTGGCCACTTGTTTGCTGAAGAGCGCGTAGGCTTCGATAAATTTGTGCCATTTCATCATGATCAGGCGCAATACCATGGAGCAATTCAGTATTCAAAGAAACGTCACCCTTGCCAAACAAAAGATGAATATGCGCCTCGTTGCCATCTCGTCCGGCACGTCCACTCATCTGATTAAACTCCACCTCACTGAAGGGCAGGTGGTAGAGCACTACATGACGAACTCCTGGAATATCAACCCCTTCTCCAAAGGCAGAAGTTGCCACGAGAACCTGAAGTCCACCTTCTCTAAACAGCGCTTCAACGCGTGTTCGTTCAAGACGAGATAACCCAGCATTGTAGAAACCGATGAGAGAAGCAATATGAGGCTCCTGTTTACGCAACTGACGCACTAAAGCTACGCTCTCCATACGAGAATTAACATAGATCAGCGTCTTTTCTCCCTGCGCAACCAAACTTGCAAGATAACGCTCGCGCTTCTTGCTATTGCGTTGATCAACAACATGCAAGTTTGCGCGTTCAGCACGATCGCAGACCATCTCATCAAGCTTAAAAGCATCGCATATCTCTTGAGCAACTGCCGCATCTGCTGTTGCGGTTACTGCAAGTACTTGAGGATCCCCCAAGCAATGAATCGCATTTCCTAACCTTATATAGGAGGGACGAAAGCCCGCTTTAGAAGTGCCTACATGATGAGCTTCATCTATCACTACAAAACCAATAGAAGAAATCTGCGCAAGTTCGTCTTTATGGAAATCCAAGTATTCTGGAGTGGTAAGTATGATATCGAGTTCACCATTCGCAAGATCGGTCATTATCTGAGCACGCTCTGGAAGCGAAGTTGCACCCGTCAGTACGCCAATTGTTATCCCAAAAGAACCCAAGGTACGTTCAAGATGAAACGCCTGATCAGCAACGAGCGCGCGGAGAGGATATACAAACAAGCTTGTCGTTTGCTTACCCAGCGCTAATTCAGCCGCATAAATCTGAAAAATAAGAGATTTTCCACGCCCGGTACCCATTATCGTCAGAACCGAATGCCCAGCATCGAGTAAATCAAGTGTTTGCTGCTGCGAATCATGCAGCACTCCATCACCCAGAAACGCTTGAATTATGTCTTGCCTGAAAGCCTGCGGGGCCATTTGTGCACGTTGCTGCCACATCATTCGATCAGATTCCGGGCTTTCCCATTCGGGCATATCGCACATATCGCGCTCTGTCATTCCTGCTGCAATGAGCCCGGTAACAAAGTCCTTATCCGCATCTTCAAGACAAGCTTCCAAGGCTGTACAAGGAGATAAAGGTGTCAGCGAAGTGATCACCGCTTTTACCGAACGACGTCCCTTCCACGTATCAACCTGAAGCTCGAATACCGCCTCAAGGGCACAACCACAGTGAAGCAAGGCTTGTACGTTAGAACAATGAAACATTATGCAATTGAGCGAATGCATGCCATCAGTCAGAGTGCATGAAAGATGATTTTTATCCACCCCTACTGCGCGGCCGCCCGCCATCATGACACCGTGTGCCAAAAAATGAGGGCTTACATTTTCCTGCCCAAAAGGAGCAAGCAGATCAAGTTTTTCTACATTCGAAAGAGTTAGTTCGCTAAGGTCAACCGAAGCATCTACTTCAACACGGGGAATAAAATCCTCAGGAGGCAGTTCGTCCATATAGCGACACAGGCGTTCGGTAAATTCAGGAATTTTATCAGCTTTAAGGGTTACACCCACTGCTGCATGGTGGCCACCAAAACGCACCAAAATATCCTGACAGCTAGAAACTGCCTGAAATAAATTTACCTCTCCTACACTTCTTCCTGAACCATGGGCTTCGTCACCTTCAATGGTAAATAGAAGGGTTGGCACACCATAGCGGTTCGCCAAGCGTGAGGCAACAATTCCTTTTACTCCCTCATGCCATCCTTCACCCGCTACCACAAGTGCTCGCTGACCTTTAAAAACCTGTTCCGCCTGAGCAGAAGCAACCTCTGCCAACTCTGCCTCTATAGTTCTACGGCGCGTGTTGGTATCTTCAAGCTCCGACGCTAAATGAGCAGACTCCGCGAAATCGTCACTGAGCAGCAAATCAAGAGCAAGCTGAGCGTTACCCATACGTCCTGCCGCATTCAAACGAGGTACCAAGGTAAAACTTAAATTGGATGAAGTAACTGGCTTGTCAGCAAAACCAGACTCCCCTAGCAATGCAGCGATACAGGGTCTGGGGTTTTCGTTTATCATACGCAGACCTTCACTTACCAAGGCGCGATTCTCTTCACGCATAGGCATAAGGTCTGCCACCGTACCCAACGTTGCCAAGTCAATCAGTTCACGCCACAGATTAGGTTTTCCAAAACGAGAACCAACTGCTTGCATCACTTTAAGCGCAACCCCCGCGCCCGCCAAAATGGCACTCGGATTATCATCGCACTTCGGATCAACAACGGGCACGCCCTCAGGAACCAGATCGGCTGGTTCATGATGATCGGTGATAACAACATCAATTCCTCGATCAAGAAGCAGCGCTACTTCCCGCTTCGCTGCTATGCCATTATCAACCGTAACAACCAAATTTGGATTATACGAAGCAACACGTTTAATCGAAGCATCAGAGAGTCCATATCCTTCTTCAAAGCGAAGAGGGATAAAGGGAGTTACCACCGCAGCCCCACAAGCGCGAAGTCCGCGCGTCATGAGAGTGGTTGCCGAAACCCCATCGAGATCGAAGTCGCCATACACAAGAATATGCTCTTCGTTTTGTATAGCTTGAGCAATTCGATCGACTGCGACATCCATGCCTTCTATCAAATAAGGATTACCCCAAACGCTCTCAAGATCGGGATATAAGAAAGCCTGTGCCGCTTCGAGCGTGTCTATACCACGAGCCACTAAGGTAGCTGCAATAAAGTGTGGTAGATCCAATTCAGTTGCAAGACGATGAACTACGGCCTCATCTGCCGTAGCTAAATTAATACGCGCATTCATATACATTCATACCTTATCGAATTATTTTTCTCACGCATTATTGTCGCACAAGAAAAGGGTTTCTCCCTGCACGAGAAACCCTTTGATGCTAAGTGGTTATGAATGTCTATCTATTGAACAAATTTTGCGTTTTCTCAAGACCTACTTTAAGCAGCGACTCAACTGCATCAGCTGCCTCAACACATGCCGCTTCGAAGTCGTCTTTAGCTTCTTTGCGGGGCGCCTGCAAAACAAAGTCGACCACACTCATTCGTCCTGGAGGGCGACCAATGCCAGTACGGACTCGTAAAAAATCACGAGTGCCTAATTTTTCGATAATGGAACGCAGCCCATTATGCCCAGCGTGACCCCCGCCTTTCTTTACGCGTACCGACCCAGCGGGAATATCAAGTTCATCATGAATAACGATAAGCTCACTTGGTTGCTCGTCGTATTCACGACAAAGATGAGACACCGGACCCCCTGAAAGGTTCATAAAGCTTTGTGGTTTTGCCAAAATGACTTTTTCTATGCTTCCATCCGACTGACGAACCTTAGCTTCGCCCACCATCGCGCCACACGTATTCTTCCAATAACTAACCCCCCAGCGTTGCGCCAGGAGGTCAATTACTTCAAAGCCAGCATTATGGCGTGTATGAGCGTATTCGTCGCCGGGATTTCCTAATCCAACAATTACCTGCATGGATTACAGAGCAAACTCGGGATCGAACAGAGAAGCGACCGACTCATTAGAGTAAACATTGCTGATCGCGCTTGCCAAAAGAGGAGCTACAGAAATAACCTTAATTTTGCCAGTCTGTCGCTCGAGAGGAACTGCAATAGTGTTGCAAACTACCACTTCCTCAATCTGGGAGTTTTCCAAACGCTCATAAGCAGGGCCAGAAAATACAGGATGGCTTGCACATACAAAGACACGCTCTGCACCCTTTTCCTTCAAAGTTGCTACTGCAGCACAGAGGGTACCAGCCGTATCAATAATATCGTCGTTAACGATACAAATCTTTCCTTTTACATCACCAATAAGAGCAGTGATTTCTGCCTTATTGTGACCAGGACGGCCCTTATGCATGATTGCCAAATCTGCATGCAACATATCGCAAAGTTTCTTGGCAGCCTTTGCGCGACCAACATCAGGGCTTACCACACAAAGCTTTTCTGGATCAAGATCCTTCTTCCTGAAATAATCAGCAAAAATAGGAAGAGCCGTTAGGTGATCTACCGGCTTATCAAAAAAGCCCTGGATCTGTCCCTGGTGCAAATCGATAGTAATCATACGATCGATACCCGACACGGTCATTAAATTTGCAACAAGCTTTGCCGTAATAGGTTCACGAGCTGCAGCCTTACGATCTTGGCGAGCATACCCATAGCAAGGAACTACCGCGTTTACTGTACGAGCAGAAGCGCGCTTTGCAGCGTCTGCCATAATCAGAAGCTCCATCAATGCCTCATTGACATTAGGAGTAGAGGTAGATTGAACAATAAAGACGTCTGCGCCGCGAACACTTTCCAAGTAACGCGCGTAAATTTCGCCATTTGAAAACTTTTCAAGCTTTACATTACCAAGAGTAGTTCCTAATTTTGTCGCAATTTCCTCAGCAAGCTCGGGGGCGGTTGAACCCGCGAAGATCGCCATGGTTTTCGTCATATTACTCATTTGCTCTTTTTCCTTTCGTTCCAATGCTCGATCTCCGTCTGACGGGCGCGCCCTAAGCCAAGAGCTCCCGCAGAAACGTCCTTTGTAATTACTGAACCCGCACCAATGAGCGAGTTTTCACCAAGATTAACCGGAGCAACCATCATGACATCGCTGCCCACGAAGCAATTATCGCCAATAGTAGTAGGCCATTTCTTTTCGCCGTCATAGTTGCAAGTGATGCTGCCCGCGCCAATGTTGACATTACTGCCAAGCGTCGCATCTCCGATATACGATAAATGAGGAACCTTAGAACCTGGTCCAATAGTGGATTTTTTAATTTCTACATGGGTACCTGCTTTGGCATGCTCGCACAGATAAGTGCCCGGACGAAGATAGGCGCGCGGACCACAGGTAACACCTTGTTCCATGGTGGCTTCGATACCTACCGTTTCCTCTACAACACAGTCCTTGCCTACCACTACATCGGTAAGGCGAGTGTTAGGACCAATTACGCTCCCTGTTGCAATTGAGGTAGCACCCAGTAAAAACGTCATAGGAAGAAGTTCTACGTCCTGTTCAATTGAAACATCAGGACCAATCCATGTAGTAGAGGGATCCATCATAGTAACGCCAGCCGCCATATGAGCTTCATTGATGCGCTGCTGCAAAATACGGGTAGCTTGCGCAAGCTGAATGCGCGAATTAACCCCTAAGCATTCCGTTGGATCTTCAGCTTTGAAGGCCAGAACACGTTGACCGCGTTTACGAGCAATTCCTAATACATCAGTAAGGTAATATTCGCCCTGCGCGTTATCGGTTGAAACTTCTTCAAGCGCTGAAAACAAAAGTTCAATATCGAAGCAATAAAACCCAGAATTGCATTCTGTTATAGCAGCCTGTTCTGGTGTGCAGTCTTTTTGCTCGACGATTTCAACCACGTCACCCGCATCGTCACGAACAATGCGCCCATATCCAAAGGGATCCGATGCTTCCATGGTAAGAACTACCACTGCTGCATTGTTTTCCTCGCGCGTGCGAACAAGATCCTCGATAGTGGAAGGACGAACGAGAGGAGAATCCCCCGTTAGAACGACCAAGGAGCCGCTTTTTCCTGCAAGCGCCTCGCGGGCAACCAATACCGCGTGGGCCGTACCAAGTTGCTCTTCCTGTACCACCATAGTAGTGTCAGACAAAAGAGGTTCGACCTGATCGCGACCGTGTCCTACGATACTTACCACCGAATCGATACCCGCCGAATGTGCTGCATCAACAACCCAACGAACAAGAGGTTTTCCTAGAATCTCATGAGCAACTTTGGGTTTCGACGATTTCATGCGAGTGCCTGCACCCGCTGCAAGAATAAGTGCTGAAGCTTGCAAATGAACGCCTTCCCTTCATAAAGCGATACTTCATGCATCGATCCACTAAAGCAACCCGCAATCTATTTGCAAAAATATTTGCAAAAGCGCCCGTCTTGGACACTTGGCTACCTTTTGTCGATGCGTTCCACAGTATAACAGTCCTTAAGCCTTGATGTGCGATACCAACAAACAAAAACCCCTTCACTTTGAAGGGGTTTAAAACTACTTATGATTGCTGTTCAAGCACGAGCAAAGCACTACAGAGCGCATCAAGCAAAACGATTGCATAATGCTGGGCAGAACGAGCTGCTCCTGCATCCTCCCATCCTTCATTCGAAAGCCGAACGGCAATGCGACGATCATGATGCTCTGTTGCCTGGATCGCTTGAGCAATACGTACACCCAAGCTGTCCTCATCTTCAAATTCAACTACAGGGATAACTGATGCGGGCTTTTCTTCCCCGACAAGGATTTGTACAAAAAGCGTGCTTCCCTCGGGAGGAACCAACAGAGAATCTGCGCTCATTACCTTTGAAGTGGGATTTGTTGCAAGGGCAAGATTGGACATACGAGCAGCAACTGAACGAGTAAATTCATTGACTCCATAAAGACAAATAAACGTCGACTCCAAAACATCTGCTGCGCGTGCAAAACCGAGATGCGGCATTGCCGTAAACGAATCTTTTCCCTTCCAAGAATGCTGTAAGTGATTAAGTGCGCGAAATGTAAAAGCACCTACAATGCCATCGGAAGGCAGACCCATGTTGAGCTGAAAGCGACGAACTGCATCTTCAGTGTGCGCACCAAAAATGCTGTCTTTTTCACCACACGAAAACCCTAAAGCAGACAATGCTTCCTGAAGAGTACGCACATCGCGACCATGGAAGAATGGAACGCGCAAAAAGAGATTACGATCACCCAACTCAAATGATTCATCAACGAGCTTGTTCCATACAAGTTCGTCTACTTCTTGTCTGGGATCAATACCACAGGCAACGCAAAGCTGCGCCACTGCGTTGGCTGTTTTCGCATCAAAGGTTCCTGTAATTGCTTCTTCAGCTAAATAGCCTGCCGTAACTAGTCTTCTCTGAACGTCTAAAACGGCAGCTCCAGAATCATTCCTACGAATTGGATCCATATATCACCACTACTTCAAACGATCAACAAACCAATTTGCCATAGAGACAAGCAAATCACGCGCAGGAGACGCAGGGAGAAGCGCCACCAAACGCTCTTGCGCATTCGCGGTAAGACGCTCTGCATAGGAGCGCGCATAATCGATGCTTCCCGACTCACGCATGATTTCAACTGCTTCCTCTAAAATAGCAGGATCGGTTTCCTTTGAAGAAAGAATTTCAATTAAACGATCGCGTTTAGGCGAATGTTGAAGCGCATGTACCACCACAAGAGTACGCTTACCCTCGGTGATATCGCTACGAAAATCTTTTTCTTTAGCTTCTTTAGTGCCTACCAGATTTAACAAGTCGTCCTGAATTTGGAAAGCTAAACCTGTATCAAGTCCATAAGAGCGAAGACCTTCAATTTGCTCTTCGCTGCCGCCTCCTACCAGTGCACCGACCGCAAGAGGAACCGCACCAGAATAATGCGCAGTTTTATGAATAGCCATAGCAAGGTAGTCTTCAGGCGTAATGTCATAACGGCTATCGCGCGCCCAACCGATATCGAGCGCCTGGCCCTCAACCGTATTTTGAGCCATGGATACCAACTCTATTGCCACGCGCACCTTTAAGGAATCTTCCAGTTGAGGATCACGCATAACAATACCGTTGACAATAGAAAGGGCAAGATCGCCTGCGTTGATAGCGAGACCAATGCCTTCGGTAAGATGCATACAAGGCTCACCGCGACGCAGTGAAGCATCATCGGCAATATCATCATGAATGAGTGCTGCCGTATGAAAGTGCTCGATCGCTGCCGCCGAGGAAAAAGCACGAGAAGGAACGCCACCTACCGCTGCACACGCTGCAACACAAATCAAAGGACGATGACGCTTTCCTCCGTTTTCACTATATTTACGCAAGGGAGCGTACAGATAAGTTTCCATATCAGGATGCGAGCCAGAAGGAATATAGTGATTGATAATATCGCCCGCTTTTTGAGCATAGCGGTTTAAATACAATTCAAAAAGTTTAGGAGAATCTGCTTGCGCATCTACTTCATGAGTGAGCGCTTCAAAATCATCAAAATTAATAGTTGAAACGTTTTGAGCTTCCACAAAAGAGGAAATATCTGACATATCAAACGCTTTCCATGAGAAAAGTACTTATACCTTATTTCGCATGACAAAGCTCAGCAAGTTGGAGGATAAGCCTGTTATGCAGCTCGCTAACACGAAGAGAACTGGTAGGAGCGGTGGGACTCGAACCCACAAGCCCGAAGGCGGCGGATTTTAAGTCCGCTGCGTATGCCAATTCCGCCACGCTCCCATGATTCCTTCGTAACGAACGCCTATTATCATAGCAAAAATAATAATTTGCAAGGCTTTAACGCCGAAGTTGTAAGAAAGTCTTAGTTTCTTACGGGCGAAAATCTTGTTCTGTGAGAAGAACTCCTTGTAATATATCAGATTCACTCACCGTAAATGAAGAACAATTTGCCAAAGTTAGAACTTCAAGCAAAATTGCCAGGCCCGCCACAATAACGCTTGCACGAGCGGGTTCTAATCCTACCACGCCTTTTCGTTCTTCTAAAGACATTGAGCGAAGATTATTAAAAATTCGTTCAAGAGTTTCACGCGGTACCACCGTATTATGCACCTGAGACGAATCATATACTTCCATACGTTTTTCAATAGAAACAACGCTGGTAGCTGTTCCAGCAACTGCAATAATGCGATCTATGGCGCATCCTCTTTGGGCCGCCTTGGCAAAGTAAGATTCCATCTGATCATGAACAAATGATCGAAGCTGATTACACTCTTCCTCACGGGGAGGATCGCTTGCTAAAAATCGCTCAGTCATTCGACGGCATCCAATATTAAACGAATGCGAAGTAAGAGGATCTTGTCCCCCTATTCCAAAAACAAGCTCCGTGGAACCGCCCCCAATATCTGCAACAAGCAAGTGTTCGCCTTCATGCCCCTGCGTAGCACCCCTAAAAGAAAGCGCCGCTTCGCGAGTTCCTTCTATGATTGAAAGGTTCACACCTAGCTCTTTAAGGCGCTCAACCAACAGTGCAGAGTTCTGAGCATCTCGAGCTGCGCTGGTGGCAACAGCCCTGATTGGGATTTCGGGAAATTCTTCAGTCTTAAAAGAAATAACCACTGAAACATATTGGGCGATCTGCTGCACTACTCGTTCGATTGCTTCATCTTGAAGAAGATGAGTTTTATCTACTCCAACTCCGAGATTCGTTATGGCAACGCAGCGCTTTAGTTCTTCACAATCGTTTTGAAAAACGTCAGCAACAAGCAAGCGACAAGTAACGGTGCCAATATCTAACGATGCAAGCCGCTTTGGTTTTTTAGGCGACAAATCACATTCGATCGCCGCTCTCTGATCGTTTCTATTGTCCATAACCAAAAAACACATCCAAAACGCCCGAATACCAGGTATCAGGAGCAGGTATGTCCTCATTGAGGGGAGAATGCGTCGTGCTGGATTGTGTTGAGCCATCAACAGACGACTCAACACCCTCAACCGTAACCATATGCTCATCCTGGCGAATCCAGCCCAGTTCTGAGCGGGCATATTCTTCTAAGCCGTCATCGGTATTCAAATAATCAATCTGAGATTGCATCTGCATGTTGTAATCAGTAAGCGCCTGATATTGCGCCTCTAGCTGCTGGAGCTGTCTTGTTTCGTTGTAGTAATTCTGACATGAGGGATACAACATAAACACCGTAAACACCACCGCTGCAAGCGCCACGATACCACGCGTTGCTGCCACCGAGAGCGACTTGCCGCCTCCGCCAAAGGGAAGCGCAAAGCCAAAACCACCAAATCCGCTCTTTTTACCCTCGTTGTTTTGCATACGAGCGGATTTGCGATGGGTAGCACCCATACGCATTTCATACACCGCAGCCCTGCTAGCCTGCGCCTGTTCCGCATCAGCTTGCGCCTTACGCTCACGCGCCCCTATAGTTTGATCGAACTGGCGTTCTGCTTTCGCAGAACGAAAGCGCTTCTGCAATCCGCTGAAAAGACCCTCTTTTTCTGAAGTTCTTCCCTGATGCATGGCGCGAGAGTTTTGTCGCGCATCATGAGAAGCATATCGAGAAGACCGTGACCTCGTTGTCTGATTTCGAGAATCATGTCTGATAACATCACTCGAAGCAACACCCTGATGGGGATATCGAGATGCTACGCCCTGAGTTCCCGTTGCTGAAGCACTACGAAAACCCGTTGATGAAGTTACTGACGCATTGCGAAAATCCGTTGCAGGAGCACTGCGAAACCCGGAATTAAAACCGCGATAGTCGGCAGCAATACCCGAAGTAAAATCGTCGGAAGCAAAACGGGAAGATTGATAAGCATGTCCTCCGCTACCACGAAGGTTAGCACCACTACGAGAAAAGGAAGAATCGGCCTGATAGGCATGTCTAACGCGAGAAGTCCGCTTAGATGAAACGGTACGCGGCGCGGAAGCCCCACGGGCTTTGACCTCATTAAAAGAGAGAATGTTCGCATTTTGCGTCACGAAAATAGCCCCTCGAGCATCGTAGTGTGTTTAAGTAGTGCGATTAATGCTTTAGTCATCACACTATAGCACGCCCAAGACGTCAACTTCGCACTAAACAACAAAAAGTTCATGATGATTGAAATAAAAAATGCTGCCCAAGTAATTTGAGCAGCATTTTTAGTAATTATTCAGCTATTTTAGTCTGGGCTTAGTTTTCTAAAACTATTCTTCTTCCAGTGCTTCTGCAATTTCGTCAGTAATATCCATGGTGTGATAAACGTTCTGAAGATCTTCAAGCTCTTCAAGCTTATCGACCAAACGCATAACCTTTTTAGCATCAGCAACGGAAACCTCTGCAGGAGTGGTAGGCTCCATGATGAACTCAGCACCCTTTACTTCAATGCCCTGCTCGGTAAGACCGTTCTTAACAGACATCAAATCAGTAGGCGCGGTATAGACAATCCACTCATCACCCGCATCCTCATAATCGCTGCCACCAGCTTCAGCAACAGCCATCATGAATTCATCTTCATCAACCGCATTTTCTTTATCGGCAACTTTTTTCTCTTCAGACTTGATTACTTTTTCAACCAAGATCTGACCTTTGCGCTCAAACTGAAAAGCAACGGAACCCGAAGTACCCAAGTTGCCGCCATGGTGATTAAACGCAGCACGAACATCAGCAGCGGTACGATTGCGATTGTCAGTCAATGCTTCGCAATAAATTGCAACACCACAAGGACCATAACCCTCGTATACAACCGTTTCGTAATTAGCCGCATCTTTTCCAGAACCAAAAGCTTTATCGATAGCAGTCTTGATTTTATCCTTTGGCAGAGAATAGCTTTTTGCCTTATCGATTGCGGCCGCCAAAGAAGCATTGTTATCAGGGTTAGGGTCGCCGCCCTCCTTTGCAGCTACCGTAATATTACGGGAGAGCTTGGAAAACAGAGCGGAACGCTTAGCGTCCTGAGCTGCTTTACGATGTTTGGTGGTTGCCCATTTTGAATGCCCTGACATATATGCACCTTTCGACTCATTGTCACATTCGGTTATCTTCCGACCGAATATATTAGCACATACGCACGCATGATGCAGAAAATGCAGGTCGCCACGAAAAGAGCATAAACCATTTAAAAGAATCGTTTAATGTATTGCTGCATCAAAGATGGTGCACTATTACAATTTGCTTATGATTATCTCTCTTCAAGAACATATCAATGATCCTATACTGCGCGTTTTTTCACGCATGACCGATTCTGAACTTCGAGATCCAAAGCAATTGATTGGACTAAGTCGCGCAACCGGCATCCAGTTCAGCAACGAAGGTATTTTTATCGCAGAATCAAGTAATGTTATACAGCGCGCACTCAATGCGGGGTTAAAACCCTTTGCCCTGATCAGCGAAAAACGCTGGCTTGAGCCACATCGAGATCTTTTTGATCGGATAGAGCATCTGGAATTATCCCTGAAAAGTCCTATCCCCCAATACCTTGGGAGCCATGCTGAAATTGAAAACCTCACTGGTTTTAAACGTACCGTAGGTCCCATCGCTGCTTTTCATCGACCAACGCTTCCTTTGTTAAGCGACATTCTTAAAGAGGCGCGCCGTATTGCTATTTTGGAAGATATTACTAACTTCACCAATATCGGGGCCATCTTTCGCAGCGCAGCAGCTCTTGGCATTGATGCGGTACTCGTAACACCCGGCTGTCATGATCCGTTTTACCGCCGCGCTGCCCGCGTTTCAATGGGATGTGTATTTCAAGTTCCTTGGACCCGAATCCCCCAGATTCAAAAGACTAAAAGATTAGACAGCAGCCTCGATTTCACGCCTGATTTCAAGCCTGATTCCAGGCTCGATTCAAATTTTAGGCCTGATTCAAATTCCAAACCTACGTTTGATTCCAATACCTGGGCACAAGCTGGAATACCGCAGCTTCATGCCTTTGGTTTTCGTGTTGCTGCCCTTGCCCTATGCGACGATTCCCTCTCCCTTAAAGACCCCCGTATTGCGCAAGCAGAAAAGCTTGCCCTTGTTTTAGGTACCGAAGGAGATGGACTTGCTCAAAATACCATTGCAACGTGTGACTACACCGTGCGAATACCAATGGCGCACGGTGTAGATTCACTCAATGTTGCTGCAGCAAGCGCTGTTGCTTTTTGGGAAACGTGCGGACAATACCAATAGATCAACAAATCGTAATAGATAAATACATCACAATTTATACTGGCTCAATTTCCCCCGATAAGATGCGCTGGTAGTCCTCGTAGTTTTTGCGCAGCAAGTTTGGTACATCGAGGCCATAAGGACAACGATCCTTGCATGCCTCACATTCAGTACAATCCTCAATTCGTGCCATATTCTCCTGCCATTCCTCGGAAAGCCATGCAGAAGAAGGTGCACGACGAATCATTAACGACATACGAGCACAGTTATTAATAGGAATATCCGCCGCACAAGGTAAGCAGTAACCACAACCACGACAAAATTCCCCTTGAAGCTCCGCGCGCTCCTGATCAAAGAACTCCTGAATTTCTGGAGTAATAGAAGGAGTGTTCTCCATATAAGACAGCCATTCATCCAGTTCTGCCATGCGCTGAATTCCCCAGATAGGTACCACATTATCAAACTGGGTCATATACGCCATCGCTGCCTGAGAGTTGGTGATAAGACCACCTGCTAAACCCTTCATTGCGATGAATCCTACGTTGTGCTTTTCGCACGTCTTCACCAATTCAACTTCGCGATCAGTTGCCAAATAGCTCAAAGGGAATTGAAACGTTTCGTAGAGCCCTGATTCAGCAATTTCCTCAGCAACAGCAATCAGATGAGCAGTGATGCCAATATGACGAATTTTGCCTTGACGCTTTGCTTCTTCCAGGCATTCATACATACCCGTTCCATCTCCTGGACGATAACATTGCGGCACACAGTGAAGCTGATAGATATCGAGATAATCTGTTCCGAGCGTGGATAACGAAGTCTCCAAGTCTTTCCAGAATGCCTCTGGAGTACGCGCCATGGTTTTAGAAGCGATAAACACTTTTTCGCGCATACCCTTAAAAGCTATTCCCACACGTTCCTCACTATTTGAATAGGCGCGTGCAGTGTCAAAAAATACCATTCCGCCCTCGTAGGCTTTCCGCAAAAGCGCTACGGCGTCCTCTTCGCTGCAACGCTGCAAAGGCAATGCACCAAAAGCATTTTGAGGAGTAGAAATACCAGTATTTCCCAAAGTAATTGTTTTCATTCACGGGCTCTTTCTCGCGCAATTGATTACAAAATCAAAACCACCTAATAATCTAGCAAATCTGAACAGGCAAAATCTAGCTTTGAGCAATTTGCTTACCCGATAGGCACAATACAAAGGGTGTGATATATAAGTATTACCAATTAGCCAAACCATCTCATTTGAGCTATAAAGAAAATTTGCGGTGTACATTCGATGTTTTCCTCATTGTATGATACCGACACTACTCATATTTTTATTTTGTAATACGGAAAGGTTCTCATGACGAAATTTAGCCACGTAATCGTGCGCCGTCCCGGCAAATCTCTTTGCGACGGCATTACGAGCGCTCCCGAACTCGGTCAGCCTATTTATGAACGTGCCCTTGAAGAGCACCGCGATTATGTTCACGCTCTCGAACAGTGCGGCGTAGACGTAACCATTCTTCCTGCCTTGGAAGAATATCCTGATTCTTGCTTTGTGGAAGACCCTGCAGTTATTACCCGCATGGGTGCAATCATCACTAATCCGGGCGCTGAAAGTCGCAACGGTGAAAAGAACGAAATCGAACCAGTTATCCGTCGCTTCTTTGACGATGACCACATCAAGCACATCACTGCTCCTGGCACCCTTGAGGGCGGCGACGTAATGATGGTCGGCGATCACTTCTATGTAGGCCGTTCAGCACGTACGAATGAAGAAGGAATTCGTCAGTTTATTGAGATCCTTGAAGGTTGGGGTCTCAAGGGATCCGAAGTACCTCTGGAGAAAGTTTTGCACTTAAAGACAGGAGTAAACTACCTGGAAAACAACAACATGTTGGTATCGGGAGAATTTATTGATAAGCCAGAATTCGCTCAGTACAACAAGGTAGTTGTTCCTGAAAAAGAAGCTTATGGCGCAAACTGCATTTGGGTAAACGATACCGTAATCGTAGCTGAAGGCTACCCAAGCGTATTAAAAGCAGTACAAGATTTAGGCTACAAGACCCTCGTGGTAGATACCTCCGAATATCGCAAGATTGACGGCGGTCTTTCCTGCTTGAGCTTGCGATTCTAACGCTTCTCGAACGATTCTCGAATTTTTGAACGCTCAAGGTTTTTGCACGTTCAAATTAAAAGGCGCACTGGATTTCCAAATGGTATCCGGTGCACCTTTCTCTACAAAATAAGGTACCTTGAATTAAAAATCGTATCTAGATTTCGGCCTTAAGTAACTGACTGTTTCATACCACCCCACCCTCGTTGCCTCTACCTAATTCATCTGCGATACACCTGGAAAAGCAGGAAGATTCAAGATGACACAAAGATGAAGGCAGGACGCGCAAGGTGACAGAGCTCACAAAAGCAAGAGCTCTAAAGAACCCTAAAGCTGTTGAGCGGTTTAACTGCTTTAAATCTTTCGGAAAATGCTCTGGGTATTTGCAATGAAACGCCAGTTCGCCTCTGAAAGGATAGCGAATGTCAACTTCTGAAATATCATCTTCAGCTTCCGCCAAAGCTCCTGAGCTTGCCGATTCTGAAAACGGCATTATCGACCCCAATGGTTTAAGTGTTTTTCGTCTTACCATGATGGTTATTACCGCTAGCGTTTGCGGCGGTATCTTTTCTCTCGCAGGTGACCTCGCTGCCGGTGGCGCCAATACCGCAGCTGTCTTGGTTTCCTGGGTTATTTGCTTTGTTGGAGTTCTTTCTCTTGCTTTAGTGTTCTACGGACTATCTCGTGTTCGCCCCAACTTAACAGGCGGTATTTATGCGTATGCCGCTGCCGCTTTTGGCAAGTTCGTAGGCTTTAATTCTGCTTGGGGCTACTGGATAAGTTCATGCTTAACCAATGCTGGCTACGCCATTATGCTCTTTAGCGCACTTGGCTATTTCTTCCCCGTCTTTGGAGCAGGCAACAATCTTCCCTCCCTAATTTGCGCTTCTATCTTTTTGTGGTTTATTGCGTTTTTGGTATCGCGTGGTGTCAAAGAAGCAACAGGCATTAACGTAGTTGTGACTATTGCAAAATTAGTTCCTCTTACGTTGTTTATTGTTTCTATTGCACTCTTAGGAAAATTTGATCCTGCCATTTTTATGGACAATTTCTGGGGTGAACCAGGTGGTCCCGACTTCTTTACCCAGATCACTTCTACCATGGTTGCCTTGGTATGGGTATTCGTAGGTATTGAGGGAGCTATTACTATTTCTGGTAGAGCCAAGTACGTCAAAGACGTAGGTCGTGCTACGATTTATGGCTTTGCTTCAGTATTCGTGTTGTATTTGATTATTTCTCTGCTTTCTATGGGTATTATGCCTCGTGCAGAAATGGCAGAGCTTGCTACTCCTTCTATGGCTGGCATTTTAGAAGTTGCCATTGGCCCTATTGGCGCCATTATCGTCAATCTTGGCGTAGTACTTTCACTCGTTGGCGCTATGCTCGGCTATGTCATTATCGCCTCCGAAACCCCTTTCCAAGCGGCACGATGGGGCGCGTTCCCTCGCGTTTTTGCACGTGTGAATAAACATGGCGCGCCTATTGTGACTATTGTTACAAGCGTTGCTATTATTCAGCTGTTTTTGGTTTTGTCCGCCGCCGCTGAAAGCACCTACCAGTTCTTCTACGCTTGCGCTGTATCTATGATTTTGATTGCGTATGTATCATCAGCTTTGTATTACGCAATTATTTCCTGGAAAAACGAGCGGATGGATGCTCCGGGTGCTCCAAAGCTCTGGATTGCACGATTGGTTGGCACCGTTTGCGTGATATACACCGTCTTCTTGGTGTGGTCATGTGGTTTGCAGGGCGTCATGATTATTTCGATTCTGTTGGCCCCGGGCATTCTTATTTTCGCCATCAGCCGACACGAACATGGCGAGCGCATTTTCCCACAATGGCGTGATCGCATTATCGTAGTTATCATTTTAGGTTTTGCGCTGCTTTCGCTTTATCTGCACTTCTCAGGAATTTGGCCTATCGTTTAGCGCAGCTAGAAACGCACTCTTACGCGCTCTTTTAGCCTTTTTCCAGTTGCGATAACAACGTCTCGCAGTTGGCGCACAATTTGCCCTGAGCTTCCTTCCTATCAAATCTTGAGGCAAATGCGTCCGAAAAAAAGTTATAGGGCAAAAAGAAGCCCACCAAGTGATACTTTGAACACCTGGTGGGCTTTACTATTTTCTTTCATGCGTGAAGCTTTACGCGCCAAGCTCCGCTTCAATAACATCGGCAATTTTCGCAGCAACCTCATGAGCCTGATCGTGCGTGGGTGCTTCTACCATAACGCGCACCAGAGGCTCGGTTCCACTAGGACGAACGAGAATACGTCCGCTCGATCCTAACTCGTCAGCACCCTCCTCAATTGCTTTAGCCACCACTTCATTATTGGTAACCGCATGTTTATCAGTAACGCAAACATTTATGAGCTCCTGAGGGAAACGCTGCATAACACTTGCGACCTCAGAAACCGCAGCACCTTTCCTTAAGCATGCAGACAGGAACTGGCATGCCGTAATAAGGCCATCTCCTGTTGAGTTGTGTTTTAGGAAAATCATATGGCCGCTCTGTTCGCCGCCGAGCACAAAACCACCTTCGCGCAGCTGCTGCAATACATAACGATCGCCTACCTGAGTTTGAATAACTTCAATCCCTGCAGCCTCCATAGCCTTCACAAAGCCTAAATTGCACATAACGGTTGAAACGACGGTGTTGCCAGGAAGTTCGCCGCGTTCTTTTAAGTCAATAGCACAGACCGCTTCTACGACATCGCCATCGATTTCATTACCAAGCTCATCTACGAACATAACGCGATCGGCATCGCCATCATGCGCAATACCGATATTGGCGTGTGTTGCTGCCATAAGGTTTTTCAAAGGCTCGAGATGAGTTGAACCGCATTCTACGTTGATGTCGGTACCGGTAAAGTCGTCGTTTATCACTACAACTTCGGCGCCTAATTCTTCCAACGCATGCGCGGTAGTAAGCGATGCAGCTCCGTGACCAGTATCGAGAGCAACCTTTACGCCCTCAAATGAAAGTCCCTCGTCACGAACTAAAGACACTGCATGATTGATGTACAACTCGCATGCATTTTCTACTGAAACAATAACGCCCACTTCGTCACCTGCGGGCAGCTGATCGATGGGAGTTCCACCCGCCTCAACAAAGGTTTCAAGAGAAGCTTCCACTTCGTCGGGCAGTTTAAAGCCTTGTCCATCGAAAAACTTAATGCCGTTGTACTCTGGAGGATTATGGGAAGCAGAAATAACCACGCCGCCATCTGCATATAATTCGCGCGTTAAGAACGCAACACCAGGCGTGGGGATAATACCCGCTGCTAACACAGTTCCCCCACGGCTCATAATGCCCGCGTTGAGAGCGCATTCCAGCATGTCGCCGGAAAGACGCGTGTCTTTACCAACAACAATGGTCTTTCCTAGGAATTCAACTGCTGCTTGACCAAGCTTAAAAGCGATATCACACGTCAGTTCAGTATTGGCGACGCCTCGAGCGCCGTCAGTTCCAAATAATTTTGCCATTGTTGTCCCCTATTCTTCGTGGTGTCCGCGATTAATGTGTTCGGGCTTCAAAAGCACCACGCCTTGACGTAATGAAATTTCATCTTCAGTCATACGCGAATTCATTTCTGCGGCAAATTCATCAAGCGAAATACCACAGCGCTCCAAAAGCACCATCAGGTGATACACCACATCTCCCGCCTCGTAACGGAGGTGATCTACTTCTGCACTACGGAGTTTCTCATCCACGGCGTCAGGCTTTGCCGCCGCGACAGCGTCTAAAGCAGCAATGTCTTTTGCTGCCAATGTAGTTTCATGAGCTTCTTCTACAAGCTTCTTCAACAACTTGTCTAAATCACCCATCAAAAGGCGATAGGTATAGCTTTTTTCACCTGCATCGCGACGCTCATGGATGGTGTGAGCAAGCGATTCCAAAGCCGCACCAATTTGGCTTTCTGGCTGCGGGCGATCATCGGACAAATAGGTTTTCATACGGTTAATCCCTCTCGATTTTCACATACCCTACTAGGATACCTCACCTACTAGGGATAGGGAAATTATCGGTACAAATGATAAAGTTGCGGTAATTAATACCAAGCAGATTTTGCCGCGTATTCCGCACGGACTCCGCCACAAATTCCGTCACCTTTTCAGACGCATTGTTAGAGCTGCGCCATAATGCGCTTACGTGAAGCATTTACCTCTGCTAAGGCACGCTCAATATCAATTGTGGTATACATGCCATCCTTGTAGAGCACTTTGCCATCAACCATAGTGAGAACCACGTCACTACCCTGCACTGAGTAAACCAGAGCACCTGTTAAATCGTCGCAAGGAACCATCCAAGGAGTATCTGATGCAAGCATTATCAAATCCGCCCGATTGCCAACTTTCACATCGCCACAATCTTCACGACCCTGAGATAGTGCACCGTTGCGGGTTGCAATCTGTATGATTTCCGAAGAGGTTAGACCCAACGGCGTATGATTATGCGCCCGCTCCATAAGGGCAAGCAAATACATATCCCTAAACATGTTGTGTGCATTATTACTTGCGACACCATCGGTGCCAAGCGCCACCGTTATGCCTGCTTCCAGCATTGCCCTTACCTGAGCAATTCCACTTCCCAGCTTGGCGTTTGACGCAGGACACGTTGCAACAAATACCTTCTTTTCTGCTAGAATTCGTCGATCGTTTTCGGTTAACCAAACGCAATGAGCTGCAGTAGCGGGAACATCAAACAGCCCACAATCAGCCAAATACTCCACAGGAGTTTTTCCGGCATGACGTTCCTTGCAACCCTCCACTTCAGAAGCCGTTTCCGCAACATGAACCTGCATACGAACTCCCGCTTGTTCTGCCGCTTGAGCGAGTCCTTCTACGACCTTTTCTGTAGAGGTATATTCTGCATGCAAGTTAAAATCAATGAGAAGTCTTCCCTCTCCTGCGCCGTGATATTCCTTAAAGAGCTCCTCATTTTTTGCAGCTTCAGGGATTTGATCGTACGAAATGTCTGGGTCAAAATCGAGAACACTATGGCCTAAGTTACATTTGATGCCTGATTCAATAATTGCCTTCGCACGAGCTTCCGAATGATAGTACATGTCGGTGCAGGAAACCACTCCGAATCGAATCATCTCTGCAAAGCCTGCTAACGTCGCATAATACGAATCTTTGTCGGTCATCAATGCCTCAAAGGGAAAAATTGCGTCATTGAGCCATTTATCCAAAGGAAGGTTTTCACCCAAACCACGAAGTAAAGTCATTGGTACATGAGAGTGTGCATTATAAAGGCCCGGCATGAGGATTTTGCCTCTGCCATCATAGGCTTCCTCGTAAGAGCGCGCAGAAACTGAAGAGTCCGATAGTCCGTCTGACGGACCGTTCGTTAGACCATCCAATAGATCGTCCGATGGACCGTCCAAGTTTGCAAGGGGGTCCAACTCTCCAACATAGTCGATAATTCCATCACGCACACCCACGTACGCGTGAGGCATATGCACCCCATTCGCGTCGATAAGATTTATGTCCTTAAATAAAATTGACGACATACCTAACTCCTTTTTTATACACGACATCGGTAGGTGCTTGATATCAACTTGTTTTTTGCTGTCCGCCCGCAATCATAAGCGATATCCTTTGCGAAGCGTTTTTAATCCAGGATCTCACACCACTTTTACGCAATCAAAAGTCCCACACCGCTTCCGCATACTTGAATTCATCCACTTAATTGAAAGATGACCTTACCGACCATTTCTCTTCGGCTTCGATAAGTGCTGCCCCCCAGACACAGAGGCGATTCGGTTCCTATGGACGGCTTTTCCCAGAAAATGACACAAAATACCTTTCGAACCAATAGCAAAAGTGCCCTTCCGGTAAAGAAGGGCACTTTAGTTTGATATATTTTGCGCTTAAGTAGGAATTTGCAACTACTGCTCATTCTCGGCGTCAGAAGAAGCCTCTTCTTCCGATCCCGTCAGATTAAAGCCCAAGTCAGCAGAGCCCAGCAAGGCATCAAGCTCTTCCAGGTTGCGCTGGTAAGAACGCGGTGGAAGTGCTTCACCAAGCATGTCCTCCCCTTCAGTGTTGAAGGTAGCAGGATGATCGCCGCCAATCAGCACCGTATCATCAGGCGAGAACACCATATCGAGCAACTGACTCATATCGTCACGAGAAGCAGTCAGGTCATCTTCGATCACATGAGACAGACCATGTGCCTCAAGGCCAGCCTTTAATTCCTCGATAGCCTTGGTGCCAATACCTTCGATGCGCAAAAGCTCATCTTCAGTATGTCCTACCAAGTCAGCAACCGTTTCAATGCCAGCTTCAGAGAACTTGTTAGCCCAACGCTGAGAAACGCCCAGATCGTCGTAGATATAGAGACGAGCATCCTCATCGGAAAGGTTGCTATTGCGATAACCACCCGCAATAGAAGCAAAATAGCTCGCATAATCAGAACCTGATCCCAAGTAACCCTCATCCAACGACCAATCCTGAGGCTGAGGCAGCAGGTCCTCAATCTCACGCAGGGCCTCTGGAGCAGAATCGGGCAAGCGATCTCCATCCATCTTATCCACAGGAACACCCTTATAGGTAAGTCCCACGTCATGGTAGCGCTTAAGACCCGTACCTGCAGGAATTGGCTTACCGATGATAACGTTTTCTTTCAAGCCCTGAAGCGTATCAACCTTGCCCTCGATAGCAGCGTCGGTCAGTACCTTAGTGGTTTCCTGGAAGGATGCTGCAGACAGGAAGGAATCAGTTGCCAAAGATGCCTTAGTAATACCCAAAAGCAAAGGCTGACCGATAGGAGGATTCTTGCCTTCCAGAACCAGATCGTTTGCAACCTTTTCGAACTCGAAACGATTTACCTGACGTCCTGGCAGGTAATCAGAATCACCTGGATCGATAACTGCTACCTTGCGAAGCATCTGACGAGCGATAACTTCGATGTGCTTGTCGTTAATGTCTACACCCTGGGATACGTATACATCCTGAACCTGATCAACGATATAACGAAGCGTGGTGTTAGGATCGGTCAAACGCAGCAAGTCATGAGGGTTAACAGAACCCTTGGTCAGCTGCTGGCCAACCTCAACTTCGCAACCATCGGTCACACCAGGGAACATCTGAGCACGAGCGGAAACAACATACTCGCGAATGTTACCTTCCTGGTCATGGATGGTCAGGGTCTTGCTATTCTTGTCGCCCACAATCTGTAAGGTGCCAGCAATTTCCGCCAAAACAGCCTGGCCCTTAGGCTTACGAGCCTCAAAGAGCTCGGTTACACGAGGCAGACCGTGAGTGATGTCTTCACCTGCAACACCGCCAGAGTGGAACGTACGCATCGTCAACTGAGTACCAGGCTCGCCAATGGACTGAGCAGCAATAATACCAGCTGCTGTGCCGATGTTTACCGGACGTGATGTTGCCAAGTCCCAACCGTAGCACTTCTGACAAATACCGTGCTCAGCATGACAGGTCATAACAGCACGATGCTTAATCTTGCGAACACCTGCATCGTAGAGACGCTGAAGTTCAGCAACAGAGGAAGGATATTCGCCAGCCTCCATGATGATTTCGCCCGTCTCTTTGCTTACTGCAGGCTCAGCCAAGCAACGACCTACCAGGGAATCGTCGATTTCGCCCTTTGCGTTGATAAGAGCGCATTCAACACCCTCATTCGTACCGCAGTCAAGTTCGCGAATAATAACGTCCTGTGCAACGTCAACCAGACGACGAGTAAGGTAACCAGAGTCAGCCGTACGGAGCGCCGTGTCAGCCAGACCCTTACGAGCACCGTGCGTAGAAATGAAGTATTCCAGTACGGAGAGGCCTTCACGGAAGTTTGCCTTAATAGGACGGTCAATAATTTCGCCCTTAGGGTCAGACATAAGGCCACGCATACCAGCAAGCTGACGAATCTGTTTGATGTTACCTCGAGCACCAGAGAATGCCATCATGTAAATGGGGTTGAACTTGTCGAAGTTCGCTGCCATAGCATCGCCAACTTCTTCGTTAGCAGCATTCCAGATGTCAACAACCTGCTTATGACGTTCCTCATCAGACATAAGACCCATTTCGTAGTCTTCGTCGATAGCAGCAACTTTCTCGTCTGCCTCTGCCAAGATTTCACCCTTCTCGGGAGGAATCGTAGCGTCGTAAACAGAAACAGTTAAACCAGCGCGTGTTGCGTAGTGGAAACCAGCGCTCTTCAAACCGTCCAGGATGGGTTCCATCTCAGAGGTGGTGTAGCGATTGCAGCAATCCTCAACGAGGTGGCTGATCTCGCTCTTATTCATTTCAAAGTTCAAGTAAGGATAGTCGTCAGGCAAAACGGCATTGAAGGTAATACGACCAATGGTGGTCTCGATGCGCTCGCCTTTCTTGTGCTCAACCATGTTGTCAAAAGAGGTTGCAACGATGGTGTCCTTAGTCAAACGAACCCAAATCTTTGCCTGCAGGTCAAGATCTGCGCGAGCATCGTAGGCGTTCATCGCATCATTGAAGTCGATAAATGCACGACCCTCGCCAGGGAATCCGTCACGAGCAGCGGTCAAGTAATACAGACCGATGATCATGTCCTGAGTAGGTACCGTCAAAGGACGACCGTGAGCAGGAGATTTAATGTTGTTAGCAGAAAGCATCAAAACGCGAGCTTCAGCCTGAGCTTCGTTACCCAATGGCACATGAACTGCCATCTGGTCACCGTCGAAGTCAGCGTTAAATGCCGTACATACCAAGGGGTGCAGCTTAATTGCTTTACCTTCTACCAGTACTGGCTCGAATGCCTGAATACCCAAACGGTGCAAGGTAGGTGCGCGGTTCAGGAGAACAGGATGCTCGGTAATAACCTGATCCAAAACGTCCCAAACATAGCTTGCGCCACGATCAACCGCACGCTTAGCAGCCTTAATGTTGGCAGCATACTCGAGCTCAACCAAACGCTTCATTACGAATGGCTTAAACAGTTCGAGTGCCATCTGAGAAGGCAAACCGCACTGATGCAGCTTCAAAGTAGGACCAACAACGATTACCGAACGGCCAGAGTAGTCAACACGCTTACCTAACAGATTCTGACGGAAACGACCCTGCTTACCCTTGAGCATATCGGACAAGGACTTCAGAGGACGGTTACCAGGACCCGTTACCGGACGACCACGACGACCGTTGTCAAACAGAGAGTCTACCGCTTCCTGAAGCATGCGCTTTTCGTTGTTCACGATGATCTCAGGTGCACCAAGATCCAAGAGGCGCTTCAGACGGTTGTTACGGTTAATTACGCGACGATACAAATCGTTCAGGTCAGACGTTGCGAAACGACCACCATCGAGCTGAACCATAGGACGCAGATCTGGAGGAATAACGGGAATTACATCCAGAATCATGTCGCTTGGCTTGTTGGAAGAATGCAAGAAAGCATCTACTACCTTCAAGCGCTTGATAGCCTTGGTGCGCTTCTGGCCCTTGCCCGTTGCTACTACCTCACGCAATTCTTCAGCGGTAGCTTCCAAATCGATTGCATCGAGCAGATCGCGAATTGCTTCTGCGCCCATACCACCCTTGAAGTAGTCGGAGTAGTTCAAGCGCATTTCACGATAGAGTGCTTCGTCAGATACGAGCTGCTTTGGCTCAATCTTCAGGAATGCCTCCATAGCTTCGGTGCGCAGTGCCTTGCGCTCGTTGAACTCCTCGTAGATGTCTGCAATTTCTTCTTCAACTTCTTCAGGAGTCATGCGCTCGTCTTCGTCGATATCATCAACGAATTCGTCCTCTTCAGGAACATAGTCAACAGAAAGACGACGCGTTGCCTCGATAAGACGATCGCGTTCTGCATCCAATTCTTCCAAGTCTGCAGAAAGCTCGTCGCGGAGCTCTTCTACATCCTCTTCGCGAGCTTCTTTATCAACAGAAGTGATGATGGAAGATGCGAAATAAAGGACCTTCTCCAACTCCTTAGGAGGAATATCCAAAAGATAACCCAAACGAGAAGGAGAACCCTTGAAGTACCAAATATGGCTTACAGGAGCTGCAAGCTCAATGTGGCCCATGCGTTCACGGCGAACCTTAGAGCGGGTTACTTCAACACCGCAGCGTTCGCAGACAATACCCTTGAAGCGGATGCGCTTGTACTTACCGCAAGCGCACTCCCAGTCCTTCGTAGGGCCGAAAATCTTTTCGCAGAACAAGCCGTCCTTTTCAGGCTTGAGCGTACGATAGTTGATAGTTTCAGGCTTCTTGACCTCGCCACGAGACCAACCACGGATATCTTCCGCGCTCGCAAGAGAGATACGGATAGCGTCAAAGTTGTTTACATCAAATTCGCTCATTTACATCTCCTCTCCCTCACCGATAAGGTCATTTACTGAATTCTTTTCTGAGGTGCCGCCCATCAAATCGCCCAATTCAGCGGTGATAGAGCCCAGCAAATCATCTTCGCTCATAGGCTTATCTTCGCTTGTGCGTGCGGTACCCAACATTTCAGGTGCTTCCTCTTCAGGCTCGTGAGTAACGTCGATAGTCTGGTGCTGATGACCTTCCAACTCAACGTTCAAGCACAAAGAGCGCATTTCTTTAATAAGAACCTTGAAGGATTCAGGAACCTCAGGTGCAGGGATGGACTCGCCCTTAACGATTGCCTCGTAAGCCTTAACACGACCAGAGGTATCGTCGGACTTGATGGTCAAAATCTCCTGGAGAACATTTGATGCACCGTAGGAATACAGTGCCCAAACTTCCATTTCGCCGAAGCGCTGGCCACCGAACTGAGCCTTACCACCCAGAGGCTGCTGGGTAATAAGACTGTAAGGACCAGTCGAACGGGCATGAATCTTGTCGTCAACCAAGTGACCCAACTTCAGGATGTAGGTCTGACCACAGGTGATAGGCTCACGGAAACGCTCGCCCGTGCGGCCATCATAGAGCCAGGTCTTACCCGTACGAGAAAGCTGAGGAATCATATCCATGCGGAAATGTTCGCCATACTTCTTCTTATTGATATTTACCAGGTTGCGGTTTGCTTTAAGGATTACGTCAGAAATTTCCTCTTCTGTTGCGCCGTCGAAAACAGGGGTTGCAACATGAATAGGACCTTCTACGATCTCGTCAGAATCTTCCTCGTCAGACCAGCCCCAAAGTGCAGCCCAACCAAGGTGGTTTTCAAGCAGCTGACCAACGTTCATACGAGAAGGTACACCCAGTGGGTTCAAGATAACATCGATTGGGGTACCGTCTGCCAAGTAAGGCATATCCTCAACAGGCAAAACGCGGGAAATAACACCCTTGTTACCATGACGACCAGAAAGCTTGTCGCCCTGCTGGATCTTACGCTTCTGAGCAACAAATACGCGAACGAGCTCGTTTACGCCGGGAGCCAATTCGTCGCCATTTGCGCGAGAAGAACGAACCACGTTAATTACGCGACCGCCTGCACCATGAGGAACCTTCAAGGAAGTATCACGAACCTCACGTGCCTTCTCACCAAAGATTGCACGAAGCAAACGCTCTTCAGCGGTAAGTTCCGTTTCGCCCTTAGGGGTAACTTTGCCTACCAGAACATCGCCTGGGAATACTTCAGCACCCACGCGAATAATGCCATCGGAATCCAAGTCAGAAATCATATCCTCAGAGATATTGGGGATTTCACGCGTGATTTCCTCAGGACCAAGCTTGGTGTCGCGTGCGTCAATTTCGTATTCAGCAATATGAATAGAGGTCAGCAGGTCTTCTGCAACTACGCGTTCGGAAACGATGATAGCGTCCTCGTAGTTGTAGCCTTCCCATGGCATGTAAGCAACCATGAGGTTCTGACCGAGGGACAGTTCTGCTTTGTCGCAAGAAGGACCATCTGCCAAAACATCGCCCTTAAATACCGTATCGCCCTTGCGAACCAATGGCTTGTGGTTCATGCAGCCAGACTGGTTGGAACGCTGGAACTTTGGAATCAGGTATTCGTCGTATTCGCCATCTTCGCGTTCAATGATGATGGTCTGACCGTCAACATAGTCAACTACGCCTGCGTTTTGAGCAACCAAAACTTCACCAGAGTCAACCGCAATACGATGCTCAATGCCCGTACCAACCAATGGTGCATTAGGACGAAGCAGAGGCACTGCCTGACGCTGCATGTTAGAGCCCATCAAAGCACGGTTTGCATCGTCGTGCTCGAGGAACGGAATAAGAGACGTTGCAACAGAGGTCATCTGGCGAGGTGAAACGTCCATGTAGTTAACGGTTTCTACCGGCATATCCGCAGCTTCACCGAAGTTGCCCTGAGAGTCCTTCGTACGGCACAGAACGCGGCTTGCCTTGACAAATTCGCCATTTTCGAAATGGCCAAATTCGCGCGTATCAGGGTTAAATGTTTCGTTAGCCTGAGCGATGGTGTACTTTTCTTCCTCGTCTGCAGTGAGGTAGTCAACATCGTCGGTTACCTTGCCGTCGATCACGCGACGATAAGGGGTTTCAATAAAGCCGTAGGGATTTACGCGTGCATAGGTTGCAAGCGAACCAATAAGACCAATGTTAGGACCTTCAGGGGTCTCAATGGGGCACATACGACCATAGTGAGAAGTATGAACGTCGCGAACCTCGAAGCCTGCACGTTCACGAGACAAACCACCAGGACCCAAAGCAGACAGACGGCGCTTGTGCGTTACCCCAGCTGCGATGTTGGACTGGTCCATGAACTGAGAAAGCTGTGAAGAACCGAAGAATTCTTTAATAGCAGCAACGATAGGACGAATGTTAACCAAGCTCTGCGGAGTGATGTCGTCTGGCTCCTGCATGCTCATACGTTCGCGTACCACGCGCTCCATACGAGACAGACCAATGCGGAACTGGTTTTGGATCAACTCTCCTACCGTGCGGATACGACGATTGCCAAAGTGGTCAATGTCGTCGGTCTGGTAACCCTCTTCGCCATCATGCAACGCTACGATATAGCGCATGGTTTCGATGATGTCTTCCTGGGTGAGAGTGGAATTGTCGTTTTCAGGATCAAAGCCAAGCTTCTTGTTGATCTTATAACGACCGACCTTTGCCAAGTCGTAGCGCTGTGGGTTGAAGAACAAACCATCCAGAAGCGTACGAGCTGAATCGATCGTAGGAGGCTCACCGGGACGGAAGCGACGGTAGAGCTCGATTAAAGATTCTTCCTTGGTGGTAGCAGGGTCACGATCAAGGGTGCGAATAACCATTTCGGAATCGCCTAAAAGATCGATGATTTCCTCGCGCGTTTCTGCGATACCGAGCGCACGCAAAAGCAGCGTAGCAGGCTGCTTACGCTTACGGTCAATACGTACCGAAAGTACGTCGCGCTTATCGGTTTCGAACTCGAGCCATGCACCACGCGAAGGAATTACCTTTGCGTTGTAAATGGTTTTGTCAGACGTCTTGTCGCGCTCTGAGGAGAAGTACACACCTGGAGAGCGAACAAGCTGAGATACTACAACACGCTCAGTACCATTAATAATGAAGGTACCGCGTGGAGTCATCAGAGGGAAGTCGCCCATGAAGACGTCTTGCTCTTTGATCTCGCCCGTCTCACGATTAATAAAACGAATTTCAGCAAAGAGAGGTGCCTGATAGGAAACATCGCGTTCCTTGCACTCATCTACGCTATACTTAGGCTCGCCGAATTCGTGCTTACCGAATTCAACACACATATCTTTAGTGTTTGATTCGATAGGGCTAATGTCGTTGAAGGCATTGGTTAGACCTTCGTCCACGAATTTTTTGAAGCTTTCCGTTTGGATTGCAATAAGATTAGGGACGTCCATTACGTCAGGAATCTTTGCGAAGCTCCGGCGGGTCCTATAACGGCTGGTGGAATCGGGGTTTTTAGACTGAACCACGAGTCATTTCCTCCTTCGTTGCAACCGGCTAATTTGTGTAAAGACACAATTTACTAAGATACTTCGCGCAAAGTGTCAAGTCAAGGAAAATTTTTTTCAATTGTGGTTTACTTGTGGAGTTTTCTGAAAAAGTAAGCTCTTTAAAAAGCGAGTTCTTTATTTAATAGGAGATGGACCTTGATGGCACTTAATAGGATTTAGCAGCAATCCTTCCTAAGAAAGCTCCCTAAGAAAGTTTCAACGGTAAATACATCCTATTAATGTCAGAATCAATGCAAGGCATTTTCTTAAAGCCAAAATGCGCATAAAACATCTCTGCAGACTTACTGCTTGGGTCCACTAATAAAGCCTTTGCCCCAATAATTTGAGCAGTCTCTAAAGACTTCTTGATAGCATCCCGAAGCAATGCAGCACCCAGCCCGCACCCTTTATAGTGAGTATCTACACCCATCATTCCTAACAAAATGACAGGAACTTGCTCTGGAGAATTTCGCTTTAGCCATCCCCCTTGAACAGAGTTTCGTACAACAGAATGACTGCTTAACGTATAAAACCCCGCAACTTTTCCTTTGCAGTAACTTACGTATACCACAGCCGTACCCCGTTGTTTTGCATGTTTGGCATGCTTGGCAAACCAGTTATCTACAAGGGTGTCCCCGCAAGAAAAACCAGTGGATCCAGAATCGTTAGCTTCAGAATTATTAGCCTCATATTGTATAGGGCGCGAAAACATACTTATTCCCAAATTTCATCACGCGCCAAGAGGTCTTGAGCAACCTTAGGCATAGGTTCATCTAATGCCTGACAAAATAATTCAAATTCGTTATCACTTAACGCGGTTACTCTAGCCTGCTCAATATCATACTGCGCAGCTTCGTCTAAGTGCGCAACACTCCATTGCGTTAAGGTTTGCCCCTTTAATGAAGCAGCTTTTTCATAGGCTGAGCGCTGACTATAAGTCAACCTAAGATCCATCCTGCTATTCTTTTCTTCTTTTTCTGCGGCAACAGACATACTATCACCCTTTCAGTTGATAGCTTTATTGTACGTAATTTATCCGTACAATACAATCATGCTAGGTAGGTTTCCTCTCAAAAGAGTCATTACTACAAAAGTCCACAACTAAAAGAATGGCTCCTACCATAAGAACCTAATTAGAAGAATCTTAATTATTCGTTTAGCACGTTTAGTATCGGAGTCTTAAAAGAATCCTAATTGTTCACCAATAAGTTTTACGGCTAGCAAACCAAGTGCGATAAGGATGCAAGGGCGGGCAATATTGATGCCCTTTTTCATGACTAGCCCTGCCCCAATCCAAGAGCCAATCATGTTAGCAATACCGCAAGCGATCGCAAGTCCAAACAAGATCTTGCCGTTGAGCGCAAACACCACAATCGCACCTATATTAGTAGTTAAGTTCAAAAGCTTCGAATGCGCATTTGCGCGCACAACTCCCATACTTGCCGCGAAAGTGAAAGCGATCGTTAAAAAGGTTCCACTTCCTGGCCCATAAAAGCCATCGTAAGCGCCAATAACAAACGCACAGATAACGCAAATGATGCGCTGTTTGAGCGTTATGGGTTCATCGTTATCTGCTGCAACTCGTTTGAAGTGTTTGCTTAACGTGATGTAGGCAACAATGGGCAAAATGATCATAAGGAGCCACTGTAAAAGCTCTGCATCCACCAGAACCACAAGGCTCGTTCCGCAAGCAGAACCCACAAGTGCTGCAGGAATGGCAGGCAAGATAACTTTCCAATAAATAAGCCCACTTTTTATAAAGCGAAAGCTTGCCGTTGCCATGCCGAAAAACGACTGAATCTTATCAGTACTGAGCGCATAATGAGCTGGGAGACCCGCAAGCATAAGTGCCGGCACCGTAATAAAGCCTCCACCGCCGCTGATAGCGTTAAGAAGCCCACCTAAAAAACAGGCAGGCAGCGCGATAAGTAAGGTGACTATCGTAACAGTTGGTTCCATGCTCAATACGATAACATTTTCTTGGCGGATACTTACAATTGTGCGGCACCTTGGAAGAAATTCTTTTTAGCGCATTGAGTAAAGCAAGATGCAACACATTGCGTATGACAAGATGCTGCACATCGTGTGAACAAGAAATTCTTTTATGTTGCCCTACCAATGCTTCCGTAAAACTGTTTTAGCGCCTTGTCATTGCATCCGAAAACGCAGAACGGTCGGTCATCACACCACAAAGTAAATAATCGTTGCACCGTAAAGCGGTCAGTCATTACGACACAAAGTGGTCATTACGTCGCAACAAGATCGCTCCCACAATTACGGAAAGGCACGCAAAAGCAAACATGATCACAGTTGCGGCAACCGCTATACCATTTAGGGCGTCATCGGTTTGAGTAAGCTTTTTGCTAGAGGAATTATCGGAGCCGGCTTTTGCGCTAGCACCAGAATCTGCGGCATTCGCGTCTTTGTTTGCCGCATTCGATCCCTCACCAGAATCAGGTTTCGTTGATGGAGAAGTATCTGAATGGAAGCTCCACGTACCTCTGATCTCCGCATCTTCGTCGCCTAATGTGAAGTTGTCGCGATCATACCCATCAAACTTCCAGGTGCCGCCCTTCACTTTGACGCTGGCTTGCGTTGGAGCGATTGCCGATATGGTCTCTCCCACCTTATGTAATCCCTGATCGGAAGGTACGAGTGCCAGCACTTCACCGGGAAGCACCTTCCCTTCGGTAGAACTATCAAAACGATAGGTAACCGCATGTCCGCCAAATGCTGCAATAATCATTGTGCGTTCAGTAAGAGGCGAATTTACCTTAACTGCGGTAGCGTGATAGGGATCCCAGCCACCTGCAACATTACCTTCAGCATCGTAGCTATAGTCGCTATACCAGCCATCAACAGGGAGCAATTGGCGCATGGCAGGATTGCCCGTTAGAGTAAAAGGTCTTTTATCTGCAGGAATAGGGTTCGAGGGCAACTTAAGGGTGCCTTTAGGGCCTGTGCCATTCTTGGCTTGCACTGCATAGAACGCAATATCTGAACCGAAATACTGCGTGCAACGGTTATTAGCAACAAGGCAGTTTTCACCTACGGTCATTGCGCTTTTTGCGTTATGAGCAATACCGCCACCTGCAGCTGCAGTGTTTGTCGATATGGTCGTCGCACCATCAATGGTTACATCGCCTGATCCAACGGCATAAATGCCACCACCGTAACCTTCAGTTGCATTTCTTGTGATGGTCGCATCTGCGAGCGAGATATTTGCGCCATTCGTATACAAGCCACCTCCATAGCTGCTTGCCTGATTATCCGTAAAGGACATACCCGATACCGTAGCACCATCACAGCCAGTTAAGAAGGCGCCACCACCGCAGTCTGTGTTATTACCAGAGACAACGCCACCTGTAATAGCAACTGTTGAATCTTCGATGTACAAACCGCCACCGTATGCTCTTTTGTTGTCCGTATGGTCGGTCACGTTATTTGTAATGGAGCCACCCGAAATAGTAACGTTCGACTTACTGAGGCACACCCCCGCACCAGCGCCATATAAGCCGTCGCCCTTTTTGATTTTATTACCCGAGATGGAGCCGCCCTTCATATTGAAGGTGCCGTCATGAACAAAAACCGCTCCACCTAAAACATGCGTAGGTGACGTCAAATTTCCACTTACGCAACCCTCAATTGAGCCGCCATACATATTGAAAACAACGCTGTCGCGTCCTTGACCATCAGAGCGAACCGCAACAGCGCCGCCCATGCTTGAGCCAGACTTGTTAGTACAATTCGAAATGGTACCACCATACATATTAAACGTACCGTTATTGACCCCAACTGCCGCACCGAGCGTGCCTCCTGCTACATGGCTGTTCGTAAGAGTGACGCCCTCATACATGTTGAAGGTTCCCCCATTGCCACCCATAAACCCAAGATGAATAATGCCGTGAATCTGTGTGTCATCTCCGCCTTTAACGACAAGCGCATCGGAGCCATCCGATTTACCAAAAGTGAGGGTGCCGCCATTGCGAATATTAAAGAAATAATTTGAGAGCGATAGCGTATGTCCGTCGCCTAAGATTGTTACGTTTCCCTGCACGACAAAGCACGAATCATCTAGGTTCTCGTTTGACGCCGTCGGAATAGTGATATCGGCAGTAAGTTTGATAACGTGCGCATTGTCCGACGAATCCGTTTTTGCTTGCTCTATTGCCTGCGAAAACGCGGTTGCATCAGCAACTTCGTGCACTGCTGCATCTGAAGGGAGTGCGAAAGCGTTATACGGGAACGCAAACAGAGAAAAGCACAGCACAACAAGCGCAATTTTGAACCTTTTCATAACGACAATCACCTGCTAAATAGTCGACGGCTTACCGTGAATATTCAGCATAGAGTGGAGTGTGTGAACACATCGTTCCTAAAGCGTGTCATGAAGGCCAGGAATGGGTACGGAGTAGCGATCCTAAGACGAGGTGCGTCATGAAGCCCTATTGCAGGCACGAAGACCTGGAGCGCGCATGAAGTAAGCGCCCTTAAGACGGGGTGTTCATGAGGGCATATTACGTTTCGTGAAGCGCCGAAGCGTGCTGAATTCTTATTGCGTTTCGTGAAGGCCTTGCAGAAATCGAATGTAGCAGCAAAAGAGGTGATGAACAGTATCTGGTGGAAAACGGAAAGCTGGAAAAGTTTCTAAGACTTCGGCTCCCCCGTTCGGAAAGAGGTGCTGCTTAGACAGGCGGTGAACCGTCCGTAAGAAGCGTTATAGTAGATCAACGCCTAGTCGCCTGCAGCGAAGCTAACGTGTTCCTTAAATTAACCAACCGCAACAAGTGGTTCTATCTCTGACAGATCATCACCATGTAGATCAAGCGTATTCCATAAGTCGATGTTTCGCTGCATATTAAGCCAATATTGAGGAGTTGTCCCAAATAGTCGCGCCAGGCGAACAGCCATTTCAGCACTTACCGAACGACGCTCGCGAATAAGCTCATTAACCGACTGCCTAGATACATGCAGTAATTCGGCTGCCCTCGAAACCGACAATCCAAACTCTGGGAAGAATTCTTCTCGAAGCATTTCACCAGGATGAGTAGGTTTACGAGAAACGATGACCATATTATTTGCACCCATGTCCATAACTCAACTCCTTAGTGATAGTCGCAAATCTCTACGTCATAAGCATCTTCACCAACAAAGCGAAAGCAAATACGCCACTGATCATTGATTGAAATGGCGTGCTGTACAGCTCGATTTCCTTTCAGAGAATGCAATCTATTCCCAGGAGGAACACGTAAGTCTTCAACACGATATGCGCTGTCAATCATGTCAAGCTTTCTAAGAGCACGCGGAACTATAGTGCTGGGAATCTTTTTAGCGATCCCTTCGCAAAACAGCAGTTCCGTTTCTTTGTCAGCAAAGCTTTTAATCATGAAACTATTGTAATGTGTAACGTGACACATGTCAAACCAAACGCCGCAGAACCGATCTTAGGAGACCTAAGCCCTTCATCTCAACAGAGGCCTATCTGCCATCGCGAGGCGCGAGAAGCACATCCGCCTCCAACTTTGTTGTAAAATATAGCCATAAATTTACAGCAAATTTAAGAGGTCACCATGCCAAACATTAAACCTATTTCTGATCTGCGTTCTTATTCCTCTGTTCTCGATGAGGTTTCACAAGGCGCTCCAGTGTTTCTAACGAAAAATGGAAGAGGTCGTTATGTCATTGTGGACATAAAAGATTTTGAAAAGATCGAAGCAGAAGAAAAGCTCTTCGCGCAACTTAATCTCGGGATAGAGTCTGCCAACAAGCAAGGCACGTTAACGACTTCTGAAGTTGAGTCAAAATTCGAAAAACGCTTTTCGAAAGCAGTATCATGAAGGCGCATTGGTCACCTGCTGCTGTAGACGACTTAGAGGCGGCGCTTGATTATATTGAGTTCGACCTTGATAGCCCTCAAGCTTCTAAACGATTCTATCAAACGATACTAGATGCAGTACGACGGTTTTCAGATATCCCCACTGCAGGAATTGTCTTACGAAATTCTCAGGGCTTAGAAACAGGGTTTCGCTATATGATCGCTGGAAACTGGATGGTCTTTTTTGTCATCCAGGATGATGGTGTGTTGGTAGTACGAATATTGTACGGAAAAAGCGACTATATGCAGATACTCTTTGGTGAAAATCAATAAATATGGAGAGATAGTTTTAGCTTAAAAACAGCTCAGTTATCAAACTAGATAGTTACCAATCCTGAAACAAACACAACTTCATCGTTAAGCAAATATGCGCTTGGCAGAACCAGCAAACGCTTATTTATTCGATCCAATTATCATTTTGTAACTGATGCTTGATTCCTAATACTCTAACGTACTTATCGTCAACCACATAATGAATGTCATAATTTTTATAAGTAATTTTATAGCGTTTATTACCTGAAACAGGACTTGCATAGCTTATAGCTGCTTGAGGAAATTCAGCTAAACCTAATACCCTCTTTTTGATTTCAAGATACATTTCTCGTGCAGCAATAGGACTTTTTAAAACAACTGAGATATATTCGATGCAAGACTCTAGATCCTCCAAAAACTGAGGAGTTAAAACCACGGAATAGCTTTTCTCGCTTTCATCTACCATCCCATTCGCTCCTCGAAAGAGGTAAACGCTTTTCCTGCAGGAACACAAAGCTCAGATGGAGTATTTTCTGCTTCAGAGAGCATGCGATCTAATTCGCTTTCATTTCTCGGAAATAATCTTGAATATTTTGAGTTATCAAGAGGTCGAGTTGTTAAAGCAAAAGGAACCTCTTGATTGCGAATTACTGTTTTTGCAAACATATTCATAAGAGAAGAAGCTGAAATACCAATTTCTTCGCAAAAATCTAAAAAATCTTGCTTTGTATTCGAGTCCATACGCACGTTTAAGGTAGCAGTATCAGACATTAGAATCACCTCTATTGTGTTTATATTCATATCGTTATAAACACAATAATTATATACCAGAAAATAAAGCAATCCAATCGCGAAACGTTCTGGGCATACCATGCACACGAACTTAAGGCTGAAGTAGCACAAGTGGCTCTATCTCTAACAGATCATCACCATGTAGATCAAGCGTATTCCATAGGTCGATGTTTCGCTGCATATTAAGCCAATATTGGGGAGTTGTCCCAAATAGTCGCGCCAGGCGAACAGCCATTTCTGCGCTTGCTGAGCGACGCTCACGAATAAGCTCATTAACTGTCTGCCTAGACACATGCAGTAATTCTGCTACCCTCAAAACCGACAATCCAAACTCTGGGAAGAATTCTTCCCAGAGTATTTCACCAGGATGAGTAGGCTTACGAGAAACGATGATCATATTATTTGCACCCATGTCCACAACTCAACTCCTTAGTGATAGTCGCAAATTTCTACGTCAAAAGCATCTTCACCAACAAAGCGAAAGCAAATACGCCACTGATCATTGATTGAAATGGCGTGCTGTCCAGCTCGATTTCCTTTCAGAGAATGCAAGTGACACACTCATTGGTTGATTCAGATGTTCTTGAGACGCTTTACCATCGAGCATCTTTTCTCTTGAAACCAGGTAAAACTAGACTTAACATTTACCTATTTGCCAAAACGGGTTTTACCGAACAGCACAAAAAACAAGCTGAAGCCTTAAGGTACATAACACTAGTAACCGCCAAGGAATTATTCGACAGCTAAATGAATGTAATTTTCCTTTTGCGATACTGCAGGTAAAAATCCCGACGTGAAATAAATTATTCTTACCTCTAACGCTTTTGGCTCTCATGCTCGAAAAGATACTCCACGAACCGAAAAGGCAATTAATAAAATTGTTAACTAGCGAATTTGCGGGGCTACATTAAAGCTGAATAATATTAGAAATCTCGTGTTCGGAATACTGAGGCTTCCACTGAACGCCGAACCCCGTTGGGTTGCTGTAGACCGTTGGAATATAATCTCGCGAATCAACAACTATGGTTTTATATTCGTAGGTAGTTCGTTGGGTTCCTGTTGATGATGTAGTATCTACGCCAATCAATAGCCCTTCTTCATCAAAATACAAAACAGAAATGATGCCGTATTTATCTTCATAACAAAAAGTACGTAACGATTCGTTACTCAACCCTTCATCAAGAGCAAAACCCAATGTTCTAGACGAAGATACACTCTTAATTAGTCCATTGTCCATATAAGACCAAGATAAAGATTCAACGCCCTCAATGTCTTGCGGGCCCAAATAAGATTCCACCGAACCAGAAACGATTACCTCTGAAGAATCATATTCATAACTATATCGCTGGGTTCCCGTACCTTGAGATGCAACAGTAAAGGTATATGTCAGACATTTACCTGAATCATCATATTCGAACTCTTCTGTATTACCTACATTCCAATCATATTGCTCAAAAGAATTCGAAACTTTATTCAGCCTGCCTTGACTATCATATTCAAAAGATGACCTGCAAAGATTTATATTTGCTTCTGGATAATTCGTTGACTGTTCCGATGAAACAAGTTTTCCTGAATCGTCGTATCTATAGTGAGTGGTAAGTGAAAAATCTTCGAAATCAGTACCAGGAATACTTTCAAATTTGTTGTCTAGAACTCTCACTTCTTTTTCATAGGAAAAGAAAGAACACCCCGACAGAACACACATACTGAAACTTACCCCAAAAAGAATAAGAACGATTAGTAAAGTATGTCGAATAATGCTTTTCATAGTCCAAAAAACCAACCTGCCCAACAAGAAAAAGAGCAACTGGAATAAAACCAAACACTCACTCCAGCTAAAGCCTCTAATCCTGCAACTTTCAAATTACTCGGAGGACGATTCAATAAAACAAAAAGTCGAATAAGGAAAACTATAAGCAAAGAGAGCGCCAAAAATCGTCAAAACGTCGGAACAAAATATATTATATCCTTGCCTCCAGCGCTTTCTTTGTACTCATAATTAACTACGAAGCTAATGCGCTTTCTATAAGACGATATGACAAGACATTATATGCCTCTACTTATATCGTCTTTTTATATATTTATCCATGAGTTGGAATTAATAATGGATTCGTAATAAAACTAGGGGGTTTCCTCATTTCCGAAGACCCCCCATACAAAACGGTAACCCGTTTTTTCTTGTAATTTTAAAATGCTAGATCATCCCTAACATAATTTGGATTACTGCAAAAGTCGCGTCTAATTTCTTCGTTATTAAGATTCTCATCTTCGGTTATTGGATAAAAATAAGCGCTCTTTGCACGCCAGCCAGGACTCCAGTAAATGTCTTCGTCTTTGCAAGCTTCCTGGACTTTAGCACAATACTTCTTTGATTTGTCGCCTGGACAATTATCACAATCCGAGGAATTACAATCTGCAGAACTAGAGTCGGAAGAATCCTCTTGTTCAGGAGCCACATCAATTATCACGTCTTCTTTTTTGAATGAATTATATTTACTCTTCGATATACATAACGAAATAAACAGCCATACAACACCTGTTGCTAAAACAGCAAATCCTACCAATAAAAAGGCGGTAAGAAACAATTGAGCTGGCCCGTCCGAGAAAAGAAAAAGCCCAATTGCAATTGCTACCAAAATGCCTAACCAACTAGCTATTTTTGGTGCAATCTCAGCTTCGCGTTCTGAATTATTTTTATCAGTTACCCAAGCAGAAACAATACCCGCTAACGCAACCACAAGTGTAACCACTACACTTACTGCTCCATTTTCACCACTTGAATTCACTATTGCTGCCGAATTCATAACCCCCATTTGACCTATCAAAATATAGAGCGGGTTGTCTTCAGTAATATTCAGTCCATCTGCAAAAATATTTACCCCCGCTGTGGAAGAAAAGATCATCACAACTGCTATAAGTTCAGTCACCAACACAATCAGTGCAATGTGATGATAGGTCATGCTTCTTTGGGAATAACAAAACATATACGACAAATTATTAAAGCCACTTCCATTTTGCGAAGCGATTCTTGCGTGTCTTTGACCAAGACGCCTTTGCAACCCAAACGTATCCGCCGTTGCTTTTGCCGCCTGAGCTCCTATTCTCTGCAAACGACCAAAAGAATAATAACTATTATCAGGGCCTTTCATTTGCAGATGATAGCTTTGGCCCCTGTCCGCGTTTTCGAGATCGTAATAAATTGTCATAGGACGACGAATAAAGAAGTTCTCTAACCGGGAAAGCAGTTTAGGTTTTCTGCATGAATTAACTCGAACAAGTGACAAACGATGAGAAAAGGAGATTGAAAGAGATCTTGTTTGTTGAGACATATACTCTAAAGGTCGATCATTTTGAACTTGCGAGTTTGATACATTTTCAACAGGAGCACACCTAATACAAATTGGGTAAGAACGAGCAAGTTTAATAAGTAACTGCCTTACTATTTTTATATTATCTTTCTTCCCTGGCGAATTCTTGCTTATTTCTAAATCAAGCGCTTTTACTATTTCTTTAGCCTCTTTTACTCTGTCTCTAATTGCCTCCAAAGAGTCAACGGTCCCACCAAAGAATAAATACGTCCTAAGGCGTTCTTTTATATGAGGCAAGCTACTTAAAGACGGGCAGTACTTTTGTAAAACAGATAACGTATATTCAACTGATTCTTGATAGTTCAAACTTGAGATACTTGCCCCTGATGCATCTTTGATGACTATCGCATTGGGAACATCACCACGCTGATACATTACAAGAGGCAAAATAAAAGGCTTTTCTCTCAGTGCATACGGAAGTGCAATTTCCATATTAGTAGTGATGCTGATTGAACGGGTAAATGTTTCTACCCTCTCATCAATGTAGCGAAATAAGCATTGTGGAGTTAAGATCGCGGTTGCAAATATCGATGCGTACGTAGATTCTTTAGGGTGCTTGGATAGTAGCCTTAAAAAAGATCTCTCATAGCTCGAGTATTGTTTCTTAAAATTCTTCTTTTTCTTAGGAACAACAATCTCAGAAAAATCAAACTCTTTTCTTCTGCCTTTACGCTTCATTTCAGTTCCAAAGTAAACCAAAACACAGATTGCGTCCAAGAGCGAGAACGCCAAAAGCAACGAAGTGCATGCAGACAAAGCATCTTGAAGCTGATTAAGGATTGGAGATTCGAAGCACGATATTAAATCATTTATTATGTCATTCCAAAAGAAGTAGGCTATGTCTAATGCGCATATAAACGTCAAACAGCACCCTACAACTACTATGAGATATTTAAATACTGAAGCAACTACAGCTTTATAAGCTTTACAGGGTTCCACGATGAGACTCGCTTCTCTCTAGACTATTTGAAAACACAATGCCAATGCTGTATTCACTATTGACGCGCCGATGAGGCTCTTTTTGAAATCATGCCGTTTTCTGAGGTACTCGGTATTTAAACTACCGCCATTTTTGCTTTTTTTCACTTTCAGACAATTAACCAACACCTCCCAGTTTTAACTTAAATATTGAAGTAAAAACTGCCGGATTAGTTTTCTCTGAAATATCAGCTTTAGTTAAATATTCTTTCGGAAAAAATAAATAACAATAATGCACTTTTTTGAGCATCTTGTCATCGAATAGTTCCACTAAAATTTGAAAGAAGTAGCAACAAAAATGGAACTACGCAAATGATAGCTAAAACACCAAAAGATGAATCTCTACCCAAAAAGAAACACATCCCTATTAAAATGCATAAAGTCAATGCCATGAATACTGCACTCGCAATACTTGCATAATGCTTTACTGCCCAGCTTGTTCTAATATGATTAACATTCAAAGTAATAATTGGTGATGCTATTCATCCAAAATAGTTATTCATTCCAGCTATGCGGATTATTTCGCTTTCAAGATGTCTCATGTAGTGGTATCTAATAGACGACTTAATGCCTAGAGAAGTTGCGTATGAAAATACCGCTATAATTATCCCTACCGCAAAACAGGAAAAACCAGTTTACACCTTGCAACACAGAGCCTTCTTCGCTTGTTGTCAAAGCAAAGACTATAGCAAGCGCTGCAACACCAGCCGCTATCACTTGCAATACAAGCGTGTTGGCACCGCGATTATCTTCACGATATTGTTCCAGTTCACTCATCAAAACTACAAGTTAATTATCTATTTCCTTCTTTGAACGAGTATCCATTTAATATTGATAATAAGCGTTTTAATTTGTATAACTTTAAATTTCCATATCTACGCTGCTCACGAAGTTTACTGCATCGGCCAAGCCCAGCATTGGTTGTAACCCCCACCGACTCTCACCCTTCGTTACTATTACGGTTAAAACAATGAAATATTATCGATTTCTTTATATACAAGTTCCGCCAAGGCAAAATCTATCTTATCGTCAATATCGATCGAGGAAAGCCTGTCCATTTCGAAGGCATAGCAACCATCGCGGTATATGTTGTGAGATTCTTGAAAAAATGGAACGTCTATCAGATAGATAGCCCCATTGATCCTAAAATAAATCTCTTTATAATCCTGTCGTCTTCGTAGCCCATCTTCTTGATTCACGAAACTAGACATTGAGTTGTCGGCTGGAAGCGTATTATATAATGTTAAAGAATGATCTGCCTCAGTAACGCCAACGATTGCTTTTGCTTGTTTTAGTCTCATTTCATCAAATGCACTTTTAATATGTTCCCTGTTACGCAACGGGGATGTTGGTTGAAGCAGACAAAAACAATCAAACCGTCTATCTAAACTAGAATATCCTCCAAGAACTTCATCAACCATATCCCAAGACGACGCTTCATCTGAAGACGTCCGAGCACTTCTTAAAAACGGGACAGATGCTCCATATTCCTTTGCAATCGCAGCATATTTTCCAGAATCAGTTGAAACCATTATTTCATCAAAACATTGAGACTCTTTAGCGGCCAGTATCGTGTAAGCAAGCAAAGGCTTGCCAACAAATGGTTTGATGTTCTTATCCTTTAGACCCTTAGAGCCAGATCGCGCAGGAATTATTGCAAGACTTTTCATCTTTTTCCTTGAATGTTTTCGCTTTTTACTAACTTCTATCAGCAAGTCAGTGCGCCCTATAAATCAAAATCTACATCGTAAAACTTCTTTTTAAGGTCAATTGGATGTTTTAGTGCATCAACAACCACGTTTACAATCTGCCTCGAGCTATCCCCTTGCCCATATGGGTTTTGCATGCCATGAAGCCGATTGCGAAATTCGCTATCCATTGCTTGCTCAATGGCTTTATTGATCGCCTCTGCGTTTTCTTCGCAGTTAATAATGCTCTCGGGGAGTACGCGACCACGTTGTCTATCACCAATATTAATAGTAGGAATGTAAAATGCTGGAGCTTCCAATAGCCCACTTGAAGAATTACCTAAAACAAAAGCTGCATTTGAAAGCGCACTTAGATAGCGTAACGATCCTAGCGATTCAAATAACATAAAATTATTGTTATATTGTGCGAACTCCTCCAACATCTCATTAATCGCACGGCCGCCTGCATCAGCATTAGCCTTTGTTCCAATAAAGGTAATTTCTGGGTGAGCGACTATAACCTTTAATACTTCTCTTAATTTATTAGTAGGATCACTATTATCTAGCGTTACAGGATGATAGGTCATTACCGCATATGGAATTGGAATTTCAATCCCTAATGACTCCTCCAATTCCTCATGAGTAAGCAAAGAAAGATTCAGGGCGTTTTCTATGCCAATTGCACCAACATTAAATACCCTATTGGGATCCTCTCCAAGTTGAATAACACGTCTTCTGTACGCTTCTGTACTAGTAAAATGCAAGTAGGCCATCTTAGTGATTGAATGCCTTACCGCCTCATCAATAGCGCCTTCTGTTGTTTCTCCTCCATACATATGAAAAATAGGGATTTGCTCATTAAGTGCTGCGCAACATACCGCTAAAGTTTCGTAGCGATCCCCTAGGACAAGTAGAGCATCTGGTCGCCTTCGTGAAAAGTAATCCGCGAAACCGCCCAAAGCCAATGCCATAGTTTTTGAAATTCCTACTGGACTATCTGAGTCAAGCAAAATTGGAATTTCGACATCAGGAATAAAACCATCGTTATTAATCTCAGAAACAGTCATCCCAAAAGCCGGAGATAAGTGCATCCCCGTTACCAAAAGCCGAACCTCAATATTCTTAGAATTTAGAGCCTGGATTACAGGTCTCAGTAAACCATATTCCGCCCGTGTTGCTGTCAGAACTGCAATGCTGCTCATAGCTGGATCATCTCATCTATTTCGAAATCTCTCGGCGCAGATACACCAATAACCTCATGCCACCTCATAGGTGAAATACCCGTTCCGGGACGTTTGGTTCCTATGTTTTTGGTTGTAAAAATCTCGCCTTTTTTAATATGCCTAATTGCAACAATACTTTTTCGCACCACCTGACGATTGTCGGCCTCAGAAGCACGAACAACCTTTTTGTCATCCCCCAATGCAAGTTCTACATGACGGACAGCTCTCACTAGCTCCGCTAATTCATTTGGCTCCAAGCTGGCTTTATGATCTGGCCCCTCCATGAATCGATCAAGAGTAAAGTGTTTTTCCACAACCGTTGCGCCCATTGCAACAGCAGCAACAGCGACCTCTGTACCCTTTGTGTGATCCGAGTACCCAAATGGAAGATTTAAATGCTTACCCATAGCTCGCATAGCATTCAAGTTTATATCTTTATAAGGAGCAGGATATTGCGTTGTACAGTGAAGAACAGTAACGTCATTAGAGCCCGCCTGCTTTAAAATCTGTACCGCATCTTCGACCTCTTGCATTGAGCAAGCTCCTGTAGAAAGGATGATAGGCTTTCCGGCTGCTCCTACTGCTTCGAGAAAGGGGAGATTGGTAATCTCCCCTGATGGAATCTTTATAAACGGAAGATCAAGCTTTTCTAAGGCAAACGAAGTACTCTCCGGATCAAAAGTAGTGGTACAAAATTGAATCCCGATCTCGTCGCAATATTCGCGAAGACGCACGAATTCTTCCCCGGAAAGCTCAAGTTTTTTTAACATACGATATTGACTATTCTGCCCTACTGCATTTTTTTGGTAAGCCGCAGTCTCCGCGTTCAAGGTCACAAGCGCTTCTGCCCTAAATGTTTGATACTTTACTGCATCGGCACCTGCTTTTTTTGCTTCATCTGCAAGCCTACAGGCAAGTTCAAAATTGCCGTTATGGTTTACACCAGCCTCCGCGATAACAAGAACTCCCATTATTGCACCTTACCCTTGTATAAACCTAAGGCTTTTGTATTTTCAGGTACATCAGCCAACACAACACCACCTGCACCAACAACCGCATTATTCGCAACACGCAATTCCTGAAGAACAGTAGCATTGGCACCAACTAATACTTTTCTGCCTATACGAACTCCGCCACACAAAACAGCACAAACAGCAACATGCGAAAACTCACCAATAGCACAATCATGCTCAACTAGAGCCTTACTATTTATGATTGAGCATCGCTCTACTTGCGCATTTGCATTTACTACTGCACCCTTACCAACAAAGACACCTTCTTGGATGACAGCAGAAGCAGAAACAATAGACGAAGGATCGATAATGGTGGGAAATTCAAAACCTATATCTTTGTATTTGGTATATAGCTTCTCTCTAACTGATGAGTTGTCCCCCATGTAACCCACACCCAATGCCACCATATGATATCCCTGCCTGAATAAATCAATGGCATCATGATCGGTTCCAATCCATTGAGCGCCTCTATAACTTTGCCAATCAGATTTAGATGGGGATACAACACCTATAACATCAAATCGCTTTGAATCGAGAGCGGAATCGATCACTGATCTTGCATGCCCACCTGCGCCTATTACTAAGAGTTTTCTCATAATCAGCTTAAATCACCCGAGTCTGCCAGAAGAGAATTCATACGCTTCATCTCGTCAAACTGTCCCATATCAAGCCAGGCACCTTCGCTTATCGGAAAAACACCGACCTTTAGTCCTGCATCTTGGCAACGCGTCATTACATCAGGGAAACCGATATTTTCATTGTCATTGATATAATTCAAAACCTCAGGTTCCACCATGTAACAGCCAGTATTAATCAACGAATTGATTATTGGTTTTTCTTTCATTTGTTCGATACTTCCGCCCTGAGATATTTCGATTGTTCCATAGGGAATTTGGAAATTCTTCAGTGAACAAACGCATGTGACTGCGTTACCTGCTTTTCGATGCACTTCCAATAACTCATTAACACTTGCATCAACCAAAATGTCACAGTTGGTTAAAATAAAAGTGGATTTTAAATACGGTTCAACAAGCTTTAAACCTCCACCTGTTCCTAAGAATTCTTCCTCATCGATATAAAAAACGTTATAGTCACGGTCAATTTCATCAAAATAAGCTTTAATCATTGCTTTCTTGTAATTAAGAATTAAATAGAAGTCGTTACAGCCACTGTCCTGGAAACGCCCAATGATACGCTCAGCAATAGTTGTCCCATTGATAGGAATAAGAGGTTTTGGAAGTACCGCTGTGAGAGGCAGCAAACGAGAACCTACACCACCAGCCATCATAACTACTGGAATTTTTTCCGGTAACTGCTGACGAGCAACCTGATTACCGTCCACGAAAACAATATCTCTTATCTTTAGGTCGAAAGAAAGAACAGGAAGAGCGTTTATCTTATGTTGTTGCATTATTTCAACAGCATTATTTCGTTCATTCTCCGTAATAGCTATCGGATGAATATTCATCGCCTCTTTGACATTACCCTTAAGAGAACCTGCACGGAGAATTAAGCGTCTTATGTCCCCATCGGAAATTGAGCCGATAAGCTTTTTGTCTTCGTCAACAACAAACAGACATTTTTTTGCTGTTTTATCCAATTGTTTCAAAGCATCGACAAGGCTTGCATCTGGATTAATAGTTAAATCTTTCGTATCCATTTAGCAAGCCTCCTTGAGCAAGATCTCAACAACGCGTTTAATCTGACCTTCGGTCATATTCGTGCTGCACGGAATATTTACGATGTGGTCACGATAGTAAGGAGCTTGTTCGATTTGGTGGGTAATCGAATTTCTATAGGGTGCCTGCTGATGAATTAGCCCCCAAATAGGGCGTGTCTGAATTCTATATTTGAGCAATGTTTGGATCAGGACATCTCTGTCGATACCCTCATCACACAAAAGCGAATAGAACCATTTATTACTGTGGATACCTTGCCTAAAAGGCAAAAGATTTAAGTTTGGAATATCAGCTAGAAGCTTGGCATACAAATCCCAGTTTTTGTTTTTAATAGCCACAAACGTATCTAGCTGCTCAATTTGAGCAAGACCTAGGGCAGCTTGCAGGTTGGTAAGGCGATAGTTATACCCGATTTCATCATGTTCATAATTGACGGGATCTGATTTTGCTTGAGTGGTTAGGTGTTTGGCATGCTCTAACCAATCTTGATGATTTGATACGATCATACCGCCACCACCAGTGGTGATGATCTTGTTTCCATTAAAGGAGTAGATACCAATATCACCTATGGTTCCAGCATATTTACCCTTATAGGTTCCTTCTTCGTAGTAAGTCCCTAGCGCTTCAGTAGCATCTTCAATCACCACAAGATTGAACTTCTTAGCAATTGGCATGATAGCTTCCATATCTGTCATATTGCCAAATACATGCACAACCACTAATGCCCTGATGGTTTTGCTTGTTGCTTTGTGAATAAGTATGCCTTCTTTAAAGCTACACTCTTCCTCACAAAAGCGCTCAAGCTTCTTTGGGTCCATGCATAGACTCTCGTCACAATCCATAAAGATAGGATCTGCCCCCACATAGCGAACAGGATTTACCGCTGCGATAAAGGTGAGGGTTGGAACGATTACCAGGTCTCCTATACCTACACCAGCAAGCATCATGGCAACATGAATACCAGCTGTTCCTGATTGGCAGGCAACGGCAGAATCTACTCCAACATAGTTTGCTAGCGCCGCCTCGAAATCACTCACATAAGAGCCTGCAGTAGAAACCCATTCGGTTTTTACTGCATCGGTTACATAGGAAAGTTCGTTTCCTTTAAGATTAGGAACAGATAGCGGAATGAATTCCTCTTCCATAGGCAACTCCTGTTTCGTGGCTATTAAATTGTCAAAGATCTGTTTGTTCAAGACTCGATGAGCTTCTTTATAAAAACCTAGATGTTATAGATATCTATCTTGTATTTATCGAGATTGTTCTTAAAGAACTCAATAGTTTCAGCTAACCCCTGCTCAAAGGTGTACTGAGGCTTCCAGTCGGTTAAGCGAAGAATTTTTTCATTGCTGCCTAAAAGCCTATTTACTTCGCTTTTCTCTGGGCGAAGACGTTCTTCATCACAAACAATTGTTGCTTGCGGATTGATTTGCCGAATCAACTCTTCTGCTAGCTGACCAATTGAGATTTCATGCTGAGTTGCAATATTGATTTCCTCACCAATGGTCTTATCTGACTCATAGATCTTAATAAAGCCATTAGCGGTGTCCTTAACAAAGTTAAAGTCGCGTGTTGGCGTAAGAGAACCTAGCTTAATTTCGGTCTTACCAGCAAGAAGCTGAGTAATAATAGTTGGAATTACCGCACGGGCCGATTGACGTGGTCCATACGTATTGAAGGGACGCACAATTGATACTGGCAAATCAAAAGAACGATAGAAAGATTCAGCTAACCTGTCTGCTCCAATCTTTGTTGCGGAATACGGAGACTGTCCTTGATAGGGATGCTTTTCATCGATTGGAACATATTGAGCTGTTCCATACACCTCAGAGGTAGAGGTAACAAGCACACGATCTGTTCCTAGATCACGAGCCGCCTGTAGCACATTAAGAGTGCCCTTGATATTGGTATCAACATAGGTATCAGGCGAATGATAGCTAAAAGGAATTGCGATAAGGGCTGCTAGATGAAATACCGCATCGCAGCCTTTCATTGCTTCCTTTACGCCATTGGGGTCACGAACATCTCCAGTGAATACCTCAATATTATCCATGATTTCATTTGGCAATGTATCAAGCCAACCCCATGTGTTAAACGAGTTATAAAGCGCAAAAGCTCGTACTTGATAACCTTGCTTTACTAATTCTTCTGTTAGATGGCTGCCAATGAAGCCATCGGCACCTGTCACTAAAAATTTTTTCATTCATGACTCCTTTGGAAAACTTTTTGAAAATATGTTTTAAACAGAAAAATTTGTTTAAAATAGGCTAGATACAAAACGCACAGAACGATTAAAACAATTGCAAATCTTTCAATTGGCGTTCCAACACCAAATAAATTGACTAACGAAATCCCAATTAGGAACAAAAGACTTAAAGCTGACCTAAGAGGACTTGCCACCATACGGTAAAAATTTTGGGCAAAAACAGTCCTTAATATCAACAAGACCACACCGCTTACACCAAACGAAATCGCAACTCCAGCAACTCCACAACTGCGCACCAAAACCAAACAACCCACTACATTTATTAATAATGCAATCAGAGAAGCAACAAAATTGAAATATGTTTTATTGCTTAAGTTAATGCCATACGCTGTTGTTTCGCTTACGAAAGCCTGAATTGGCCAGAGCATCAGAAGAAGAAAAAAACTTTGTGAGCTTTTATACTCTACACCGATCAATGCATATATCAAATCTTGAAACACAAAAATAACAACCATGAACAGAACGCTAATCAGCATTACGAAATCATGCATAAGCTGAATCATTTTTTGTTGCTGCTCATAATGGGAGTAGACATACACCGACCAGTATGTTGAAAAAGCACCCGATATAAAAGAAAACATACTAGCAATTACTATTCCCATAGAAAAAATCCCTGCGGATTCGGCATCGCAAAAAGTAATGATGAATGTTTTATCTATTGCGTTAATTAAGTTAAGTAATACGCCTAAAAGAAGACCGGGCAAACCATACTTAAGAACTTTTAGATATGGAATATCATGGTGACATTCCTTTAGATAAATTACTGGTTTTGGCTCACTTATTAAAGCAACCCCAGACAACAGCAGCATAGCTAATGTCATAAAAACAATTCCGCTCTCAAATCCACCAAAGATTAGGAGGGGAAGACAAAACAAAAACCGATTGATAAGTAAGTAAGAAATCTGGATAAAGCTATAACGCTTAACATCGGATTCAAGCCTAGCAGTAGAGCTTGTTAAACGAAACACAATTAACGCTACAGTATACAAAAACAAGCAAAAGAGAAAAATATTATTTGCACTGAATAGATCCGCAAGTATTTCCCGTCGATAGACGACAAAGACAACAATTGCACAGAAACATAAAACAGTAAGACCAGTAAGCAATGCACTCGAAAATAACCATCTGGCTTGCTTATTTGATTCACCAGAAAAGAAAAATCTTAAATAAGCACCATCGGTACCCAATAAACAAAGCAAAGAAACAAGCATCCCGTAGTCATAAAATAAGTTTACTTTTGCATAATCACCAGCTGGGAGCCAATGAGACATCAAAAGGATCATTGCGAGAGATATTGCCGCACTTACAAAAGTCGGAACACTAAAGCTCAACAAACTATGCAAAAAGCTACTATTCACTTCTTCAATTAGTAAGGAATATCGTTTTTTAATTGATAGGCTATCCGAGGCTTTTTTAGAATATTAATTAGATTAAGTTTACTCAGTATTCTTGTAATTTTCTCAAAAACTAAACGTCGAAATAGTCGATATCTGTATTTAACGGTTGGAACAACCTCTATTTGATTTTGATTGTTGGTAAGTATCTCGAAAATGATTTCTGACATATATTCTGCGGCATTACCATCACATGCACCTAAATAATTCTTATAGATAGCTTGATGCGCTTGCTTTCTTTCTAAGTCATCGAGTTTCAGGACAGGAATTGCATCAAGAGATTTAATGACAGGAAATTTCTCAATACCATAAGTTCTAAATTCTTTCGGATTATCAATTGCCTCATGACGTACTACAGGAACCCCAGCAACTTCAGCCTCAAAAGCTGTCGTACTATCCCAAATCAGCACCAAATCAACGCTATTTAACCAAGTATTAATAGAGTAATCATCAATAACATGAATTCTGTTGTTTGGTCTACTTCCCGTCGTTCCTGGATGTGGGCGATATATCAATTCATATGAGTTAAAGAAAGAATCAGGTAAACATTTCATTTGGTGCTCAGTTGCACTTAAGGCCTTGCGCGTAACGATTAATCGATCCGAGATTGCCGAATTTGAGGCACCTCTACTAGCTAATGCGCGTGCCTGATTTTTACCGAATCCTCGCACCCAATCTCTATTTTCAGCATACAGGATCCATTTTTTGTTTAAACTTAGATTATATTGATCTGCAAGTTGATTTTTGGTTCTCGTAGGTTTTTGACTAGACATCAAATCAGCCCGAATGCTTCCAGTGACAAGAATCAAATTACTATTAACTTGATCTCTTATTAAGCGTTCTTTAAATTGTTTCCCCCAAGCAATATGATAACAACCGTTCTTGGCCGCCTTACCTTTAGGAAGTAGCAATGAATCACTAAAATCGGAAGCGATTTGTTCTTGATGTAAATTAACAATTACAATAGAAGGATTACATTTCAAAAAAGGTACAGTAAGAGCGTAGTCCCAGTCATTGTAAATCCAAGGAAAAAATACCGCATCTATTTTATGTGATCTTGCATATCTCACTGCCTCACAATATGTAAATACAATTGAAAAGAGTTTGACTTGGTAGCCATACTTGTTTGTTAATTGCTGAGCAAGTTGTTCACATGCCTCGTATTCACGACTTATATGTTCAAAAAATATGATTATTGAACCTTTTTTGTCCATTTCCTTCCTTCCGCTGGGCGTTTAAAGCTATCTGCGCAAAATAGAGAATACGCAACAAACAGCCAGCCAATAAACGATATGGCCATTCCTGAAAACGAAGGCGTTAAAACCATATTCACGAAAAGGGATAGTAAAAAGACAAAAGATGTTTGACTCAATCTCCATGATTTCAAGAACGCAACGCCGAATAGAACAATTAAAGCAAATAGTCCCAGTAGCCCCGATTGGACAAACAGCAGAAGAAAATAACTTTCAACGCTAGAATAAGGAACCCCATATGCTGACATATAATCGGCTGTTCCCAATATCTGATATACAGTCCACGACGCATATCCAATTCCATTTCCAGCCATTATTGAAACAGGCGTTATTGTGCCAAGCGTATTAATATACACTTTCACGCTTTCAGACAAAGAAAAATCTAGCAATCGTCCTAATGTACTGTTACCTAGAATATCAAATTCGTTTAGCACTACTGCAGCAACAAGACCTATTGCTATAAGCAAGCACCAGCAAATAATTAGAGTATGCTTTACCTTGCCATATTTTAAGCGTGAGAATACAAAATAAACTATTGCGATTATTAAACAAGCAGAAGCTGATCTCGATCCAGAAACTAATACCCCTAATAAAAGGACCAGAAGCATTGCGCCTTTTAGATAACCTTTGAAACCAGAGTATATTAGACACGTGGCAAAAGAGGAACCTACTAGAAAACCGTAATTTTGAGCACTGCCTAAAATACCTGTTGCACGTATAACATAGTGTCCGGAGCTCATTTCAACTTCATTAGAATATAAAGTATTCGTCGCAAATCCCAATATTGTTCGATCTACAAAGGTCTGGTAGATTCCAGTTATAGAGACAAAACATCCCAAAAGTATAAACGTCTTCACGAAAACATCGAAAGCACACTCTGCTTCTTTTCTATCTAACCTACTAAAAAGTAAACACCATGCTATAGCGTTAACATACATCACTAAAAACCCAGCCACACCAACAAAAACCTGATTATCTTTAATCAGAACCAATGAAATAAAAAACGCAAGAACCCCTACTCCAAAAAAAAGCAGCGTTACATAATTGGTTTTCTCGTGCGGTGTTTTTATAGATAAGCAGAGAATAATTGACACTACCGTCAAGATATAGGGCAAAAAACCAAGACCAAAATTAGAAAAAATTGATTGGCATACATACGTGATCATTCCGCCAATCAACAGCCATATTATTATTCTTTTTGCGCGATTCTCTACCTTTTCTGAAATTAAGGAAATCATTGAACTAGAACTTATTGAACCTTTGAACGCAAGGAAAGCTTGTATATTGCTTTCCTAATACAAATCGGCAAAGAAGCTCCACCTATCCAAATAGATAAAATAATTAAATATTCCAAAGGATTAATAAGCTTACAATTAAGCATATATTTAGCCATTTTGAAGCAAGAATTTCTCATTTGCCGACCAGAACGTCTTTTATACATACCATCGCCAGCACGCACTAAAACAAGTGGTTCCTGAATGTTGTAAAATACAGCTCCATTTTTTAGCATTCTTAACCATAAATAATAATCTTCACGAAAAGGCATACTTAGATAGTTTCCTGCAGACAAAACTGAGCTTTTCCTAAACATTACGCTCACATGATTAACAGGATTTCTTAGCTTTAAATATCGATATATCTCCTGATTACTTTCTGGAACCTTCCGAATAGAATGGGGTGCCTCAGAGTCGCCGACAAATTCTAAAATTTCACTGCCTATCAAATCAAAATGCTTCTCACAATGGAAAACAAGTTGTTTTTCCATTCTCTCCGGAAGAGAAATGTCATCAGCATCCATTCTTGCAATTAATTCATTTTTGCAATTCTTAATTCCAATCGAAAGCGCATTACCGAGACCTGTGTTATACGGAAGGCGATAAATTCTTATACACTCATTACGCCCTTCATAGTAGCTAAGAACTTCGTCCAACTCTTCGTTAAGCGGTCCGTCGCATATAATTACAAAATCGTTGGTTGGAGTTGACTGCCTTAAAATACTATCGATACTTTCCGAAAGCCACTCTGGCCGATCGCCATGATAGACAGACATGAGAACCGAATAATTAGGCATTTGCTTGTTCATTATTTTGAATCAACTTTCTTGAAACTATTTTATATGTTGATAGCCTTCAACCTATCAGCACCAGAATGCAAATAATTCAAAATACTCATATATTATTAACAACTGCAGCTAAATAAAATTCTTAATAACTATTATTTAGTTGATAAGTATCCACCACATCGGCAATACACTTCTTGATTCGCTCTGTATCCTCATGAACTACCTTTGCCAGCTTCTTGATCTTTTCGTCGACCTCTTTTGGTGTTGGAGCTTTGGCCGTAGACACCGTAATATCTTTATGTTCGGTTGGAATTACCCCTTCATCATCCATAAGTAACTCTTCATAGAGTTTTTCACCCGGACGAAGGCCGGTAATCTTGATTTCAATATCTTTACCAGGTTCAAAGCCGGATAGACGAATGAGTTTTTCAGCCAGATCGTATACTCGAACCGGTTCACCCATATCAAGAACGAATATCTCTCCACCCTTAGCAAGGGCGGCAGCTTGAATAACTAAACGCGATGCTTCAGGAATAGTCATAAAGTAGCGCGTAACATCTCTGTGCGTTACGGTAACAGGACCACCTCTTGCAATTTGTGCTTTAAATAAAGGAATAACCGAGCCGTGGCTCCCTAATACATTGCCAAACCTCACGGCCGTAAAAATAGTAGGCGACACTTTAGCGTAGCGCTGCATAATCATCTCGCACATACGCTTAGTAGCACCCATTACATTGGTGGGATTTACTGCCTTATCCGTTGATATAAGAACAAAGCGCTCCACGTCCCACTCAAGAGCAAGCTTTGCAACATTTAGAGTGCCAAACACATTATTAAGCACTGCTTCTCGGGGGTTATGTTCCATCAGTGGCACATGCTTATGAGCCGCTGCATGGAAGATAACTTGCGGGGAATAAGTATCAAAGACTTCCCATAAACGCTCAGAATCACGAATAGAGCCAATCTCTACTACAAAGCGCTGTTGCGCCTTAGCGCCGTACTTATTTAAAAGTTCACGATAGAGTTCATAGGCAGTGTTTTCATAGATATCAAAAATGATTACTTTTGCAGGCTCCATTGAGGCGATTTGTCTACATATCTCAGATCCAATCGATCCCCCACCACCAGTAACAAGAATGGTTTTACCCTCGATAATCGAGACTGCCTCTTTCGTATCAAGCATAATCTCAGGACGGCTCAACAGCTCAGTTGCTCCAACCTGTTTGATAGGAACCTTTTCAACTGTCTTTACAGGTGTACCTAAAAGAGAAGAAGGAACGGCTAGAATCCGTACATCAGTTTTCAAGCAGATGTCATAGATTCTTGAACGCTGCTCGCGCGTTGCAGAAGGTATTGCGAAAACAATTTGGCTTACTCCAAATTCCTCCACTACCCGTGGAATGTCTTCGCACGTCCCTTCTACCTTTATACCAGCAAATATTTTTCCAAGCTTTTCAGGATCGTCATCTACTGCCACCACCGGATTGCCTGGCATGCTCGATTCACCTGATCGCATACGGTCGATAGTCATACAACCGGTCGCGCCCACCCCAATAATGAGAGTTCGCATTTCGGATTCTTTGCTAGATTGACTTATATTGATGTTAGGAGCAGCACCCATGCTTAAAGCACTGTTTACCTGGTTGGACTTGTTTTCGTGCGTACCGCTCACGCGATTGCGCCTTTCTCGTTTTCTTGAGTTTGAGCATTCATTGAACTTGCAGCAACTAAAGCTACATTTCTTGTTTCAGCATCCTGTGCAGTTACTTCAGATGCTTGCTTTATTTCTTCTTTTTCAGGTTCAGGAACCGTGCTCTCCACAACACCGGACCCTGTAAACAACTTGGCAAAGGTTCCAAAGAAGCAGCGGAGATCGAATCCAACACCTCGCTTGGCTACATATTCGCCATCACGCATTGCCTTAGACTTAATAGAAAGCTCATCGCGCCCATTAATCTGCGCCCAACCAGTAAGACCTGGTCTTACATTGTTTGCCCCATATAAATCGCGCTCTGCCACTAGATCAAATTGAGACCACAAAGCAGGACGTGGACCCACCGCACTCATATCACCCTTGAAAATGTTCCAAAGTTGAGGAAGCTCATCGAGGCTTAAGCGACGCATAATTGCACCAATGGGAGTTAACCAATCATTAGCATCAATCATGTGACTGGGTAAATTAGGAGTATCTATGCGCATGGTACGAAACTTGTAGATACTGAACAGCTTCTTGTTTTTACCTACTCGCTGCTGCTTGAAGATAATAGGACCAGGGCTAGTTGCCTTAACAGCAATTGCCGTACCTAGAATCAACCACGATAAAAGGCACATACCAACAGCGCTTGCTGCTACATCAAAAGTACGTTTTGCAAAGCGGTATACAGGGCGCCCTTCGAAATTGAGACCCTGTAGCAAGTAATTTGGAACATCGGTTAGTGCATAAATTGCTGTCGCATTTTCAAGAGATGGCTCTAAACCAGCATGCTTCATAAGCTCTTCGATTGATGCCTGTGATTCACAATCGGTCTGAGAGCTACCGCTTTTTACACCATCAGCATTCGGTACGACTTCAGCTCTGTTTGCTTCCAGTCTGCTATTCAGTTGTTCAGAAGTTTGTGACAAAGTTAGAAGTGCTTTATTTACGGTAGAAAATAAATTCGATATCTAGTGTTTCTTGACTATCTCTAGTCCAGCTTTGATGGTCGTTCTGCGACCACACATCATAATTTCCAGATAAGCCAGGCGTTTATGCCTGTCTATCTTTTTCACCAAGCCGAGGTGATTCATTAAGGGGCCTTTAAGCACTACAATCTCGTCACCTTCGATAATGCCTTCAGACATTTTCATGACGTGATCATCATCACCAATGAATGCGCTTATTATTGTTTTCTCATCATCAGCTAAAGGAATGAAACGTTCGTTGCCGTCATGCAATAACTTAGTCATGCGGCTTACTTTGCTAAGTTCTTTTCTAAAATCTTCCGGTGTCTTCGTGTCTACAAACACATACCCGGGAAACAACACTTCTTGGCGGTATTTCCACACACCGCCATATTTCTTTTTCACTTCATATTGAGGAATAAAGCATGAAGCATACGTTGTTTCATCGGCCAGCTTTTCTATCTGGTGAATTACCGCATGTTCTTGCCCTCCAACAACTTGAATGACATACCACATACGGCTCACCTCCCGCTGCTGAATAGATGTTCAGTTACGGGATTTATCAGCGAGGCTTCTAGTAGCCGTACAAGATATCACAAGAACAATTTCGCGAAAGGCGCTTCATGCCGAAGTGCTTTAGCTATGGCTTCATAACTGGCAGATATTAAAAACGCACCAAAAGATTAAGAAACCGACATCTAATCCAAGCTCCTCTTGGAGGACGCGCTTAGGTATAGCTTCGCCACACGGAATAAATCCCGTTAATTAAAACGTTTCATTCAAACTCTTAGCTGCAAACAAAACGCGCGCTCAGCGACGATTTTGCGCATTCAAAGATATGTGCCCTAGGTGGCCCTGAAGTAGTAGGCGCAAGTCACGCCGACAAGCTACTTCCATGCCCACCCCAGCAAGCCTGGTCCTTAGCAAAACGGCTTGAATATGAGTCATACGCATTCAAGCTCTCATGCCCCGAAGCTTAAAAGCTATGACTCATGTTCAAACAGTTTCCTCAAAACAACGTTGTTTATTTAAGCCGTTTAGTTTGCCTAAATAAACACTTTCGGAACAAACAATGCCTTTTCGGTATCAAACGTACCCGCCCTGCAGAATTACTGTTTTGCCTGTTAAATACCACTATTTGTTTTGTAACAATTGAACACGTTCAACCTAGAAAGCCGATTCCAACAGCTTAAACAAATAGCTCGCAGCAAAACCTTTACTACATCCGAGCATGTGCTCCTTTGGTAAAAAATTCCTTACGTGCGCGCCATAAAAGCTCGTAAGCTAACGGCCCATGAGCGTCGCTGGCGATAAAGTTAACTAAATCCTCCTCAAATAACTTTTTTGCAGTTTTCTTTATAGGACTAAACGATCCTTCTCCCATAAAGTCCGCAGAAACCTGTATCTTGCAACCAGCTCCAATGAACTGGCGAACAATATCTAAGTTCTCCTGCACCGGCTTATAGCGCTCTGGGTGCGCAATGATGACGGTGTAGCCTTTGCCTTGCAGCTGAAATACCATACGCTCCCAATCGGGTGGCAAACTGCGCGTTGGGAGCTCAAGCAAAAATTCGCCCGTCTCAAAACCCAAATAGTCAGCCCAATCCATCCCTAGCTCCATAAGCTTTTTGTAGTTAACTTCAAAGCCCATGGTCATTTTGGGAGCCATACGAATTTTGGAAACCTCCGCCTGCAACGCGTTAAACGCATCCCACATTGCGTCGTAGTCAAACCAGGGATCACGGCAATGGGGCGTACAAACTAAAGAAGTAACCCCTGCACGCATTGCGGCTTCGACCATCTCTAGGGATTCCTCCATGGAACCCGATCCATCATCAACCCCAGGTAATATGTGGCAGTGCACATCGCGCATAATTTAGTGACGCTTTCCCTGGGAACGATCGATGCGCGGCGTATTGGAGCGACGTGCTTGCTGTACGCCTGCCGCCACTGCAGACTTCTTCCAAGATTGACTATTAGAAACTGGGTTTACCGTCGGCTGATTAGAACCTTGCGTTTGCGAAGTGCGTGCCTGTTGTGTTTGTTGCGCCTGCTGCGCTGCACGTTGCGCCCCTCCTGCTTGCGGTGTCTGATTTACACGCTGCTGGCTAGGTTGGTTTTGCGCATGGGTTGATTGATGTTGCCCAGGCTGACCCGCCTGTCGTCTCGGACCACGCGGAATAGCGGGAGTAGCAGGAACAACTGCACCCATGCTGCCGGATTCTCCCTTTTTCTGGGCGCGACGCGCTTCCTTTTCAGGGTTTACCCTCTGATTATCCTTGTTGTAATACGCATAGTAATACTCAGAACCCGTACCCTCGCAGAAAGTTGCACAAGCACCAATAATATGAGCTTCTGCTTTCTGAAGCTGGTCATAAGCCGTCAAAATTTCATCGCGTTTTGCACCACCAATTTTGACAACCAAAATGACGCCATCAACCAAACGAGACAAAATAGCTGCATCAACAAACGTACCCACCGGTGGTGTGTCGAACAAAACATAATCGTAAGAATTGCAGGCATCGTCTACCAATTTGGCATATGCGCGAGAAGAAAGCAGGTCAGCAGGATTAGGGATATTAGGTTCAGTATCCAAGAAGTAAAAGTTCGGAATACCTGTTGCTACCACCGCATCTCGAAGTGTAAGCGCATGCGACATTACCGCATACGCTCCGTGAGTAGCATGTACTCCCAGCGCAGAAGCTGCGCTTCGGCGACGCATATCCGCTTCTACCAACAGCACGCTATTACCTGCACTAGCAATAGATTTTGCTAGCTCAATTGTTGTAGTAGTTTTGCCCTCATTGGGAACCGCGCTTGTAAGCACAATACTTTGCATAGGATTATCCACTGACGCAAAGCGAATATTTGCCAGCATGGTTTTAGTGGCGTTTTGAATCTCTAAAGAATTAGATGCTGCCTTTTTCTTTTTAGCCATCTGCGTCACCTCCTCTTATTTAATGGTTGGAATTTTGCCAATTACCGGAATATCCAACAGCTCTTCAATTTCTTCAGGTTTACGAATACGGGTATTAACCATGTCCATGATGACCACAATGGCTACCGCAACAAAAATGCCCGCCAAAAACGCTACCGCCACATACATGGTGCGTGGAGGGCCCGAAGGTGAATCGGGCGTTGCCGCCTGATCGATCACGTTAACGGCTTCAATGTCCATAATTTCCTGGGCAACCGTATTGGTGGTATTTGCAAGTCCGTTTGCAATAGCGGCAGCAGAATTAGGAGTATCGCCCGTAACGGCGATCGTAATAAGACGGGTTGTGGTCGAGCTGGTCACTTCTAGGTCGTAACTTGCAAGTTCGCTTTCAGCCATACCTAACTGATCTGCTGTTTGACTCAAAACGCGCTCACTCTGGATAAGCTCGGACACGTCGTTAGTAAGCATCTGAGAAGCAGAAAGGTCAGTCGAAAGCGAGGTGCTCGATTGAGAATCGGAAGAATTTGCCAACACGTACATAGAAACGCTCGCGGTATACGTATTGGAAAGCATAGTCCAGCTTACCAATGCAGTTACTAGCGCAAACACGATAGGAAGCGCTATCACTAGTTTCAAATGCTTTCGTATGATTTGAAGGAGCTCTAAAAGGGTCATATATCAATCCTTGTACGTCGATCTTTCTGTTATCTCAATTGTTTTTGCTTCTTTAATTCGGCAGTTCAGTGAAAAAAAATTCGGGTTTCGTTGGATCAAAGTATTCGCTTACTTGCCAATCCGATAATTCAGATCCTCGCAACCTGCAACAACAAATCCCGCTACTTAGCCTGATGTGCTCGTATTCTGCCCTCCATCAGTTTGCCCCGAGTCGGTCTGTTCGGAATCCGTTTGCGCCTGAGCATTCTTTGTTAAGACGTTCGCTTTGCTTGGATCCTGTCCGGTATCCACCATCTGCATCATGTCTGCCCATTCGTCCTCAAGCGTAATGGCATAAGAAACACCATCAATGGTTTGGGTTGTAGAAGGAACCATGGCGGAATAGAAATAGTAGTGTTCTGCCTGCTGGAATGTTTGCGCTAAACTGATAAGCTCATTTATGTCATAGTCAGTTGAAACACAGCTTGCTAAAGACTGCACCGCACCAGGAAGTTCTGTTGCAGGAAGAGAAAGAACCGTATCTGCGAGCGATTGGACCACAATGCGTTGATTTTCAGCACGCTGGAAATCACCCTCGTTATAGCCATAGCGTTCTCGAGCAAAAGCCAAAACCTGCTCGCCAGTCATTTTCTGCAAGCCTTCATTGAATTCGTACTTGGAATGACTTGCTCCCGTCTGATTATTAGACACGGGAACATCTACCCAAATACCACCCAACTGATCAACGGCGGTCTCCAATTCATCAAAATGAATTTCCACATAATGGGAAATTTCTACGCCAGAAAAGTTTTCAACTGCCTGCACCGCTCCCGCAGGACCACCAAACGCATAGGCGGCATTGATTTTTTGAGTACCATGGCCCTCAATTTCAACCTTGGTATCACGAGGAATCGAAACTAAGGTTGCTTTACCTACGTTAGCGTCAATGCGAGCCAAAATCATAGTGTCCGAACGGCTGGTAGTATCAGTTTCTCGCGCATCCGATCCTAGCAAAAGCACGTAATAAGGCTCTTGTACGGTACTTTCAGTCAATACCGAATCCAGCTCACTTTGTTGTTGGCTATCCATTTTCATGGAATCGGAAATAGAGTTCATATAAAGGGCAGCTGCTGCGCCCACAGCAACACACAGCACTACCAAAACTGCTAAAACAATCAGAACGATTTTCTTTGCTTTGCCATGCTTCTTGCGCTTTTTACGTACACGCACCAATTCGGGATCCGCAAGCGAAGGTGAAGACTGCCCCAAATGAGAGCCATTAGCTGTAGTGCGATATTGTTGATGGTTACTTGAAGTGTTGTTTTGCGAATTATTATGTGCGCCGTGTTTAGCCGTAAAACCGTAAACGATTGCCTTCTTTCGCCTTTTAAACAGGCGAAGTAAACCTATACATACAGTTCACTAGCGTATCGGCAAAAAAGAAATATCAAAGAGTTTCGTAACGTTCAATGAAATATGTGTCATAAAAGCACTGTGATTTTCGTTAGCGCTACAAAATATTCACTAAGCGGCTAGGTGTTTTGAAAGCGTTCTCAAATCCCTCATATCAAAAAGCCCCTGCCTCAAAACGAGACAGGGGCTTCGTCGAAAACGTGCACGATATTTTCGTGCGCATTACAAATTATAAGGAATTATTTCTTACTTTATAAGGCTCTACCTTGGGATATTGAAGTTTTAGAAAATCAAGGTTTTGCATACTGCACGCTATTCAACTGCAAACTATTCGAAGTCGTACAAATCCTTCGTTGCTTGCTTAAAGTCCTCATACACTTCCTGGGCAATGGCGTCGTCCAAAACCAATTCAAATTCAGCAGGCTGGCCATCTTCATCAAGTTCAGTTACCTCTAAAACCGTAACTTCGCCAGAACCACCAACCTCAGATCCATCCCCAACGTTATAGAAAAAGCCATAACGACGATCCTGATGAATAATCAAACCCAAGAATTCCAAATCAACCGTATCGCCCGATTCATCTTGGAAGGTGAATACCGTACCTTCTTCTACTGGTGGAGCAAAATTTGGTGCGCTACCCTCTCTCATTACTTCTTCCTCCTTTTGCGGATACCTCTAGCAAATCTTTCTTCTAGAAAAACTTGCTATCCCAATACATAACTCAACTAGGCAACGCGTTTGCGCCCGAAAGACACAGACGCAAACGCTCGAGATAAATGCTTAGTGACGCTTTTTATGCGTGTTGCGCTTGTTAGTCTTTGGCGCTTCTTTTGCTTTGGTCTCTACAACTGCAGCTTTCTTATCAGCAGAAGCTTCCCCTGCTGCTACGGTAGCCTGAGCCTCCTCCTTTGAGACAGGAGGCAGGGTTGATGCGAACGTAAACAATTGAACTTCGGGCCCATATTTCTTGACCAGTTTCACATTCTTTTCCTCGCGTGTTTTCCACATCGCATAAAGCGGTGTAGCAACCGCAATGGACGAATAGGAACCCGCGATCAAGCCAACTGCCATAGCGAATGCGAAGTCTTTCAGCGTTTCGCCGCCAAAGATAAGCATGCCAAATACCGGAACAAACGAAGTCAAGGTGGTATTGATGGTACGAATGAATACCTGATTGATGGAGTGGTTTGCCATAGACATAAAGGTGCACTTCAATGAAGATTCCTTCATGTTGTCATTAATTCGATGGAACACAACCACCGTATCGTAGAGCGAATAACCCAAGATGGTTAACAGCGCCGCAACCATGTTCGGGGTAATTTCGCGACCAACCAAAGCATAGATACCAACCACGATTATGAGGTCGTGCAGAAGCGCAACAACAGCCATAATGCCCATTTTGTACTCAAAGCGAATAGCAATATAGGCAATGATCAGCAATAACGACACTGCAAAGGCGATTGCCGAGGACTGAATTACTCCCGCACCCCAGTCAGGACCAACCGTATTCACTTCAAAGCTATCCGTTGCAATGCCAAGGCTGTCTGCAATCTGATTTGCTGTTGCAGAAGCTTCTTCAGGAGAAGTATTGGTAGTGCGAATCAAGAAACCAGCCGAACCATCAGAAGTGGTGGTTTGTACTACTGCATCGGGCTCGCCCGCATCGGCACATGCTGCACGCATATCTTCAATAGTGATATCGCCCGTGTTATGGAAAGCGATAGAAGTTCCACCCACAAACTCAATACCGAACTGAACACCCTTGATGCCTACTACCGCAACCGAAAGCACAATTAGTACAGCAGACAAGGAAAGAAGAATCTTGCGTGCACCCATAAAGTTGATGTCGCGACGCAAGAAACGTCCTTTGAGCTGATCAAGTGTCTTATGGGTAATGGATTTTGGCAAATTCTCGTCAGGAGCAAGAGTAGTTCCTGTCAATTCGGCATATACCGGAGCTGCCTGTTCGCAGTCTTTAATACCCCAGAATCCTGGATGACGCGTAATGACCTTTGGAGCCAAAAGGCGAATGAGTGGCGCCTTCAAGAGCAACATCATTACGATGTCACACATAATGCCCAACGCCAACGTCATACCAAAGCCCTTAACCGAAGCGCTTGCCAAGAAGAACAAGGTCAGAGCTGAAACCAGCGTTACCAAGTCCGCGTCGATCGAAGTCTCGATACCATGGCGAACACCCGTGATAGAAGCCGCACGCACACTTCTGCCCATACGAATCTCTTCACGGAAACGTTCCAGAACAAGAATGGACGAGTCTGCCGCCATACCAATAGTCAGCACGATACCTGCAATGCCTGCCAATGAAAGCGAGAACAAGCCAAACGCAGAAAGAGTTGCTAATAATCCCAGATAGAAAATGGCGAATACCACCATTGCTGCTGCCGTCAAAAGACCAAGGCCACGGTAGAAGCAAATCAGATACAGAATGACCAGCGTAAGACCGAGGATTGCTACCAAAAGACCACTCATCAGAGCATCCTGACCAAGGGTCGGACCTACAACTTGACTCTGCTCGTAGTGGAAGCTTACTGGCAACGAGCCCGATTCAAGAACCGTCTGCAAAGACTGAGCTTCTTCGAGTGAATAGCCGCCCGTAATAGCAACCTGACCACCCGTGATTTCAGACTGAACGGCAGGAGCCGACTGAATCTGGCCGTCCAAAACAATAACAATCTGGCCGTTAGTAGGAGCCAATTCGCGCGTCGCCTGAGCAAACGCTTCGGTGCCTTCGTTATCAAGTGTCAAATTAACAGCGTAATAATTGCTGGTTTCTGATTCCTTATCCACCGTTACACGCGTGATGTTTTCGCCCGTAATAAGAGGCGTATAGGATCCACTAACGCTTCTATACTGCATCTCGCCTGATGGGAACTGATTTCCCATATCGTCAGTGATCACGCCTTGCTGCACGTAAGTGCCGTTAGCAATAGCGGTTTGGTCAGCTTCATCGGTAAAGGAATCAGCGCGAGCAAATTCCAATTTACCTGTTTTACCAATGGTTTCTAATGCCGTTTCAGTATCGGAAAGACCAGGAATCTGAACCAAGATTTGGTCCGTGCCCTGAACCTGAACTGTTGCCTCAGATGCACCTAAGGCATTAACGCGCGATTCAATAATTGCGCGCGACTTTTCCATGTCTTCCTGGGTTACTTCATGACCATCGGTACCCTGCGCGGTAAGAACAACCGAAAGACCGCCCTGAATATCCAGACCCTGATTAATCTTGTCTTGCGGCGGCATAAACATAAATACCGAAGCGATAACCAAAAGCGTCGTAACAATCAAAAGCCACATGTTACGACGGTTCGAGTTACCGCCACCGCCTGCCTGCTTTATGCGGCGTTCGCGATCCTTCTTGCGCTGCTTTGCTGCAGCAGCATTAGCACGCTGCGCGCGGGCGCGATCCTTTTCGCGTTTGCGCTCTGCACGCGCTTTTTCTTTAGCCTTAGCCTCGCGAGCCTTTGCTTTTGCTTTGGCATCGCGTTTTACTGCCCCGCTGGCTTCGTTTTTGACAGACTTGCCTTTAGTTTCTCTATCTTTAACAGAGTCGCTCTCAGGTTCAGCGAGGTCTTTATCGGTTTTTGCTGAATCGCCCTCGTCTTTAACAGAGTCGCCTTTAGCTTCCTCGACTCCGCTCTCTTCTTCTTGAAGCTTCTCGTCCTTAGATGTACCATCTTTGGACACTTCGCCCTTAGGTGCTTCGTCCTTGGGCGTCTCGTTTTTGGCTTCTTCGCCCTCTTTTTCGTTATTTGGTAATTCGGCCATAATTATCCTTCTTGCACAAACAAAGAGGGATTCGCTTGCCTTGTTTGCTTTCGTCTTTTTAAACAATGCAAGCGAATACACTCTCATTCAAAAGTACATTAACGTCTTATGATAGCTCGTTATTCGTTAACCTGTTGTTACTTCTATAAAAACTGCAGCTAATACAAGGCAATACAGCAAACTGCAGCTTTATCAAAGTCAGTATGCGGAACTATCGCGCCGCATACCACTAACCCGCCAGATAGTACCGTGCGCCACGCATTCAAGGCGCACGACTTCTCTCGTTTCAGTAAGCAGCAAACGCAAGTGCCACCGATAATGCACGACAACCACAAAAGTCTCGCCGCCGCAGCGCCACACTCCGTGCAGCGCTGTATGTCGTACTAGTAATCTTGCGCAGCAGGCGAATGCATCCAATCCTGGTAAAAATCCTCATAAGCATCTTGCAAAACCGCTTCTCGAGCACGATTCATCAGATCAATCAAGAAATGCAAATTGTGAATACTCAGCAAAATGCTTCCAAGCATCTCGTTTTGCTTTACCAGGTGACGAATATAAGAACGACTATGTGTCTGACATGTTGGACAGGTGCAGTTTTCATCAAGCGGACCAAAATCATGAATGAAACGCGCATTGCGCATATTCATGCGTCCCTGCGACGAAAACGCCGTTCCCATGCGAGCAGTACGAGTAGGCAATACGCAGTCAAACATATCTACCCCTTCATGCACCGCACGCACTAGCGTTGTAGGATTACCAACGCCCATCACGTAGCGTGGCTTGTTTTCGGGACAGGCACGCGCTACCTCGCCCAAAGTTTCAAACATCACTTCGTGATCTTCGCCTACTGAATAACCTCCGATACCAAAGCCTTTGAAGTCTTTGTGACCACCTCGCACGCTTTCGTCACTGATTTCTTTCAAACGACGAATCGATTCAAGACGCATATCAAGATTCATGCCGCCCTGACAGATGGCAAACAATGCCTGATCTTCGCGTGTATGTGCAGCCAAACAACGCTTTGCCCAAGCCGACGAAAGATCAACCGCACGCTGGACAAATTCACGTGTCGCAGGATAAGGAGGGCACTGATCGAGCTGCATAATTATGTCAGCGCCCAGTTTTTGCTGAATGTCCATATTGGTCTCTGGAGTCCAGCGAATCTTGCTGCCATCATAGATAGATGAAAACGTTACGCCGTCATCGTCGAGCTTTAGCGTGTCGGCTAATGAGAAAATCTGAAACCCACCCGAATCCGTAAGAATAGGTCCATCGTAGGCCATAAACTTATGCAAACCGCCCGCTTCGGCAATCAGGTCCGCACCTGGACGCAACGACAGATGGTAGGTATTCGAAAGTACAATTTGAGCACCAAGTTCTTTGAGCATCTGAGGACGAATACCCTTGACCGTCGCGCTCGTTCCTACGGGCATAAACAGCGGCGTACGGACCGTACCGTGCGCAGTTTCAAACAAACCAGCACGCGCATGACCCGACTGCGCCTCTAAGGTGAAGTCAAAAAGCGCCATTAGGCATCACACTCCGGCAAATCTTGCACAAACTGCAAGAAGTCTGCCATCGAGCCATGCTTGACGGTTTCGATATCGAAATCATCAGGATTCAACAACCAATCAGTTACCAAATACCCATCAAGCCCTAGCTGCATTGCCGCCAAATCCTCACGAGTGTTGTTTCCTACCATCAAGATTTCTTCTGGTTTTAGCCCGATCGCTTCAACGTTTTCGCGATAGTACGCCAGATGAGGCTTTGTGCTCGTAGAGTTATCGTAGGTTGTGATGCGTTCAAACGCTGCAGGATCACATCCTGCCCATTGCACGCGCTTTTCTACCGCAACACGAGGGAACAGCGGCATCGTGGTTAGATAAAGTCGATAGCCCTTTTCCTTCAAAAGGTTTACCACCTGTGCCGATTCGGGCGTTGGCGTAATGAGTGCACCCAGCTCATCAAAAGCGGTGGTATAGAACTCCTCCATGAGTTTCTCGTATTCTGCCTTTTCGTCTTCACCGATGTTTAAAAACGCACAGAACGTACGCCAAAAGCGCTCGTCATTTCGTCCGCCGTCTTCTTTCAGCATGGCAAAGACGCCTTTATTGAGCGCATCAACAAACTGCTTCGGATCATGTCCATGTTTGGCAGAAAACGCTCCAAGCGCCTCAAAATATGCTTTTAAAAAAGCGTCCATATCAACAGGGAGCAGCGTCCCGTCCAAATCAAAGAAGATTGCCTTGTAAGCACGTTGGGGCATTGTGGGCATTCCTTCCTATACGCATCGAAATTGTCAATCAGGTGTTAGTATAGAGTACGCTGAAAGGAGCGGAAGACGAACCTATGAAATTACTACTTCATGCTTGCTGCGGACCGTGTTCGCTTGAGCCAGTCAGACTTCTTAAAGAAGAAGGTCATGACATAACCATTGCGTATATGAATTCCAACATTTCTCCTGCAAGCGAATATCAGCACCGTTTGTCAACGCTTCTTGATTGGGCAAAAGCACAAGACATTCCAGTAATTGAAGGACCATACGAACCGGCCAGATGGCAGGAAGCCATACGAAATGCGTGGCATCCCCACTCATCGAACTCGGATTCCACTCAAACGTCTGCGCATACCAACCATGAAGTATCTGCGCCTAGAGCGTCATTTCCTCTTGAAGCTTCGTCGGCATTTGTAACATCATCTGAGCTTGATGCTTCACCTGCCTCCGAAGCAAACTCGCAGACAATCACCCCTTCATTCAACACTGGCATTGATCCCGAATTCGATCCAGCACGCAACCCTAAATTCGTCCATCTGTATCACGACCGCGAAAACCGCTGCCGAGCTTGCTATCGTATACGACTTGAAGAGCTCGCACGTTTTGCGCACGAACACGGATTCGAAGGTATTGGAACAACGCTTACCGTAAGCCCTTATCAATACACCGCTATAATTCAGGAAGAATTACAGCGGGCCGCAAAGCCTTACCAGGGTCTTTCGGTAGTATTCAGGGATTATCGCCCCTACTATCCCGAAGCTACAAAACGAAGCCGCGATTTAGGGATGTATCGCCAGAATTATTGCGGTTGCGCATATTCCGATAAAGAAGCTGCCGCCGAGCGCGAAGCACGCAAAGCTGCACGCAAAAAGAAAAAAGCCGAAGAAAGAAGAGCTAAATTGCAAGCTTTAACCACCGATGATTTCGACTACGAATTACCTGAGGAACTTATCGCTCAAGAACCTGCTCCTATCCGTGACGAATGCAGACTCTTGGTTATGAAACGCGACACAGGAACTCTCGAAGATAAGATATTTCGTGACATTATCGACTACCTTCAACCAGGCGACTTACTTGTTGCCAACGAAACACGCGTCATGCCCGCGCGCCTCATCGGTCACAAGCGAGGAACCGGCGGCACCGCTGAAGTATTCCTGCTTCGCGAAGCAAAGCAGGATGCAAATCGATCAAATCAGTCCGCCACCTGGGAAGCGTTGGTGCGCCCTGGCAAGCGTCTTAAGCCAGGAGCTATCGTAGATTTTGTGGCAAGCAGCGAGAAAGACAATGAAAACTCAAATGAAGAGGTGGTTCTCAGCGCAGAAGTCATCGATTGGGTTGAGGGCGCTCAGAAGGGCGAACGTCTTGTTCGATTAACCACGTGCCTGCCTTCCCTCGACGAAGCACTTCATGCCGTTGGGCACACGCCATTGCCACCCTATATCAAGAATTATGCGGGTGACGAAGAGCTTTATCAGACGGTGTATTCCCACGAAGAGCGCTCCGCTGCCGCCCCAACTGCAGGTTTGCACTTCACGCCAGAACTAATCGAGTGCATCAAAGAAAAAGGTATTGGCTGGGAAACTGTTCATCTTGAAGTAGGTCTTGATACCTTCCGCATTGTCGAAGAAGACAACCCCCGAGATCACCAGATTCACACCGAGCGATATACCGTTCCGCAGCAAACAGTCGATGCTATTAAACGCACCAAAGAACAGGGCGGACGAGTTATTGCAGTAGGCACTACGAGTGTGCGAAGCCTAGAGTCTGCATGGGATGCGGAGCGCGGGCTGATCGCACGCGACAGAGAGGCAACGAGTCTCTATATTTTGCCGGGGTATGAATTTAAAGTCGTCGATGCCTTGATTACGAATTTTCATGTGCCCCGCTCTACTCTTATGATGCTTGTTTCGACGTTTTCAACACGAGACAACATAATGAAGGCATACCATCATGCTATAAAGCGCAAATATCGCATGCTTTCTTTTGGCGATGCAATGTTCATTAGGTAAAGGACAGCCCTATTCGCCGAAATACTCAGCGATCTCCTGCATGCGATCGGATTGCGCCACCCCAAAGGGGCAGCGACTGTCGCAATGCCCACAACTCGTGCAATCGCTCGCATGCATCTCCAATTCACGATAATGGTTTGCCGCCATTTCGTCCCCCATGCATGCAAGATCATAATATTTGTTGATCAGCCCAATACTAAGACCCTGAGGACACGGCTGACAATGATTACAATAGACACATGAGCCCTGGTCAGTCTGGGGAGTCATCGTGGAAAGTACCGAATAATCGCGCTCTTCAGGAGTAGCGTCCAGTAAGCAAGTATTTCATGTAAATCCTGCAAACCACGAACACCTGGCAAGACCGTTTTTACACCCGGCTTGTCTAACGCATACTGAATGCATTGCGCACGCGTTAGGGCCTTACCAAAGGGAGAGCGTTTCGCATCTAGCAACTGCCCCGCCGCGAAGGCTTTCATAACCGAAACGCCAATACCAGCGCGTTCGAACTCGCGATACAGCTGCATGCGATCGCTCGCTTCTCCCTTTCCGTAATCCGAAGTCTCGGTGTAGTCATACATAGGATTAATGCTAAACATCGCCCAATCCATCATGCCTGTTTCGATAAACTTCCTCGCTATCGAAACATCATGGGTGCTAAAAGCGAGATAGCGAATCGTGCCTTCCTTCTTGAGTTGACAGGCATAGTCCCAAATACCGCCATTCATTACTGCATCAAAATCTGCCTCTTCGTCGATGCAATGAATGAAGCCAAAATCCGCATAATCGGTATTAAGCAAAGCAAGTCGAGCTTCAAATTCGCGTCGAGCAATGTTCACGTTTGTAGTCCATCCGTATTCACCCGATGCATAGTTTGCACCCAAGTGAACCTGGAGCAGCACTTTTCCTCGACGAGTCTTTAAAGCACGCGCATACCCTTCAAATGCATTCGCCTTACTCGGAATAAAGTCCATGATGTTGATGCCCGCATCAATCGCTTCGAGAACGGTTCGCTCAGTTTCGTCTACGCTCGCCTCATGCATGCTTCCCATGCCTAAACCAATGATGCTTACCTTCTCACCATTATGAGGAATGGTTCTATACTCCATTAAACGCCCTTCTTGCTTGCATTATTCTCTGCGACATCCACGCAACATATGTGCAACTCGTCATAAAGCTACTGAGGTAGACCCAACAGAGGCGAAAGTGGTTCGGGCAGAAATTAAAAGCGAGGTCAAAAGCCCAAACGAAAAGCAACTCTACACTTACTGCAGATTGCACTGACGAACCTTGTGCCAACACACTTTATGATGATTTGTCTTCAGTAAATATGTTACATGTTGTCACTTATTTCGTATCTTAAAGGCACCTCAAGCGATCATGAGCAACAAATACTTACTTTGCATAGTTCTTAATGCCTTTTAAGCATACTAAGTTTAGGCGCGTAGCGTTGATAGATAGTATTCGATTTTTATTCAGTTTCAGATTTAGATTCTTAGAAGAATTCACAAGGTGACTTTAGAAATGTTTTCAGATGCGAGCCAAAGGTTCACTTGCCCAAGAATTGGCAAGCTGAGAATGCACGAGTTTAAGAAACGATTCTTTAGTTCAGGGGCGCCTTTGTTTATTCAGTCTTTGAACTGATCTCATTCATGCGTTCAATCATTGCGTCCACATTTGCGCACCCACAACCTGCACCATGAGAATGATTAGATTCACCATGATTGTGCCCGCAAGCACCACATCCGTCACAACCAACATGTTTTCCCGCACGATGCGAACGAACCATGCTGATAATAATTGCCGCTACAATTACAACCAAGATAGCGGTAACTACCAGTGTTCCTAAAGTCATAAGGTGCTCCTTAATTATCTCGTCTATTCAGTATATTAGCCCCAAATACCAATGTGCCGTTTTATCGTTCGAACTTGACTCGCTATTCTGGTTTGCCGTTCGATCTCGCATTCTTAACTCGCCCGACAAAACCCTTGCTCTTTTATTTTCTAAACTGCTTTCTCACTACGAGATACGCTTACACTGGTTTCGCCCTAAGCACATCTCGGATAAAACACCGATTTCGTTCTAAGCACATTTCGGCTTAAAGTACTGCTCTCGCCCTAAGCACATTTCGGCTCAGACCGTTGGTTTTACCCTAAGCGCATTTCGTAGTGAAGCGCCGTCTTGCGGCGGCGCTTCAAATTGGATCATGAAATAAGAAGCATATATTACGCTCAGCTATTGCGCTTCAGCTATTACGCTTCAGCTGCTACCGCACGAACACTCTCAACCTTTCCTTGCCACTTATTGGGACGGAAGAGCAACCAAAGGAACGCCACGAACAAAACTAGAGCGATCACGGTGAAAATTCCAAAGGTTACTTCGCCAGTTAATAAGCCGAAGAACTGGTATACCCACAGAGCAACAACCCAAGCAATACCGCATTGATAACCGATAGCCGCAAAGAACCACTTAGTGTTGTTCATCTCGCGCTTAATAGCACCCATTGCTGCAAAGCAAGGAGCACAGAGCAGATTGAACGCCATGAAGGAATAAGCAGACACCATAGTGAATGCCATCTGAACATTCTCGTACCAACCAGCATCAGGTGAAGCATACAAAATACCGAAGGTGCTTACAACGTTTTCCTTTGCAATCAAGCCCGTTACCGTTGCGGATGCTGCTTGCCAATCGCCCCAGCCAAGAGGAGCGAATATCCACGCAATTGCACCACCGAGAATTGCAAGAATAGAATCGTTCTGGTCCTCTACCGCTTGGAACACTCCATCAATAAAGCCGTAGCTAGAAATAAACCACACCAAGATACAGGCAAGGAAGATGATCGTACCTGCCTTTTTAATGAACGACCATGCGCGCTCCCACATGCTGCGCAACACTGCACCAATTGTCGGAATATGATAAGCGGGAAGCTCCATAACGAATGGTGCAGTATCACCAGCAAAAAAGCGGGTCTTTTTCAAGATGATGCCCGAACAAAGAATTGCAGCGAGACCCAAGAAGTATGCCGAAGGAGCGATCCACCAGGTACCACCAAAAATAGCCGCCGCAAACAATGCGATAATAGGCATCTTTGCACTACAAGGAATAAAGGTTGTCGTCATGACAGTCATACGACGATCGTTTTGATTCTCGATTGTACGAGATGCCATAACACCAGGAACGCCGCAACCAGTACCAACCAAGATTGGAATAAACGATTTACCCGACAAGCCAAAACGACGGAATACACGATCGAGAATAAAGGCGATACGGGACATATATCCGCAGGATTCAAGAATTGCCAGCAAGAAGAACAGCACCAGCATCTGCGGAACGAAGCCCAACACCGCACCAATACCAGCAATTACACCATCAAGAATCAATGCCTGCAGCCAGTCAGCACAGCCCATTGCCACTAATGCATTTTCCACTACTACGGGAATGCCGGGAATAAACGTTCCGTAATCAGAAGCCTCAGGCGCAGATCCCTCCAATTCAGCAGCGTATCCTTCTGCGTCAATTTCTGCCTGAGAACCATCAGCTGCGGTATAGGTTGCCGTAATACCAGCGGCAGCAGCATCATCAGCAAAAGTGTCTGATTCCGGATCAAGTCCGGCCTCAATACCAGCTGCCTCAAATGCAGCAATGGCGTTTTCATTACCTGCATAAGGAGCTACAACTTCGAGCGATTCTTCATAAGTCGCAGCATCAACATCAATAATTTCGTTTTCGCCAGATTCGTCATCGTATGCTTCATACGTTCCTACAATACCAGCCGCCTGTGCATCAGAAATAAACGATTCGGAATCAGGGTTGAGTCCAGCCTCAATTGCTGCAGTTTCAAATGCGTCTATACTGCTCATGGCATCATCATAGGCAGCAGTGTCTTCATCGAACTGCTCTTGTCCAGAGCCCACAAACCAGCCATCTCCGAAAAGATTGTCATTCGCCCAGTCGGTTGCAGCGGTACCCACTGTTGAAATTGACAGATAATAAACCAGAGTCATTATGATGACAAAAATAGGCAATGCCAAAATACGGTTTGTGACCACGCGGTCGATTTTATCCGAAACGCTCATTTCTGAAGCTTTCAGATTTTTATTACGACAGTGCTCAATAATCGAGGAAATATATGCGTAACGATCGTTGATGATGACACTCTCAGAATCGTCGTCATGTTCCTTTTCAAGCTTTTCGATAACGTCATCCACCTGAGGCACATCAGTCAAAGAAGCAAGAATCTTAGGATCTTTTTCGATCAATTTGATCGCATAAAAACGTGAAAGATTCGCGGGAATACTATCAGGAAGGCGCTTTTTTACTTCCGCGATTGCTTCTTCTACCGAAGCAGATAGCGTGATGGGCGTAGCGGGAGCTGCAGACTGAATAGTTTTCAGGCAATTAACTACTTCATCAATACCTTCATTTTTCAGTGCAGAAATCTCGATTACATTACAACCAAGCTCTTTGGCTAGCTGCTCGGTATGAATTTCATCTCCGCGACGACGGACTACGTCCATCATGTTAACCGCTACGATAACAGGTACACCCATTTCAAGCAGTTGAGTTGTGAGATAAAGATTGCGCTCCAAATTGCTGCCATCAACAATGTTCAAAATTGCATCTGGATGCTCTTCCAGAATAAAATTACGCGCTACCACTTCTTCAAGGGTGTAAGGAGAAAGCGAATAAATACCAGGGAGGTCAGTAATCTCGATCGATTTGTCTGCTTTAAGCTTACCTTCTTTTTTCTCAACCGTAACGCCTGGCCAGTTCCCAACATATTGATTAGCGCCCGTTAAGGCATTAAACAGGGTTGTTTTACCACTGTTTGGGTTGCCTGCAAGTGCAACTCTCATTCTTTATCCTTTCAATGTTAGTTAAGGTTAACTCTTGGTGAAAATAAAGGGCGTAAAACCCGACAACAAGGCCGCTCTTTACGCCACTTCAATCATTTGCGCGTCGTCCTTGCGCAAAGATAATTCATAACCACGAACCGTAACCTCTACGGGATCACCTAAAGGAGCTACTTTGCGAACATACACCGAACAACCTTTAGTAATACCCATATCCATAATGCGTCGCTTTACAGCACCTGAGCCATGAAGCTTGCATACTTGTACCGTTTCACCATTCTTAACATCTCTGAGAGTTTTCACCTATCCCCCTTTCTATAGACCACACCAAACCGACTAAAGTTAATCAACAAAAATTAAATTGCAATATGCTGCGCCAATTCCGAAGAAAGCGCAACACGTGAGCCTTTGATATTCACGATTAAGTTCCCACCAATTCGCGAAATCACGGTAACCCGCTCACCTGGTATGAAGCCCATGTCTTCAAGATGACGATGAACATCGCCAAAACCGCGAAGTTGTTTAACGTGATACGTTCCGTTTTTCTTCACTTCAGACAAAACCATGGTTCTCACTCTTTCAAACGAGAGTATAGGGACAAATGTTAGACGTCTCTAACAAGCACTGCAATGTTAGCTCCAACTAACTATAAGGTCAACCGAAAATAAGAAATTTGTTAGCCAAGGTTAAAAATTAATTCTGAGTGGTTTCGAAGAATTGCTCGAGCTCTTCTGGTTTAATGCTCTCCTCGGACAATTCAATACCAAAAGCATGCGCCACAGCAAAAGCTTGCTCTTTTCTCAAAGAAGCACGCTCATCTTCGCCAGCGTCATATAAATACTTCGAAGAAAGAAGCAAAGTACGCGCAACGTACTCCATTAAAAGAGGATCAGATTGAGAAAGCTGCAACATTGCCGCCATCGTTTCAGGTGCCATGCGCAGCAAAAGCGACCCATCTATCTCGGTCGCATCCTCTAGAGACTGATCTAGTAAAGAAGCGGCAGCCTCAGGATCTTTCTCGCCACGAGAGCGCTGAAGGCTTTCTCGAATTGCAGTTGCTATCTGCAAAAACATACGTAATAAATAATCTTGCTGAAGCACGGTAAAGCTCCTTTTGGCTCTAGTGTGTCCTAACGATCTGCTTACAAAGGTGCATTCCTCAATAACAAGAAAGACACCTTTCCTATTAAAAAGCTCGAATGCTAGATCTTTTTGTTACATCTTGTGTCAGGTCTTGCATTAGATCTTGCCCGCAGCAGCGCTTGCATTAAATCTTGTCCCCCGGCAACTCTAGTATTAGATCTTGCCTCCTGGCAACGGAATTCCCAAATGAGCATATGCTCGCTCAGTTGCTTGACGCCCTTTTGGAGTGCGAATTAGCAGACCCTGCTGCAATAAATAAGGCTCGTAAACATCTTCAAGCGTATCTGGTTCTTCCGAAAGCGCAGAGGCTAAGGTGGACAATCCCACAGGATGACCAGCAAATTGGATACATAAAAGCTCAAGAATTCGATTATCTACCGGATCCAAACCCAGCGAATCTACCTCGAAAAACGCTAACGCTTGAGCTGCGCAGTCTTCATCAATAGGGCTAATCCCTTTAACTTGTGCCCAGTCCCTAACGCGTTTCAAAAGCCTATTTGCCAAACGAGGGGTTCCTCTGCTTCTTCGAGCAATTTCTAAAGCCCCTTCTTCCAGAATATCCACCTCTAGAATTTGAGCAGATCTTCGAACAATGAGCGCAAGCTCTTCAGGCGTATAGTAATTCAGACGAAACGAAATACCAAAACGGTCACGAAGAGGACCCGTCAAAAGCCCTGTTCTCGTGGTTGCTCCAATAAGAGTAAAGTGCGGCAAATCAAGGCGAATTGAACGAGCAGCAGGCCCTTTACCCACCACAATGTCTAACGCAAAATCTTCCAATGCAGGATAGAGAACTTCTTCAACCATGCGATTTAAGCGATGGATCTCATCAATAAAGAGCACATCACCCTCTTCAAGGTTGGTAAGAATAGCTGCAAGATCGCCTGTCCGTTCGATCGCTGGACCACTCGTAGTTTTAATACGAACGCCTAATTCGTTTGCCACAACGCTTGCCAAGGTGGTTTTACCAAGCCCAGGAGGGCCCGAGAATAAAATATGATCAACCACATCATGACGCGCACGTGCCGCTTCGATCAGGATAGACAAGCTTTCCTTTACCTTTGTTTGACCCAGATAATCTTTCAAATGGGTCGGTCGAAGGCTGCGATCAAGCACAAGATCATCTTCGATAAGAGAAACCGAGCAAGCACGCGTTGAAGGGTCTTGCTTCGCTACCCCTTCCGCAGAAGCCTCCTGCTTCCCATCGAAGACCGAAGGCACTGATGCCTCAAATAATGCACTTTCTATTTCAAATTCATTTGCCACGTATTTATCCAAACATTTGCCATTTGATATTTGTTGTTTGGCATTTATCAATTAACATCTAGTGTTCTGTTGAGCATTCACCAATCAACATCTATCGTTCAACATTTGCTAATTAATTTCAAGCAGCTTTACTTTCCCAAGCGCTTGAGGGCATATTGCAATAGTACCGTCTCCGATGCTTCTTCGGGAGCCCCTTTAAGAGAAAGACCTGCTTCTTCTGAAGTAAATCCCATAGAAAGCAAAGCCTCCAAAACTGCTTTCTTGGTATTGAGCGCCTGCTGAAACACTTCCGAGCCACGAGGTTGTCCTTCTCCAGCAAATGACTCCTTAAGTTCAAGGACGATACGGGAAGCCATTTTTTTCCCGACCCCTGGAACCCGCTGTATTGCAGAAAGGTCTTGCGAAACAATTGCCGCAATTGCATCCCCGGGATCAAAAGTGGAAAGCACCGCTAAAGCCACCTTCGGCCCAACACTGGAAACCGAAACTAGACGCAAAAACAAATCTTTTTCCTCTTGGTTTAAAAACCCATAGAGAACAAGAGCATCGTCTCGAATTTGCAAATGAGTAAGTACCCGAACCGTGTCGCCAGGCATACCCAACCGCGCTAAACTCTTGCTTGCCATAAGCACTTGATATCCGACACCTTGAACATCAATTACCGCCGCATCGAGCGAAGTTGCAATCAAAGTTCCTTTTAAACACGCAATCATAAGGCATCCGCCTTTCCAAATGAAGCAAGATCGTAATTTGCAAAACAAATTGCTGCCGCTAAGGCATCTGCAGCATGATCTGGTTCAGGCTTTGACTCAAGACCTAAAAGATGCTGCACCATATATTCCACTTGCGTTTTGTCAGCTGAACCAGTACCGACAATAGCTAACTTGATTTGTTTAGGTGAATATTCACCAAAATGCGCAACTGTTGACGCACATGCTGCCAATGCTGCTCCACGCGCTTGACCTGTGGCAAAGGCGCTTGTGGTGTTAGTTCCAAACCAAACGGTTTCGATGCTGACACAACTTGGCTGATAGCGCGCCACAACTGCAGATATTTGAGTGTAGATCTTAAAAAGACGATCGGGCAATTGCTGACTGGAATGAGTTTCAATACACCCATACGCCATACATGCTAATCGAGCACCTTGCTGAGCGACAACGCCCCAGCCAGTATGGGCAAGACCAGGATCGATGCCTAAAATGATGCGCTTTTGCGGTGTGCGATGCATGTATTGCTAACTCCTCTTATCAAACATTTGTTCGTATAATAGCACACACTAAGATAAGAGCAGCGTTTAAATGCTTAACTTCAAAGAATGCTCGCTATAAACCAATTCTCTCGAAGTAGGCTAACCATTTTTTAAACGATTCATCGCTAATTGCATGTTCCATCTGGCATGCCTCGTCTTCGGCAACCTCTTCAGATAAGCCAACCTTTTCAACAAGAAAGCGCGTAAGCATTTCATGTCGCTTTAAGACCGCACATCCATATTTGTAGCCATCTTCAGTAAGGGTAATGTCTCCGTAATAAGGTTGCTCAAGCATACCTGAGTTTTTTAAACTTGTTACCGCTTTAGATACTGAAGCTTTCGAAACACCCATTTTTGTCGCGATATCAACCGAGCGCACAGATTGGGTTTGACTACCCCCTAGCATCACAATAGCTTCAAGATAATCTTCGTGGGACATGGAAACCTTTTCCACAACTCCCCCTTCCCGATCGATACGCCGATGTAACAAAAACTCTCTTATATACATAGTATACTGATGCAGCAACACATACTCATGAAAGTTGGACTTATGGTTACTAATCGCTACATTGATACTCGCGGAAAATGCGAAACCCCCGTAACGTTTACTGAAGCTGTTGTGAAAGGTCTTGCAAATGGTGGAGGCTTATTTGTCCCAGAAACTCTGCCTCATTTAAGTCTCGATGAAATACTTTCTCTTACCGATTTTCCCTACGCAAAACGTGCAGCTTATCTGTACCGCGCTTTCGGTATCGATCTTCCAGAAGAAACAATTGATCAGCTAATGGATTCTACCTACGGTGATCGATTCGACGATAGTGCCATCTGCCCAATTACTTCCCTTAATGAATCTACCCACATTCTTGAACTTTGGCATGGCCCCACAAGCGCATTTAAGGATATGGCACTTCAATGCTTACCCTATTTCTTTAGCGCCAGTGCAGCACAATTACGTGAGCAGGGAAAACTCAACAACACTTTCTTAATCCTTGTTGCCACCTCAGGAGACACAGGAAAGGCCGCATTGGAGGGTTTCCGCGACAAGGATGGTATTAAGATTGCCGTGATGTATCCCGATGGCGGCGTAAGCGATATTCAATACAAGCAAATGGCAACCCAGCTTGGCGACAACGTCATGGTTTGGGCGGTTACTGGCAACTTTGACGATTGTCAAACAGGTGCAAAGAATGTCTTTAACGACGAGATCTTTGCAAAACAGCTCATGGATAACCACGCTGTTGCTCTTTCAAGTGCTAATTCTATTAATTGGGGTCGCCTCCTTCCCCAGGTTGTTTACTATGTCTCAAGCTATGCCGAACTCGTTGCGCAAGGAAAATTAGAAGCAGGCCAGCTTCTGGATGTCTGTGTACCAACAGGCAACTTTGGCAATATTTTGGCAGCTTGGTACGCAAAACAATTAGGCACTCCCTTAGGAACACTTTTCTGTGCGAGTAACGAGAATCGAGTTTTAACCGACTTCATCAATTCAGGTACTTACGACATTGCGGATCGCCAGTTTGTACTTACCCCTTCACCCTCAATGGACATCCTGGTGTCATCTAATGTCGAACGCCAGCTGTTTGAATTAAGCGGCAGAAATGCAGATCTGATTGCTACTTGGATGGAACAGCTTAAAGCCAAAAAGACTTTCACTATCGACGAAGAAACCCGCAACAAACTTCAATCTGACTTCAAAGCAGAAGCAGTCGACAGCGAAACCTGCTTACGCACTATTAAAGAAGTCCACGATGCATATAACTACCTAATTGACCCCCATACCGCCGTAGCATACAAAGTTGCTGAGCAGCTTCGAGGAGAAAATCCTGTCCTGATTGCCTCCACTGCACATTGGGCTAAATTCGGAGAAAACGTTTACCGCGCTTTGCACGATCTCAAACCAGGAGAAAACCTTCCCGAACAAGTTGCTTCTTTGAGCGGATGCGAACTCAACAAACTTATTGCTGATGAGGCTCATTGCCACAATATCCCTCAAGGCTTAGCTGAACTTGATTCGCTTCCCATTCGTTTTAGTGAAACTATTTCTGGAACTACTGAAGCAATCGAAGAAGCGGTTGATTCGTTTTTGCTTGATAAAGATGCTGAATAATTACCTCCTTCCGGGAGCCTTACTTTAATCACAATTTCGAACAAGTCAGCATTTTTACCCTGATCAGTCGAAGCAAACACCATCTGATTCTCTGAAGAAGATGGTGTTTTTTCTTTGGGTGGCATCTGTTTTTGAGATTCAACTTTTGCTTTTGCGGCACAGTTTTCCTCTTCCGAAAACACATGCAAGCACCCATAGCAAACATCCATATCAGCAAAACAGCGTGCATGGCATACGGGGCATTCTTTAATCCCGCTTTTTAGCTTTCCTAAAGCATCGGTGTCAGAAACCATATTTGCAGCATCATGTTGCAAATAATCCAGATTTTCATTTTGATTTTCTGGTTTATCACCCATCTCTTTAAACATACACTTTCACCTCATCCCCTTCGTAAAACCATCGCTTATCAACATGCGAGATTGTTTCGAAAACGCCTCTTGCCTTCATACATCGAACTATTTTTCCTGGAGGAATATTGCGTTGCGCTAAGACTACCTTACCTTGTTCATTGAAAAATGCGATATCGAGATTCCTTTTCATCCCGAAAGTATGTATGGCATTGCAGGGAGAGATAAGCAGAACACAATCCTTCGGTCTTTTTGCTAAAAACCCCAATAGACGATCTCGAAAACGCGTCGCAAGAATAAGGTTTCCTAAACAGTAAGCAGTATCGCTATTGATAGAAACACTCTTCAAAGTACTGACCGGAGATCCTCTATTCACCTTTTCGCACGGTTTCGTTTTGCCGCTTAATGTCTGCTCTATTTCATTCGTAGATACCAAGCACGACTTATTAATAAGCCCAGCATCCAACTCTGAATTCAACCTATCCGCCATTCCCCTCACCTTATCAATCCATTGCTCTTAATTCCTTGCTATTTCCTTCGCCTTCAACTTTTACGAGCTGAGAAAACCTATGGTCCTATACGCAAAATTCAGCGAATAAGATGATTCCGTCTTTTAAGAGCCCTCATAACATTTATTTAATTTCTCCACGTCGTAGCTTTTGTTCTTATTCCGTTGCCCTCGCTGCTTCTATTCCGTAGCCTGATTTGCAGGATTTTCTTCATAAACTAAAACAACTGAAGTTTCCACTCCCACCGAAGCACAAGTAACTGCAAGCCAACAAAAAGTTCCTGTATCTTTTGCGAAAGTAGCAACAGATTCTTGCCCGCTTGGCACATGATTCCAGCCCTTTTTCGCTAGGTGGTTTTTGATTTCTGTCATAGCTTCATCTATCGTTCCCTCGACGGAATAACCAACGGTCCTTCCGTTGTTCGAGACCGCCATTGAGGTGCCACCGAGACCGATTTCTTCGTCAAATCCATCAGGGAGATCGTTTGAAAAATGCCCCTGCCATGAAACATTACTGTCTAGAGTATCTACGCCATCGGTAGAATCATTTCCTTGCGAAATGCTAAAAGCATCAAATATTCCCGTGGTTCCTACCTGAAGCACGTCAGGTTCAGAATTTAAAAACGTACCCAACGACAAAGCAATTCCTGCTACTAAAAACCCTACAAGTATGGGTTTTGCCCGAGGAAATAAAAGTTGCTCCTTTTGTTTTCGTTTCGATAGGTACACTGTATCGACATCGTTTTGCTTACAGGAATACTCCCCTGAACGAACGCGATTTTGCAATTCCTTCCGCAGCTTTTGACGTTGACTGCATTTTAAAGTAGCTCTCATAACAGAACTCCTGATTTATACACATCGACTACCAGTGACTCGGTGTGGGTCAAAGACGGAAACGAAACTCCAAACACGCCTGACAAGGTTCCCTTTCCAAAAAGCGTGGGAGTAAAATCAAGCTTGCCTTCGAAGGTAACGAGTTCTCCTGAAACTCCCCGAGAAGTAACCTGCACCTGTAAATGCTCTGCAGAAAATTCGTTTTTTAAAGACTCGGAAATCAACGCACAAGTTTGACCAATCTCCTGTTCGTAGGAAGGGGAAGGTGCATAGGTACAGACAAGCGCCCGAAATGAGCGATCAAATGACGCGCATTCAGAAAAGAACATCAACGCATTAACCAAAATAAGACCAATTATTAAGGCGGCAGGGAAAGCTACTACAAACTCAATGGTCATTTGACCGGGTTCTCCCCTAATTGCAAGGGCGTTTTTTCGTTTTATCTCCATTGTCGCACCCCCGTCCATGAGGCAACAACCGAATAAAGTTGATCTATCCCCGCTTGAAAAGCACTCGATAAATTACTCGTAACCCACGAAGGAAGAGAAACGGTAATGGGAATTTCCAATTTTCCTTCAATAAGAACAATAGTTGCAATCTCAAACTCGGCACTAAGAGCATCAACAACCGAAGAGGCTAAAGTTTCTGCAGCCGAAACTGCTCCATTAATCCCACCCTCGCCGTAGTTAATAGCAGCATTTTTCATCGACAGAAGCTGCACCGAAAAAGAGGAATCATCGGCTGAAAGAACATGTGCCGAATTTACTAAGGCCGCTTTTCTTGCCAGTAAATCAGGAGGAGAAAATCCAACTTTATCTATTCGCTGCTCAAAAGTATCCGCAGCCCAAGTTCCAAGCCCGCTTGCACTTGCGAGTGGAATTGCATTGAACGCCCGCTCTATCGCAGAACGCATCGCTTCGTGCCCGTCTGCATATACCTCTAATAAACCTGACCACAAATCCAAAACAACACGCGCTGTGCCAACTGCAGCATTCTGCGAATCAATACCGTCAAGGAATGATGTTATGGTGTTCTTCCCTTCATTCGAAGATTCACGAACAAGTGTTGACGCAGAAAGCGCAGCTCGCACACCAAGCATGCTCACGTCTTCACTTCCCGCAAAGGTAGAAACAAACCGCGAAGAAGGCGCAGAAAGATCAACCACAAGCGCAATAGCACCCCAATGTCCAGGAGGAAGAATTTTTAATCTTTTAGCACTAACCTCAGAAATTCCTTCAAAAATGGTGTCAAATAATCCTTGCGCAGTATCCTTGATACTCTTACTTAAAGGATCAAGCTCGAGACGTGTCTTTTCATATTCTTCAGCAGCGTGAGCTACCTCGTTGTAGTGATATTCGAATCCGTTTTCAATGTTCGAAGAAGCAGCCGCCACCTTCCCCATACTGCTTGCACTAAATTTGCAATGAGGACAGGTTGTGTACGCGCCACTCCCATCCATTTCTTGTATTGAACCACTGCCTACCCTTGTTTGGTTCGAGCACCCAGGGCAACCTTCCCATGCATGAAGAGAAAACAGTCCTTGTTCGTTTTGCGTTTTAGGATAAATTGCATCACTATAAAGAGAGGTTAAACGCATTTCATCCGTATTTTTTGGAAGTGTAGGAAATGACGCTTCAAACGAATCGTCGGTTTCATGAACGTATCCTTCTCCCACCGTTTTTACTGCAAAGGCATAAAAATTCTTTCTTAATGCTGAATTTGACTGTTCCTCAATCGAAGATCCTTGAGGTTGTTCGATCTCATAGCGAACTTTGTAATACTGCTGAGAACGCGATAATGCCGCCTGAAAAGACCACGTATCGATTGAAGAAAAGTACGGATTGTCGACCCCACTCATATCGGCAAGACTTGCTGCTCTTTCGTACATACAGTATTCGCTCTTGCTTCCAGAATCGTGAATATAAGCCTTTTCTTTCCATTCATTTGCTTGCTGGGCTGCTTCTTCCGCTTTTTCTGCTTGATCTACTAAGGTCTGATGCTTTTCTTGGGCAGAGTTTTGAGCCTGGGTCGATTTTTCAAAAACAAGCGGCTCTCCTGCAGTTCCCTCCCAGGGTGCCAAAACAACAATGCCGTAATAATGAGATTTCCCTTCTGCTGAATTCGCCAAGAGAACCTCCTGCGCTTTTGCAGTGGCAATAAAGGGAAGTGCTTTCTGTAATGTTTCAAGTGAATTTTGTGCCGATTCATAAAACGAATCACGGGCTTTTCCTATTTTTACCGAAGCATCCAAGAGCCCTTTCGACAAAGTTGCAGTTGGCGGGATGCAGGCACAAACAACCCCAATTGCTAAAACCACCAAAGAAGTAAGCGAAAGCGTGAAGGTTATTGCATCGCACACGGTAACTACAATATAGAATTCTCCAACTGTATTTTCTGCAGCAAGTACTGCCGCATCTGCAGTTTCTTGAACACGGGCGGAAACCGTGTTTATCTCATACACCTTTGCGCAAGTAAACAACAAAGCTAGAGAAATTAACAGAGCAAGAACCATTCCTACCGTAGAAAAGCCCTGGTCGGTCTCTTTATTCCAGAAAAGTGAAGAAGTACCCGAAACGCTCATTTCAACTAACCCCCTCCAACAGTCCATCATCACGATGAACCCAGCCATTAGGGCTAATTCCATCTTCACTTTCTCTTATCCAGCTACTGTATGTTTCTCTCTGAACTTCAACTCGCTGGACAAAATACCCTGAAGCGTTTGTGAGACCCATTGCTTGAGCTGCAAAATCAAAAAACGGTAGAAGTTCTAGCTGATTTTCTATTGAGACTTTAACCGAATCGCTTTCTTCGTTGCCCTCAAGAGTAATAGACCATGAGCAGCCAGATTGGTGAACATGAAAGTTTTCCTGCTGCGGAATAGACCCTAAATGACGCCGAATTGAATCCTCATACGAACTTTGATCTGCCGAGGCATCGGTTTTTGTTGAAAGAAGACGACACCCTTCGCTTGCCGCAGCCTTCATAACAGTATGGTTATACAAAATAATGCCTGGTTGTATCAGGAAGAGTAACAGCAAGAGTACGACGGGGATCAAGAAGGCGCATTCTACCGCTGCCTGTGCACTGTCGTATTTCAAAGGTAATCCCCGCATACTCTGATCACCACCTTTTATTGATCTAATCCCATCACGACAAAATTAAACCCCGCGCTTTTGTTTTGTTTCCATTCCCTCCATCCAGAACGAAAGCACATCTGATCAAGCACCTTCTCGGAACAGAAAGATGCCTATCCAAGCACTCTCTCAGTACAGAAACACATCCAACCAGGCACCTTCAGCCACTTGCTGCAAATGATGAGATGCAGACTGAAGCGCATGCTCAAGCACAAGACCTGTTTCGAAAAGGCGCCATACTGCCCCAAGTCCAATAATCAACGCAAGGAAGCCAGCAAAAATAACGGCATACTCAACGGTTGACTGTCCCGCATTGCTTGAAACTCTCCTTGCGACTTTCGTTTTTCTTCGATACTTCCCCATCAGCTACCGCGCCACCAAAGGTCTATAAACTATTGATACCCGAAGCGATCGCATCCCACAGTTCTTGCAACTTAGGTCTAAAAACCGTAATCGCAAGAATAGCAATCACGACCAATACACCTACCAGAATTGCGTACTCAGTTGTCCCCTGACCTGGATAAACACGGAGATCTTTTCGACAACGCCACACCATACCCACCAACGATTTGTCCTTAAAGTTTTTCCCGTTACCTTTTTCTACGTTCCTTTTCATAGCGCACCTCTTTTCTTACAATCGACTTCCAAGTTCCTATCAAAGCAAGGCAAACTGCCAGGCTAAAATGACGCTTTACCTCACCTGTCAAAAGCCACTAAAAACCTTCCATTAGATCAAGCATTATTGGACCCATTATGAGAATGAGCATTGCAGGGAGAATGAGTGTTCCTACTGGTAAAAGCATCTTTACCGGCGCCTTAGCAACTTTTTCTTCAAGCTTTGCCTTACGAACCGCACGTGCCTCACTTGCCAGTAAACTCAAATTCACAGCAAGCGATGTTCCGAAGCGCAACGACCGAATGATGTTTTCAGCAAGACGCTCGAATAAAACCGAATCATACGAACGAGCAAGCGCACGTAGTCCTTCACTTCGATCGATCAGTCCATGGGTCCATTGGCTCTGTGCCAATGCCAGAGATGAACTCAATGCGCCATCGAAATTGCTATAAAACAGGCTAAGCGCCCTATCGAACGTCATGCCACTTTTAAGCCCCAAAATTATCACCTCGATCATTTGAGATAGATGTTTTTCGGCAACAAATGATCTACTTTGTGCCTCCTGCTTCAACGCCCTTGATACCGCAGTTACCCCTCCTATTCCCCCAAATATCAGCCCAATTAAAGTCATAAGCGAGCTCAAGAAAGTCCCCAGCAATGCACCAACAATTCCTCCGAAAAGCATCAATCGAAACCGTGCTGCTGCTACCCCTTTGCGGGAAACGAAACTATCCAAACCTGCCTGTCTTAATTGCTTTTCACAAGAAGTCCAATTCATCGCCAAAAGAGAAACCAGTCCATTTGGTAGAGTGTTTTCTCGACGACTCAACTCAATGACATAAACCAGGATGCGGTGATTCATACCTTGCGATTCCAAAGAAATCGACAATGCATCCGTAATCGATGAAGACCCTAAAAGTACTTTCATCGTGTTTTTGTGACGCGATGTTTTATAACTGCTAAACGCTGCACTACCGAGGATGCTTCCCGAGATAAAAGCGCACATCGTGGCAAATAGTCCTAATACCTCGCCCATCTACGCCACCTCGACTTTAAGCAAACGTCTCACCAGAGAAATCCCAAGTAGCTGCATACCTAATGCCACCAATAAAAGGCATATTCCAAGCATGCTCTCAAAAAATGGGTCTAAGAATCCAGGTGACACCAGTGAGAAAATTCCTATAAGAGCAAAAGGCATGATAGTAACTATCTGCGCAGAAAGTTTTGCCTGAGCGGTTTGAGTTTTTAGAGTACGTTTGAGTTCTATTTCATCAGAAACCGATTGACGGGTTATTTCTAAAACTTGCTGCATACTGCTGCCGGTTTTATGCTGAATCTCTAATGCTGTAGCAAGAAAAACCAACTCGGGTTCATCTGTTTTATTCTTCAAAACAGCCAAGGCATCTTCGGGATTTCCACCCGTTTTAAGAACTCCTTCAACTTCATGAAAGAGTTCGCCTAAGGGTCCTGAAAGACTTTTTCTTACCTCGCTTATAGTTTGCATGAGGGTATAACCAACCTGAAAACAGGCTTTCATCGATTGCAGTGCTTCAGGAATAGCTTCACGTAGCTGCTCACGCTCTAAATCACATCGATGCCCCGCCCAAAGGCCAATCGAAAGCCACAGGCACACTCCTAAAGCAATCCCACACACCATCGAGCTTGACAGCAAAACACCAAAGCAAGAAACAACTACCGTTGCCGCCACCAGAAGGGAAATAATAGTCTCAACAGGTATGCTTCCATATTTACTCCTAAGCGCCCTTTGAATAGTTTCCCCATAACGCTTTATAGGTGAAATCAAAAGAAGCTTCCGAGAGAGTTTCAATAAAAACGGTATTCCATGTCGTAAAAGCGAAGCGAAAAGAGACCCGTCTACCCCTGATCTGTTCTGCACCTTCTGACTTCGCAACACTTTTACAATACGTTCCTGCAATGCTAACGAAACAAGAAAACCGCCCACTAAAGCACACAGAAGCGATCCTGAGAGAAGCATCATTTGCGTTTCCACTGTTCGACCTCCTCACCCGTCGCAATTCCCAAATAAGGCAGGTCGTCCAACCAGGCAGGATAGCTACGCCATTCGCATTCTCCTGTAACAAAATCTCGAACATAATATTGATCAACAAGACAACGTAACTTTTCTTCGCTCCAGCTAAACCCCGCTATTTCACAAATTCCTCTCGAACCATCTGGATATCGAGTTGTTTGGACTACCACATCTATCGCGGTTGCTATTTGAGCTTCAATGACGCTTACAGGTAACTCTGCCCCATAGCGAACCATCGTTGCCAATCGCGATACTGTTTCTTGGGGAGAATTTGCATGAAGCGTTGTAAGCGATCCATCATGTCCCGTCGACATAGCCTGCAACATATCGAGGGCTTCTGCCCCACGACACTCCCCGACCACAATTCGATCTGGACGCATTCGCAAGGAATTAACCACTAAATCACGAATGGTAACTTCGCCTACTCCTTCAGCACTTTGAGGACGTGCTTCTAGACGAACCACATGAGGATGCTCGTGAAATCGTAATTCGGCAGAATCCTCAACTGTCACAATGCGTTCCGAAAAGGGAATTATCGCCGAAAGTGCATTAAGAAGCGTTGTTTTTCCACTACCTGTGCCTCCAGAAACCGCAATGTTGCACCTTCTCAAGACCGCCCATTCAAGAAACTGCTCTATCTGTTCATCAAAGGAACCTAATTTACGCATCTCTGATAATGAAAATGCGTGAGATCTAAATTTTCGAATTGTCACGGTAGGACCATCGATAGCTAGAGGCGGAATGATCGCATTCACGCGATGCCCTTGTGGCAAACGCGCATTAACCATAGGAGATGACTCATCAATCCGTCTCCCTAAAGGTCCAATGATACGGTCTATGAGCGTATAGACCTGCCCATCGTCTCCAAACGCTTGAGACGCTCTTTGCAGTTTTCCTTCTCGCTCAAAATAAAGCGATTGAGAACCGTTGACCATTATTTCTGTGATTGTTTCATCGGCTAGCATTTCTTCAAGAGGACCGAGCCCAAACACGTCATCCAAATACCGTTCAATTAACCCTTCGACTGTTAGAGGCTTTTTAATGAGCCATGGTTCTTCTCGCAATACTTGCTCACACGCAAGACGTAATTCGCTACGAGCTTGTCTTGGATTGAGAGAAATCAATCTTGCAGCTTCTACTGAAGGGATAATTTCCGATACTCGATTTCGCAACATTTCTAAAATCTGAGCCAAACCCTCATTATGAATCGTCAAAGGAGATTGGCCAGCATACGCTGCTCTTTGAATTAAAGACATGCCACTCTCCTTTTTCGCAAGCTTGAGAATGGATTAGTTTTTCGTTGCGACTTCTCTAGAGCAAACTGCTCCTGGAAGCGTTCTTTGTCTCCTTCCGGTAAAAAAGAAATGCAAAGTTCGCGTACACTTTGAATAAATGCGCTTTTCGTTGAGAGAAGCTCTTTTGGCAAACTTGCTCCTAGTAATTCTCCAACCTCTCTACCCCCATCCTTAATCTCCTGAACCGAAATTCCCTGCATAGCACACGAAATATCAAGAGGAGTCAAAAGAGCATGTCGCGAACAAAAATTCAGGGCGTACGCAAAAGGCTGAATTGCAATGCCACAACGAGAACACAGCGCAAGAGCCCGTGAACAAGCTCGAACCGAAGAAGGTCGTTGATCTATTACAAATAATGTTTTGTCTACTGATTCAATAATTTGAGCATGCTGTTCCGTCCAAAAAGAACCCGTATTAAGCACCACTACGTCAAAGTACCCTTTTACGAACTCAACTATTTCCGCCATATGAGACACGATCAACTCTGACTGCTCTAAACGTTCTGGTGCAGCAATAACTGCAGGCAGCCCGTCTTCAGGTGATACTTGAGCGATTCTTTCTGGCTCCTCAATAACATCGGCAAGCGAAATCGCATTATCGCGCCCTAACATGTATGCCATATCCCCAAACTGCAAATCGGCATCAAGTAAAAGCGTTCTATAGCCAAGATCCTGATATACGAGCGCCGAACAGAGTGCTATTGTGCTTTTTCCCGATCCTCCACTACCACTTACAACCGCCAAACTAAAAGCTGTCTTTTTCCCAGATGGAGCCTTTTTAAACCGAGATAAATTAAGAAGAGGCTCTTCTATAGCGAGGGAACTCAATGGGGTTGTTTCTTGAGCGCTCTTAATTTGTAGCGGCTTGCCTTCAATAGTTTGAGGCCCCTTTGAAGACTTGTTATTCTTCAAACCTTCTTTTTGGTTTTGAGTGATACCGTCGCTAGTACAAGTGCCACTGGACCAGATTCCGATATTAGGATTTTTTTCAAGCTCCCCAACGACCTGCGCATCCAAACCCAATGGACCGAATGCCTCTTTTGTATATACATCCTGTTTTCTTGCGCTATCGAGACTATTTAGAGATGGCAAAGAATCCGAATATTGGCTTTCATGAAGAGCTCCTAATTCAATATCTTCGCTACTATTGTTTATGCAAGAATCTCTAAACCGTTGCTTGGCCTTGGTATAAGCTTTCACAAATTCGTGGCTTCCCCGTATTACCCCAATTCCTGCCGCTTCGCAACGCCCCACGATTGAACCTGACTGTTCAAAAGTCACATAGCAAACATCCAGTAACTCACTATCCATTTTAAGAGCTGCCGCAAGGTTAATGCCCTCCATCGAATCGCAAGAAATAACCCATACCAGAGTTTTTGTATTACCTATTGCTAAGCTCTTTCTTGCTTCAAACGCATCAGAGTACAAAGTAAGCCATGGCTGAGCAAGCAGGTTCTCATCTGGCAAGCCGATTACCTCTGGATGTTTTAGAGATTCGGAATCTAAGCATAAAGTCACTTCATTATTCATTGCTGCGCCTCGCTTGCGTCTTCAGATCCATCTGAGTTATCCAATGTTTCTTCAGAAGAAGGCAGCGTAAAGTAAATTTCCATAGATTGAGATGCAGTTACGAATTCCTGAGATTGCTCAAGTGGCACCGCTAGCGTTACCCAGCTAACTTTTGCATTTCCACCCTCACTAGCTTCCGCATTGGTTGCAAGCACCAATAAGCCATCCCCAATTCGCGCTGTTTCTGATCCCGTCGCATATACGTCAACTAACATCCCCGCAGTGAGAGCTCCTCCTACCGCCTGGACATCTTCCGCCGGAACAGAGAGAGCGACACACCCTTCTGGAACATTTAACGGAGTAGTTTCGTTACTAAAACGCTTAGTAGAAATCGCTTCACCGGAAATAACTAATGAGGAAACCTGCAATCCTTTTACTTCATCGAAATTCGTCACGCATTCTTCTGGCAATAGATCTGAAAGCCAAGTTTTCATTGTGGTGTTTGAAGAAGTAAGAGTTTCTCCAGGAAATATATCTTTTGTTGCAACAAGGACTTCAACTTGTTCGCCGCCATAACGCTCCATAGCCTCAGCGCGAGCTGAATCTGCTTCTTGCTGAACCATTGAAGCATACAAAGCGATACAAACAGCGCAAGCTATTCCAAACGCAAATCCAACCAAAAGAACGCTTTTCTTCACGCCCGCCTCCTTTCGTTACCTCAATAATGGCGGGCGCAATTCACATAATCGTGAACTTTAGCGAAAAGCTAATTCACATAAAGCAATCAAAAACTAAACAAAGAAAGGAAAGGAATCTCTCAAAAAGCAACCATGTTTCTCATATCGCTCATCCGACTAACCGCAATCATATGCTTACATCGCTCACATTTCATCTCGAAACCTTGCTCCTCATATCACTTTGCTACAAAAGTAAAATCGCATTTCTCTTATCGCGCATTAATCAAGTTGAAACTATCTTCCTCATTCCACACATTAATCAAGTTAAAACTATCTTCCCTATTCCGCATATTAATCAAGCTGGAACTATCTTCCCCATACTGCACCTCAACCAAACGAGAAACAAAACGCAACATAAGCAACAAAAAAAGCCAAGGCCTGCTCACAAAAGAGCATTCCTTGGCTTTATAACTGCTGCTTTATCGCTTCTTAATACATAGCGATTAGTAGCTCATCGAAAAACGAAGAAAATCCCGTTACCTTCCATGGTCAAATCATTTTCTTAAGTCCCTGCGAAGAAACCATTTTTTAGACTCGCCAGGCATCACATTAAGCGCATACTTACCTCGCCAGGTATCACGCTGAGCGTATATTTAGCCTCTACGAGTGCCGCATTGAGCACAGAAAGAACCTGACTTATTAAAAGCACCACATGAAGGGCAAGTCCACGCTTCGTTATGAGAATGACTTGAAGCCACTGGAGGATTCTGCGGTGCACTTGTTCCATTAAAAGTGTCCTGGGAAGCAGGCTGTGGCTGCGTGACGGATGCTTGCACAGGAGAAGAAGCTGTTGGCGATGCTGGTTGCGGAACAGAAGGCGCAGATCCTGTAACTGGAGCGGTAGGCTGCTGAGCAGAAGAATTGAAGCTTTGAGTAGGCGTAGAAGTTTGCTGGTGCGCGTTATGAGCAGTAGGAACAGAATACCCGCCTTGAGGAGCATAAGGAGATGGTGAGGAGTGGCCAAAAGAGCCCGTTTGAGTATCGTCCTGCTGACCAGAAACTGACTTACGAATCGCAGAAGTGTTCTTCCATATCAAAACGGTAAGGAGCGCAAATTCAAACCAAAGGCGGTTAAGAACTTCAAGGACAATACAAACGATAAGCATGATCAAAATACCTGCGAACGCTGCACCTGGATCATACATAATCGTAAATAAAGAAGTAATAATACTTGCAGCACATTCAAAAGCGATCAAGCATGCTGCAAAGATATAGAGAACTTTTAAGATATTTTCGATAATAAGATGCTCGAATCGAAAGAAAGGACCCCAATCGCGCTTCAAACCAGGACTTTTATGAATATTATCGACAGCAATAAACTTTTTATAAAAGAGTACCGTAACAACGATTGCGGCAACAAAGGCTATAAAACCAAGAACAAGACCGACGCCCACAGTATTGGCCATGGTGCTATAGCCGTACCCATAAGAACCGTACATAGCTAAACATCCTCTCAATAAGAACGGGAAAGAAAATAGACAACTCATTATCCCACGAATAACAAGAGAAAGTCCCGAAAAGAAGTCGAAAGACGGGGCAAAACAAAAAAGCCAGAAGAACACAAGCTTCTGACCAGGCAATTCAATGGTGGGCGCTACTGGGTTCGAACCAGCGACCCCCACCGTGTGAAGGTGATGCTCTCCCGCTGAGCTAAGCGCCCAAAACAAAAAACGTGCATTATACAATGCACGGAAATAAATGGTGGGCGATACAAGATTCGAACTTGTGACCTTCTGCTTGTAAGGCAGCTGCGCTCCCGCTGCGCCAATCGCCCGTAAAAACAAAGTGTATTGTCTCACACCTTTTTCGGTAGTGCAATGAGCACTTAAAAGATTCAAAAAATCTTTTTCGATAGCGCCCTGCATGAGCAGAACGACCTATCCTCCCACGGACTACACCGCAGTA
>ERZ772821.34-NODE-34-length-139588-cov-9.267127_pt1 | contig 139588 bp, 128 predicted proteins | sample MGYA00580859_ERZ772821 | MGnify/ENA primary metagenome ERZ772821 (study PRJEB29015, sample SAMEA2737674) | human gut metagenome | biome: human gut; feature: human-associated habitat; material: faeces | place: China | collected 2012 ...
CGCTGCGCGGCGCGCATGACGCGGGTCGCCTTGGCGTCCTTGTTCTTCCGCAACGCCATGGCCTAGCCCCCGATCACTCCGGTGATCTGCAGCAATATGAGCGTGTAGAGGCCCAGGCCCGCGGCAGCCGCCACGACGATGCCGATGATCTTGAGCGCCGACGCCTTCATCTTGTCGCCGCTCACGTCCTCCTCGATGGCGTCCCATGCGTCGTCGACGGTGACGATGCCCAGAAGCGCGCCATGCTCGTCGCACACCGGCATGGCGGGGATGTCGTATTTGAAGATGTCGGCCGCGACGTCGTCTTCTTCCTCGTCGGGCGGCACCGAGATGATGTCGTCGTACATGACGTCCTGGATCAGGGCGTCGTCGCGTGCCAGCACCAGCGTGCGCAGCGACAGGACGCCGACCAACTTGTCGTACTCGTCCAGTGCGTACACGTAATGGACGGTGGGATGGTCGTCCGGCAGCTCGCGCAGCACCTCGATGGTCTGCCCGACCGTGTCGGTTTGGCGCACGGCGACGAACTGGGTGGTCATCATGCCGCCCGCCGTGCCGTCCTTGTAGCCCAGAAGGCGGCGGATCTCGGCGGCGTCCTCGACGCCCATCAGGCGCAGCAGCGTCTCGGCCTTCTCGTAGGATAGGTCGCGCACGATGTCGGCGGCGTCGTCGGGATCCATGCTGCCCAGCAGGTCGGCGGCGCGCGCCTCGTCCAGGTCCTCGATGAAGTCGGCTTGGTACTCGTCCTCCATCTCCGAGACGGCCTCGGTCGCCTGCGCGTCGTCCAGGTGGCGGAACACGTTGGCGCGCTGCTGGGGGTCGAGCTGCTCGAGGATGTCGGCGACGTCGGCGGGATGCAGCTCGTCCAGGCGCTTGTGGGTGACGGACAGCTGCACCTCGGACAGGTCGCGGTCGAGCAGGTCCATGTAGTTCCAGGCGATCAGCTTCTCGTCGATGCGCTTGCCGAACAGACCGGAGACCGCGACGACCGCCTTCTCCAGAAGCGGGGACAGGCCGCGCAGGATGCCGCGCGTGCCGACTTCGGCGCCCAAAAGGCGCAGCTGCGAGCCTGATTCGGACAGCTTGAGGTCGTTAACGCGCACGACCTTCATGCCCTGCGTGTCGACGATCTGGCGGTCGAGCAGGTCGCGCGCGAGCAGGACCTCTTCGGGTTGCAGGTAGCTGAAGCGGATGTCCTTGGCGGGGACGGACAGCTCGATGCCGTCCTCGTCGAACTTGCCGACGTATTTGCGCCACGAGATCATGAAGGGAACCTTGCCGGGTCCCTGGAACGCGAGGCTGGTGATGCGGGGGAACACCTCGCCCGTGGAGATGGCGAGGTCGGAGATCGTGCCGATCTTCTCGCCGGTGGCATCCACGACGGGTTTTCCCGTCATTTGTGACAGATAGAGCATGGGCTTTCCCTTACGTCCATCGCGTCGTTCAACCCCGCTATCGTACCAACGGGCTTCGGCATGCGAAGTCAAGCGTAGGTAAAATCGCAGGGTGATCGAACGCGCAGCAGCCGTCTTCCGACTGCCGACGCAAAGGAAGGAGTCGGAAGTTACTTACTGTGAGGTTTCGGTTTTCGAACCTTCAAGCAAGTTCCTTTCCTCCAGATACAAAAAAACCGCACGTGCTGGGGTCGCGTTTACCAGTCGTTGCGGATGCGGTGCCGTTTAAATGGTGCGCCGTGAGGGATTCGAACCCCCGACGTACTGATTCGTAGTCAGTCCCTCTATCCAGCTGAGGTAACGGCGCGTTTTCAGCAGGAATTAGTTTCTTACTTTCGAGACTAACTGTCAAGAACTTTTTTAAATTGTGTTGATGATGTGATGCCACTCGGTAAATATAGCCTATTTCGGTTTATCCGATTTGGTCGTGGACCTTCGATTGATCGATAAATTATCGCCTAAAAAATACTGTGCAGACCGACTTAAAATGTTTACAATCTAATGTGCTTTATTGTGCAACAATTTTTGTCGCTATAAAGCATTTGACTTATCACTCGATGGAAGGACATTACTTGAAGGTTCGAAAATCGAAACCTCACAGTAACTAACCTTCGGCTGCTTCCTCGCAAGCGCTTTTATTGAGCTTCCTTGCCTGTGTTGCGGTCGGAGGAAAACCGCAACACGTTAAGGCTTCACACTTAGCTTTCTTTTCGTGTAGATCTGTTACTCGTAGTAACGAGCCGTGTTTTTGCGCTCTACGAAAGTTGGTATGGATTTACGTAGCAGCCTACCGCTTACGCAGCATAAACACCGTCTCTTGTGAAGAGGGGCACCTCTGCGTACTTTGCAAGCAGCGCCTCTTCGCAAAGACTCCTACATGAAATTGCTGATTGTGCAGCCTTAGAAAAGGAGCTGCATGCTTTACTTATCTCAGATGCTTGGCGAACCAGTTGTCGATGCCAATGGTGAAAAAATTGGCTCAATTTCTGATTTAGCCATTCAAACGGGTGAAGTATTCCCCCGCATAACCAGCCTTGCCTTCTTGGGACCCGGCAAAACGCCTTTTATGATTTCTTGGCGTAAGTATGTCGAAGGGTTTAGCGAGGATGAGGGAATTCGCCTCAAAGTGGATCGAACTGCTATCCGTTTCAGTTATTTACAACCAGCCGAAGTCCTCTTGGCGCGAGATCTGCTCAACCGCCAGATCGTCGACACCCAAGGCATGAAAGTCGTTCGTGTAAACGACCTTAAACTCTCTATCTCTGGCACACAGCTCCGTTTACTTGGCGCTGAAGTAGGTTGGCGCGGCATTCTTCGTGGACTTCACCCTTTGGTGGAAAAAGCAGCATGCCATATTGCAAAAGCATTCCATAAGAACATCGACGAAAAACTGATCGCATGGAACTACATGGATCTGCTTGATCGCGACCTTTCGAAGGTTCAGCTCTCCGTCACTCACACCCGTCTCGAAGAACTACATCCTGCTGATGTGGCGGATATTTTGGAGCAGCTTGATCCCAAACAGCGCGCTAATGTATTCCAGCACTTAGATGACGCCCAAGCAGGCGAAGCAATATCTGAAATGGAAGACGAATTCCAAGCCGACATTATTGACGGTTTAGATGAAACGCGCGCAAGTCGTTTGTTGGGCAACATGGATCCCGATGATGCCGCAGACATCGTTGGTGACCTTCCTTACGAAAAAGCAGAGACTCTCCTGCGGCTTATGGGCGTTGAAGATGCTGCAGGTATTCGTAAACTTCTCGGCTATAAAGACGATACTGCTGGTGGCCTTATGACCACTCAATTTGTAGCAATGCATACTACTAGTACGGTAGGCGAAACCACCGAAGTACTACGCCATCTTGACGAGGATCACCCAACCGTTAGCTATGTATATGTACTCGACGAATATGAAAAACTTGTCGGCGTTCTTTCTCTTCGTACCCTGGTATTGAATACGGAAGAAACGCAGTTAAAAGACATCATGTTTGACGAGCTTATAACTTCCCTGCCAGAAGAACCCGAAGACGAAGTTGCTGCAGACATCTCCAAGTACGGCTTGCTAGCTATGCCTGTAGTAGACGAATCGGGCCGCATGTTGGGCATTGTCACCTTCGACGACGCAATGGATGTTATTGAGGATGACGCTGAAGAGGTAAAAACCCACTGGGCATGGGGGCAGCTCGCAATATCTGTCGCCATCTTCTTAGTGCTGCTCGTTCCTTATACGTTCCTAATCCTCCATTTTTTCGGTTCAAACTAACCCTGCAGAAACGAGGTACGGTATGACCGAAAAAACAAGGACAACACAGCAAGGAACAGCGTTTGACACAAAACAGTCCAAGCAAAAAATGACGCCAGGATTGGCAAATCATACTTCTGAAGCAGAACAATCCAATCAAAAAGCAGGCGAATCCCCTATCGAAGAGTCAACCAAAAAACGCTCACGAATTCTTCTCGTACTTGCCGCAATGGGGCCTGGTGTTATTGCCGCCATGGCAGGTAATGATGCCGGTGGAATTTCTACCTATTCGACAGCTGGAGCTAAGTTTGGTTACATGACGCTTTGGGCAATTCCCGTTATGTGCATTTTGCTTATTGTCGTGCAAACCACCGCCACTCGTATGGGTATCGTCACGGGCAAAGGTTTTTCCGCTTTAATTCGCGAGCGATTTGGCATTCGCCTTACCGCACTTGCTATGCTCGCCCTGCTGATTGGCAATATTGCTACCACTTTTTCTGAGTTTGCTGGCGTAGCGGCTGGCATGGAAATGTTCGGGGTACCTCGTTGGATTTCCGTTCCCGTAGCAGCCCTTGCAGTGTGGGCTCTTATTGTGGGCGGTAGCTACAAACGTGTACAAAATATTTTCCTCGCAATTTCATGCGTATTTGCTACCTACATTGTGGCGGCTTTTTTGGCGCAACCCAACTGGAACTTGGCGCTTGTTCATACGGTAGTGCCTCAAGCATCATCAGATATTGGATTTTTATCACTCATGGTTTCCATGGTAGGTGCCACTATTGCTCCCTGGATGATGTTTTTTACCCAAAGCAACGTGGTCGAAAAAGGATCGAGTATAAAGGATTTGCCTTATCAGCGCATCGATGCTGTAACGGGCGCTATTGTAGGCTGCATTGTTGCTTGGTTTATTATCGTAACCACAGGAACCGTACTTTTTCCCCAAGGTATCGAAGTCTCTAGTGCTGAAGCGGCTGCCGCAGCTTTGGCTCCCTTCGCAGGACCCTACGCTGAAGCACTTTTTGCAGCAGGTTTGGTAGCGGCAAGCTTGCTCGCTGCTTGCGTTCTTCCTTTGACCACTGCCTTTGTAATTTGCGAAGCATTTGGTTGGGAAGCGGGTGTTTCTTTTACTTGGAAAGAAGCTCCGATCTTTAAAGGAATTTTCACCTTTGTTATTTGCCTTTCTGCGTTGATAATTCTTATACCAGGACTCAATCTTATGGGGATTATGCTTGCATCCCAGTTTGTCAACGGAGCCATTCTGCCAGTTTTATTAGTATTTATGGCTATTATCTGTACTGATAAATACGTGATGGGCAACTATAGCGTTCCTAAAGTGACACGCATACTGCTCTATCTTACTATTGGCGTGGTGGGCCTCTTGTCGATCACCTGTATTGTTTTGCAAATTCTAGGAATTGGATAGCATATGGCCTTGTCTTCAAACGAAAATAGTAATAGTAATAGCACCACAAACAACGCAAGACAGCCACTCATCCCAGGTTATAACACATCAGATGAGCGCAAAGCACTTCGAAACAAGCTTCGCGCTGAGGCAAAACAAGCTCGAAGCGAAATGCCCGCACCTTACCGCGCCCATAAAAGCGCAGAGCTCTGTAAGCGTCTAGAGGAATCTCTTGCGCTCACCCTTGGCATTACGGGAATGAACGCTGCTGATGCCACCATAGCGGTCTATGCCGCTTTCCCTGAAGAAGTCGATCTTCAAGACTTTATCGAATCAGCCTACACGCAGGGATGCAAAATTGCGTTTCCCTGCATGGTTCGTGATGCTTGGAATAGTTCAGAACATCCCAACTCCACGGGAGTGGAGCAAAGTCGTGAACGTGAAAAAGCTCTTAAAAATCTTCCTCAAGATGAGACAAACTCCTCTGCCGTTCAGCAGACAATGGAGATGCGCCTCGTTTCTGCAGAGCAATTTCGTGCACATCAAGTGCCCTTTTTGAACAACCCTCTTAAACGCTATTGTCATTCAGACTGCGAATTAGATCCTTATCCCTACGTATCAGCGCGGGATCTGACCATGATAGTAGTTCCTGTTGTAGGTTTTGATTCTCAGGGAAATCGTCTTGGATATGGCGCAGGAAACTATGATCGTTATCTAACGCAAATCTCAAAAGAAGCAACAAACAATCAAGGTATTATCTGCCGAGTTGTGGGAGTAGCTTTCGCCGAACAGCAAGTAGAAGATGTTCCTACAGAAGAGCACGATATTCCTCTTGCCGTCGTTGCTCTCTAGCAGGCTTTCTCTCGCTCGTACTTCTCAAGCTAGTCTTATTCGACAAAAGTAATTGCTTCTGCCGTTCCCGACAGAAGCAATTACTTTTGACTTTCCTAGATGGCGTCACAAAACTTTTTCTTAAGAGCCCAGCCTTGCCCTTTGTTTGCCAAATCAGCTCCTTGCTTTTAGCAAACTAGAACGCAAATTCTGTTCTTGATTTTATTCGCTCAAGCCCTTCGTCATGAGCTCTGTCCATGACGCATTGCTCTCGGTTCTCCGCCCTTAGCTCTTTGCTTCTTTCTTAGTTTGCACGACGCGCATAACTAGAATGATAATTACCGCAATAGCGATACCTCCAATAAGCGAAGGCCAAGGTGATGCAGTAAAGCCTGCGACCAAATAACCAAGCAAGCAGATGCCTGCTACCAGCGTTGCATACGGTAGCTGAGTTTCAACATGACGTAAATGATTACAATTTGCACCAGCTGAAGACAAGATGGTCGTGTCCGAAATAGGTGATGCATGGTCGCCATATACTGCACCTGCAAGGGTTGCGCCAATCGTAACCAGGAACAGCGGATCAGATGGAGGGAAAATACCAAGCACGATAGGCAAAATAAGTGCAATCGTGCCCCAGGAAGTACCCATAGCAAATCCAATAAAACCTGAAACAACGAAGATTACTGCAGGTAAGAAAGTAAGTTCGAAACCAACGTTAGTTAAGAAGGTCGAAACAAATTCGCCCGTACCAAGCATATAGCGGCAACAACCGCCCAAACTCCAAGCAAGCACCAAAATCATAATAGCGCCAACCATTGAGCGAACACCCTCGGAAACACCTTCGGTATAGCCAACAAGCGTCGTAAGCTTACGAGGAATAAACATGATCGCCGCAAAGAACAATGCCACAACCGAACCAATACATAAACCAGATACCGGATCTACACCTACTGCAGTAGCGAAGTCTACGCCTTCGAAGAAACCGCCTACATACAGCATGCCAATGATAGAAAAGATAATAAGTACCACAATGGGCAGCACTAAGTCATACACTTTTCCTTTATCAGATACGGGCAAGCCTTTGTATTGCTCTACTGCCTTTGGGGCTCCTTCGAGGTCTGACTGCTCAGTAACAACCGTCTCTACGTCGGACTGCTCTGCAGGAACACCAGCGCTCGCAACCTTCTTTAAAGGAGAATCAGGTTCAACAATCGCACTGAAGGTATGTGCTTCACAATCGCGCTGAGCCTTGCCCATAGAGAAGAAGTCTTTACCTACCGCACAAAGCACAAAAACAAACACGATGGTGATAAGCGCATAGAAGTTATAGGGAATCGAAGCAACAAACGTATTGAAGCCGTCTTCTCCTAGATAGCCACCTACTGCTACTGCCCAAGAAGAAACAGGAGCAATGATGCAAACCGGCGCCGCAGTGGAGTCGATGATATAGGCAAGCTTTTCGTGACTTACACGAAACTTGTCAGTAACCGGACCCATTACTGCACCGACGGTCAAACAATTGAAGTAGTCATCGACAAAAACTACGATGCCTAAAACTGCGGTCATGATCGATGCCATACGCGCGTTCTTGATGTGCTTTGCCGCCCATTCAGCATACGCACGAGAACCGCCCGCTACGGCAACCACCACTACTAACGCTCCCAGTAAAGCTAAGAACAAGATGAGCGCGCCGTTTGAAGCAATCTGTTCCGCCATAATGGCAGGAATCATGGTAAACGCCGTGATCAGCTGTTCTACGCCAACCCCTTCAAGAGTGAATTCGTATACGATCAAGCCAGAAAAAACACCGGCCAACAAAGACGAATACACTTCTTTAGTGATGAGCGCCAGGCCAAGCGCTAAAAGTGGTGGCACGATTGACCACACACCAGTGGAAATTAATTCAAAGCCTTCCATGGGTTACTACTCTCCTTTTCCGCCTGTGTCTACCCAAAACACAGGAATTAACTACAGGCGATTATAAAAGAGTGTTTAGGAACTTTTGCCCTATATTTGGAAAACCTTGCCCGACCGCGGTAAATGGTATGGAAATATTTCCCTGTGCTTATACAAACTTAGGAGCGTTCACTCCCAGAACAATGAGAGAAACACCGCGTACAAGCGCGAAAAGCCCGATCAGTATCGCAAACATTTCAGGCACCAAGAAAAATCCAACACCCATGGCAAGCGTCAGCACACCAGAAATTAAAAGCCAAGCCCACAGAGAAAATCCAGCTTTTCGCGAGACAAAAGAGCCTATGAGCTCGTAAATTGCAAACACGATAGTGAACATACCCGCTACCCAGGGAATTACCGCAGCAAACACCATCGGATGGACAACAAACATCAAACCGATTAAAACGTCCAAAATCGCATAGGCAAGAACAAGACCTGACAGATCGAGTACATCACGATCGCGGATATACGATGCGATATGCACCGCACCGGACAAAACAAACGCAGCGCCTATCATAAAAGTGATCGAACCCAGCGTAAGCCCAGGGAAAAATAAACAAACTGCCGAAAACAACACGAAGAGAATACCCGCAACAATAAGCTGCCAGTTTTTCCCACTATAAGGAGATACCATACCATCCTTCTTTCTTGCGCTAAGTTACCCAGCCCTTTCCAGAACGCGAAAAAATGCTTATAAATCTTGTCTTTCTTAGTTCATAGAAACGAAGAATCTTTCAGAACAAAAGTTATACCGCTATTTCTCCAATTAACAGTTGCAGCAACCGTCCATTCAGCAGAAGTTGCGCTCTTTTCCGCCGTACTCACATCGTTGAGAAAAGGACATTTTCCCCATTATAAAGAGGCCCTTTGTCCTCTAGGTATCAAGTCGGCAACAAGCGCTCACTATAGACCACAAAATATTTAATTTGTCTTGCAGGAGAGAGTTTTAAGCTATTTTCGCGTTTGTTATGATGAGTTCTGCAGTTGCATATATAACGTCGCACAAGGGAGGGTGCATTATGAAACTTGGGTTCATTGGATGCGGCAACATGGCAAAAGCAATTATCAAAGGTATTGTTTCGAGTGATCTAGTACCAACTTCAGATATTTGCGGATCCAACGCATCAGAAGCGCATGCAAAAGCTTCTGCTGAAGAACTAGGTATTTCTACCTCTACAAACAATTTAACCGTGGTAGAAAAGAGTGACATCATCTTTTTGAGCGTAAAGCCCTATCAATATGCTGACGTCATCGCCGAAATTAAGGATGCAGTACGCGAGGATCAAATTATCGTAACCATCGCTCCCGGCAAAACAATTGCCTGGCTCACCGAACAATTTGGGAAGCCTACCAAAATTATCCGCACCGCGCCTAACACCCCCGCTTTAGTCGGCGAAGGATTAACCGCATATCATGCAAACGAGCTTGTGCCCGAAGATGAGGTTGCCTACGTGGTGCGCCTTCTAGAAAGCTTCGGTAGCGCACTCGAACTTAAAGAATCTCTCCTCGACGTATCGGCAACGGTAGGAGGTTCTTCCCCTGCTTATGTTTATATGTTCATTGAGGCCATGGCAGATTCTGGCGTTGCTGAAGGATTGCCTCGCGCACAGGCTTACGAGATCTCCGCTCAGGCTGTTCTGGGTGCTGCAAAAATGGTTCTCGAAAGTGGAAAACATCCTGGAGAGCTTAAAGACCAGGTTACCTCCCCTTCCGGCTCCACAATTGAAGGAGTTCAGGTTCTTGATGAGCGTGGTTTCCGCGGCACCGTTATCGCAGCTCTTCGAACTGCTGTCGCAAAAGCTCGCTCGTTGTAAAAAAACCGATCGCATCAGGAGACAGTAAAGCGCGATCCATATGGACAGTCTATACGGACGTCTGCGTGAACGATCTATGCGAACAATCTGCCTGCAAAATAGACGAAGCCTACAAACTTATCCTATCCTTGCCTGAAGTTTTCTACTTAAGCTGGATACGAAAATAGGTCGCTTAATGAATCTCTTGCGTAGGGCGAAGCAGCATATCTTGACAAGGCCAATCTGGATATTACAATCTGTTTTAGCACTCTCAATAGGAGAGTGCTAATTTTGTAGCTAAAAACACGACTGGCGAAAAAAGGCAGTCCATGCATGCTCACTAGTAGTATTCGGAAAGAAGGAATTGCTTCATGCGTAAATTTAAAACCGAGAGCAAAAAGCTCCTCGATCTAATGATCAACTCCATCTATACCAACAAAGAAATATTTCTTCGAGAATTAATTTCCAATGCATCAGATGCGGTTGATAAGCTCTACTTCAAAAGCCTCACCGATCAAACTATCGGAATTAGCAAAAACGATCTTGAGATTGATGTCGATTTCGACAAAGAATCTCGTACCATCACTATTTCCGATACCGGTATTGGTATGACCAAAGAAGAGCTCGAAACCAATTTGGGCACCATTGCTCATTCCGGTAGTCTCGAGTTCAAGACCGACAACGCAGAAGCACAGGGAGAAGACCTTGATATTATTGGCCAATTTGGTGTTGGCTTCTATTCTTCTTTTATGGTTGCCAAGCGCGTTATGGTCATCTCTCGTGCCTACAACAGCGATGAAACCTGGGTCTGGGAAAGCGACGGCATTGAAGGTTACACGATCGAAGCGGCAACTGACGAGCAGGCAGCTGGCCTTCATGGCACCCACGGCACTACCATCGTCTTGTTCCTTAAAGATAATACTGAAGAGGAAGATTTCGACACCTTCCTCGATCAATATGAACTGCAAGCGCTCATCAAACAGTACAGCAACTATGTACGCTACCCCATTCGTATGGAGGTAGAAACCCGCAAGCCCCTACCTAAACCCGAAGACGCAGGCGATGATTACAAGCCCGAATTCGAAACGGTACGCGAAATTCAAACGATCAATTCGATGATTCCTATTTGGAAACGTCGTAAATCCGAAGTAAGCGAAGAGGAATACCATAACTTCTATAAGACCGATTTTCATGATTTCTTTGATCCAATCACCTCCATATCGGTCCACGCTGAAGGAGCGCTCACCTACGATGCGCTGCTTTTCATTCCAAGCCGCACTCCCTATGATTTCTACAGTAAGGATTACGAAAAGGGTCTTGCGCTCTATAGTTCAAATGTTCTCATTCAGGAAAAATGCGCCGAACTTCTGCCTGACTATTACAGCTTTGTCCGTGGTGTTGTAGATAGCCAAGATTTAACCCTCAATATTTCCCGTGAAACGCTTCAACATAACAGCCAGCTTCGCGCTATTGCCAACAAGCTGGAGAAGAAAATTACCAGCGAACTGGGAAAGATGCGCGACAATGATCGCGAAACATACGAGAAGTTCTTTGAAAACTTCGGTCGAAACATCAGCTATGGAATCTATTCAAGCTACGGCATGAAGAAAGACACCTTGGCAGATCTGCTTTTGTATTATTCCGCTAAGCAAAAGAAGATGATCACTCTCAAAAAGTATGTAGAAGCTATGCCTGAAGAACAAAGTGCCATCTTCTATGCTGCAGGAGAATCAGTTGATCGCCTTGCTCATCGCCCGATTGTAAACACCATTCTTGGTAAGGGCTTTGATGTTCTGCTTTGCCCACAGGACGTAGACGAGTTCTGTCTTATGTCTATGAATGAGTATCAAGAAAAGCAGTTCAAAAATGTCGCAGGCGGAGACTTAGGTCTAGAGACTGAAGATGAAAAAAGTGCTGCTGAGGCTATTACTAAAGAAAACGAAGAATTGTTCAATGCCATGAAAGATGCTCTTGATGGCAAGGTAAAACGCGTAGCAGTTTCTTCTCGTCTCTCCGATACCCCTTCCTGCGTTACCGCCGAAGGACCTATCACTCTTGAGATGGAAAAAATCTTGGCTGCTGGCCCTGAAGGGGATCAAGTTAAGAGCGACCGAGTACTTGAGTTGAATGCAGAACATCCTGTCTTTAAAGCACTGCAGAAAGCTTTCGAAGAAAAGGATGATGAAAAGGTAAAGTCATATGCACGTGTTCTTTACGATCAGGCTTTAATTACCGAAGGGCTGCCTATCGACGACCCCGTAGCTTACACCCAAGCGGTGTATAAGTTCATGGTGTAAGCAAGCGCAATGGTGTGAACGGTCGCAAGCCAGCGTATCTGAATTAGCAACACTTTGTGGCTTATAAGCAACGCTTTTATCTATAAGCCACACTTTTTTTGGGCGCTAACCCTCTTTCCGCTTAGCCACTAAAAAATCTCGCAGTTCAAAACTGCGAGATTTTTTTGTTTGCTTTGTTTTTATCGGACTTACGGAGTGAATGAGTTGGCGGCTTACTAAAACCTTAGTCTTTCTTATAAAAACTTCCGTTTACTTTATACACATCCAATTCCCACTGACGGCGATTACTGTTCGCGACCGTATCAAGAACGAGTCCTGTAGCAAACGACAAGGCCGCACATCCTGCCAACGCAATTGATGCCAGCATTGTAGGAATTCGAGGAACTAATCCTGTTTGAGCATATTCAAGAAGAACAGGCACCGCTGCAATTGCTGCAAGGATAATAAGCAGTAAAGCAAGCCATCCAAAAAACGCCAGAGGACGATAATCCTTGAACAACGCGGTAATTGCTTTCAAGACCTTCGCCCCATCACCGAAGGTGGAGAGTTTTGAGTAGCTTCCTTCGGGACGATCTCGATAGTCGATAGGCACGTCAACAATACGCCAACGTTTATCTACGGCATGGATAGAAATTTCAGTTTCGATCTGAAAACCCTCAGATAATACTGGCATAGTCTTTACGAATACGCGATTAAAGGCGCGATAACCTGTCATTACATCCTCGAAGGCATATCCATAGATAGTCTTAATTAACCAACGAACTAAATTATTTCCAAAGCCATGAAAAGCACGATCGTTCTCTTCGCCATAAGAGCCGTTCGAAAGACGATCACCTACGGTCATATCCGCCTCGTCGTTCATAAGGGGCGCTAGCAGTTCAGGCGCTGCTTCTGCAGGATACGTATCGTCGCCATCTACCATAATGTAGTAGTCGGCTTCGATATCGCGAAACATACTACGCACCACATTACCTTTGCCCTGACGTCCTTCAAAACGAACTATTGCCCCATGCTCGCGGGCGATTTTCGACGTATCATCCTTGGAATTGTTGTCGTATACGTAAATATCCGCATCGGGAAGCACCCGTTTAAAGTCGTCAATTACTTTTCCGATAGTAATTGCTTCGTTATAGCAAGGTATCAGAACAGCAACTTTTTCTGCCATGAAAGGGCTCCCTCCAAGATGCCTACTACTGTAGTGTCTCCATAATCTTGTTTAGTGTAACGTCTTTTAACAATTCATCCAACACAATTTACAAGAAGCAATGCCGCACCCGCAACTTCACAACGGATAGCAAGAACAAATACTTAACAGCACCCCTACTTTGTCCCCTCGACTAATAAAACGATGCTAGAATAAAGGCAGCTAATAAACAGGGCTGTTGAGAGCACTGAAACGTACTTCCTGAATATCTCAGGGGAAAGAGGGGCGATTATCATGAAGCAATACAAACGAGTATTTGCTGCACTTGACGGGGGAAGCACCCAAGAAGAAGTTGCGCAACGCGCTATCCAGATCGCTGCGCTCAATCATGCTGAATTAATGCTTGGCCATGTTATTGATTCGGTGCCAGATTCTTTGACTGGAACCGACTATCAAGAACTCGCCCAAACCATTCAGAATCGCTTGGAAGATTCTTTGGGAGACATCTTAAAAGATGCCCGCAATAACCCCGACATCCCTTCTATTGAAGTGGTTGTTAAGGTTGGTCGCATTCAGGAAACCATCCATAACCTTATGATCAAGCCTTTCAATCCCGATATTGTGGTATGCGGCGAGCGTGGTCTTTCCAACATCACCTATGTATTTGTAGGCAGCGTTTCTACCTACTTAATTCGTAACCTGCGTTGTGATGTCTTGGTAGTAAAGCAAGACTAAAAGATTAAATTCAATGCAACATCAAACAACAACGCGCGTTTGTGAGCGGGGCTACAAGCCTCGCTCCTTTTTTTCTATAATACCGATTGTGCTATTACACATTGACTAATCACACTATTTCCCGCGAGCACATCATGCATAGAAAGGTAGAGGCATGCAACAAGACCATTATGATTACCTCATCGTTGGCGCAGGCATTACTGCTGCCGTATTCGCTCACGAAGCTACCCATCGAGGCAAAAGCTGCCTTGTTATTGACCGCCGTAACCATATTGCAGGAAATATTTATACTTCTTCCGAGCACGACATCAACGTCCACAAATACGGAGCCCACATTTTCCATACCTCGATTAAGCCTGTATGGGATTACGTAAACCAATTTGCTGAATTCAATAACTACATCAATGCCCCAGTGGCTCGCTATCACGACGAACTTTACAACATGCCCTTCAACATGAATACCTTCTCCAAGATGTGGGGCGTTTGCACGCCAGAAGAAGCACGTGCAAAAATTGAAGAACAGATTGCCGCAGAAGGTATTACTGAACCTAAAAATCTTGAAGAACAGGCCCTTTCTTTGGTTGGTCGCGACATCTTCGAAAAGCTTGTCAAGGAATACACTGAAAAGCAATGGGGACGCGACTGCAAAGATCTGCCTGCTTCCATTATTAAACGTTTGCCTGTTCGCTTTATTTACGACAACAACTATTTCAACGACCGTTGGCAGGGCATTCCAATTGGCGGCTATACTGCTATGGTTCATCGCATGTTCCATGGCACTGAAATTCTTCTTAATACCGAATATCGTGACTTCATTGCTGAGCATAAGGACATCGCCGATCGCATTATTTACTGCGGTCCTATCGATGAGTACTTTGACTTCAAACTAGGCAACCTTGAGTATCGCTCACTTCGATTCGAGTCTGAATTGGTCGAATGCGAAAATTGGCAAGGAAACGCTGTAGTCAACTATACCTCTCACGAAGTGCCTTGGACTCGCATTATCGAGCATAAGCATTTTGAATTTGGCAAGGATGCTTATGGTAATACCATTCCTGTTTCCATCATCACGCGCGAATATCCCGCAGACTGGAAGCCAGGAGACGAGCCCTACTACCCCATCAACGACGAACGCAACACTGCTCTTTACGAAAAGTACGTTGAACTGGCAAAACAAGAAGGAAATGTAGTTTTTGCTGGTCGCTTAGGTGGATACAAATATTACGACATGGACAAGGCTATCGATGCTGCGTTTAACCTTGTTCAACAAGAACTCGGCTTAAACATTCGCCTCAATATGATTGTCCGCGAAGGTAATTCACCCTGGTAATCAAACGAATTCATAATTCCCGGTTTGGAACAACTTTCCAGTAAAGCAAACTATGGGCCAGAAAGGTTTATCCGCTTCTGGCCCACGTTGTTTTTATAGAAGCCTCTCAGTTGCCTCTTGATCGAAAGTATTTCGCTTACCGAATGCCTTCTTCGCCCAAAGTTACTTTGCTAATTGAAAGCGTTTCTGCCCCAAAGGCACCTTTTGCACAAGGGCACCTTACACTTAAAGACGCCTCGGATCCGAAAATGTCTTTCGCCTGAAGATGTTTCACGCCCGAAGGCACCTTTTGCCCATAGAGGAACAATCAATCATGAGTGCGGTGGTCTTGATAATTTGCAAGATATTCTGCAAATTCGGGAGAAGTATCCGAATTACCCGTACGCCAAGCCTTATGATCGATTATTTCGCTTTCGAATCCATAATAAGCATCGATGTAGGCGATAAGACCATCGAGTGCTTCAAGTTGAGCTTCAGGATAATCACCCGATCCTCCTACATGCACCATTTCAATACCAATCGAATACGAATTCATCCCATAGTCGGCAAAGCTTGAGCCGATAGAAGTCGTTCCTTCTTTATCGTCACGAGATTCGTCTTCCACCCCATAGGCTTCGTTGTGACCGGTATCTCCAAATCCCGCATGGTGCGTAATGGAATCAAGAGGGACGCACTGCACAATACTCCCATCTTTGTTGATCACGAAGTGCGCCGCTACGCCAGCGCCATTTCCATCCCAATATTCAACTACGCTTGAGGCGCTGCCTTCTCCCTCGGTGTCGTGCAGAACAATATACTTTTGATACTCAGACCCTTTTTCGCCGTGAACAAAGCTATCTCTATAGTCTTCAGTAATAGAAAGCTGAGCACGAAGTTCTTCGGGATCTGGTGCAGAGCTGGTTCGGTCATCCGAGGAACCATCGGTGCTATCGACCCCTTTGTCGTTTAGCTCAAATGATTCGCTAGATTCACCACCCGCGCTTTCGTTTTGACTTTCCGGATTTGCGGCACATCCAGAAAATGCCAACAACGAAACAAACAGAAGCACGATAAACACCAACGGATAACAACAAGTTTTAAAGGCGTTTACTTTAGATAGTATTTTGCTGCAATGATTCACTCAAAATCCTAATTCACTTACGCTATTACAAAAGCCCTTATGATCTGTTTTAGCCTATTCTATACCGTATTTTGCCAACAGCGTTCCTATTCCCGTCAAATAGCGCTGCTTAGCATTCTGTGCGAAGGCTAGCCACACGAAGATTAACTACACAAAGGTTAGTTGCGCGCAGCCTCTGCTTCCGCACGTAAATCATGCTCAATTTCACGATCTATTGCTCCTTCGCGTGTGAGAGGCTTCACCTTGAAAGGTACGGCAGGGGTTACCAAACTTACGAGCGGTACCACCACTAAGGAAAGCAACATTGCAAGTGCACCACAATTTATAGGTGAAGAAATAAATCCGAAAATCATATTCGATACCGTAAGGCCAATACCTACAATGAAGCTCGCCCATACTGCTGCCTTAGAAATACGCCCGCTGTACAAGCCCCACAGAAGTGGTCCTAAAAATGCGCCCGCCAATGCACCCCAGGAAATACTCATGAGCTGCGCAATAAAGGTGATGGTCGAGGTGTATTGAATCAATGCCAAAACTGCTGAAATAAGCACGAATACCACAATGAGCGCACGCATCCAAAGTACCTGAGAGTTTTCGCTCATCTGTTTGATCACTTTACCTTTAAGCAAATCAAGCGTCAGAGACGAGGACGAGGTTAACACTAAAGAAGAAAGCGTCGACATCGAGGCAGACAGTACTAATACCACCACAATACCAAGCAAAATGTCAGGCAAGCCGCTTAGCATCGTAGGAATTATCGAATCATAAATAGGGGTTCCATCAGCAGCATAGGTGATCTGATCTCCAAACAATCGGCTAAATCCTCCCAAGAAATAACTTCCCCCAGCAACGACAAAAGCAAAAATCGTAGAAATGATGGCACCTTGTTTAATTGCAGGTCCCGACTTAATGGCATAGAACTTCGAAACCATTTGAGGTAAGCCCCATGTTCCGAGCGATGTCAAAATGATTACTCCCAAAAGATTAAACAAATCAGGGCCGAACATCGAAATGAACGCGCCCTCCAAAGCGCTTGATTCTGCAGGAATTTGCGAGAGCGAAATAATAGCCTCGGAAAAACCACCCTGACCGGCAAGCACGGCAACAATCACCGCCACAATTCCTATCAACATGATGATTCCCTGAATAAAATCGTTGAGAACCGTCGCCATGTAGCCGCCAAGTACTACATATATGCAAGTCACCACAGCCATTCCTACGATGCACACTTCATAGGGAAGGCCAAATGCCATACCAAAAAGACGAGACAATCCGTTGTAGACACTTGCCGTGTAAGGAATAAGAAAAACGAAAATAATAGCTGCAGAAGCAATGCGAAGAGCTTCTGAATGATAACGCTTCCCAAAGAATTCAGGCATAGTGGTCGCTTTGAGTCGCTGGGTTATTTCGCGCGTTCGTGGACCAAGCACCCACCAGGCTAAGAGCGATCCGAGAAGTGCGTTGCCAACTCCAATCCAAAATGCCGCCAGGCCATATTTCCAACCAAATTGCCCCGCATACCCTACAAAAATTACGGCAGAAAAATAGCTAGTGCCAAACGCGAACGCGGAAAGCCATGGTCCGACGCTACGACCACCCAGAACAAATCCATCCACACTTTTGGTGTGTTGGCGAGCGTAGATACCAACACCTACTACTACACCGATAAAAATGACAATAATGCATATCTTTGCGACCATATCGAATATCTCCTAAAAGGAATTCGGCAAAAGCCAGTTCAATACCAACAAATCATGAAAGGCGCACACGACCTTCTAACACCGGCGCAATAAAAAAGCACCGGCAGAAAACCGTGTGCTAGAGATATCGATAATAAGAATATGAAGAAAGGGTATTAAGAGAAGAAGCACCGCGCTGCAAAATACAGAACATACCCTGCGTGGCACGACGAGAACTCGTCGCAACAGCGCGCTCGAAATGATGAGTATGTTTGCTCTTAAAAATCATTACAGGCACTTTACCATACAAAAGTGATGCGGCGCACTGTTTTGATCCGAAGTACCCCATAAGTTGCCGGCAAACGGAGCGCCCATCAGGATGAACGCATTCAATCAAGTGAGCGTTGTTTGCCGAAACCACAATAATCAGTAAAACAGAGGGTATTTTGCTGCATTAGTAGCGGCTGTCAAAAATTTAGTAGCAATTGACAAAATAATTAGTAGCGACTGTCAAAAATTCTCTGAGTTTTCTTCTCTGAACGAGGAAGTTCCCCTAGGGGCACTCCTTTTGCGTCAGGAGTGCAACCAATTTTAGCTTTAAAAATAAGCTCCAATTCCGATTCGCAGTGCTTGAGTGCATCGCCCGTTAACTCGGTTTCGAACAAAACGGTCAGGACATCGCGACCCATAATGTGCTCAATCATGACCTGATATTCCGAGGAGGTTCCCGAGGTCGCTGCAATTACTTCCTCTACTTGAGCCGGGAACATATTAACGCCTTTGACCTTGAACATATCGTCGGTGCGCCCTACCAATGTATCTATTCGAGGATGTTTCATGCCACAAGCACAATCTCCCGGGATAATGCGTGTTAAGTCATGGGTGCGATAACGAATTAACGGTGCGCCTTCTTTTCTGAGTGTAGTCAAAACAAGCTCGCCAATCTCGCCATCAGGCAACTGCTCTCCTGTTTTTGGATCGACAATTTCCGCATACACATAGTCGCTCCAAATATGCATGCCGTTGTGTTCGTGGCAAGAGATGCCGATTCCAGGACCATACACTTCAGTTAAGCCGTAGATGTCAAAAATTTCTATGCCCAACTCGTTTTCGATGCGATGGCGCATTTTTTCACCCCACCGCTCAGAGCCAATTACCCCCTTGCGCAAAGAAAGCTTGTCACGAATACCACGATGAGCAATTTCCTCTGCAAGAAGTAAAGCGTAAGAGCTGGTAGCGCAAAGAACCGTTGATTGTAGATCTTCCATCATACGCAACTGTTTTTCGGTATTGCCTGGTCCCAGAGGAACTGCCATTGCACCCAAGCGCTCTGCACCGAGCTGGAAACCAATACCCGCAGTCCATAGACCATAACCAGGTGTAATGTGGATTCGGTCTTTATTGGTAATACCCGCTACCTCGTAACAACGAGCAAACTGAATAGCCCAATCGGTAACATCTTTTTGGGTATAAGGAATAACCACAGGAATACCCGTAGTGCCAGAAGATGAATGCACACGAACGATTTTCTCTTCAGGCACTGCTGCTAAACCAAGGGGATACACATCACGTAAATCAGCTTTTTCCGAAAAAGGAAGCTTTTCAAAATCTTCTTGAGTTTGCACATCAGACAGATCAATGCCCTCGAATTTTTTTGCATAAAAGGGAGATCGATCTTTCAAAGTTTTGAACTCTTCTTTAATTAGATCAAACTGCTCAGTAGTGAGTTCCATCTCGTGGGCCTTTCTCAAGCTCCTCGTGCAAAAACACAATGAATAGCGGATAGTTGGAATGTTCTTTAGTCTAGTAAAGTATTATGCACTTTGTTCTACCAAATCAAGAGCGCGCAGATTAAGCGACACAAAACGCTCTTTAACGCACAGGGGAAGTATTTCACGCATATCTTCTAGCGTGATTTTTCCACAAAGCGCGTTTTGATATGTTGGATCATTTACCGCCAAAAGCGCTTTTGCAAGCATGACGATATTTAAGACTTTGCGAGAACCTAATTCGGAACAAAGATGTTCATCATCAACCACTACGACATGAGCTCCACTTTCCTGCAAGCACGCAATCATATCAGAAGGGTTGTAAGGCGCTGCTTTAAAACTCGACACAACAGGGGCTACCCCTGAAGACGCGGTAACTAAGAGACCCTGAGGTTTTAACAGGGAAAGCGCGCGAAGTCCTTCTCCAGGTTCAAGAGCAATAATGAGATCGTCGGACGCTTGCGCAGGAAGTGGGGAGAACACCTCTTCCCCTTCATCTCCCATTCGGACATGACTCATAACATTGCCGCCGCGCTGCGCCATACCTGTCGTTTCAGCAGTGCGGACTTGCCATCCTTTCGAACGCGCCGTTTCAGCTAAGATCTTCGCCGCTAAAACGCTACCCTGACCACCAATTCCTGCAAGTGAAATATTAATCACGAGAAGCCTCCTTTACAGAAGCACCCTCATTAAGCTCGTGGCAGACCAAAGCGCTATCGTTGCAGACATACGTGCAAAGTCCACAACCGTTACAGAGAGAAACATCCACCACTGGATGACGATGCTCAGCATCCCACGAAAGAGCAGGACATCCTAATTTCAATACACAGCGTCCGCAACTCGTGCAAGCTTCCAGATCAACCTCAACAGGCTGGGCTGGCTTGATAAGTTTAATGCAGGGCGATTCGTAAATAATGGCAGACGGACCATCATAATCGATAGCTTCCTTTGCTGCAGCAATAGCATCATCTAAATGTAGAGGATTTGCGCGAGTAATAACTTTCACGCCTAACGCACGCAATACCTTTTCAATAGAGATTGGCTCACTTTTCGGACCCATCAACGTAACACCTGTTCCAGGGTGTGGCTGAGACCCCGTCATAGCAGTCGTGGCATTATCGAGCACCACAATGGTAATGTCGTGCTGATTGTAGACCGCGTTCGCAACCCCCGTCATGCCACTCGCAAAAAAGGTGGAGTCGCCAATAAAAGCGAGTGCCTTTTTGCCTGGCTCCACAATACTAAATCCTTGAGCGATGGTGATATCTGCACCCATACAAAGGCAGGTATCAACAGCGTCAAGCGGTTTTGCATTCCCGAGAGTGTAACAACCAATGTCGCCGCAGAAAATTCCATCGCTTGCTCGACGAAAAGCAGCCTTCGTCGCATAGAAGGAGCCGCGATGAGGACAACCAGGACACAACAAGGGAGGACGAGCGGGAGGTTCAATACTACTGCCCGAAGAATCAGGCAGCTGAGAATCTACCGAACGACTTTTTAAACCAAAAAATTCGAGAAGCTGTTGAGCGATATCATCAATCGTGTTTTCTCCACGAGTAGTAGTATGCCCGCTTAGTTTGCCTCGTATTTCAAAAGAAGCATGGATACGCCCCGCCAGTTTTAGCATCTCGTCTTCAAGAACGTGATCCAATTCTTCAAACACTATTATTTCATCCAAACCCTGTGCAAACTGAACAACACGATCCGCTGGGAATGGATAAGGGGTGCCTATTTGAATGATGCGATACGAAGGAAGTTTCTCGACAGCAGCGCCATCATCTCCTACTAGCATTCCTTCTTGAGCTAGAGATTCAAGATAACGAAGTGCCTCACAGGTATACGCATACGAAATACCCCCGGCAACAATTCCCCTAGAAGGATCTTGGTCTTGCGCGCTTTCTTTGATGGGATTAAAGCGAACAAGTGGACTCTGAGAATAATCATTTGCTATATCTACCAGACGCTCATTTATTTCCTTGTGAGCTTCATAGGCGCGCTTAGGGAAAATAACCCACCGTGGATCTCGCGTGAAACCATCAGGCTGTTGTGCTGTTGTATGATCTGCAATCTCTACAAAAGTTGAAGCGTGGCAAATTCGAGTAGTGGGCCGCATAATAACAGGAGTCCCATACTGCTCGGATAGTTCGTAGGCTGCCTTCATCATCTCGCAACCTTGTTCAGGCGTTGCTGGATCAAAAACAGGGACTTTTGCAAAGGCTGCAAATCTGCGCGTATCCTGTTCGGTTTGAGACGAAATAGGACCAGGATCATCGGCAACATAGAGCACCATGCCGCCCTTTACGCCCACGTAGTTAAGCGACATCAAAGCATCGCTCGCGACGTTCAAGCCAACTTGCTTACAGGTAAACAAGGTACGGGCACCCGCATAAGCAGCACCCGCTAAAAGTTCGAGGGCTGCTTTTTCATTGGTCGACCACTCTACATGAACCCCTTCAGCATTACCCGCTGCATGTTCTGCCGCAATAGTTTCAATTACCTCAGAGGAAGGTGTTCCGGGATACCCCGCGCACACACGTACCCCAGCTTCAAGTGCTGCGTGCGCAAATGCTTGATTACCCGTAAGAAATTCTTTTGTCATACCGTATGCCTTTTATGCTTGAGCCATATCCGCTTTCAATTTTTCAATTTTTGCACGTGCTTCTTCATCACCAGTGCCCAACATTTGAACTGCCAGAATTGCGGCATTCTTTGCTCCATTAATGGCAACCGTTGCTACAGGCACGCCACTTGGCATCTGAACCATAGAAAGCAAAGAATCTAATCCACCAAGATCGCTCGTCTTCATAGGAACTGCAATAACGGGAAGCGGAGTATAGGCTGCAACAACACCACCTAAGTGGGCTGCCTTGCCTGCCGCGGCAATAATAACCCTAATACCACGATCCACCGCGCTTGATGCCCACTCGTGCACTACAGCCGGTTTACGATGTGCACTGGCAACTTTTACCTCATAAGGGATTCCCAATTCATCAAGTTGTTTCATGCAAGCTTCCATTGTTGGCATGTCGGATTCAGAGCCCATAATTATGCCAACGAGTGGCGTTTCAGAAGTAGTCATGTCTTGTCCTTACTGTTGTTCTTTTTGTTACTTGTTATTGTTTTGCTTATCTTAGAAATCATTTTCGCCATTGTATCACCAAGGCAAAAATCCTTACCTTACTTCGTGAGCTGTTTTATCGCATCATGAAGTTCGCTCATTGTTTCCACTAAAACAGTGGGTTTCTCCCGCTCCAAGACCTCTCGGCTAAAAAAGCCACCCCAGGTTACGCCGATGCAAGGAATTTGAGCTGCATGTGCTGCTTGAATATCAAAAGGGCTATCTCCAATATAGATACAGCGCTCAAGAGAAACTTCCAAATCACCTGCAGCTTGAATAAGAGGGTCGGGATCAGGCTTGTGTCCTACACTACTCTCCATGCCATTTACTCTTGCAAACAATTCGTACATCCCAAACGATTTAAGGCTAGTCGTTGCAAGCGACTCGCGTTTTGAAGTAACAATCGCTGAGATATATCCTTCTTCCGCAAGACTTCGAACAAGCGTCTCAATACCCGAAAAGGGCTTTGTTTTTTGGTCGAGATCTTCTTCATTTCGTGCGCGATAAACCACCAAAAGTTTCTGCGCGGTCTCTTCATCGGGCGCTAGTGTACGCATCTGCGTAACCAAGGGCTGCCCAACTTCTGCCACCAATACTTCATCGGGAATTGTTTTGTTAAGCACTTTTTGCGTAGCAAAACGCATGCTGTCCAAAATCGCATCATGAGTGTCAAGCACTGTTCCATCAAGATCAAAAAGAACCACATCACGAATGAGTGCTTGAGAGGTTTCACTGTTTTGGTCGGTAGTTTTTCGATTGTCTTTATACATTACTTTTAGCTACCTTTATCTCTTGTTCCTCTTGTCAGAGTAATTCCATTGTCGAACTGATTTCTCCTGCCAGAGCGATTCTCTTATTGGGGCAATTCTCTTACCAGACTGCCTCTCCCTCAGGGCGATTTCCTTGTCAGACTCTCTTTCCTGCCAAAATGATTCTCCCGTCAGATCGATGCCGCTTATGAAGGAGATTACATATTCGTAAGAATACAACCCTAAAATGAAAAACGGCAGCGATACCATCGCCGCCGTTTGCTTTGACAAAAGGGTGTTTTCTACAGGCCAAGCGCTTTCTTCAAAGAAGAAACGCGACGGCGTGATACTGGAATCTTTTCCTCTACCCCATCGAGAGTAAGAAGAAGGGTTCCGCCTGACTGTGGTTCAACTTCTTTAACCAAGGCAAGATTGACTAAATAACCGCGATGTACACGGAAGAAACCATGACCATCGAGAGTTTTCTCCAGATGAGCCAGACTTACCGTAGAGAAGAAACGATCGGTGCCTGTCTGGAGGTAGGCGTAGTCATCACGGGCCATAACGTAACGAATATCATCAATATTGATGAGAATCTTTTTTCCGCCTTTTTCTACCGGAATTCGTTCGGCTTTTTGAGCCTTTGCATGCAATACTACATGTTCACGAACGCGAGCTAACGCTTGCGCAAGACGTTCTGTTTCAACAGGCTTTACCAAATAGTCAATAGCATTAACCTTGAAGGCATCGAGCGCAAATTCGCTATAAGCGGTAACAAATACAACTGCAGGAGGATATTTCAAATGCTGGAGCGCTTCAGCTAACTGAATACCCGTAGCTTCGGGCATGTTAATGTCGAGGAACATCACATCGCAAGGATATTCCTTTAACTTCTCAATAGCCTCACGGACACTGGCAGCTTCTGCTACTACTTCAGTTTGATTTAGTTCGCCCAGCAAAAAACGCAGTTCGGAACGCGCAGGTGCTTCGTCGTCGACAATGATCGCCTTCAGCAACATAGCCTCCTCGTCTCATAATTAGGAATCAGACGTTATTATAGACTACTTCTTATAGGTAAGACCATTTTTGTTATATTCGAATATGATTGCTGTTCGCTATCATTTATAAAATGTCCAAATCCTCTTAGGACTCGCCTTAAAGCGTTCAGCCCCGCTTATACATGTGCACAGTCATAAAGATAAAGGGTAACGCTGGTGCCTACCCCCAGTTCACTTTCAATTTTCATATATGCTTCTTCGCCGTAGTAACCACGCAGACGATCGTTGACGTTTTTGACCGCAATTCCTAAGCCAGTTTGCGACTGAGGATTCATGATGGTTCGAACTGCCTCTTCGCTCATACCAATACCGTCATCAGAAACGTGCAGATAGACATCATCGCCATCCATTTCGCCTGAAATACGAATGGTCAGCTTCCCTTCAGCAGGCATTGCATGCTTGACTGAGTTTTCTACGAGTGGCTGCACCATAAAAGCAGGAACCAACATTGCACGAACGTCTTCGTCAACGTCTACCTCTACCGCCAGGCGATCTTCTCCGAATCGAGCCTGCTCCAAAGACAGATAGCGAACCGTTTGTTCAATTTCACGAGAAAGCGGAATAAGGTCAGAGCTGTTCTCAAGTGTCTGACGATAAAAGACCGCAAACTCCCTCAGCATAATGCGCGCTTTATCGGGATCAGTGCGCACTAAAGATGCCATGGTGTTAATAATGTTAAACAGGAAGTGAGGATTAATTTGACTCTGCAGAGCCTTTAGCTCCATGCTCGTTGCAAGCTTCTTCTGTTCCTCAAGTTCCATCGCGGCAATCTGCGTTGATAAAAGTTGACCGAATCCTTCAGCGATAGAAATTTGCGTTTCAGTGATTCGAGACGGTTTCGGATAGTAGAACTTCAACGTACCCTGAATGGTTTTTCCCACTTTAAGAGGAACAATGATACCCGCTTGTATGTTGCGGATATGAACAGGAAATCCCGCTTCTGCCTGTGTTTTAAAGACACGCGTTTTTCCGTCCTGAATAGTACGTTTGGTTCCTTCAGTGTGAATATTTCCTCCTGCGCGGCCTAATTCTTCTGATCCAGCACCATGATAGCCAAGAACCACTTCTCTATCGGTAATCGCAACCGCCGAAGCCGAAATGGCAGGCAAAAGAACCTCGCACACACGCTGCGCACTTTCTTCATTAAAGCCACCCTGCATTGCTGCCAGAGTATCACTTGCTAAATGAAGCACTGAGTCGGACTGACTTGCGCGAATACGATCAGGATCTAGCATGAGTGCAATGGTGATGAGCAAAAAGATAGTAAAAAGCGCACCTGAGACAACTAAAACCGTATAGTTGTTTGCGCCGCTAAACATTGCCCAACCCAAAACGCAACCGCAGATCAAAGCAAGGCACAAAAAGAGAATCTCTAGGAAAATATATAAGTTATGACGAAACATAGCGGTTTCCTTTTTTATACAAACAGTGGTAACAGTTCATTGAACAGCAAAACCACTGCGGAAATCAAGAGAAATGCACCAAAAACGAAACGTAGTTTGCGTTCTGGTACTTTTCGAATCAAACTTGCACCAATTACTGCACCAGGAATGCTTCCTACAGCCATAGCAATACCAGCAATATAGTCAATATGCCCCAATAATCCCTGCTCAACAACACCAGGAATTGCAAGAATGGTTACTGCAACAAGCGAAGTTCCCGAAGCTTGGCGCATCATGATACCTAAAAGCGAAATGAAAAGCGGCACCATAATAAAGCCGCCACCGACTCCTACATACCCAGATGCAAGACCCGCAATCAGTCCAATCAGTAAACAGAGTGCTACTTTTTTTACCGAAAGCTTGAAGGGTTCTTCCTTGGGAGCAGAAGCAGTCTTTGTCGCGTTGGCTGCAGCTTTGGTAGTGGTTGGCTGTCCCTTACCTTGTGCAGCCGCAACTTGTGCAGCTTGAGCTTGTGCCGCCTGAGCTGCTCGCGCTGCTTTTTCTGCTTCTTTTTCTAAATCTTTGCCCGTTACTGCCGATTCACCTTGAGGTGCAATTTTCGGCATGCGAATTGCTTTACGGAACATGGAATACGACGAATACCCGATGATGGCAGCTGCGGCAAGCATAATCGCCCACGAAGGAGAAATGGAGGCAAGATACACACCGAGAGGACTCGTGCAAGCTCCTCCCAAACCGCATAAAACACCCACTTTGGGAATGCACGTTTTATTTTTAACGTGCGTGATTAAACCCGCCAGCGAAGTGGGAATGATAGTAAAAAGAGATGTCGCCGTAGAGGAAATGGCACTCATGCCAAATCCTAAGCGAAAAATAGGGACCATCAAGGTACCGCCACCGATACCCAACAGTCCCGAAAAGATGCCAATAATCACACCAATGATTGCGGCTATGATAAATGTTTCCATGTACTGTGCGCCACGCTATTCTTCGTCACTCAAATTCAGATGAATTTCGCTTGTCATACCTGGATCGAGATTTGCTTTTGCGACCTCTGCTTCAACTTCTTCGACAGGATTATTAGCCATTGAAGTTGCTTCAGCGACCACAATATCCTCACCCGCTTGACGCGCCATTGCGGCATGAACCAAGGCTTGGCGAAGACCCGCATCACTTTCCATGCGCAACATGATATCGCCCCAAGTGTATTGGAACTCAAAATATTTCATACAATTAACTTGTGCGTAGTCAGTTGCTTCTCTTGTCGCCGCTCGCGCACCTTCTCGATACGCTTTTTTGTCAGGGCGGACAAGAGATCGCAAGAAAGCAGTGCGCTTTATTCGCTTAGTGATACCTGGTTCAAGGAATGGCCCCGGGTAAGGCATGAGCGAAGAAGGCTTTATTTGCAGCAAGTCAATCTGCGCACGACTAAATTCGATTTTGTAATACTCATAAATCCAACGAAATATATCGCGATAGAAGCGATGACCTTCATTTCTGTCCTTGGGAGGCAGATGGGTCAAAGACCATTGATTATCAAACCAAATATCTGAGCCATACATACGCAAACTCAAAAGATAGTCCATGTCTTCGCCGCGCATAATCCAAGGATCGAAACTCAAGCGACGATAGGTTTCGCGGTGAAGCGCCAAACATCCTCCACAAACATGATTTGAACGAGAAAGTCGCGGACCTGCCATAGCTTTTGTTATCCAGTTATTAAACGCACGCCCCTGCTGCCAGAAATGGTTGTACCAGCGATTTTGGCTTTTTGAATAGTACGTGCCTTCATCATTGAAATAGAAGCCTGATTTGGCCAGGATTGGAATACCTTTCTTAGTAAGCTTTCCTAAGCCATACATCGCCTTCTCAAGAAACTCTTCATCCTCAACCACTTCATCGTCATCGAGAAATACAACTGAATCAAAGCCTAAAACCTGGGCAACTACCAGCCCAAGATTTCGAATAGCAGAATACCCCGTCAGGCCAATGCAATCGCTCTGATTGCCAAATCCTAACTGCTCAAAGCGCTGCTGAATAATGCTCTCTTCTTCCTGGGCAATGATGAGCGTGTGCATCTGGGGAAATTTATCGGTGATAGCTTTAACTTTAGCTGCCGCTTCTTTCTCTACACCGCCCTCGACAGCAACCAGAATAATAACCTGACCAAGTCCTCTTATTTTTTGCAGCGAAGCAAGGCAGCGCTCAAGCGTTCCCTTAGAGTTGAGCGGTGTGGGATGATCGTACAAACTCGAAGGCGCCCCACGTCTCTTCATGGGTGACGTATAAAAAGCAGGAATAATAACTGCTGGATTCATGGTATCCCCTTAGTTGTTGTCTAGGAATCAAACGGTCTCAAAAATGTAACCTAAAGACCCCTGTGCTTTTCATATCTCATTGTACCCCAAGCAGAACTTACCGCTAAAAGAGCCCACACGTTGGAGTGTTAAATTGCCAAAGAAGCATAAACGTTTCACGCTTTTAGCGTCGATGCCTTGGATGACCTCGCCTTGTCTTAATACGTTGAGCTTCTTCGCGACGAACTTTTACCTGCTCGCTTTCTTCCCTCAAACGCACATACGATTCAAGACGATCGGAGGAAAGTTCCCCTTCCTTAACCGCCCGCTTTACCGCACAGCCTGGTTCATTGGTATGCGTGCAATCGCGAAAACGACACTTCTGAGCCAGATCTTCAATATCGGAAAACGTTGCTCCTATGCCTTCATCGGCATCCCACAGCCCCAGACCGCGCACTCCCGGCATGTCAATTACGCTTCCTCCTTGAGGAAGCTCTATGATTTCACGTGAAACAGTAGTATGGCGACCTTTTCCATCTTGACGTACCGGCGTGGTAGATTGGATGTTCTCACCAACCAGCATATTGACCAAGCTCGATTTACCCACTCCCGAACGCCCCAACAGAACTGCCATTTTATTATCTTTGGCGATTAAGTCCGCTAAAACTTCGATGCTTTCGGGGTCTTTTTCAGAGACGACAAGCACACGATCGTTTCCGATAAATCCATCAATACGTGCACGCACCGCCTCTACCTCTTCAGGGTTTGCTACCAGATCTGCCTTTGTAAGAACAACGACGACTTCCACCCCTGTTTCATGCGCCAGCACCAATTCTCTCTCAAGACGACGCACGTTTACTTCTTCTAGAGGTTGAGCCACAAGCACCAAATCAAAATTTGCAGCCAAAGTTTGGGGGAGAGCTCGCTCGGTAGGATCTTTACGCACAAAGCGAGAAGTGCGCGGCAGCGTTTCTTCTATGATGCCTTTATCGTGACCATCGGGAAAAAGAACTACTACAAAGTCTCCGATTACCGCACGCTGATCGCTTCCTTTTACTAGAGCAATAGCATGCTCACAACGTACCTCTTCACCCGACTCAAGACGAACTAAGGGGAACCCCCTATCAAGTTTGACCACTCTACCCACTTGTTTTTGCGTGGAGTCTTTTGTCACGGCTATAGCATCCTTTCACGCTTAATGTAGTACGCAGCCATAAGTGCTACACCGATCACGCAAGCAACTATCGCAATACCAAAGGTGCGCATATTGGGAGCAGGATTTTGCTCGTATCCTTCTTGGAGAGCGGATACCTCTTCAGCGTGAATATCCGACATACCCTGATGCTCGCTACACTCCAAATGATACGTCCCACGAACCTGCAGCTGAGTACCAACTTTGCCATATTGACCATACGTATCAATAACCGAAGATTGATCTTTTGTCATAAAAACTGCAACTACACTTGGATTTTCTTCGTCATCCTGCAAGGTAATCCAGCAGGTATCTTCACGAAATTCGTCGTTGACCCGATCACCTACCACTTCACCTTTTACTAAGACGGTCAATCCTTCGTAGTAGGAGTCGGCTTCCGCTAAATCAGCAATAGCTGTTTCGTATAAAAATGAGCTGTCAGAAAGCTGATTGACATACACCTTATTATTAGGATCTTCTGTTTCACTTTGATCCTGCGAAGATGCCTGGCTATTGTCCTGGTTCTCATTACCCTCAGTCTGCGAGGTTTCTTGCGCATCTTGAGATTCATCACCCCACGCAACAAAGGGTGCTCCTTGCAAACATAAAACAAGCGAAATGCTTAGCAGAACGTAAAGAAGGAGTTTCGAACAGAAGGGCGGAAAGGCTTTATCTTGAGAAACCTCACAGGTGTTTGTTTTTGTGTTCTTCTCAAACAAAGCTGTTCGAGCACTTTTGTTTTGATTCTTTCGAAAAGAGGGAAGAGATAATCGCATGTCTAATCCCTCAACTTTCTTTTCGCGAGAGCGCTCAAGGAAACCACTACCTTAACGATAAGCGCAATCAAGGTAATAAACTCGAGACGTCCTGCCCACATTTCCAAAATATAAACGCCCTCTAATACGGGAGGCATACCATGTGCAATAATTCCTGAACTCAATCCGCCATTGGAAGCCATAGAGACCGATTCAAAAATTGCATCAAGCGCATCATAGCCGTGAGCAATACCGACAAGCGATCCCGCTAAATAGGTAAATACAAACAGCGCAGAAACCGTTAGAGCAGCTTTGGCGACTTCAGTGGTAAGCACCTTTTTCCCAAGATGGTAATACCGCACCGAAACACGTGCTGTTCCAGGAGAAAGAGTTTCTTTAATGGTTGAAACCATTGACTTTGCAATTAAGCCTAGACGAGAGAGCTTCATGCCACCTGAGGTACTTCCGCTTGAGCCACCAACTGCCATCAAAATTGCAACGACCAAAAATGCTCCGGAAGAAAAAACGGTAGTCATTTGGTTATTGGTAACCGTCTGAAAACCAGTTGTTGTTGACGCTGATACCACCATAAACACACCGCGACGTAAAAGCGCCATAATATCTGAAAAGCCACCCGAGGCACAGAGGGAAAGCATCAACACTACGGTACCGATCGTCATCCATAAAACGCCAGTACGGATTTCATAATCTTTGAAAAAAGATATTGTCTCTCCTTGGCGAATTTTTACAAACAGAGCAAAGTTGACGGCACCTAAAAGCATGAGCACGATACAGACCACCTCAAAAGCAAAGGAATGGTAATACATTACCGATTGGGAGGTGGGAGAAAATCCAGCAGTCGTAAAGCCAGAAACAGCCATCCATAAAGCGTTCAAAAAACCACGCAGAGGATCAAAGCCGCCCAACATACAGAAAACAAAAAGCACTATGGTGGCAACTCCAATAACCCCGAGGGAGATTTGACTGATTAGACGTACGGTATTAACAATATTGGGGAGTACATGTTCACTTCTCCCCTCAGAAGAATACAAGCCTGAGGTTGCCTTACCAAAAATTCCCAAAGTCAAAGCGATAACAATAAGACCTAAACCACCAATAAGATGCATGGTAAAACGCCACATATTATCAGCATAGGAAATATGCTCAAGATCGATGACGAGCGATGCACCAGTGGTAGTCAGTCCCGAAGTAGCCTCAAACAAGGCATCCAGATAAGAGCCGTAATGGCCCGACATCGCAAGGGGAACTGCCGCCACAAAGGCCAACACGATCCACGACAACCCGGTGACCGCAAGTGCTTGTTGATGAGTAAGGCGACCAGGCTGAATGCGCATAAAGCGCAGAGCAGATCCAACAATAAGTGAAACGCCAATAGCGAGCAAATACCGACAGGCAGGTTCCCATTCCTGACAAACCACCGCAACCACAAGGGGTACCGCTAAAGCAATAGAAAAAAACGAAATAAGAACGCCTAAATAATGTCCAATTACTCGTACATCGTACCAGGTAAACCGCTGCCACATACGCTTGACACCTACCCGAATACGAACAGAAAACGAATGGCTATAGTGATCAAATACAATACGACAAGAAAAGCGAGCAAGCTTACCAAAACCGCACTAAAACCTAATACGGGAACAAGTAAGCGTTCCTTCTTCTCAACTTTTATCATATTTCGTTCGATCTTTTTCATGGAGGCTATTCTAATACAACAACGAAAAAGAGGGCTATTTACACAAAAGCGGCGGCACAGCATGGACATTCGCCCACGCTATACCACCGCTCATCATGTAATTTATCTGACGCATCTAAATCAATTCGTCTGACTTCTTGATCATCAATTCGCCAGACTTGTCGACTACCACATCGCTTTTACAGCCCCCTACTTACGTCTGAGCACAAACACCCTCGCAAGCAGGTCCTCTCTTTAGAAGAAGAGAATAAAGCGCTGCTTTTAGTCACCGAAGTCCATTCCTCGCAAAACATCATTTGCCTGCTTCAGTACATCATCGGTATCTGATGAAGGATCTTCGTATTCGCCCCCTTCAAGGGCAGCAGTCCGTCCGCTTCCTTCTAAATGAGAACGATTCTCCACGGTTGCAGAGTAGTTCCCTTCAGAATCCAGATCAATAGTCACTTTGGCGCCATCGCCAATATGACCATCGATAATTTCTGTTGCTACACGATCGGTAACTTCCCGCTGAATCAAACGACGCAGAGGACGAGCACCGTACACGGGATCGTAGCCATCAATAGCAAGACGCTCTCGAGCAGCAGGGGTGACTACCAACTCTATACGACGATCTGCCAAACGATCACGCACTCCATTCAACTGCAAATCCACGATAGGCTCCATAGCAGCGATCGACAACGTATTAAAGGTAATAACTTCATCGATACGATTCAGGAATTCTGGACGGAACGTAGTGCTAAGCGCCTCGTTGATTTTCATCTGCATTTCAGCCAGGCGTTTTGCCGCCGTCGCAACGTCAGCCTTCATCATGTCTTCCATCATGCTACCCATGGAGTTGCCTTCGTTTTCGTTTGCGTATTCACGAATCGACTGCGAGCCCACATTAGAAGTCATGATAATAATGGCATTCTTGAAGCTAACAACACGGCCCTGTCCGTCAGTCAGACGACCATCGTCAAGAACCTGAAGCAAAATGTTGAACACATCCTGATGGGCCTTTTCAATCTCGTCCAACAAAACGACGCAATAAGGTCGACGGCGAACTGCTTCAGTCAATTGTCCACCTTCGTCGTAACCAACGTATCCCGGAGGTGCACCAACCAGACGTGAAACCGAATGCTTCTCCATGTATTCCGACATGTCGATACGAACCATGGCCTTTTCACTATCGAAGAGATACTCCGCAAGCGCTTTTGCCAGCTCTGTCTTACCAACACCTGTTGGACCTAGGAACAGGAAACTTCCGATAGGACGATTTGGATCCGAAAGCCCTGCGCGATTACGACGGATAGCGCCAGCCACTGCAGAAACCGCCTGATCCTGACCAATTACGCGCTCATGGAGCTTTGATTCCAGATCGGCAAGTTTTGCCATTTCACCCTGCATCATCTTGGTGACAGGAATACCCGTCCATGCAGAAACTACTTCCGCAATTTCCTCTTCGCCTACTTCCTCTTTCAGAATCGCGCCATCCTGCTGACGATTCTCCAACATGGCTTCAGCATCTGCCAATTGAGCCTGCAAGGAAGGAATAGTGCCGTAACGCAGCTCAGAAGCACGTGCTAAGTCGCCTTCTCGAGTTGCACGCTCTTCGTCCAATTGGGCTGCTTCAATATCCGCCTTTAAGTTTTGGACGCCAACGATGACATCTTTTTCGTTCTTCCACATAGCTTTCTGCTTATCAAGGGCTTCCTGAGCAGCAGAAATTTCCTTGCGAAGAGCCTCGAGGCGCTCACGGCTCGGTTCGTCCGTTTCCTTCATAAGCGCCTGCTCTTCGATCTGCATCTGAGTAAGCTTGCGCTCAGCTATGTCAACCTCTTCAGGCATACTGTCAATTTCGATACGCAAACGACTTGCCGCCTCATCCATCAGGTCGATTGCCTTGTCAGGCAAAAAACGATCAGAAATGTAACGGTTCGAAAGCTCCGCTGCGGCAACCAACGCCGAATCCTTGATACGAACGCCATGGTGAATCTCGTACTTTTCCTTCAAGCCGCGCAGAATCGCAATGGTGTCCTCAACCGTTGGCTCATTTACTAAAACGGGCTGGAAACGACGCTCAAGAGCAGCATCTTTTTCGATGTATTTGCGGTATTCATCCAGCGTTGTTGCGCCAATTGCGTGCAATTCACCACGAGCCAAAGCTGGCTTCAGCATATTGCCTGCGTCCATTGAGCTATCGCCTGTCGAACCCGCTCCCACGATGGTATGCAACTCATCGATGAACAAAATTATTTGTCCATCGGACTGCTTAACTTCACGCAATACAGCCTTCAGTCGATCTTCGAATTCGCCTCGATACTTAGCACCTGCCAACATTGCAGGCAAATCAAGAGCGATCAGCTCGCGATCCTTTAAGCTCGAAGGAACATCTCCTGCAACAATTCGCTGCGCAAGGCCTTCAACAATTGCCGTTTTACCTGTACCAGGCTCGCCGATAAGTACCGGGTTATTCTTGGTACGACGAGACAAAACCTGGACGGTACGACGAATCTCTTCTGAACGACCAATTACTGGGTCTAACTTTCCTTCACGTGCTGCCTGAGTAAGATTGTTGCCGTACTGTTCAAGTACCTCAAACTCTGGCTTGCTTGTTGCATCGGTTACGCGCGTATCTCCGCGAAGTTCCTCATAGGCCTCTTCGATATTTTTACGCGTAATACCTTGGTCGTTAAGAATACGACCCGCACTACCCTTATCTTCAGCAAGCGCAATAAGCAAATGCTCGGTTGTCGCATAAGAGTCACCTAATTTTTCAGCGATCTTTACCGCCTTATCAATAAGTGACACAAATTGCGGAGAAGGAGCAGTAATACCCATACCCATAAAACCGTTGCCACTTACTTTTGGCATGCGATCTTCTTCTTCTTTTACCCGCGCCTGAAGTACTGCAGGATCAGCACCAATGCGCGTAATAATTGCATTCATGTTATGCTCACCAGCAGACAAGATAGCGTCAAGCAAATGAATTGGCTCAACGGCACTGGCTTCTCTCTCGCCTGCAATACTCATTGCCGACTGAAAAGCCTCTTGCGCGGTAAGCGCCAACTTATCTAGTCTCATCTATACTCCCTTCGCTTTTGCCGTTTGCAAAAGTTCAAGTAATTCCCTTAGCAATTCCCCTACAAAAGACGACGCAAAACGATTGCATTGCTTTCGTTAACGAGCGAATTAACGCTCTCTCGCGTTTCTAATTCATGCACCCTATCTGCCAGACGACGCACTCGTTTATGAAGCGCATCAAGCTCTTCATCACGCTCATCAAGACGGCCCTTCAAATCCAGGATGCGAATTACCCCCGCCAGATTAATACCCTCATCAGTCAAGGCATTGATGAGCTGAAGGCGCTCGATATCTGCTTGCGAATACATACGCGTATTTCCGCTGGTACGCTGCGGGGAAACCAAGCCTTTCTGCTCGTAAATACGCAGGGTCTGAGGATGGACTCCCGCAAGTTCTGCTGCAACACTGATCATGTACAGCGGTCTGTTTTTGTCCTCCATTACCAAGCCCTCACTTTATCTGTCGTTGCTGCCTGGAATGCCTCCAGAGCCTCTTTTTGCTTTTCATTTAAGGTTTGAGGAACTTCCACCGCGATATTGAGTAGCAAATCTCCAAACCCACTCGCGTCCTTGCCTAAACGAGGAGCGCCCTTACCTTTTACTTTAAGGACCGTACCGCTTTGACATCCAGCAGGAACCTTAATGCTTACCTTCGTACCATCGGGAGCAGGTATAACTACCTTAGTTCCCAACGCTGCTTCCGCAAAAGTTATAGGCACCTTCATCAAAACGTTTGCTTTTTCACGGGTATAGAGCGGATGATCGGCAATATGAATAGTTACCAACAGATCGCCCGCAGCGCCTCCCTGCACACCAGGAGCGCCCTTACCCCGCAAACGTACACGGCCTCCTTCTACTGCACCAGCAGGAATCTTGATGGTAAGCGTCTCTTTTTCATTACTTCCCGCTTTACCAATACGGACCTTTTTCTCACAGCCTTTGAATGCTTCCTCGAAAGAAACAGTCATATTTACTTTTTTGTCCGCGCCTTTTTGGGGACGTGGCTGAGCCTGGTAAGCATGAGGTTGGCCACCGAAATTCCATTCGGTACCAAATGCTCCTTCGCCATTACGGATGCTCTCCAAAATGTCCGCCCAGCTACCGAAGCCAGCAAAGCCAGAACCTCCAAAAGGATTTCCTCCTTGACCCTGCCAACCGCCTCCACCAAAAGGAATTTGATGTTCATTGGCGGTGCCGTACTGATCGTATAGCTTGCGTTTTTTATCATCGGAAAGAACTTCGTAAGCTTCGTTTATTTCCTTAAACTTAGCTTCGTCGCCGCCTGCATCGGGATGATACTTGCGTGCCAATTTACGAAATGCTTTCTTGATTGTGTCTGCGTCTGCGTCGCGTGGAACGCCTAGCGTCTTGTAGTAGTCAGGGGTTTGAGCCATTCGTCCCACCTCTCATTATCTCTACAACAAGGGCGGACCATATACTCGCCCGCCCTTACTCTTACTTCTACTTAATTGCTTGTGGTAAGCCATTGCGTGTAACCGCTTCACAGGGTTTATTCAGAAGAAGAATCGTCAGACTCTTCTTCAACTTCCCGTTTAGGGCCACCCTGGGTAACCGTTACCATAGCGGAACGAATTACCTTGTTGCCCATGCGATAACCCTTCTGATAAACCTCTGCTACGGTTTCATCTGGAACCGAAGGGTCATCTACAGTAGCCACTGCAAGTGCTTCAAGGGCGTTGAAAGCTTCGCCTTTAGGATCGATCATCTCAACCCCATGCTTTGTCAGTACTTCCAACATTTTGGTGTGTACTGCTTGTACGCCCCCGAGCAAACCGGTTTCGCCATTTTTTTCGGCATAATCAATGCTTCTCTCGAAGTCATCAATTACGGGAATAAGGCCCTCAACAAGCTTTTCTGCAGCGCGTGCTTTTTCTTCTTCGCGCTGCTCATTCATGCGACGACGATACGTATCCCATTCCGCATGAAGGCGAAGATACTTATCTTGCCAAGCTGCAGCCTCTTTCTTTGCAGCTTCAATGGGATCTTCCGCTTCGTTTTCGGAATCGTTCCCTTCAGGTGCCTGCTCTGCTGCTTGAGTATCTTCTGCTTCAGAGGCAGCAGTTCCAGCTGCCTCTGTTTCTTCTACAACCTGGTCTTCACGTACCTCGTCTTTTTCAGGCGCGGTCATGATTACTTATCCTTCTTCTCGTCGTCATCAACTACCTCAAAGTCAGCTTCGATGGTGTCATCGTTGTTTGGCTGCTGGGCACCAGCTGCTCCCGCTGCACCAGCTGCACCAGGCTGCTGAGCTGCATTCTGGCTATAGGCAACCTCAGCCAGCTTATAGCTTGCCTGTTGCAAAGCTTCCATCGCAGACTTGATTGCTTCAAGGTCAGTACCTTCCAGTGCGGTACGAGCTTGAGCAACAGCATCTTCTGCCTGCTTCTTCGAATCTGCAGGAACCTTATCACCAAGTTCATTCAAGGTGGTTTCGGTTGCATTGATCAAGGAGTCGCAATTGTTGCGAGTTTCAACCTCTTCCTTGCGCAGCTTATCTTCCTCTGCGTGAGCCTCAGCATCCTTTACCATACGATCAACTTCGTCGTCGGTCAGTGCAGTAGAACCAGAAATGGTAATCTGCTGCTGCTTGCCAGTGCCCAGATCCTTAGCGGAAACATTTACGATGCCGTTTGCGTCAATGTCGAAGGTAACTTCAATTTGAGGAACGCCACGACGGGCAGCAGGAATACCAGTTAACTGGAACTTGCCGAGTGTCTTGTTGTCCTGTGCCATTTCACGTTCACCCTGAAGAACATGAATCTCTACCGAGGTCTGGTTATCAGCTGCCGTAGAGTAGATTTCGGTCTTACGGGTAGGGATAGTGGTGTTGCGTTCGATCATCTTGGTCATTACGCCACCCATGGTTTCTACACCCAGGGAAAGAGGCGTTACGTCAAGAAGAAGAATGCCCTCAACATCGCCAGCCAAAACGCCGCCCTGAACAGCAGCGCCCATAGCTACAACCTCATCAGGATTTACTGACATGTTAGGCTGCTTGCCAGTCATGTTCTTAACCAGTTCCTGAACTGCTGGCATACGAGTAGAACCACCAACCAGGATAACTTCGTTAACATCACCCGTAGAAAGACCAGCATCGCTTAATGCTTGCTGTACAGGAGCCTTACAACGATCAAGCAAATCCTTAGTAATACGCTCAAACTCAGCACGAGTTAAAGTGTAATCCAAGTGAAGAGGACCCGCTGCGCCTGCAGAAATGAAAGGCAAGTTGATATTGGTTTGAGAAGTGGAAGAAAGTTCCATCTTTGCCTTTTCAGCTGCGTCCTTCAAGCGCTGCAATGCCATCTTGTCCTGGCGAAGATCAATGCCATTGTCTGCCTGGAACTTATCTGCCAACCAGTCAATAACACGCTGATCCCAGTCATCGCCACCAAGGTGGTTATCGCCTGCAGTAGAGCAAACCTCAAATACGCCATCGCCCAACTCAAGAACAGAAACGTCGAAGGTACCACCACCGAGGTCGAATACCAAAACCTTTTCGTCTTTATTGGTGCGATCAAGACCATAAGCAAGTGCCGCTGCGGTAGGCTCGTTGATAATACGAAGAACCTCAAGACCAGCAATCTTACCTGCGTCCTTGGTTGCCTGACGCTGTGCATCGTTAAAGTAAGCAGGAACGGTAATTACTGCCTGATTAATTGGTTCACCAACACGCTTTTCAGCATCAGCCTTAAGCTTCTGAAGAACCATTGCAGAAATCTCTTCAGGCATGTAATCTTTGCCCTCAATATCAACAACTGCACGACCGCCGTTGCCATTCTTTACGGTATAGGCAACCGTCTTCTGCTCTTCAGCAGTTTCTGCATAAGAACGACCAATAAAACGCTTTACGGAAGCGATGGTGTTTTCAGGATTGGTAACTGCCTTGTTTTTAGCAGCTTTACCAACGGTACGTTCACCATCTTTACCAAAGCCGACAACAGAAGGAGTGGTGCGGTCGCCTTCTGCATTAACCAGAATTTCAGGCTCTGAACCCTCCATAACTGCCATTGCCGAATTGGTAGTACCCAAGTCGATGCCGATAATTTTTGCCATCTTGACTATTCCTTTCAGTTGCGGCTGCTCTTCAGACCACCTGTCAATCTGAAAAGCACACCCTCTGCTTTTGCCCTTATTAATTCATGAGCCCTCAAAGCTTTATGCTCCATATGAGGAAGCCCACCTTCTGGTGGACCTCATGACAGTGACCATAATAAAATCTAAGTGAGGCATTGTCAAGAATCTAAGTGCCCTATTGTTAGGTTTTGTTACCTTCCTGTTGAAGATTATTGTGGTGCAATTCATGCAGGCTTATAAAAAGAAAAAGTCCCGCATTGAGCGGGACTGATGAAACACATAAGGTATATGCAAGAAAAATAGGTAGGGACGATTCTTGCAGAGTTGCGTTTCTAATAATGCGCTTAAAAAAGCTATTTCTTTGCTACACCACCGATGAGAGACATCTTAGTGCCACAATCAGGACAGGTTCCCTTGGTGATTACGCGACCATTCTTGGTAACGCCTTCCTGTGGGTCTACCATTTCCTTCTTAGCTTTGCATTTAACGCAATAAGCAACAACTGCCATTGTAACCTCTTTTCATATTACTTCGGTATAAAAGCCGTTAGCGCATAACGCTCGACCTATTGTAGCTATGCTTATAGCATTTGACCAGATAAAGTCGGTAATTTTTTATGCTCTTAACAAAAAGAAGAAACAAGCGACAGAAATTGAAAGAAAACTAATCCTCAATAATCTCTTCGATGGCACCCATTGGGCACTCTTCAACGCAATCGCCACAAGCAATGCAAGATTCTTCGTTTACTACCGTGCAAACGCCATCTACTACCTCAATGGTTCCCTGAGGACAAGCGTCAACGCAAATACCGCAACCGATGCATTCGTCAGCCAAAATCACTGGATGGGACATGAGTACCTCTTCTCTCGTTTGTTTGGTTTAAGGGATGCTCGGGGAATCCCCTCAATTCAAAGCTATGACGGGAAAATACCATAGCAGCGCTAAGTTGCAAGCAACTAATCTCTTTTTTTCCGTTAATAGCAAAATTTACAACGTTTTTTCGACAAATTTACTTGGTTTATCTCATATGTTTGCCGTCTACCGCATATTTGAAACAGGGCGATTTAACACCCAATTCTTGAATAGCGCTTCGAATTACTTTTCAATTGTGTCAACACTAGCAAATACGCGGAAGCTGCTCGCCAACCAACATATCCATAATGCGAAGCGCTCCGAAACCGGTACGAATAGATACGCGCGATGAGCGATCTTCGGGTTTTTCTACCACTTCACCAATAATGGCAGCATCGACACCATATTTATTCGAACGCATAGCAGCAAGGGCAGCTTCGGCTTGCTCTGCCGAAACAACACAAACCATCTTTCCCTCATTTGCTACCTGATATACGTCGTAGCCCAGCATTTCGCAAGCGCCCCGAACTGCATCTTTAACGGGCACTGTATCTTCTTCGATGACGAAATCGACGCCAGATTGGGCTGCAAGTTCGTTCAAGGTCGAAGCTAATCCTCCGCGCGTGGGATCGCGGAAACAGCGCGTTTCGGGAGCTGCCGCTAACACTTCTGCAATGAGATGATTAAGGGGTGCCGCATCCGATTGAATATCTGCATTAAAAGAAAGTTCTTCGCGACATGCCATGACCGTAATGCCATGATCGCCCAAGGTACCAGATACCAAAATTTTATCGCCAGGCTTACAGAATGCACCCGAAAGCGCCACGCCCGCAGGAATAAAACCAACACCACTTGTGTTGATAAAAACACCATCACCGTGGCCTCTATTAACTACCTTGGTATCACCCGTCACAATATGGACGCCTGCCTCCTTGGCAACTTGTGCCATGCTGGCACAAATGCGTTTCAGATCAGCAACAGGGAAACCTTCTTCTAAGATAAAGCCGCAAGAAAGGTACTTCGGGACAGCGCCACTCGTAGCAACGTCATTTACCGTGCCGCATACCGCAAGTTTTCCGATATCACCACCAGGGAAAAAATGAGGAGTCACTACAAAGCTGTCTGTAGAATAGGCCAATCGCTCTCCAGCCTGAGGAGCTTCAAGACAAGCAGCATCATTTCCTTCGAGCAGCTCGGTACTACCATATGCTTCATAAAACACTTCATCGATTATGCGTTTCATCATGGTTCCGCCGCTACCATGGCCAAGCAGAACTGTTTCATCCATAGTTGTCTCCTTGTGATATCAAGAGCACTAATGCTTTAACTTGCTTACATCAGAAAAGGTGCAGCAGACTATATATATGCTCCTGTTGTGGTCATATGCAGACGTCCCGTTTTAACGCCTTTCGTACCAATAATGAGATTGGCTATGTCCTGGACCAATCCTGTTTCTCCCTTGAGGACTATTACCTCAAGACAATTTTCTTCATCAACATGCACATGCATTGATGCCACAATGGTTTCTAGATAATTGTGCTGAATTTGATGAAGTTTCTCCTGCAAATCGTTGGCATGATGGCTATACACAATTGTTAGCGTTCCCATGACAATTCGTCCAGGCATAGAGCATTCATCTTCGACTAAGGCATCGCGGACCAAATCGCGCACTACCTCACTCCGATTCTTCGCTAATCCTCGGCGAGCTACCAAATGATCAAACTTTACGAGCAAGTCTTCAGGCATCGCCACCGAAAAACGCATGAGATCATTACTCATTTTATCCTCGTCTTCTCGAATGACAGCAATCGCTAAACAAGGCTTACCGTAACGCCACTTGCGTTTTGAGCATCATCTTCAAGAGCGTCTTTTGCATCGTCAAGCGTTGCGCGTACCTCATCCAAGAGGGCCTGTACCTGATGAAGTTTTTCTCCTACCGTTTCAAATCCCGCATCGGAAGCATTGTGGGCAAGTGTATGAGCCCAGCGACGCTCAAGCTTAATGTGATCGTCAATCTGATCTATCATTTGCTCAAACTGACCCGTGTTGATCCCGTTCGTGCACATAAAAACCTCCTATAGTATTTCAACAGATGCCTGCTGATTTTGCTGTATTTGACTTATTACCTTGTCGTTTTTCACTACTAATATTTGCTATACCTGTAATATCATGCTTATACCGTATCAGTGTGAAGAATTTCGTAATTGGTATTATTTTTTATAATTTCATCCGACCTTTAGACGGTCTTTTCTTTTAGGCAAATTTGCAAAGAAAGAAGGTGGCGAAACGATGACCGATTCCCCTTACAGCACTATCCGTCACCAACAAATATCAGTTTTCCCTGGAGAATTTTCCGGAAGCGAAGAAGCACTCTTTTGCGTGGTAAGTTCCAAACCCCTATCCTCTCAAGCCCACGATGCCCTCGTCGCATCAGCTCAATCATTGGGCTACCATGCCCGTCAGCTTGCTTTCATCACTCTTACAACCCAAGCAGATACTGCACCCGCACTAAGCACTCAGCCTAAAGACCTCTTTCTCGTTCTTGAAGCGGTGGATCCCTTCGCCATAGTGCTAACCGATCATCATGCTGTTGAAGTTGCTTCTTCGGCTTACAATGTTCCCCTTACCTTAGAGCAGCGAGAGTTATTACTCGGACACGGATGCTGTTGTTTTGAATCCTTTGAGGAACTCTTAAAAACCACTGAAGGCAAACAGAAAGCATGGAAGTGCTTAAAGACGTTACCTCTGCTTTCGGTTTTGCAACCTTAATCTCTTAGAAACCATCCAACTCATCAAATCTTTGTGACATTCAAGCAGTGGCTCTTGAGAAATGGTATTCTTGCCTGAAAAGCTACATTTTCACACGAGAGTCTTTAAGCTGAGTAGTTCTCCTCTCTAGAGAAAACATCGCTACGTTTCTTTAGCAAAGGTTCTGGACGGACGCTTGAAGTTCTCTTGCTTGCTTTGATTTGCGTTTGTTTCCTTGAAAGGTGTTTCTATGTCAAATAAAAGCTTAGCCGCTCCTCATAAGTCTCAGACTATTTTAGTAACAGGCGGGGCAGGATTTATTGGTAGCCACACAAGCGTTGAGTTACTTGAACAGGGATATCGCATTGTTATCTTTGACGACCTCTCCAATTCAAGCAGCGTTGCAGTTGATCGTATTCGTGAGTTGACAGGCGCTACTGAAGAATCTTGTTCTTTCGTGCAGGCTTCCATTCTCGACCGCGAAGCACTCGAGAAGGTATTTAACGACCACGATATTGCGGCCATTATTCATTTTGCAGGATTTAAGGCTGTTGGTGAATCCACTCAAAAGCCCCTCGAATACTACTGGAACAATGTAGCGGGATCCCTGGTGTTGTTCGATGTTGCCCGTTCCCATGGAGTTAAAAATGTAATCTTTTCTTCCTCGGCAACGGTATACGGGGAGCCCGAGATGATTCCTATTACCGAAGAATGCCCCAAGCATGAATCCACTAATCCTTACGGCGAAACCAAATCTATGCTCGAGCGCATTTTGACCGACTTCTATCGAGCTGATGATGAATGGAACGTGGTACTTCTTCGCTACTTCAACCCTATTGGTGCTCACGTTTCTGGACGTATTGGTGAGGATCCAAAAGGTATTCCAAACAATCTGCTTCCCTATGTCGCACAAGTAGCAACCGGCAAGCTGGAGTGCATTCAGGTATTCGGCGATGACTACCCCACACCTGATGGAACAGGAGTTCGCGACTATATTCATGTAGTAGATTTAGCGCGCGGGCATGTAAAGGCACTTGACTATATGGCTGGAAAAGTAGGCACAGGGAAAGCTATCGGACTGGGATCTATCGAGGGAAAAGCTACAGCAGACGGAACCCGTAGCGGAGTAGCCATCTTCAATCTTGGAACCGGTACAGGTTCAAGCGTTTTAGATGTTATCCATGCGTTCGAAAAAGCATGTGGTAAAGAACTTCCTTACAAGATTTGCCCTCGTCGACCTGGCGATATCGCCACCAATTATGCTGCTTGCGACAAAGCTCGTAACGAATTAGGCTGGGTTGCCGAATACGATTTAGCTCGCATGTGCGAAGATGCCTGGCGTTGGCAGAGCAATAACCCTAATGGGTATAACAGTTAAACGGGTGAACAGAAGTTTGCTTATGTAGAGCTTCACAGATTCTTATAAAAGACCTCTGCAAAACTTTTCTCAAGCTCAGCAAATCTTTACTCAGATTTCTTTAAAGGCGACAGGACGTAGCGAACACAACGCACGCACTTTCGCCTTTTCCCTTTATATTCTTTCTTGCTAATCGGGGGCTACGTCTTAAATAACCTTTAAAGAAATCTGCGATTTGAATGAGCTTTCGAAGAATTTTGCAGAGGTCTGGTCTAATAACGTGCAACTTTCACGGTAGAGCGTACTTGCTACACTATGAAATTCGAACCAACTACGTAAATAGCTCTCTTACGCAAACTTCAAGATGTCCTTAGGACTATCAATAAGCTCAGCGGGATTGCCCTGCTTAATCTTTTCGACAGGTTGGTAACCCCACGTAACTCCTACGGTATACATTCCTGCATTATTACCCGCCAACATATCACCATGAGAATCGCCAAAATAAACGCATTCATCAGGAGTAAGACCCATTTCCTTTGCACATACCAAAAGACCGGTAGGATCAGGCTTTCGGGGAATATCTGCTGCCTCGCCATGCGATACATCAAACAAACCCGGGAAATAGCGCTGCTCAACTTCGCGCACCCCTGCTTCGAATTTATTTGACATAATACCCAACTTGATACCTTGTGCTTTGAGGGTACGGAGTGTCTCTTCCATGTCATCGAAGGGCTTAGTCAATTTGATGCCATATTCGTCATACAGGTCACAAAACATCTTGAAAGCATGTTGGGCTTTTTCTTCTGAAATCTCTTGGGGCACCGCCTGCAAAATGAGCGATAAAACACCGTTTCCTACGAAGGTGCGAACTTCGTCTTCGGTTCGCGTTGGATACCCTTCACGCTCAAGCACAATGTTAGTGAGCGCAGCTAAATCAGGCAGCGTGTGTAGAAGCGTACCATCCATGTCAAAAATAAAGCCCTTAAATCCAGAACGAATCATCACTCAAATACCCCTAAATCATTAAAAGTAATGCCATACAAACGTATGGCATTAAGCATAAATCTATTATGTGTTCACGAAAAGTTTTTAGGCGATCTACTTTAAAAGCAACGGCAGCTCTCCCATGGAGCGAATAACCGCATCGGTCCCCGCTTCACGGAAGATTTCTTCAACACGCGCACATTCCTTTTCTTTTTGTTCATCGCTTAAGGCTTCATACTCTTCCTGTGTCAATGCCATTTCCGAGCTGCCCTCAACAACACCTATCGTAAATGCGCCCGCATTTTTACCTTCCTTGATATCCGAAACAGTATCGCCCACTTTGGCAATCTCGCTAACAGACGAAATACCGAGTGCCTCCATGTTGCGAAATACCATATAGGGATACGGACGACCTTTACCCTCAGTTGCATCAGGAGTGATCATGAAATCAGGCTCATAACCCTGTTCCTTAGCAGCAGGTGCAACAATTGCCATCATTCTGTCGTTATAGCCCGTAGTTGAACCAATTTTGATTCCAGCCTCTCGCAAAGCAGCAATAGTACTAAGCACTTCAGGTTTTGGTTCAGCGAAGTTATGCAAAATGGACAGCAAGCGTTCTTCATAGGGTTCGTAAAGCTTATGAACATCATCTTCGGTAGGCTTTACTCCATGGACACGTTCCCACTCTGCTTCGATTCGCTCCATGTGAAGCATGGTGCGAATATGGGCAATTTTCAACATACCCATTGGTTTACGTGTTTCTTCCATCGTAGGCTCTACTCCTGCAGCTTTAAAAGTTTCCATAAATGCCTGCACAGGAGCAAAGCAACCATAATCTACCGTGGTGCCCGCCCAGTCAAAAATAACCGCTTTAATCATGCGAGATTTCCTTCCTTGATAAGCACAAAAGCGCTCTTAATCTTGATTTAAGCTCTCCTTACGAATTGACGTTACTTCTGTTCTTTGAGAAAGTCGGCAAAAATGCCGGTCACGTTCAGGATGTCGCCTGGATATATCTCTCCGATATTGCCAATGCGGAAGGTGTCTTCATCAGTCATTTTTCCAGGATAGATAACATATCCACGATCTTTGATGTATTCATACATATCAGCAAAAGTAAACGTTACACCCTTGGGATAACAGAAGGTGGTAATAATAGGACCTTGGTACTCTTTAATATAAGGCTCAAAACCTAGCTCGCCCATGCGCTCGATCAGAAGGCGATTGTTTTCTGCATAGCGTGCTGCACGAGCAGGTATTCCCCCTTCCTCGTCCAGCTCACGCAAAGCTTGAGCGAATGCAAGAACTACATGGGTAGGTGATGTATAGCGCCATTTTCCACCATCACGTTCCATAGTTTCCCACGGCCCATACAGATCAAGAGAGAGGCTTCGAGCTTTACCTTTGCTTGCCTCCAAAAGATCGCGACGACAAATAATAAAGGAAAAACCCGGAACGCCTTGGATGCCCTTATTTGCACTGCTGACCAAAAAGTCGATACCCCAGTCCTCGACAGGAATATCTACGCAAGCAAAGCTAGACATCGCATCAACGATAAATACCTTTCCTGCTTCTTTTACTACACGACCTACAGCTTCAATATCATTCAATAACCCTGAAGTTGTTTCGCTGTGAACCATTGCAACGTGAGTAATCGCAGGATCGTTCTGAAGATATTCAGCTACCTTTTGCGCATCAGGAATCTTGGTAAATGGTTCGGCATATTCAACAAAAGGTACGCCTGCCTGACGGCATATTGCTGCCATACGAACACCATAAGCACCATTTGAGCAGATCAGCACTTTTTCGTCAGAACCAACAACGCCCGTCAGTACCGCTTCATCACCAAACGTACCACTACCTTGCATAAGTACCGTTGTGTAGCGATTCGCATCAACATGCGCCAACTCAAGAAGCTTTGCGCGAATTTGCTGAGTAATCGCTTTACTTGCCATTTTTAGAGAGAAAAACCGGAAATTTGTTTTCTACGGAATTCCACCTCATCGGTTCGATTCCGTCGCTTAGGCTTCAGCCCAATAAAAGAAAAACGACAATGGCGATTAACCATTGCCGTACGTTTTTTTGGAGCGGGCGACGGGAATCGAACCCGCGTCACAAGCTTGGGAAGCTGATTCCTTACCCGATCTTCCGCGACCTGAATTATCCGTCTGACCTCGCTGTTCTTAAAACCAACACTGTAATTCTAGCAAACGTACTGGACGAAATACTGGAAAAACGATTAGTTTTCCAACCAACAAACAATTCTACTCTGAAACACGAAAGTCGCCAAAATGGCGACTTTCGACACGTTATTTCTGGAGCGGGCGACGAGAATCGAACTCGCGTCAGATGCTTGGGAAGCATCGGTAATAACCATTATACGACGCCCGCATTGGCAAATCATTATAACTCTGCCGCCGTACATCCCACCGGTCAATTCAACGAAACCCCACGAGTCTCAGCTTAAACGGCGGCACGCAGAAAGCTCATATACCTAGATCCGATCCCGATGCCCGTGTTCGGAACATAACCGGCATATAGATCGAGGGTGTAGGCCGAGCTTGCGTGCCCCATGAGTACAGAGACCGTCTTGATGTTCTCTCCGTTGGCAAGGTTCAAAGTGGCGAATGTGTGCCTGAGTGCATAGGGTCTGATCCCTTCGAAGCCAGCTGCGCCTATGAAGCTGCGCCAATCCCTTAGCCAGGACTGATAGGTGCGCGGGATGACGTCTGGGCCGCACACCAGCATGGACATCGAGGGCTTGAGTCCCAGCGCCTTCATCTGGTTCGACTTGATGTCGATCCATGCCTTGACCTCGCCTGCCGTGTAAGCATCGATCGGCACCGACCTTCGCCCGGCATCCGACTTGGGGTAGCTCCTTATCGTCTTGCCGTCGCGGTCTAGGACGCTGACGATGTTGATTGAAGCTTCAGAGCCATCAAAGGCAATGTCTCCGACATGGATGGCGAGCATCTCTTCCGGGCGCATGCCCGTGTTCAAGAGCAGGAGCACGCTCACCTTGAAGTAGTCCAAGGGGAGCTTCTCGACCTCGCCTAAGAAGCGTCCGGCATCATCTGCCATAAGTGGGTCGATCAAAGGCTTGCTCTTCTTGAACACGCGGGTGAGGAACTTCGCCTTCGCGACGTTCTTCGTGATGTCATCTTTTTCCAGCGCGTAGTTCATGACCTCGCGGAGAAACTTGAGTATCTTCGACTGCATGTCGGGGCCTGCCACTTTTATGGGCTTGTACGGCTTCTTCAAGGTGCCGTGCTTCTTTGCCCACCTGACCGTCTTTCGGTTCTCCTCTTGCTTCGCCCTGCGCTCAAGCGCCCATTTCCTGGAGAGCTCGGGGACTTTGAGCAAGCATCTTTCGATGTCTTCTGCCGTCACCTTGCACATAGGGATATCGCCGATGACCTCGTCGATGTACTTCAGGAACAGGCGCTCATGTCTCACTACGCCATCGGTAATCGACCCGTTGCTGCGGATCTCTATGTAGCGGTCGATGTAGCTCCCTAAAGGCGTTACGCATTCGCCGGGCTTGCTCTTCCCATCACCGCTTCGAGTCCAGCCACGCAATTCAAGGGCTCGTTCAAGCTCTGCGTTCTTTTCATCCTCGAACGCGTCCATCTGGTCTTTCAGATCCTCCTTTTTGTTGAGCGCGAAAACGACGTGCGTGAGCTTCTTCTTTCCGTCGAAATAGGTGCGGTATTCCTCGGGGACGCGAATGGTCAACTGGTAGGCCGTCGTCCGCGAATCCTTGCGGCGACGGCGCGGCAGGCCCTTCTGCTTTCGCGCTTCGTCCAAGTCATATGGTTTGTCGCACCTTAGCTTCTTCGTCCCCAATTTCATCGACCGCCTTCCGGTTCTTGTTGAGGTAGTTGAGAAGCCCGAGTTTCGGGACGCACCACTTGATACCGATCCTGCAGCCCTGGATATCGCCCCTGTTCAGGAGCTTCCTGATCTCTTGCCCGGTCGAGCCGGTGAAGTCCGCGACCTGATCCGGGGTCATCATGTATGGGTAAGGCTCCAACATGAAAAGGTACAGGCCGTCGGGGTCGGCATCTCTTAAGCGCTGCTCGTCGAAGGGGACTTCCTCTATCTCATGTTCCATATCAGCCTCCTCTCGCCAAGGTGGCTTCCTGCCACAATCTTTTCCTTTGCTGAAATTTGAGACAACGATGCGAAAGCGCCGCTCGCATCGTTGACGTCTCGGGGTAGATATGCCTCGCGCCTGCGAGGCGGATGCGTATTCGAGTGTCAAGGTGCATGGCTAGGCGCACGTTTCCCAGATTGCGAAAACGAAGCGCTGTGTCGCCTCTCGAACACTAGTAAGAAAAGGGCCAGGAACTGGAAATATTCACCATGCCGGTGAAATAAATCACCCTGAAGGGGAAACAATCGCAAGAGCATCTATATCGCCTTTAGCCTAATAAATGTACCTATTGGATTTATGAGAAGGATGCGTTAGGTAGACGAGGATGGAGCTAATCGAGCTAATATCGATAAGGATTGATGAAGTCCGCTCGCAATGTGGCCAAGACATCACCGAGCTGGCGAGGCGCGCGGGCATCAAGAACAAGACCCTCTGGAAGACCCTTCACGGGAACCGAGAGATGAAGGCAGATGAGCTTGTCGCTCTCTGCTACGTCCTCAAGCTCGACTTCAACCATTTCATCAACGAGAAGATTCAGGAAGACCTCGATGCCAGATGCTGGAAGGCGATTCGGGATCTGAGCACGAATCCGCATAGCTTCGAGCGTTGATTCTCCTGTCGATACACAAATCTATTCGGGATGGTTCTATGAGCGAAGGCAGCCCCAAACAAGAAAAGAGGCAAATCCTGCCCCAGGATTATTACGACTCAAGGCAAGTCATGGCGCTGTTGAAACTGAGCAAGCAAAAATATTACGAGCTTGTCGAGAGAGAAGAGGACCCGTTGCCGATGCGGATGTATGGATGGTCTACAAGAGGAGCACTTGCGGAGCGCGGCGAGCTCATGGCATGGTTCAAGCGGAATACGCGCTTGGCACGCGATAGCAAGAGACGCGGAAAGAACTAACTTCCTGTTTTGACAAATACGATTCCAATAGAAACTTTCACTCTGAAAACATGCTACAATATCAGCATGAAAGTTTCTTATTTGACATACGAAGAGCTGTTGAGCGACATGCTGGAGCGAAAAGGCGGCGTTCTCACCGCGCGAGATGCCTCGGATGCCAACATTCCGAAGAAGGTCCTTTACCGCTTCATTCAGGAAAACGAGCTTGAGAAGGCCTCGCACGGGGTCTACGTGAGCCCAGACGAGATTCCTGACGAACTGTATCTGCTGCAGCAACGTTATCCCAAGATCATCTTCTCGCACCAGACGGCATTGTGGCTTCACGACCTCGCGGAGCGCGAGCCGCTCCCCATCTCGCTAACCGTCGATTCAAATTACAACGCAGGGTCTCTCTCCGACCAGGGGGTGAAGATCTACTACGTCAAACCCGATTGGTATGACATGGGATCATGCGAGGCGAAGTCTCCAGGCGGCCATCTTGTCAGGGCGTATGACAGAGAGCGCACCCTCTGCGACATGATTCGACGGCGGAAAGCGACGGATCCAGCTGCCTACAGGTACGCGCTTCGGCGCTATGCCGGATCGCCCGATAAGAACCTTCTGAACCTGAGCGAATACTCGCAGAGGATGGGGATCGAGCGCCAGGTGGCGCAGGCGATGGAGGTGCTTCTGTGATTAAGAACCCGAGACGGGTCAAGGACCTCATCAGGAACAAGGCGCAGGGGGATAGCACGAAGGCGCAGACTCTCCAAAGGCATTATGCGATGGAGCGCTTCCTGGAGCGCATATCCGTGTCTCGCTACCGCGACAACTTCATACTCAAGGGAGGAATGCTCGTCTCGTCCATGATCGGCATAGACCAGCGCTCGACCATGGACGTGGATGCCACGATGACGGGCCAGACCCTTTCACCCGCGAATGCGCTAAGGATTGTCGGCGAGATCGCCGCCATCGAGCTGGATGACGACATGACGTTCGAGGTCGGCGATCCACGAGAGATCATGAAGGACGCGGAATACGAAGGAGTTCAGATTCCCATACGCGCATACCTCGGGCGAATGGAGATAAAGCTCAAAATCGACATCTCGACAGGCGATGCCATCACGCCGTCCAAGATCGCTTTCCAGTTCCCCCTCATGCTTGAGGACAGGAAGATCGACATCTGGGCGTACAACTTGGAGACCGTGCTCGCCGAGAAGGCCGAGACCGTCATAGTCCGAGGCGTCCTCAACACCCGCATGCGCGATTTCTACGACATCTTCATGCTAACGACCGTGTATGACCCCATCGATGCCCCAGTCTTCCATGATGCTATTCGCGCCACTGCCGCGAATAGAGGACACAATGAGCATCTCCTGCGCGCAGGAGATGCCATGGAACGGATCGAGAGAAGCAGAGAGCTGTCGGGTCAATGGCAGAGGTATCTCGCAGGCAATCCCTTCGCTGTCAAAGCGAAGTGGGATGATGTCGTTTCATCTGTCAAAAAGCTTCTCATTATTGGAGAGCTTGTCTAATCTGCACAAAAAACGCCAAGAGTGGCTTTGGCGGGCACACCCCCGGCAATCAGAGACAACACCTAAAACATCAACTCAAAGGCTTTCGCATGATTTCATAAACCAGTTTGGCATCGTTTCCGACATCAATGGTCCCATGTCCAATCGTCTCGTATCCTCTGCGCTCGTAAAGGATGACTGCAGGGAGCGATGCATCCAAAACAGCATTGTCGTGATTCTCAGAGATTTGATCTTCTAGGCAGTCAAGGATGTATGTGCCATAGCCTTTTCCTTGGCAATCGGGCGAAACGTACACGCTTGTAATGTGATTATCGTCATAGCAGCCGGTTCCGACTATCCGATCACCCGCAACAAGAACGCCCATATTACCTGAAGCAATACCTTCAATTACGTGGTTTAGGTTATGTAAATCGCAGAAGAAATCGGCGACCTCTTGCGGATAGTACTTGGGATAAATTGTTTGTATAGTAGTTTGCAGAATATCCTGGATGGATTCCGCATCTGTTTCGGTGGCCTTGCGATACTCCATAAACTTCACTCCTGTTCGCTATTCGTACCGTCCACACACAGTACAACACTGGAGAACGTGGCCTTCCGCGGCTTTGAGAACCTTCCTCTTTCGAGCTGACGAGGGCAGATCGAGCTTGCAATCAAGCGCGTAAACCGTGAAGGCGTACGCGTGGCTTTTGCCCCTTGGCGGCTTGGGTCCGGCATAGCGGTGTATGCCATAAGCTTTCCCTTGAAAGGCATCGCCGAACGAAGACACCACCTTAGCCGCCGGGATGCCTTCGGGAATAACGGATGCGGCTGGTATGTTCCAGATGATCCAGTGGGTGAATCCCTCTATCGGATGGCTCATATCCTCCAGCGTAACCACAAGCGTTTGGGCTTTGGGCGAAAGACCCCCTATGACAAGCTCAGGTGATACATCCTCTCCGCGACCTGTGTGCTTGTCTTTGAACTTACCAGAAGAGTCGATTCCTTGGCACGTGATGTTGAGCGCCTCTATTCCCATGCGAAGCTATCTTTCCCTGCGCCAAGCTCGAAATGGAGCCGTACGATGCCCAGATCGACATCCGAATAGGCTCCTCCAAGGGAGGATATCCGAACAAGGGCCTTGCCATCCGAACTCTTTTCTCCTGTAAGATCTATCCTGAACTTCTGCTGGTTCATAGCAGTTGGGGCGAGGAGCGCCGCTTCCACACCTGCTCTGAACCATGTGGGTATTTCCTCGTTTTGAGGAACGGTACTCACCTCCTCAATGGATTTCGTTTTATGAGAACGGCCTTGGTCTTCGCCATAGCCGAGCGCGATGACGAGCGCCAGCTTCTCGCCAGGTTCCAGCATCTTCCTCACGAAGCGCTTCTTGAATGTGAGCGCGACCCAGCAGGTGTTGAGACCTTCTTCCTGCGCATGCAAAACCAGGCGCTCGCCGAAGTAGCCGCAACGCTCGTTCAAATCCTCTGCGGGAGCGCCTGCCAGCACGATGTAGTATTTCACGCCCTTGAACTTCCCGTAGTGCGCAAGCGTGGAATCAAACGCCTGTGGCTCGTCTGTGATCAGCTTGATTGACAGACAACCTTCCGCATTGCATACCGCAATCTCTTCTTCCAAACTGCGTACCACATCATCCGACAAAGGCTTGTCAATATATTCCCTCACCGAGTGGCGCGTCGCTATCGCCTCTTGCATACCCATGAGCATCACCCGTCCTTCCGCTTCAAAGCTTCGCTCGCCCAATCCCGAGGCTTCTCTACCCAAGCATCCGTCCTCAGCAGTTCCGTGAGCGGGTGCGCATCGAGCTTATCCATGAAAGCTTTTCCCGCCTCATCCAATATCCTCGTTATGCGCCACTCGCTGTCGTCCAGCTGCGAGCAGCCTACGAATACATCCTCTGCGATCTTTGAGCCACTGAAGGCGAAGGCATCGGGATCGAGGGCACGAAAGGCGTCGCCTAAAGAGATACGATCGATTGGGCGGGCAAGCGCGAAGCCCCCATCGCGACCCGCGCGCGACTCGACCAATCCTGCCAAGACGAGCTTCCGCAGCGTCTTTTTCAAGTAAGAGTCCGATACGCCCATGAGCTCGCTCAAGGTCTCGCTGCCCACAGCGCGTCCATCCTTTTGGAGTGACAGCATGAGCAGGCACACCACCCCCTGCTCGAAACTCTGGTTGATGCGCACTGATTGACCTCCCGTTGCTTGCATTATCATAGATATTTTATATCCATGGATATTGATTATAAATGAAAAAGCAGACCGTCCCACAACAAACCTTGCAGAACTTCCCAGAACCTACGCACGCCGTTCTCGTAAGTAATCGCTTTGCCTCCCCGCTATAAAGCAAATAAGCGGCGGGGAGATGCAGGTCGCCCGAAACACAACTAACTCGGACCCCCTCAGGGCTTGGCTCGAAAGACATGCGCCCCGCCGCCATCAAATGGCAAACAAGGAGCGCATCGTATGTTCAACCTCACACCGGCAACCCAAGAGGAGCACGACTCGCTCGTCGAGAAGTGCCAGAAGAACGGATGGCTCAAGCGAGGCGGATTCGATTGGCAAGATGATCCGTGGCTCGAAGAGTATCCATACGAGTTCTCCCGCGCTTCAACGATCAAAGACCTCGCCGACTTCTTCTCAAACGGCAACTGGGCGATACGCCAAGGCGTGCTCTTCGGTGACCTTGCTTTCATCCAGCAGGTCAACGGGGGCGACGAATGGTGGACGCTGAAGAGATGCCCTGATGGGTCATGGCTTGCTTTCGAGAGCTATACCATGAGCTACATCCTGCCCGACATGAGCCGTTTCACGCAAGCGATCGCGAGCATGCAGCTGGCAACGCCGGACGAGTGCAAGCGCCTCGAATACTCGCTGCCGAAGACCTCTCTCGTTTGGGACGGAGAGGCCTTTCCCAACGATTCGAGCGGCTACGTCAGGGCACGAGGCGAGAATTTCGAGCTAGAAGTCGTTGCAAGCCGAATAGGGCGCGGCGTCTCGATGACGGCCCAGGAGGATCTGCTCGAAGGCCTCGATTCAGAGAACTTCGACACATTGATAGAGCAGCTAAGAGCAGCGGTCGAGAAGGCAGATCAGTACGAGAAGGACGCGATGGTCCCGGACGCCCAAGGGCTGTCTGACAAAGCAAGGCATGCCGTCATCGCATCTGAGAACCAAGCGCGAACTGGGCATGCGGAGCAGACGCATGAAAACGAAAGATAGATCAGGGGGCGAACATCATGGCAAGTGACTATGGCGACGAGGCGGGAGAGAAGCTCTTCGACTGGATGCTCAGGATGGGCCAAGACGCAAGCCAGGACGCTATCCGGGCGAGCGCCGAGAGGCTCAAAAGCGCCATCAGAAACCTTAGAGGCCAGATCGATGAGCCCCTAGCAGAAGCGGAGCGCGAGGGCGTGCGTGAATACGCGCGGCTGAACCTCTCCGAATTCGAGGAGCTGCCCGACTACGCGAGCCTGCGCGAGATCATCGAAACCCGGCTCGACACTGCCGCGATCGAGCACGACATCGCGAGCATCGATGGGCACGACCACCTCATCTTCAGGGTGGAAGATGCCCCCGAGGTGGACGAGGCCTTCAAGGAGCTCGAATGCGATGCCGACGCGGCATGCGAGCGCGCCGTGAAGGAACGCGGGCGCGACCTGAACGCGGAGCGCGACGCAGAGCCCCTTGAGCAGAAGGCAGCTGCGGCCCGCGAGGCCAGCCAGGCGCATCAGGCAGCGGGCAAGGCCGAGCACGAGATGGAGCGCATCGAGGTGAAGGCCCGATGAGGCGAGAGCTTCTCGCCATCGGGCTCATATCCCTCGCACTGTTCGTTCTTGGCAACATCTGCACGGGGCTCGTCATGGAGGCGGGAAATACTCAGTTGGATCTTACCCACGCCTTCATCGGTCGGTTATCGCAAGCTCGGGTGCTCTATTTTGAACCCCTCCCCTTGAGCGTCGGTGCGGCGTGCGCGTGCGCCGTATGGCTCGTATGGGTGCGATGGTGGGAACGGCGCGGAAGCTACCGCAAGGGCGAGGAGCATGGTAGCGCCCGCTGGGCCACGGCCAGCGAGATGGTGGCCTTCTCCGATAAGGGGAACCCCGACAACAACATCATCCTCACGGCATCCGCGCGCAAGCGCCTGGAGGACACCGCTCACGACCAGAGGACGGAGACGAACAACAACGTCCTCGTCGTCGGAGGGCCCGGCACCGGAAAGACGCGCTACTACGTGAAACCCAACCTCATGCAGGCCAACGCGAGCTTCTTCATAACGGATCCCAAAGGAACGCTGATCCACGATATGGGATGGGTCCTCGAATGGCTGGGATACGAGATCAAGACGTTCGACACTGTGGACTTCTCGCGCTCCATGCACTTCAACCCCATCGCCTATATCAAGGACGAGGCGGGACTCCTGCGCTTCGTTGAATGCCTCATCAGGAACACCACAGCAGAGGGCAAGAGCGCGACAGACCCTTTCTGGGTGAACGCCGAGAAGCTCCTCTATACGGCCCTTGTGACATACCTCCTCGACCATTGTCCCGAGGAGGACAGGAACATACCTGGCCTTCTCTCCCTTCTCGCATTGGCGGATGCCCGTGAGGATGACGAAGGTTACCTGAGTCCGCTCGACATGCTTTTTAAAGAGCTCGAAACAGGGCGTCGCCTCATGAAGGTGTCCGAAGGTAGCACATTCGATCCGAGCTCCCGGGCATTCACCACGGATGCGGGCGATTGGGCGTGGGTCAAGGTGGCGGAGCCCGTGCGACCCGAGGACGACTTCGCCTTATCGAGCTACAAACAGTTCAAGGTGGCTGCGGGCAAGACCCTCAAATCCATCATGATCTCGTGCAACGTTCGCATGAAGCCCTTCGACATCGCCGAGATGCGCGAGCTTCTCCGCTTTGACGAGATGGCCCTCGACCACATGGGTGACGCGAATGCGAAGGTCGCCGTGTTCGCGTCGATGTCGGACACAGACTCCACCTTCGACTTCGTGTTCGCGCTCCTCATGCAACAAGCGCTCGACACCCTCTGCGAGTGCGCGCTCAAGCGCTTCGCGGGGCGGCTTCCGAGATGCGTGCACTTTGTTTTCGACGAGTTCGCGAACATCGGCACCATCCCCGACTTCGAGCGGATGATCACGGTCACCCGGAGCCGCAACATCGCCGTGTCCATGATCTGCCAATCCCTCTCGCAGCTCGACGAGAACTACGGCGAGAACAACGCGGCGACGATCGTGAACGCCTGCGACACGATGCTCTACCTGGGCGGCAAGTCGGCGGATACCAACCAGAAGATCGCGGAGATGATCGGCAAGCAGACGGTCGCGAACGTCTCCGTGAACGACTCTCGCGGGAACAACCCCACCTACACGCACAACTACGGCCTCATAGAGCGAGACCTCATGCAGGGCTCCGAGATCTCACGCATGCCCAAGGACGAGGCGCTCGTGCTCATAAACGGGGCGCAAGCGTTCAAGGACAAGAAGTACGTGCTTTCGTCGCACCCCCGCGCATCACTGCTGGCAAGGGCTGAGAAATCCGGGCCCTTCGACTTCAGGCGGTACCGCGCCCGACGGGAAGGAGAGCTGATGGAGACCTGAAACGTGCGGCTGCGGCAAGGATCGGCGGATCCCCAAGACGCCTGGGTGATTCCACGCACCCGGACGCTGCCGCAGCCGAAAGACGCAAAGGAGCGCGCAAGCGCCCCTGCGAACCCAATTCTATCATCGGCGCGCAACCGACCCATTCCACATTCAGGGCGGCAGCGCGAAAGACGGCAAAGGAGGGCAAATGCTCGCAAACATCATCAGCCTTGTCTCTGGCTGCGTCACCTTCCTCGGCGGCTTTCTGGTCGTCTGGGGCGCGGTGTCGCTCGGACTCGCCATCAGGGAGCAGCAGGGAGGCTCACAGATTGCCTCCGCCATATCCACTATAGCTGGCGGCGCGATCATCATCGCCGCAGCAGTCTACTTCGGGATGCTCGACACGTCCTGGCTCCCTGCCTAGTGAGGCGGTGAGCCATGTCGCTACAGATCCCCATTCAGAAGGACATCGGCGAATACGAGGAGAAGATCGTCGGGAAGCTCTCCTTTCGCACGCTCGTCTGCGTGGCGGGAGGCTTCGGATCGGCGATCCTCGTGGCAGCGATATGCCATTTCTGGATCGGCATTGAGGTCGCCGACGCCGCTTTCCCCGTCATGTGCGCATCGATCCCGTTCTGGCTCGCCGGTTTCTGGCGTCCCTTCGGGATGCGCGCGGAGAAGTTCGCACCCCTTCTGTTTTCACACCACATGAAAGACCAAAGGCTCCTCTACGAAAGCCTGGCACCGAAGCATCTGACGCTCATCGAGCGCGGAGCGCCAAGCCGCAGGGCGAAGAGGATGTCCAGACGCAAAGGAGCGGAGGCCAATGAGCCAACCAGAGAATACGAAGAAGTCAAGGAAAGAGATGCAAGGGGACAAGAAGAGGCTAAAGGATGAGAAGAAGATCGCAAAGGCCCGAATCAGAGCTGAGCGAGAGCGGGGCGGCTCTCAATCGAGCCTCTTGCGGCAACTCACTGGCATGTCCTCAAAGTCCGATCGTTCGAAGAAGGCTCATGAGGAGAAGCTGAAACGCCAGAAGAAGGCAAGGGCATCAGCGGGCGACATAGCTTCCTTCATCGGCTACGACGCCGTCTACAAGGACGGCATCGCGCAGGTCGAGGAAGGGCTCTTCTCGCAGACGATCGAGTTCTCGGACATCTCCTACCAGTCGGCACGTCGCGAGAACCAGCAGAACATCTTCACGGTGCTCTCCTCGCTCTATAACTACTTCGGCGCGGACTCGTGCGTGCAGCTCACCATTGCGAACGTCCCCATCCCTGAAGAGGAGATCGGAAAGAAGCGCTTCTTCAAGGCGTCCGACCCCGACACGGAGAAGTACGCCAAGGAATACAACCAGATCTTGAACGACAAGATGCGAGAGGGCGTCTCCAACCTCACGCGCCATCGCTATCTCACTTATATGGTCGGTGCAAGCGACGTATGGGAGGCCGTGCCGAAGCTCTCCCGCATCAAGGGCGACGTAATCGACACGCTCTCGCGCATCCGCTGCGAGGCGCATGCCCTAAACGGCATCGAGCGCTTGAGCGCGATCCACTCCCAGCTTCGTCCGAAGGCAGCGTTCACGTTCACATGGGACAAGGTGAATCCCTGCTCGAACACGAGGACACGCGACCTGATCGCCCCCGCGCTCGTGGACTTCAAGCCCAGCGGACGCTCAGACATCTTCAGGATCGACGAAATGTACGGCTGCGTGCTCTCCATCCGCACGTTCGGATCGATGCTTGAGGACTACTACCTAGCGAACATCATCGACCTTCCCATGCCCCTGTCGGTGAACCTGCACATCCAGCCCATCGCGCAATCGGACGCCCTCGCGCTCGTGAAGCGACAGCTCGACTGGATGGACAAGGAGATAATCGACGAGCAGATGAGCGCCATGAAGAAGGGCTACGACTATACGATCCTGCCTCCGGAGCTGCGCTACTCCAAGGAGGAGGCGGAGGAGCTCCTCGACTTCCTTCGAAACAAGAACGAGCGCCTCTTCACCTACACCGGCCTCATCTACACCTACGCCGATACTGTTGATGCGCTTGAGCGCCAGGTCGAGCAAATCATCTCCGTCGGGCAGGGAAACTCGCTCGGCATCGAGCCGCTCTACTACCGCCAGCGCCAGGCTCTGAACTCGGTGTTGCCGCTCGGCATGAACCACGTCGATGTCACCCGCTACCTCACTACAGGCCAGATAGCCATGCAGATGCCCTTCGCATCGTTAGAGCTCAACCAGGAGGGCGGGGGCTATTACGGGCAGTCGAAGCAGTCGGGCAACCTCGTTATCTGCAACCGCAAGAAGCTCGCAAGTCCCATGGGGTTCGTCTGCGGCAAGCCCGGTTCCGGGAAGTCCTTCTCTGTGAAACGCGAGATCACCAATACAGTGCTCGCCTATCCGGAGGACGAGATCATCATCTTCGACCCCGCTGGCGAGTACGGAAATCTCATCGAGGCCCTCGGCGGCGTGAACGTCCGGCTCGCGCCCGATGCGGACACCGCGCTCAACCCCTTCGATTTGGCCGATGTGGAGGGGCGCGCCGACGCCGCGCAGCTCGCCTTCAAGATCGATGCCTTCCTGGCCCTTTCGAGCGCGATGATGGCGGAGTCCTCCGAAGGCCTTCCCGAGGCGGACAAGTCGATCATCACAAGATGCGTCGAGGCGGCCTACGCGAGATGCTCGCGTGGCGAGGGAATGCCGACGCTTTCCGATTTCCACGAGATACTCGTCGAGCAGCCTGAGGCGGAGGCGCGCGACATAGCTCTTCGCTACGAGCGATACGTCACCGGTGCGCTGTCGTTCTTCAACCGACAGTCCAACGTCGGCTTCGACAACCGCATCACCAACATAGACCTTCACGACCTCTCCACCAACATGCGCGTGTTCGGCATGCTCATCGCGTTAGAGGCCGTGCGCAACCGGATGTATGCAAACTTCGATCGGGGCGTTACCACCTGGCTCTACATCGATGAGGTCCAGTCGCTCTTCGGCCACCCCACCATCATCGATTACTTCGCGAAGTTCTGGGCGGAAGGAAGGAAGTTTAACTTGATTTGCACCGGCATCTCCCAGAACACCTCGCACATGCTCACTCACGAGCGCGCCCGCACCATGGTCCTGAACTCGGACTTCATGCTGCTCCACAAGCAGGCGAGCCAGGACCTCGCCGCGTGGTCGGAGATGCTCTCGCTCTCCGGTGCCGAGCGCGAGTACATCGACGAGTCCATCAAGGCCGGAGAGGGCCTACTCGTCGCGGGAGGGGCACGCGTGCCCATCCGGGACGACTTCCCCAAGGGCGCGCTCTACGACCTCTGGAACACCAAGCCCGAGGAGATCGCGCAACTGAAGCGAGCCCATGCCTTCGAGAAGAACGCGAAGAGGAGCCAGGGCTAGATGGACCCGAGAAGCCTCGACAACACGAGCGCCTCGATCGCGGACATCGTCACCGCCGATAAGCTCGATGCTGTGAGCGCGGGGATCGTGAAGGACGACGAGAGCCAAAGCCTCTCTGCCCTAAGCGAGAAGGAATCCGCGCTCGGCAAGAGGACAACGCACAATGCAAGCCCTTCCAAGGAACGCATGCGCAAGTCGCAAGGTGTGGGTGCGGTGAATGCCGATTCTGATGGCGCATCGGGTGCCGGGGATGCATCTGCGGGAACCGAGAAGGCAAACGCCCCGAGCGAGCGGCTCAAGGTTCGCCAGTTCCTGGAGCGCGAGGCCATCTCCGAGCTCGACGACACTGACGAGTTCGAGGGCGCGGGTAGCGCCTATGACGCCGGGCAGGGCACCAAGCGAGCGATTGCTACCGTGCGGGACAGGAAAGCAAAAGGAGCCCACTCCGCATCGGGCGGCTACAAGGGATCGAGCGCGAACGCAAAGGCCACCAAGAGCACGAGCGCGCAGGGCGCGAAGAAGGCGAAGACAACAAGCGCCCGAGGAGTCAGCCAGGCGCAAGCGAGCCACGCCGCCCAGGCGGCGGGAACCGCCGCGAAGACGGCTGCCTCGTCGTCCGGCAACGCGGCCCTCGCTGGCACGGTCGGCGGAAGCGGGCTTGCGGCAGGCGGTGGGGTGCTCTGCGGGGTCATCGCCTTCGTGCTAGTTGCGCTCGTCATAGGCCAGATAATCTCGGCCTTGTTCGGGTTCTGGGACGCAGAGGACAAGAAACGCTCCATGGAGGGGCTTCCCCCCTACATCACCTACGAGATGGTCGAAGAGGCCGTCCGCTGCCAGCAGGAGTACGGGCATCCCGCCGGGTGCACCATCGCGCAGATCATCTGCGAGTCGGGACAGGGAGATTCCATGAGTCAGCTCGCCACGCGCGACCACAACCTGTTCGGGATGAAATGGGCGTCGTCTTTCGCCTCGGCTCCGGAAGTCGTCGGAAAGGCGGGATGGAGCACGCAGGAGGAGTACACACCTGGCACATTCACGACCATCACGGCGTATTTCACGGTGTTCAAGGGGGATGTGGAGTGCATTCGCTTCCGAAGCCGCGTGTTCCTGCAGGCATCCCACTACCGCAACAACTCCCTCATCAAACAGGCCATCGCAGAGCACTCCTCTGACAAGATGGCGGAGGGTCTCAAGGATGCGGGATGGGCAACGAGCTCGGCCTATGTGGACTCACTCAAGTCCGCCATGGATACCTACAACCTGCGCCGCTTCGACTCGATGACGGTCGAGGACCTTGAGAGCGGGGCGCTCTCGGCCGACGCGATCATCGCCGCCGCCTACAGTCAGCTCGGCGTGCCCTACGTGTGGGGCGGCAACACGCCAGGCGTGGGCCTCGACTGCTCGGGACTCACACAGTACTGCTACCGACAGGCGGGCATCGCCATCCCACGAAACTCCGAAGATCAGGCCGCATTCGGGAGAAAAGTGCCGGTGTCTGAGGCTTCGCCCGGCGACATCCTCTGGAGGCCCGGGCACGTGGCCATCTACATCGGGGACGATCGCTACATTCATGAGCCGCATTCGGGTGCGGCCTGCACGATTGCAAGCGGCGCGTCGCACTTCGCGAGCGCCATCAAGATCAGATAGGAAGGACGGAAACATGACCAGAAAGAACAAGATCATGCTCGCTGCGGCTATCGTGGCAGCAGTGCTCCTCGTGGGCTCGGGCGTAGCCAGATGCACGATCGTCCAAAACGGGACGATTGAAGGTCGAGCTGCTGTCGAATCGGCAGAGGAGGCAGCAGTTGAAAACCCTCAGTCCGAGACCGACGCTGCAAACGGCGAAGCGAACTCTGACATCGAATCGCTCATCGGAACCTCGTGGGTGGGCGTGGACGACGCAACGCGCTCGCTGTCCATCGTCAAGGGAGCTTTCGTCGAGACCAAGGACGGCAGCACGGAGGTGACCTACTGGACACTTGACAGCGAGGAGCCGCTCTCATCCGGCATAGAGGCCACCGTGCTCGCCTCGAAGTCGATGACCGATGCCGCGAACCCCATTCTCGTCTCCGTGAGCAGCGAGGGCGCGGACACCGTGCTTCGATCGGACGCCCTCGCCTGCGCATACAGGCAGGTACAGGTCGGGGACAGGTCGCTTCACTTCACCGGCGTCACTTCCAAGCTCGAAGAGGCTATGGGGATCGATGCCGCGAAGATCGAGGCCGCTGTTTCGACGCGTGCAGCTGCCGTGTCCCCGAGTGCGACCCGTGCCATCTGGGATGCGGAGGCGTGGATAGATTATGCCAACAACGCGGCTACGACAACTTTCACGCTCGACGATGGGGCATCTACCATGATCTCGGTCACGCGCTCATCCGACGGCACAATCGAGGCGCTCTGATAAGGATGGGCAAAGTCAAAAGCCTCGTCTCAAACAGACGATTCATAGTGGCGTTCGCTGCTACATTCGCGCTTCTCGCCACGCTGTTCATTCCCTCGCAGTTCGCTTGGGGCTCGATTGCGGACGACATCAATGCATGGCTTTGCGGAGTGCTCCGCGACTGGTGCAACTGGATCTTTGCGGCTCAGACCGACGTGATGCGCTCGCTTGGCGCTAACGGCGTGCTATCGGCACCGTTCGAGACCATGCTCGCAAGCGCGGGAGATGTCTCCATGTACGCCATCGCGCGCGGTGTCTGGCAGGTCGCGGTGCTGCCCATCGGTTGCGGCGTGCTCGGGCTCGTCTTCACCTTGAAGCTCATCGAGATATCACAGCGCATGGACGGCAACCAATCCTTCCCGGGCGTGAAGGAAGTGGTGTTCCTCCTCGTGTTCTTCGCGGTATTCCTTTTCCTGATCCAGCACTCCTTCGACCTCATGGCGGCCATCTACGAGGTCATAGGCCTTGCGATAGACCGTGTGGAGGGACTTTTCGGCACTGGCGGCGCGCTGGACATGACGGCGGTATCCATCGTAACGGGCGATGACGATCTCTCAGCACTGCTCGCGCTGCTCGTCGTCGCGGTCATCAGCTGGCTCGTCGTGCTCGTCGCATACATCGTGGCGCTCGTCGTCTGCTGGGCGCGAGCGATACAGCTCTACGTCATGGCGGCTTTCTCCCCGATACCGCTGGCGTTCCTCGGATTCGACCAGACGCGCCAAATCGGGCTCGGGTACCTGAAGAGCTTCGGGGCCGTATGCATAGCAGGCCTCATCATCCTGATCCTGCTCATCAGCTTCCCCGTGATCCTGGGCGGCATCGTCGCCGTGAACCCGGGAACCGGAACGCCCATAGACGCGATCGCCAACGGACTCACCTACGCGCTCCAGTACCTCGCCATGTGCATCCTGCTCGTGCTGTCGCTCGTGAAGAGCGGAGCCTGGGCACGAGACATCGTGAGCGGGTTCTAGGTGCATGCCAGCAAGAGAGGAGGTGGTGCCTATGGGCTGACGAGGCACCCACAGGGGCATTCCACCAATCGACCCCAAGAAGACACAAGACGCAAAGGAGAAAGCAAAATGGACGACAAGAAAAACGTCTACATCACCCTGCACAAGAACTTCGTGCACGAGGGCATCGAGTACGAGGACAGGAAGACCGGCGAGACCAAGACCTTCAACTCGGTGACGCTGCCCAAGGGCACCGTGGTCAACGGACAGGATGTGAGCTACAGCCAGTTCAGCCCCCTCTTCGTGAACCCGTCCCGATTCAAGGGCGAGAACTACCGAGACATCCCCCTTCTGACCGAGAAGGAGGTATGGCTGAAGAAGAGCGTGCTTGAGCCGGACGGCAGCCCCACCCTCGACGAGGATGGCAAGCAGGTGCGCGAGGTCATCAAGGTGATGCCCGCTGCGCTCAAGGAGGGCATCGACAAGGGAAGGGCGGCCTACCTCGCATCGCTCGACGACAAGGCCAAGGAGGCCCGTGAGGCATCGGCCAACCAGACCCGCGAGGCCCGACAGGCCGAGCCCGTCTCCCGATAGGCGGTGCGACATGGAAGTTACAACGATTGGCGCTTCCGGCTCGAAGGCCCTGCGCTGCCTGCTCGCAGCGCTTATCGCCCTGAGCTCGGTCATAGGCTCTCTTGCGGTCTCGGGGCAAAGCGCATTCGCCGCAGAGACCGCCTCGTTGAGCATCGGGGGCAAGATTCCTTATGCGGGCTACACGACCACATGGATGTACGCCGACGGAGAGATGGCCTATTGCGGGAACCCCTCTGCGGCAACGCCACCTGCAGGCACCTACACCAAGAGCGCCATCAACTCGACCTCGGGGCGCGATGCGGAGACCATAGCGGACCTCTGGTTCAGCTATGGGAGTCCGGGGTTCGATGCGAGTCTCTGGCCAGGCACGTGGTATGACGGTACGGCCATGACGGATGCGCGCTATGCGGCGCTCGCGCACATCCTGCTCTCGGACACGTTCTCCAGCAATGGCAGCTACGCGCTCTACGGATGTAACGAGTCCTTCAAGGAGTGGTGCCGCTACTACGTCATCGGCTTCGACTCGTCGGGCACGATGTGCAACGACGATGCGACTGGTCGAAAGATCTCGCGCATGCAGGGCGAGGTTCCCTCGAACTTCGAGGCTTTCATGCTCTACACGGGCGCGGGAAACCAGCTGATCCTCTCGTTCAAGTACACTCCCTACGGAAAGATCGACCTTAAGAAGGTCACCGCCAACGAGGAGATGTGCGAGGGTAATCCGCTCTACTCCGTGGAAGGCGCGGTCTACACCGTGTACAGCAACTCGGGGCTCACGGATGTCGCGGGCTCCATCACAACCGACAGGGACGGCTACGGCATATTGGAGGAGCTTGAGCCGGGCAGCTACTGGGTAAAGGAGACCAAGCAGGCACCGGGGCATGCGCTCGACCCGACCGTGTATCCGGTCGAGGTGAGGTCGGACGAGACCACGCGGGTGAACGGCAAGACCGTATCCGACATCCCGCAGTCAGACCCCGTGGGCATGCTCGTCGGCAAGGTTGACGCCGATACCAACGAGAGCGAGCCCGAAGGCGATGCGACGCTCGAAGGCGCACTCTTCACCGCCCGCTACTACGCGGGCGACTACGCCGACGCGGCATCGGCCGAGGCGTCCGGCGCGCCTGCGCGCACCTGGGTGTTCGAGACGGATGCCGATGGATTCGCCTACCTGGCTGACGAGTACAAGCACTCGGGAGATCCCCTCTACTACCAAACCAACGGCGACGCATCGATTCCCCTGGGAACGGTGCTGATCCAGGAGACCCGCGCGCCCCAGGGCTACAACCTCGACGATGGGCACGGCAGGGATCCGAAGGTGTTCTGCGTGCGGATCACGCAAGGCGGCGCGGTCGGCGAGTCCGTCTACACCTACAACTCGCCCAAGGTGCCCGACACTGTGAAACGCGGCGACTTCCGCCTCGTGAAGGAAGTGCCCGTGGAAATCTACGACTCTCCTAGCGGCGACATGCCACAGGAGGTCGTGCGCGTGCTCGTCCCAGGGGTCAAGTTCGAGCTCTACAACGACTCGGAGAGCGCCGTGCTCTCGCCCGAGTCGGGCAAGCTCGTCGAACCCGGCAACCGCGTGTGCACCATCACCGTCAATGAGAACGGACTTGCCACCACGAAAGACGACAACGCCAACGTAAACGGCTGGAGCAAGCCTTCCGACTGGACAGGCGCGCTTGCGTACGGCACCTACCGCATCCATGAGGTGATTCCGCAAGACGTAGCAGACGCCTTCAAGGCCAAGTGGGGAAAGACGCTCCTTCCCGTGGAGGACTGGAAAACCACGATCCGCGAGGAGGGGCAATACGACCCGCCGCAGCTCGTGAACGACCACATCCCGCAGACCCCTCTCAAGGTGGTCAAGGTCGACACCGAGACCGGCAGGCAGGTCCCGCTTCCCGTGAGCTTCCAGCTTGAGGACGCGAGCGGCAACCTCGTCACCTATACCTCCCACTACCCCGCAACCGATACCATCGACACCTGGACGGCCAACGAGCGCGGGGAGCTCACGCTTCCGATGCTGTTGGAAGAGGGCGACTACACGCTCAAAGAGGTAGAGGCGCCCTACGGTTACGTGAAGGAGCTTGAGGGCAAGGCCTTCCATGTGGACGCCGACTACAACGGCTGGGACGACCCACTCGTGATCGAGTTTTCGAACATGCCCCAGAAGGCGACCATCACCGTGGCGAAGACTGATGCGTTAACGGGAGATCCGGTCGATGAATCCGTCTACATCGTGAAGGCGGCAGAGACGATCCAGACGCCTGACGGCACGATACGCGCCCATGAGGGCGAGATCGTGGCAACGCTCACAACGGGCGAGGACGGCAAGGCGACGACGCCTGAGCTCTACCTCGGCACCTACACGGTATACGAGGCCAAGGCAAAAGACGGCTACGCGCTCGACATTGCCGAGAAGACTGTCACGCTCGAATACGCGGGGCAGGACGTGGCGTTGTATGACCACGAGGAGGCCGTGACCGACGAGCCCACGACCCCTTCGATCAAGAAGATGGACGCGCTCGACCCTGAGAAGGCAGTAGCAGGTGCCAAGTTCCACGTCTGGAACGACGAGGGCGCCTTCGACGAGGAGATGGCCACCGACGAGAACGGCGTCATATCCCTCGCCTACGCGAAGCACGGAACCTACCACATCCAAGAGGTCGAAGCACCTGAAGGCTACGTTATCGCAGACCTCGACGACGAGGGCAAGCCGACCGTGACCGACTTTGTAGTCAACGACCAGGGCATGATCGAGTGGGACGAGACTGGCGCCATGGCCGCCCAACACGAGTTCACGCTTGAGAACATGCCCAAGACCATGAAGACCACAGCGACCGACTCAGAGAGCGGGACGCACGAGGGCCAGGCGCGCGATGAGCTCACTATCGTGGACACCATCGAATACACCGGCCTCATCCCCGGCAATGAGTACACCGTGAGCGGAACCCTCATGGACAAGGCCACCGGCGAGCCCGCGCTCGATGACGAGGGCGACGAGATCACGGCGTCCACCACCTTCACCGCAGAGGAATCCTGCGGCACGGTAGACGTGACCTTCACCTTCGCGGGAGTGAATCTCGCAGGCAAGTCGCTCGTCGCATTTGAGACCATGGAGTTCGGTGGCGCGGAGTACATGGTGCACGCGGACATCGACGACGTGGAACAAGCGGTCGCCATCGTGGACATCGCCACCAATGCGCGCGATGCCGAGACCGGCACGAATGTTGGCACCATCGGTGAGCGCGTGAAGCTCATCGACGCGGTTGCCTACACCGGACTCGCGCCGGGCAGCTCCTACAAGCTGTTCACCATGCTCATGGACAAGGCTACCGGAAACCCGCTTACGGGCGATGACGGCCTGCCCATCGTGGGAACGACCGAGTTCGTGCCCGAAACGCTCGATGGCACCATCGACGTAGAGGTTGAGACTGATTCGCGCGAGTTAACGGGGCACGACATTGTGTTCTTCGAGAAGCTCTCCGATGCGGAAGAGAATATCATCGCAACGCATGAGGACATCGAGGACGAGGGGCAGACAGTGAGCTTCCCTGAACCCCTCACCGAACCCGAAAACCCAGGCAAGGGATACCCGAAGACCGGCGCTTTAGCCGAGGTCGATCCCGTCACGGCCAGTGTCGCAGTGATCCTGCTCTGCGGCATCGCAGGTGCGACCTACGCCTTTGTACGCCGCTCCCGCAAGCAGACCGACGCCATCGCCGAGATGGAAGAGGGAGTATTGGCTGGAGCCGACGAGGATTAAATCCGACTCTTTGCCCGTGCAGAGAAGCAATAGCTGATGGCAATTGAGCGACAGGGTGGGGCGCTCGACATGCGTCCCACCCTTTTTCGATACAAGGAGCAAAAGATGGAGAGAATACGAAAGGCGGCGAAGGCCACGAGTGTAATCGTCATCGCCATACTCACAGCGCTTGTTGTCACCGCACTATGCTCACCAGAGGAAGATTGGACAGAACTGGCTGAGATGATGGAAAGCCTGGATGGTCAAAGTGACCTGGAAAGACAGATTGATTGGGATAATCTCCCGAAAGAGGTAGTCGCTTGGGTCGAGGTGCCTGGCACGAGCATAGACGAGCCCATCGTCCAAGCATCTCCCAACTCTCCGGACGCATACCTCTACAAAGACGTGTTCGGCGAGGGGGCATACGGCACGCCTTACATTGACTGCGAATGCTCGATAGATTCTCGCTTCGTCATGGTCTACGGCCACCACATGTCCGATGGTTCCGTGTTCGCAGGCTTCGCGAGCTTCATAGATGAAGGTTATGCGCAAGAGCATGATGAAATCATCGTCTACAAACGCTCAGGGGAGATTCTTAATCTCAAGCCCATTGCGGTGAATATCGTGAGCGCTAGCCAGGAGAGCCTTGTAATAGACCAAGAAACGGAGGTTGCATCTCTTCTTAAATCAGTGGATCTAAAGCTAGCAGAAGCAAGCAGCGATGGACAACTCTTCGCATTCGCAACCTGCTCTTATCAAACCTGGAACAGCAGAACCGTTGTTTACGCATGCACATCTAGCGTAGCACGTTGACGACGAGCACGACCTCTACTCCAATCCTGCCCGGCCTAGAACGTCCCTTGACTCCTTTGCATCCCGTCATCCCGTCCCGCGCCATCTCCATATGTCAGACCAAGACGGCATATGGAGATGGCAAAATACGACTATGCAGAACTTGCACCTTTACTACGAGGACGGCAGCTCTTTTTCTTTGTATTTTACATTTCGTAAGGAAGCGCGAATTGAACCAACTGGAACACCTGAACGACGCGCTTGCGTACATCGAGGACCATCTGGACGGAACTCTCGATACGGACGAGGCAGCCCGCATTGCAGCTTGCTCTGCTTACCAGCTGAAGCGGATGTTTCCCTGTCTTGCGGAAATCACGCTCTCGGAATACGTCCGATGTCGTGCCATGACTCGTGTCGCCCAGGACCTTCTCGGAACCCACGAGAAGGTGATCGACATCGCCCTGCGCTATGGCTACGAGTCACCGAGGGCGTTCTCGAAGGCCTTCCGACGCGTTCATGGGATGTCGCTGAGCGATGCGTGGCAGCTCGATGCCAAGGTCACGCTTCATCCCCGCTCATATTAGAATCAACTGAATCGAGATGTCATCGGAGCGCACGTCAACGTTCAAGATGATTTCATGACAATGCGATGGAGCGCGCAAACAGCCCTACTGAATACAAAGCCGAAAAAAGCTTTGCAACCTAACTCTCGAATGAGCAGAGAGCACATTGCTGTTGTGCAAGAAGTGGCGACACAGGGCCTCGACTCAGCGCTACGAATGACTTGGTTGCACGCGATATTGCGGTGTAAAGCCGCCTTCTCCACAAATCTGTTTCACCAAGAGCCGTCTTCGAGACGTCGACTAAAATCACATGGTCGAATTCGAGCCCTTTAGCCTCTTCAAGCGTCAGTACCCTGATATCATCCAAAGGCTTCACGCTTGCGTATTCGCGATACTCAGCAATTTTCAACTGGACGCGCTCCAATTCTTCTGTTTGAAGCGTGATGATAGCCGCTGACTCTGTGGCGTATTCACCCGCAACGATTCTCTCGATCTCAGATGCGAGTGCTTCTCTGTAGGAGTCGTTATCCTTGCATTCCAAGATTCGTGGCTCAGAGCCATTTCTTTGGATCGATTCGATGCGAAGATGTTCGTTGAGATCGGCAAATGATGCGAACAGTCGCGTAATCTCCACTGTTGACCGATAGCTTATAGCGAGATGCGCCTCGCTGACTGACCCCTTGTGCTTTGCGAACAGTTCCCGTATCTCATCGAAGGAAGCCAATCCTTCGGAAAGAGCCTGATTCGGATCCCCTAAGAGCAGAAAGCGAGCGCGACAATAGTACGAGGCGATGACGTTAAGCTGTTCAAGGGTGTAATCTTGAACCTCGTCTATGAGCACGTACCTTATGTTCTCGGCTTCCAGGCACGCCTCGGCCGGTTCCTCCTTTCCCAACTCGCTCTTGACAAGATCAAGCATCTCGTCAGGCATAAGCGATGCGCCTTCGACTGCCGAAAGCCCCGATATCTCTTCCTTCAAGCTATTCCACGTATGCATGCGCGGGTTCTTCTCGCCAAGCTCCGGGAGCACGTTCTCGATGTATTCCTGAAACATGACATTCGGTGTTATAAGCACCACGTTCTCTGGTTTCAGGCTGCCGCGGTTCTGGAAGAACAGGTACGCCAAGCGTTGAAGCATAACCGAGGTCTTTCCGCTGCCGGCAACGCCCGACACCAGGATCGCAGACGCGTCGGGAGCGCGCACGATCGCGTTCTGCTCCTTCTGGATTGTCGCCGTGATTTCTTCCATGCGCGAAGAGCGGGCCCGTGACAACGACTCAATGAGCAGGTCATCCTGCAAGGCGATGTCTGTGTCGAAGTACGCGATGAGCTCGCTGCCGTCTATCTTGAATTGCCGCCGAAGGTCAAGATCCGCCTCGATCGTCTTCCCGTTGGCCTCATAGGAAACCCTTCCCTGCGACTGGCTGTAATACACCTCGGCAACGGGAGATCTCCAGTCGTAGACCAGCTGCCCTTTCTCCTTGTCCGAAAAGCCGACGGCTCCAAGATATATCTCCCGAGGCTTGCTTCGGTTGGGAAACCGCAAGATCAGCTTCGCGAAGTATGGCCTTTTCAGCAGAAGGGAAATGGCTTTGGCTTTTTCGATGTTTATCCGCCGTTCGTTTTCATGTTGCTTGATTATGGAGTTGGCGGCCTCGTATGCGGCAAGCGTCTCAATGGTGGCCGATGCGTCGGTGAAATCTGGCCTGATGTCTTCCATCATGGAAGACCTATCTGACCTCGCATTGGATTCGATCTTTTCGATCCTATGCGTAATTGCCTCATTGGTCTTCGAGAGATCGGAATGCACCTCCCTCAAGTGCTTCTGCTCGGAATCGAATACGGGATCGCTTGAACGCACCATTGCTCTCCTCTCGCACGAACGACAAATCGGCCTCGTATGCGCTCTTGGCCCAAAAGCTTTCGTTTAAACGAAAGAAAAACCCATCGGCGAATAAAAGACCATCGTCGAGGATATACAAGCAATCTCGAAAAATGCAGCCTGTTTTTTCGGGGATAAATCACGGTATAATTAAGATGCAAGAAGAGAAGCGGTGCTTCGGATGCTAAAAAGCATCTCTCGATGTAGGTATTTGCCGCCGTGCTGGTTAATTCAATCGAAGCGCGAAACTGCCCGAATCGGAAAACATTTCATTGAACAGATATTAATGCAAAGAATCAGGAGTCAAGGGGTCGGTTCTCTTGACTCATTGATCCATGTGCTTCGCGCCCCAATCGCACATGGCATCAAGCACTGGATAGAGCGTCTCGCCTTCCGGCATGAGGGAGTATTCGGTCTTCGGCGGTACAACGGGGTAGACCACACGCTTTATGAGGCCGTCTTGCTCAAGCTCGCGAAGCTGCTGAGCCAGCATCTTGTCGGTCGCCTTCGGGATGCGCCGATGCAGCTCGCTGTATCTCAGCGTGTTCCCCTTGAGGTGCCAGAGTATCACGGCCTTGTACTTCCCGCCGATGAGCGAGATGGTCGCATCCACCGGGCAGTTGAACTCCCGCTTCGCATGAACGCCCATGCATCCTCCTTACTATCTATTTGGGAAGTATATACCCAAATAGTACATTCTTCCCAACGTGAAATCGGAAGCTATCCTTGGATGCAGAAACCTGTCGAAGAGAGGAGCTTTCCATGGATTTCCTAGATCTAGCAAAGAAACGGTATTCGGTACGGTCATATAAGAAAACGCCTGTAGAAGAGGAGAAGGTCGCCTGCATCTTGGAAGCAGCGCGGGTGGCCCCGTCGGCTGCCAACCTACAGCCGACACGCCTTGTCGTCATCGACAACGCGGAGGGAATGGAAAAGCTCAGCCGTGCGGCAAATGTCTACAGCGCGCCTCTCGCCATCATCGTGTGCGCGGACCACGCGAAAGCTTGGAAGCGCCCAGCTGACGGCAAGAGCACTGTTGACATCGATGCGTCAATCGCCACCGACCACATGATGATGGAGGCAACAAGCCTCGGGCTTGGGAGCGTGTGGATATGCTGGTTCGACCCCGAAGTCGTCGCCCACGAGTTCGGCCTTCCCGAAACCTTTGAGCCGATAAACGTGCTTGCCATCGGCTACAGTGACGAGCCCGCAAAATCTCCCGACCGACACGCGACCGAGAGAATACCTGTTGGAGAGCTTCTGGCATGCCATTAGGCGTTTTCTTGGCATAGAATAATGCATCCAGCAAATAGGTAGGTGATCATGGCCACATTCTATGTCGCGCGACATGGACAGACGTTGCTGAACGTGCTTGGAAGAGCGCAAGGTTGGTGTGACTCTCCATTAACTACGGAAGGCGAAGATGCCGCAGCGGGCTTAGGCAGCTCGCTCAAAACTGTTCCGCTGCATGCCGCTTATGCAAGCGACACTATGCGGGCGGTCCAGACGGCACGGATTTGCCTTGAAGCTGCTGGTCAGGGGTTTTGCCCCGTCGTCGAAGACGCCCGCCTGAGGGAATGGTGCTTGGGCTCGATGGAGGCCGAATCCAACGACGTATTCGCAAGACGGGTTTCGGAATGGATCGGACCTCCGAACTCTATGGACGACATGAACCGAAGACTGCCGGAGATCGCCGAGGCGTTAAGGGCGCATGACGAAACCCGCACTGCCGAATCGTTTCAATCAATAGCCAATAGGGCAATGGGGTTCCTGAAAGATGCCGCTGAGCTACATGGGAGCGACTCGAACATATTGGTCGTGACCCATGCCTTCCTTATTAAAACGATGCTGTTCGTCATCGAGCCAGAAAGACTGGATGCGCTAGGCAAGATAGACAATGGCTCATTCGTGAAGTTGTGTATTGAGTGAGCAAAAGGGGCGTTCCAAAATGCTCATTGCCTCTTGAACGCCCCTTTTGCTCACCCCCCCCCTTTTTTTTTGCTCACTCATATTTGCGCAGGTGCTCTTTGGCTCTTTCGATGGTCATGGATCATCCTTCCTATTGCATGCTCAAACGCCCGAAATCGTCCCACTCGCCGTAAAGCTTTCCTTGGCGCGTTGCTTCGATGAGACGATCGAGTCGTTTTCGGTATTCATCGGGCCGTGATCGTACTCGTTGGATATTGTCGGCCCGGACGCGCTGATAAAGTGGCGGAAAGCTCTTGAAGCGCGTCCACAAACGGGCTTTCTTGAGCTCCCCTTCTATGCCTTCGTAGATGCGGAAGCTGCGCGGGCCCATCGCGGGAAGGCAGGCGCGCCCAACATCTGTCATCTTGCCTAATCGCTCAAGACGCCGTACCCGCTCCTTGTTGAGCTCCGACCACGAGCTTCCTCGCGAGCGTGGCGTAAAGCGCTGAAGCGCGCCGCAGCCTTCGAAGGACTTCAGATGTCCATCTATCCATCCGAAGCAGAGAGCCTCTTCCACAGCATCCAAATAGGCGAAGGCATCCTCTGTGGGTCTACCGCGCTTCAGCTTGAGCCAGCATTCGCGCTCGCTGCCATGATTGTTTTCGAGCCAGCAACGAAATTCTTCCCGCGTATGCGCGATATCGACGTTTTCGAGCTCGTCGAATTCTCTTGGTTCAGCCGCCATCTTAGAGTCCCAACTCCTCTTCTCCCCATTGCTTCATGGCGAGCAGGATGGGAATGAAGCTCTCGCCCTGCTCCGTTAGCGTGTACTCGACGCGTGGAGGCACCTCGCCGAAGTCGGTGCGCACGAGGAAACCATCATCCACGAGTTCCTTGAGCTGCTTTGAGAGCGTGGATTCGGATATGTTGCCGATGCAACGCCTAAGCTGCCCGAAATGCCTCACATCTTTGAGCGCAATGTAGAAGAGTATCTCGATCTTCCATTTGCCGCCAATCATGCGTTGAAGCATGGAAACCGACTTGCAGCGCTCTATCTCCTCGCCCTGCCTCCTTGCCATAAACCCAACTCCTATGTACTACAAAAAATATCAGTACTTCCAATTCTAGAGCTTCATTTGCATGATGGATGCGACAAGCCTAATCCTCATATGAGGATCCGAAGCAAGGAGCACATCATGCATTACACGGGAACAATCTGGAGGCCGCCCTATGAGGCCGATTCCCTCATCTTGGAAGCGACTGCGGGATGCACACATCGTGCTTGCAAATTCTGCACGCTCTACGACGAGCTTCCCTTCAAATTTAAAGCATCGGAACTATCCACGATAGAATCCGACCTCCTTGAGGCGCAGACATGGTTCCACGATCCGCTGTCGAAGATTGAGACGCGCCTTTTCAGCCTTCCAACATCCAAACGTTGCCGCGTCTTTCTTGCAGGTGCTAACCCGTTTGCCCTTAAGGCGAAGCGTCTGCTCGAGATTGCCGATCTCGTTCGCAAGTATTTTCCGTGGTGTAGGACAATCGGCTGTTTCGCGCGCGTGACAGATGTCGCCTCGAAAACAGGCGAGGAGCTTGCAGCCCTTCGCGAAGCGGGATACACCGGCCTCACCATCGGGATAGAGACGGGAGATGATGCCGCCCTTGCCTTCATGAACAAAGGTTACGCAGCGCAAGACATCATTGCGCAGTGTGCACGCCTGGATGCGGCGGACATCGCCTATGCCTTCTTTTATCTCGCGGGAATCTCAGGGAAAGGACGTGGTATCGAGGGCGCGCGGCTCACGGCGGCAGTCTGCAATCAAACGCGCCCCTCCCTCATCGGAGCGAACATGCTCACCATCTACAAAAACTCCGAGCTTTACCAGGAGATTCTGGCTGGCAACTGGGAGGAAGAAACGGAGATCGAGAAGTATCAGGAAATCAAAGCTCTCGTCGAAGGTCTGGAAATTCCCGTGGAATTCGCCATGCTCGGTGCATCGAATCCCGTGATGTTACAAGGCAGATTGCTCAAGCAACGTGCGCAAATCGTTGCAACCCTCGACCGTGTGATAGAAGAAATCGGAGAGGACAAGCTGCGCCTCTATCGCACGAACCTGAAGCACCTGTGATGCGTTTGGGTATTCAAGCAAGCATTCCTTAATACCGTCGTTTCTCACGCATAACCTTATGCTGCACTTCCGAGCTCGCTGAGCGCCTTTAGGGTCGCGTCCACGTTCTCGGCATGCCAGTTCTTGTACCCACCTGCATACTGCGAGGCATAAATACCAGAAAGACGGCTGTCGCTCAGCCCCTTCTGCTGTGAGGTAAGACGGACGCTGCCGCCGCTCGTTTCGATGTCGATGATCACATTGAGCAGGTCGTTGGTAAGCTTCACGGATTCAATGTCTGCATAGGGAACAACGAGTGAGACGTCCCGTTCCAACGTTCCCCAAAAGGACTCGAATGGAAGCAGGATGAGCTCGTTCTCGCACATCTGGAGAACCGCCACATCCCATGTTTCGAAAAAGCGGACGATCTTTTCGCTCAGATCCCCCGCTGCGCCTTTGACGATGATGCACCTATCTTCCAGGGGTTCATATCCTGCTTCTATCGCATATTCCCAAACCTTTTCCTCACGCGCCATAACTATTCTCCTTTCATCAGAAGCGCTTTATCTATTCTTCAACGGGAGTGACAATGGGATTGCCGTCCGCGTCTTGAAGCACGGTCATGCCTGTACAGCTGACGCCGGAGGATGCCATGAATCCTGTGAGCAGGTAGTTGACGCCTGTCTCGCGATCGACAAGGACATAGGTGCGATTCTGAGCATCCTGCTGCTTGTAGGTCTCGATGAAACGGTCGTTGGTTGCCTTCATGGGAAAACCTTTCTCTCTATAGTTGAAATGACGGGGATTGTTCGCTGCCACATTGGCCCGCAAGACTTGCCTGCGTATGAGCGGCTTGAATAATCTTCCTAGACCACACATTCGCATGCAAGCACGACGGTTTCACAGAACGCCTGTTCAGAGGCCTTGTCAAAGCCTTTTGACAAGCGTGTTAAAACCTTTCTACTGACACGTGGACTATCATTTGAATCAGCGCATGCTTAACGGCGCTGCAAAGAGCATTGAGAGACATGGACAGATGGAACTATCACGACAACTGAAAACCAGGAGAGAAGAGCAGGGGCTTTCCCAAGACGAGGTGGCGAAGGCGATATTCGTATCGCGCCAGACCATTTCGAATTGGGAGACAGACAAGACCTACCCAGACGTGCAAAGTCTGCTTCTGCTAAGCCAGCTGTACGACACCTCCATAGACGAGCTTGTGAGAGGGGACGCTGGGAGGATCCAGCAGGTCGTCGAACGGGATTCACGCAAGATGAGGCTTCTGTCGTACGGGATGATCGGCTTTTCTTTGCTGGCCTTCCTTTTCCTGCTAGGTTTCTCGCTCGCTTGGCCGGAACCTTCCAGCTTTGCCCGCATGAGCAAGGGCAATATCGCAGGCGGGGTCACATTCATCGTGCTCTACGCCATCGGGTTCGGCATGGCCATCGCCATCGACCGCCTGAAGAAGAAGCACGACATCGTCACTTATCGTGAGATAGACAGGTTCCTCAAGGGGGAGATTGGAGAAGAGCCAGATTCGGAAGGGCTTGCGCGCAAGCATCCGGCTCTTGGCGTTGTGGTAAAGCTCCTCGGTGGCGCGGCGATTGGGCTGCTTCTTGCAGGATTATTGCTTGCCCTCGGCGGATGAGCCTTCTGTTCCACGTATAGAAGTTCGAGTAAACGCATAGAACTTTCGCCTGCGTTTCTACTCTATGTTCTCGAAAAAGTCACCTTGCCTAAAATAATTTGAAAAGAGTCGCACATAGAGTGCGCTTTTCACGTTATGCGTAATAGGAGGTGAGATTCGGGGAATGTCACAAGGCGAAACTCAGCAAGATAACGAAGATTGCAGCAGCGCTAACCAAGTCAACGTCAAAACAAATGCATCTATTTTGGCGGAAAAGTTCGCGGAAGATCATTACGACGAGGTATTCCGCTATTGCGCAAGGCGTCTTCCCACCAAAGAGGATGCCCAGGATGCAACGCAGGAGGTATTCCTCCGCCTTGTGAGGAGCCGTGCTCTTTACGAGAGCAATGACAAGCCACTCGCTTACCTCTACACGTGCGCACGTAACGTTTGTGCCGATTTCTACCGAAAAGGCGTCCCCGGCGATCTTCGAACGGATATCGAATGGGAAGACGTGCCTGACCCATCCACTAAGGACGGTTCTCAATGCATGAGCCTAGCGGAAGCCGTTGCGAGCCTTGCGCCGGAGGAGAGGGAAGTCATCGAGCTTCGCTACGGGCAAGACCTGAGCGTGGCGGATATCGCCCAGGTTCTAGGCGTGTCACGGTTTACGGTCTATCGAAGCTGCAAGCGAGCCTTGCGGTCGCTGAGGCTTGCAATTGGAGATGATTGACATGACGAATATAGAAGACGAGCTCAAAAGATTCTACGCAGAGAACACACCGCCTATCGATCCTGATGAAAAGCATCGGGTCGTGGAGATGGTGGCACGAGCGTCGCAGAAAGACAGCAGCGCGCCAACCGCTGAATCGATTTCTTTTCGGAGGTTCGTGCTCACGCAGGTCCGTTTCATCAATCCCATATGCTGGATCTTGCAGATCGCGCTTATCGCATGCGTGCTGATCACAGGTGACATTTACAAGGCCTCAGAGATCCAGGCTCCTCTCGTCATGACATTCGCGATGCTCACAGTTGTGATAGCCATCCCATCTGCATTCAAGAGCTTCGAAAGCAAAACTGCGGAACTGGAGCTCGCTTGTAGATTCAATAGCGCTCAAGTGCTCGCGTCGAGGCTCATCATCTTCGGGCTCGCAGACGTGCTTTGGTTCTCAATCATCATCGCGGCAATGCCATCGTTTGCGACAAGCGATCCCTTCAGCATCTTCCTCTACGCATCTACGCCGTTCTTCTTGTTCTGTGCTCTGTGCTTCTACTTAGCACGCATTGCAAACAGACACGTGACAAGAGCGGCAATTGCTGCAGCAACGGTCTTGGTTGTCGTGCTCTGGCAGTCAATAGGCTTGTTCCCGCACTGGTATAGCGAGCTCTCATGGGGCACCTGGATGATAGCCCTCGTCCTCTCCATTGCCCTTGCCGCGTTCGAGCTTCGCCGACTCATTGGCGATATGAGCTTCGCCATAGCTCCGAGCTGCGCTCATAGCGTTCGATGACCTCAACATCCACATTTCTGCAAGTAAACACAAACAACAATCGAAAGGGATCATATGGAACTGAAACTTGACCGACTGACCAAACAGTTCGGCTCAGCAATCGCTGTCGACCGTTTGAGCGCGACCCTCACGCCGGGCGTTTACGGTCTTCTAGGCGCGAACGGGGCAGGCAAGACCACGCTCATGCGCATGATATGCGATGTATTGAAGCCGACTTCTGGAAGCGTCGTCTGGAACGGCGTGCCCATCGAGCGATTGGGCGAGCGCTACCGCAGCGTGCTTGGATACCTTCCCCAGGACTTCGGATACTACCCTGATTTCACGGCGCTCGACTTCATGCTGTACCTCTCCGCGCTGAAAGGATTGGATTCGAAAGCCGCTAAGCGAAGGTCGATGGAATTACTTGATCTCGTCGGACTTGCAGGGGTGGCTAAGCGCAAGGTGAAGACGTTTTCCGGAGGGATGAAGCAGCGCCTCGGCATCGCGCAGGCGGTCATAAACGACCCGCAAGTGCTCGTTCTTGACGAACCCACTGCGGGGCTTGATCCTAAGGAGCGCGTTCGTTTTCGAAACCTAATATCGGCGCTCGCTCAGGACAAGGTGGTCATCCTTTCCACACACATCGTCTCCGATGTCGAGTACATAGCAGATGAAATCCTCATCATGCGCGCAGGGCAGATCGTCGCAACGGGAACCGTCGAAGAGATACTCGCGCAGGTATCCGGCGTTGTGTGGGAATGCGCAGTCACTCCGCGCGAGGCGGATGCCATGTCTGCCCGCATGGCCGTCGGCAACGTAAGGTACGACCACAACGGCATGGCGGTCGTGCGGATCGTCTCGGATGTGCCGCCACATGAAAGCGGCCGCCTCGTCGAGCCGACGCTAGAGGATGTGTATCTCTACATCTTCCAAGAAGGTTCAGAAGACGCATCCGGCGATTTCGCCCGACCCAGAAGCCACACAAATCCACGCAGCGCGAGAAGAGGAGGACGCCGTGGGTAGCCTTATCAGATTCGAGCTCAAGAAGATATGTTCGCAGCGCGTAACGCAGGTGGCGGTCTTAGCCATCGCAGCCCTTCTTGCGTGGGTCACCACGTTTAATATCACCTCGCAGTTCGCCCTTGATCCCAATGCTGTCGGATCAGAATTCGAGGGCACTTCCGCCATCGCTCAACAGAAGGAGAATGCGGACGCGCTCACAGGACCCATCACCAACGAGGCAGCAACCGATGCCATACGAGAATGGAAGACCTTCATGGAGGGAGACGAGATAGCTGCGCAATACCAATGGGGCGGCTCGACCATGGGGACGGATGCAGAGGCCTATTGGGACTTTTACGCGCCGCGTACGAACTACCTCTCGCTCATCGTAGGTCCCTGGATGCAGGGTTTCGAGATGCCGGTATCCGTGGCCTCGCGCATCGACACGAACGTAACGCTTGACCTATACGGACAAGCGCGCCAAAAAGCGGCCTCGGAGCTGGCAGGCGGAAACCAAGCCTTCGCTTACTCGGAGGCAGAACGGGCCTTTTGGAAGGAGAAGGCAAGTAATGTTCAGACTCCCGTTGAGTACGGATATGCGGGCGGCTGGCTCGATTTCTTCGACATTTCGGCTTTCCTTATCTTCGCGCTCATCGTGTGCGCCATCGCCTGTGCGAGCGTGTTCAACATTGAATATCGCGAGAAGACAGATGCGGTTCTGCTTTCGACGAAGCTCGGTAAATCGAAGCTGGGTGCCGCCAAGGCGATCGCTTCGATCATTGTGGCAAGCGTTGTGTACATCATTATGCTCGCGGTCTTGCTCGGAGTGCCGCTCGTATTCTTCGGAGCAGAGGGCGCGGGCCTCCCCCTGCAACTGCGAGAGCTTTGCAATACCTACGACTTAAGCTTAGGCGCTGCGGTGCTGGCCTTATGCGTTGTCGGCTACCTCGTTATGCTGGGGTTGCTCGGGATCACCCTGCTGCTCTCCTCTAAGATGCGCTCTTCCATGGGGATACTTGCCATCATCGCCGCCATCGTGATCGTGCCGATGATGATGTCCAACTTGCACAACAACATCGCGAACCATGTGCTGTTCCTATTCCCGTTCCTGGCGCTCGATGCGAATAACTTCTTCGACATGGTTTCCTATTCAATCGGACCTCTGGTCATTGAATACCCCGTTGTGCTGGCGATCTTCTACGCGGCGCTGTTCGTGATAGGAACTCTGCTATCTAGGCGTTGCTTCAGCAAACACCAGGTAGCCTGACGGATAATAAGGCGATGCTGCCCGTATGGTTATTTGAACAGGCAGCATCGCTCATAGCAAGCTCTCTAATTCACTCCCAATGACCACCAACGACTTTCGTTTCCCAATGTCCCTCTTCCTTATGGCTAACTGTGTTGTAGCCGGTGACTATTTGACGGATTTCGCTATGATGCCCTGATCCTTCACCGGCCTTCATGTGCTCTTTCGCATGGGCGGAGGTGTTGCCGGTAATGTCGGTTCCGCAGATGTTGCAGATGGAGACCTCCACCGTGCTATAAATGGGAACGCTTTCAGTCCAGGCTTCCCTGTCAACGACCCATACGCGCTCTGTGTCCTCCACCCATTTCTTCTGTGAGGCGCTCTGGGACGGAACTGCTGAGTTTCCTTTTGGTTCGCCCGTAGACCTTTGATGTTGTGCATCCTCGGCAGAACCCTGGGAAGGCGCAGCTTTACCCTGGGCTGTTGCTTCGTCGCCGGATATGCTCTCGGCCTTCTCTGTCCCCGTCTCGTCATCCGCCTCTTGCCCAATAGACTCTGTTTCGGCTTCTGGCAAGTCAACGTTCTCGACCACGCCGTCAGCCGCATCGGCGACCGCCTGGTTCGCGCCTATTCCTCCAACGCTGGCGATGCCCGAGCATGACACGAGCGTGATGCCGACAGCAAACACCAAGCCGATAATGACGCATGCTATCGCCCACTTGACCTTATTGTCTCTAACCATCTCTTTGACCTTCATCTGCATCACCTTCCTACATGAAGCGGAATACCGCTTTGATAAGCCAACGCACGAAGCTACCAACCAACTTCATCGATATCTCCCCAATCCTGCTCGCACTCTTTATCGCTTTCGGCCTGCGCTTTCGCATGCGCGCTCACGCACGCGGAAACCGTCTCCCTATCCACGCCCGGAATGTCCGGCGATTCTTCCCCGCTTATAACCTGCATGTATTCGTAGAGCTCTGCTATCCGAGCATGCAGCCCGGCAGATGACGTTCCCGTGCATTCGTAAGCTGCCTCGTCAAAGCTCTGGAGGTCTATCAGGTGGCCGAGCACCCGCTTGATGATCGCCTCGCCATCGACCACCACGAGCTCAACATGCTCAAGCTCCTCGGCCGAGGAAAGGAGAAAACGCCATCCTTTCGTCCGCCTTGCGACCGGAATCTCGTCGCCTTCATCCTCGTGTTCGCCGCATGCCTGATAGCTGTGGGCGGCAAGCCAGAGTCCTCCCTCTCCCAAGCGATCGAAGCGAACCTCGAAGTTCGTGAGCATGTTGGCTTTGCCGAGGGGAAGTCCTGCCGTGAACGCGGATGTGTCGAACACGTCGAGCCTCTGGTCGTCGTAGGTGATCTTCACTATCATCTGCCACCCCTTTCCCTCGCCCTTGCGCGTTCCGCTTCCTGCTCGCGGACTCGCTGGCTGGAACCCTGGTTCCCGCGCATCCTCGTCGCAACGGCAGCCGGATCGCTATCGCGCTGCATGAGGCCTTTCTCCGTTACGTACGACCGCGCCTCTATCAGCCTCCTGTAGCCCTCGCCGCCCTCGTTTCCGCGACGCTGCAGGGTCGAGAGCCTCCGATCGAAATCGTCCAGATTCTTCACGTTGAACTTCGCGCACGTTTCCAGCACGGCGGAGAGCCTTGACAGGTCGGCGAGGTCGTTTAGCGCCACTGCGCTTGCAGCTCTCTGGCGAATCTGTGAAGCAGTGCGGGCTTCGGGGATGTACGCCCCTTGGCGCTCGAAGCGGTTGCGCAGCATCTGTTTCCCGTAGGTGAAGCCGAGACGCTCTCCTGACACGCGCTTGGTCGGATCGTCGGCCAGCGCGAATATCCAATCTTCGCGGCGCGCCTTCTCGGAGTTGTCCTCAATCGAGATGCCGAGCTTCGCGAGGGCAGTCCTGAACTCGCCTTCGGTTCTGCAGGTGTTCTTAGCAAGGGCGACTCGCGCCCTGATATCTCCAACCCACGAATAGCCGCCTGAGCGCATGATCTCCCTTTCTGCGCGTCCGAAGTAAACTGCCTGGCGGCTTCTCGGCTCTAGCTTCCGCTCCTTGCTGCCCCGCTTCGGCATGACGTTGGAAAGACCCGACAACCCCATTTCCCGAGCCATGTCCTGAAGTTCTTGGTTGAGGGTCTCTGGCTTGCTTATGTGGCAGCGGTATCCGGTCTTGAGATTCGCGTTGTTGACGACGACGTGCGCATGCGGGATTCCCCTCTCGTTGTCGTCGTGGTAGACGATCGCCACCTCAAAGTCCTTGAAGTGTCTCTCTGTCCAAGCGCGGGATAGTCGGCGCAGCGCATTCAGGTCGATGCCGTCTTCGGGGTCGGGCGAGATGACGAAATGCTCGAACGTCCTGGCATCCAGGCCGCGCCAGGGGGTGTTCGTCCCGTAGGCTTCGCGCGTCCTGTCCATCTCGACGTCCCAATCAACGAAGATCGAATGCTCGCCAGGCGCTTCGCCGACCCATTCCTCCATGGGAAGATTCATCACGTCCCGTGCGAGCGCCCGGTTCCCCTTCTCAAGATATCGGCGTATGCCAGCCGTTCCTCCGTGCCCCGCTATGGCCTTCAGGATCGGCATCATCGGGCCTCGACGATCATCTTGTCCTGAAGCTTCGCGATCTCGTAGACGATGCGCTCCGCATTGCGGTTCACGGTGGCGAGCTCGACCTCGATGCACTCTGCCTTCTCGTCCAACAGGCGCGAGTCGCTCTTCCCGTGAGCGATGTAATAGTTGATGGAGTTCATCGCATGCACCGCCTGGTTGTAGTGGTAGCCCCAGCGAGTGAGCTCGCGTGAGATGTCACGGATCGATTTCTTGTCCAGGACAATGCAGGGCGCGGATTCCTCGGTTACCTCATCGCAGACGATCGGAATGCGGATGAGGTAGCGAAGGTACATTGACTTGGAGAGCTCGGCCTTGCAGCAGCGCTTCACTAGTTTCTGGTAATCGTCTTCGGCAAGGCGGAAGCTCAGTGTCCGAACTTTGTTGGTTTTGCTCATCGTTTCCTCCTGACGTGTTTGCTTTTCCCTAGGGGCGCGGGGGATCCCCCGCCAGCTTGTGCCCATTCGGCTCTGAGCCGGATGTCGCCAAGCTGCGCTCCCCGGGACTCACCGGAGCCGAGCCCGCAAACTGCTCGGCGACATAACCGTTCGAACGCCTCCCGGGGACAAGTTGCATGGCGCAAGGAATCGAAGATGTAATACGCCATGCGATACTTGCTGGATTCGGCGTCTAAGCGCCTATGACATCCAAGTTGGGTATTTATCCTGGGAATTGCATTCGGGGCGCTTAGCCGCCGTGCTGGAGGAAGGGCGTTGGGATTCATGTGCGAGCATGAAATCGCCTCGTTTCTTGCGTCTTCGCTGCACCTCCGAATGGTGGAATGAGATGCGGCTTGGTTTGTATTACATTCCCATTATATACCAAAACCGTACAGATATGTACGGTTTTGCATGAGAGAAATTGTTTCGAAAGAAGAGCTAAGACGTTAAAACGTGAATCTCAAGTCCTTCGCACATTCCTGAGAAGGAAGGAAAAGACAGCTGCGCGAGGTAAAACTTATTACGACTATGAGATCTGCTTGCTCATATGATAGTTGGTCAGCGGAATCCCATTCCTGACAACTGTGTTTTTGCGGTCTGCTACGTATCCCGCACTTTCGAAAAATGATCTTGCGGTGATCGAAGAAAAAAGGGCTATAGACCGAGATCCGCGTTCGCTCGCAAGACGCTCCAGCTCCATTAGGATAATCTTACCTATACCTTGGCTTTGGCGATCCTTATGAACATAGAGCATGTCGACATTGCCCTTATTGTCAAGACTTCCGAATCCAATTAGGATTCCGCATTCTTTGATGCCAACCGTCTGTTGACCGGATAGTTTTCGGACGATTCCTTCACGATGCTCATCGCAGTGAGGAGCCCATGCGTCGAGTTGTTCTTGGGTGTAGTCGTGAATGTTGATCGTATGAACTGTGTCAAAGAAGAGCTTGGCTGCCCTAGTGAAGTCTTCGTTGAGCAAAGGTCCAATTTCGTAGCCTTCGGAATCGTAAGCCGCATCTATCAAATGGCAGTGGAGCCCTTGTTCGCGACATGTCGTCAGATTGCCTTCGTTCTCCTCGACGAGGGCATCGACGTCTATCTCATCTGATAGCCGATTCTCGATTACATTTGAGAAGTGCCGGATGTCATCAACGTGATTTTTCAAGTAATTGCTCGTCATGACAAGGCAGCAGAATTCGATTTCCGCAAGGTATTCGGACTCAAAGTCCGCTCTCCAATCGAAGGGGATGTAGCATCCTTCAACGATGAGATTCTGCTTGTTCTCGATGGCTGTCTTTATCATCTCGCTGACGATTCCCCATAGATAGGGAGTGAGCAGCTCGTCATCCTCGGGCGTCAGCTGCGTCTGACCGCTGCGAATGAGCCCCATTTTCAGCAAGTCGATCGAAAGCACGGGGTAGCGGTAGCGCTCCATTAGCTTCTGGGCCAAAAGCGTCTTGCCCGTGTGGCTTGCGCCCGTGATTAAGATGATCATCGTCTTCCGTTCCCTTTGAACCATCTGATAGAAAAATTGTAAGACAGCGTACCTGTAGAATAGGCAGGAAACGCTCTTCTACCACCAGGCGTGGTAGAAGAGCTCGTCGCCGTCCTGGAGCGCATCGTAGACTTTGCGGATGATTTCGAGAGTGTCGTCAACATCCATGAAGTAGTCGTCATCGTACTCGCTGCTCCCGAAGAAGAAGCCCTCCTGGCGCGGCAGCAGCACCGGTGCGCTCTCTGGGTTCGCCTTCACGAGCTGGCACGTGATCCCGAGCGACATCAGCTGTTCGAAGCTCACGGGGTAGAGCTCGCAGTTCTCAAGCTCGCCGTAGGCAACGTTGCGCTCGAACCAGCCGTGGATGTGGTTGGCCTTGCGCCAGCAGGCGACCATTTCGTCTTGCTCGTTTTTCGCGGCGGCGCTGCGCTTCGTCAGATACATATCGAGTCCCATGGTGGTGATCCTTTCTGATGGTTGGCGGATTGTTCCCCGAAGGCCGCCGAGCCCATCGGCCCGGCGACGCATGCGGGACTCCTCAAGAGGAGGAAAGGAGGTCGGCTATTCCTCCTCCGGGATATCGCTGCAGGACATCACGTTGATGTGGTGCTTGATGAGCGCCCTGTCCGGGCTGATGAGGAGCAGGCCGATGTGGTCGAAGCGGATGGTGCAGGTGGCGTGGTCACGGCTGTCCTTCAGCCAGCTGATGGCGAACCCTTCGAGTGCCTCTTCGTTTACGTGCTCCGGCGGGAACGAGTCCGAGTCCCTGCGGGCTGCGACGGATACGAAAACGAGGGCGTCTTCGTCTTGCGCCACGATGCTTACGGGCGAGTCGATGTCGTCCTCCCAAGGCTGCTCGACGATCTCGTAGCCACGACGGTTAAGGTACGCTGCCGCTGCCTGGTTCGACTTCTCGATGAATTCTTTCATGATGACCTCCTGATTGTCTTAGGCTCGGCCCTTTGCCTTGCCTTGTGACACGGGAGGCGCACGGGTTCGCGCGCTTTGCAAGGGGGAAAGCGAAGCGGCACGTCGAAGGCTGTTCTTCGCCGCACTAGTTTTCGCATTTGTTTTCGGAGGATTGGGAGAATGCCTCTACCGAGAAAAGAAATGGGAAAAGTATCGCGGCCCTTGCCAAAGCCCTGAGCGGTTCCGTGCGAGCGTGCGTGTGATAAGGCAGGAAAGGGCGAGGCGCGCAGGAGGGCATCGGGGAAATCTCGATCGGGCCATGCACGCCTCACCAGCGATGCGCTCACACGATTTCGATGGCGACCGACGGCTCGACATGCAGCGCGAGCTCGTCGTTGTTGCAAGACGTCCGGAATTCAATGTCGTCCCAGCTCTCGCCGATGCGGCAGAACTCGTAGGGAAGCCCGCACTCGTCGATCTCGCTGAGCGCGTCTGCGACATTGCTCACGTCGGCGAAAAGGCCCTCGTACCACTTGATGTAGTCCCAGCCGAAGACCACGCATCCGTCGCTTTCCTCGAAGAAATCCGGCTTGCGGCAAGAGCCCATGAGGGGAGATGTCCCCAAGCCCTCGCTGAGCGTATCCACGCGCTCGCACATCTGGTCGTAGCCCTCGCGGGTCGTGACTATCTTCACTTCGCTTCTGTATCCCATGTTCGCGATCCTTTCTGGTGGTGTTGTATGCGGAGAGGCGGCTGCCAGCCCACGCAGGGCTGGCAGCGAAAAGGCCGGTCACTCGCGGGGAGCGATCCGGCAGGTGTCCGAGTCGATGTAGTTGTTGCCGTTCCAGGAGTAATCGCCGTCGTGCTCGTAGCGGTTCACGAAGGGAGCGCCCACAAGTCCCCTGGGCGCGTCGTCCGCGCCGGAGCCGACGACCTCGAAGAGCTCGTATCCGGATTCGTACTCGCGCATCCAGACCTTATCGCCCAAACGAACCTCGGACGTGGGGATCTCGGGCGCATCGAGGAAGTCGCCGAGCCTCAGGCCCTCGGGCATCGCCTCGTCGAAGGCGTGGAGCATCTCGTTGAACTTGTGCCAGTCCTCCTCTTCGGAAGGCTCGAAGGAGCGCATCCCGATGGGGTTCCAGTCTGCGTCGTACTCCGTTCGCAGGTGGTCGGCGATGCGCCAGTCCTCGATGACGTAGACGCCGTTGTCTCCGGGATCCATCTGCCGATCCGTGGTGTAGGCACCGATGCCGAGGGACAAGGAGCCACCGAAGAAGTTCCCCATCACCTGGCACATGCGCGCCCAGCCGTAGCAGTCCTGGCTCGGGGGACGGTAGCCTTGAAGCTCGCAGTACTTGAGAAGCGGTTCGACGGTATCCCGACCGCCGTTCCAGTGCAGGTACAGCCCGATCTTTCGCTCCTTCGTGGTGATGACTGCCCGATTTCCCATGATGACCTCCTAATCTTTCGGCGGTCGCCCTGTGCCACCGCCTCGTGATCCGGGGTCGTGCGCGGGTTCCGCCTGCGGTGCAAGGAGTAAAGCGGGCTTCTTCGCAAAGGGCGCATGCCCGCAACCTGCACGAGAGGTTTGCGAAGGGAAATCTGCTTGTGCGGGTTTTGCGCAGGAAGGACGCGCCTTGCGGCGCACACGGCGGGTTCCGTGCGAGAGTGCCTGGATGAGAGGCGGGGCGGGGCGATCGTGCAAGGCGAGGAGGCATGGGAAGTAGGCTATCGAAAACGAGGAAGAAGGAGCGGGCAGCCATTATGGCGGTTCGGCGAGTGCTGGAGACGCGCTGCCTTTTGTGACAGCGTTCGGTACGGATTTGTACGATAATGGGCAGATACGGCAAGACTTGAAGGGGACGGATGCGCATGGCGACTGTCGGCGAGAACATAAGGAAGCACCGAAAGGCGCAGGGCCTGAGCATCGTGGGGCTCGCGGAGAAGGTCGGCATGACCGAGGGCGCGATCCGCCACTACGAGAGCGGGATACGCACGCCCGGTGAAGAGCAGCTGAAGAAGATCGCCCGAGCCCTCGACGTGTCACCGAAGATGCTCGAAGACCATAAGATCGAGAGCGCCAGAGACTTGGTGGGAACACTACTCCAGCTCGAAGACGAGTTCGGGCTCGTCCCAGACATGTGCGACGGCGGCCTATGGATCGACCCGAAGGCGAAGAACGCCCAGAAGACGGATGCCGTGATAAAGGCCTGGGGTGCGATGCGCCACCGCCTCATCACGGGCGAGATCACCCAGGAGGAATACGATGCCTGGAAGATGAAGTTCTAGACGCAAAAGAATAAGGATATGAGCATGAAATTGAATTGGCTTAATAACAGCGGCTTCATCACAAAAAAGCTTTACGCACCGTTTGCCGTTGAAAAAGACAGCGAGTACCTGCAGGATCTATCCAGCCGGTATGACATCCTTTTTAAACAGGCGCAAGGGGCTGGAGCAGATAAGAAGAGCATCGACATAATAGATGAATACAGGGAGATGATTCTTGGGGCGCTTGAAAAATACTACGAGGCAGATATCGCGCAATGCAACGCAATAATAGAAGAGCTAATCCAAGATATTGGCGATAACCCCCTTGCAGTCGATAAAGTAAATCGATCAAGGGCTTTCCCCGGAACGCTTGGCAGCGAGGTCCAATTCTTCAGGGGAAGGGTTGGTAATCCATCCTGTGCTTATTCGAAAAAGAGCATGCTTCATTTGCCGAAAAGCCAAAGGGCAAAAACCGGCAATTATAGGTTCAGTATTCCCGGCAATCCAAGCTTTTACCTTGCTATTTCTTTGAAATGACTGACGCTGAAATCGCGGAGCTGATGAAGATACCGCGAAGCACAGTACAGTATCGACGGACAAGCTCTTTTGAACTGCTAAAAAGATTTTTGGAGGAACGCGCTGATGAATGGGAAGAATTTTAATGACGACGAGCGCGGCTTATTACCTTTCCCGGTCATTTTAGCCGCGACAAAGGGCGACCCCGACGCTATGAAAGTTGTCTTGCAGCATTATCAAAGCTACATAGCCCACCTGTCTATGCGGAAAATCCGCGATACAAGCGGTAACACCTTTTGGGGCATAGACGAGGATTTACGGGAACGGCTGCAAGCGAAGCTCATGCGGGCTATCCTTAATTTTAAGATCAATTAAGCCATTGGCGCAAAGTATTCTCCCCTTTCTGCTTTGCGCGGCTTATTGGCTCTTGTCCTTGAACCTTGACAAAGAAAGCGGCGCAAGATAACGGCGGCGCAGCATAGGGCAGATCGGATACGTCCCTTTTGCGCCGAGCCACACGGCGGGTGCGCCATGACACTATCCCGGCGGGGTTTTCTTTTCCCCGCCGGGACAGCCGAGCGACCAACACCACGCCGGGGAGCAAGTTTAGCAGCTTGCGGGCGACGACAGCGCAGAATATATAATGATACTCCCTTACCGCCACAGTCCGAGCGTTCAAAGCGTCGCAGGCAATGGGTAGGGCTGCATGAGAACCATGCAGGGGTGAAACTCCCGTGAGGTTGTGCTAATAACCGTCCGATTAAAGCCCCATTTATGAATCAAGACCTTTTAGCCATTACCACGAAAGGGGGTTATCTCATTGGCAAAAAAGGAAACATCAAATCCCACTGTGCCTGTGCTTCCCATGCTCAAAACGGTTGAGCAGATGAGCCGGATCAGCGGCATAGGGGAAAACAAGCTGCGCGAGCTGATGGACAGCGGCGAGCTTGAATATATACAAAACGGAAACCGCCGTTTGCTTGCCGACATTGCTATTTGGGACTGGTACGAGAGGGCAAAGCGAAAGGTAGCTCCCCAAAACCAGGAGGGAGGTAAGTAGCTATGGCGGTATCATCAAGAAAGGTCCAGAATAAGCGCGACAGCAACGGTGTTTTGACTGGAAAGGCAGGTACCGTCTATGACGTAAACATTAAATACACCGGGCAGGACGGGAAAAAGAAATCCTACGCAAAAAAGGGCTTTGCAACCAAAAAAGAAGCGACGCAGCATGAAGCTGAAATGAAAGCAAAGCTCGCCAATCCCATTTACAGCCCGGTCGTTGCTTCACAAGGCAAGCAGACCGTCAAAGAGTATTTGGAGGAATGGGTAGAAAACCACGGCAAGGCTAACTTGCGTCCAAGCACCTTTGCAGGATATAAGAGCCATATTCGCAATCATATCGTGCCATATATCGGTCATGTGCAGCTTAACCAACTGACCCCGGCAATGCTTGATAATATGTTTCAGCAGCTATTTGACAAGGGCTTATCCAATAGCACCGTTCGATACGCGCAGCGCATATTGAGCGTGTCAATGGAACATGCCCGTAAGTACCGATACATTGAACATAACCCCGCCCGCGACATTATAACAAAGTTCGGCAAGCAAGCGAAAACGCCTGATCCGTACACCATTGAGCAAATGCAGACCTTTATGAGCAATGTGATAGGTACGGAATGGGAAATGCCTGTTGTGCTTGCCGGAATGTATGGGCTTCGCATGAGCGAGATTATCGGATTGCGGACAACAAACATTGACCTTGAAAAAATGCAGTTTGGCGTTGTAGAGCAAATGCCCTTCAAGGTGCCGCCGGGAACAAAGACCATTACGGAAATGGCACCGACAAAATCCAATGATCGTATTTTGCCGATTACCGAAGAAGCATTGCCGTACTTCCTGCGGCAATTTGATTTGATTGCACGGCAAAAGGCTTTGACCGAGGCGGGCGGTGGGGTGTACTATGATAATAAGCTCTTTATTGCAAAGCCTGACGGTTCGCCGCAGCGCAGAGATAGAATGTCGGCAAACTTCGGACAGCTTATCCGACACCTTGAAATGCCGCATATCCGCTTTCACGATTTACGTCATACGGCAGCTACCAATATGCACCAACTGACAGGCGACTTCTACACCGTTGGCGAGATTTTGGGGCATACATTAAAGGGCATTGGCATATCCCTTGGTATTTCCACAAACCTTGAAGCGGTAACGGCACAGTATGTTGATGTGCGGCTTGAAAGAAAACAAAGCGTACTGCAAACCTATCATAAAGCATTGCAACCGAAAACAACCGTTACAGGAAAAGAAGCAGGGCAAGAAACATCGAAGAAAGCGAAAAAGAAAAGCAGCGAAATGGAGCTATAACGGCAATATCTTTTTATAGCTCCGCGCTGCTTTTCATAGCTTTTTAGCAGTTCCGGGCACCATTGGGGCACCACAGTATACATCTTTCTTGTATGGCGTGTATGATGTGGAATGAGCCGGGCACCACAAAGCGGGGCACCAAGGGCACCATTTGAATTGTTTTCCCCAAAATAGATGATGCCCGAGCAAGAGAAAAAGCCTTGAAAACATAGAGTTTTCAAGGCTTTGGTGGCGGAAGCGGTGGGATTCGAACCCACGTGCCCTTGCGGACAACTGCATTTCGAGTGCAGCTCGTTACAACCACTTCGATACGCTTCCATGTATAAATATTCACTTTCGGGGACTAATCACATGATTTCGAGTCAGTCCCGTTATGACCACTTCGATACGTCTCCGTATTTAGGCGAATCATTTCGCATAACAGTATTATTATAGCGCAAATCCGCCGAACATGCAACCTGAATTGATCGGTTAGCCGCATTATATATTGTAGGCTGTTATAATCCTGCTCCTGCTGTATGATAAGTTGTTATCAAAATGCTTGCCGATTCATTTTTTGTCGGAAAGGTTCGAATCGAGCCTCTCCGACAAAAATAACGAATCAAAGCGTTTCCGAAAGTTGTGCAATAATATCTCTGTTTGCTCTTAATCTTTCGTTCTCCGGTTCTTTTTCAACGGCTTTTTCGGCCATTATCAGTGCTTCTTTTTTTCTGCCCGTATAAAAATACCCCAGAGAAGCATAATCATACGGAGCGGCACCCCATGCTGCGGGTTCCGTTATGTATGTTTTCGGGCGGGTTTCAATTGCAAGTGCTTTAAGTGCAAAATACAGCGTACCTTCAAAATCCTGCCGTGCATATGCATTGCCCGCGAGTTCGATCCACGGTTCGCGTAGGTACGGTGCTTCCGCCGCTGCGCGATAGAGCCAGCTTTCCGCTTCCGCAATATCATTCAGTGCCGTGCAGGCACGTGCAATAAAGCGCATCGATGCGCTCCGCTCATCCCGCCAGACAGCGGATTTCATTTCAAGGTGCCTCTTTAAGGTCGCAATACAATCGTTCCATCTGCCGTAAAACATGTATTCTCTGCCGAGATAATGCATGTTCCTGTCATTCTCCGGATTTTCCCGCACACTCATTTCCAGCAGAGGCAGGTATTGTGCGCGTGATTTTGATGCATCGGCAAGATGATCAAGCTGAATGCCTTCTGCAATGATATGTCTGAAACTGCCTTCTCCCTCATATTCAAGAACCTCATGTACAGGGTTTACCCATTTGAAACCATGCCGTGCATGTATCTTATCTATATAGAACACCGTACCTTCGCTTCCGTCCTCGTTGAAATTCCACGTATAACGATAGCGCAGCATATCTGCGCCGTTTGACCACGCCTTTTCTGCCGCTTTGCGCCATCCCGGATGCAGAACCTCATCAATATCCGTACAAACACAGATGTCGGCATCCTCCGGCACAAGTTCAAGCGACCTGTTCCGCGCCGCATCGAACCGCCATGGGGTTATTATTTCACTCCGAACGTTTACCCCGTGCGCCTGAAGTATTTTTACAGTATCATCGCTTGACCCTGTGTCAAGAACATATACAGCATCCGCCTCACTCATCGACTCAGCCCAGCGCGCGGCAAATTTCGCTTCATCCTTTGCAATTGCATAAACACACACTTTATAACCTTCCATATCGCTCCCCCGTTTCCCGGATTTTGTTTTGCGGAAAGCCTGCTCCGCCCGCACGCGGCAGGCGGAGTTTACCTGCACCGTCTCTTTTTCGAAGACACATTTCCGGCTCGTTCACTGCCGCATTATCTATGCTTTAACCACCGTGATCCCGCCTGCATAGTCGCCGTTGGGAGTTGCAGCCGCATGCAGCGCTATGGTTCTTCCGCTTCTGTTTCGAAGCACAAGCTCCGTTCCTGCGGGAATCCGCCCATATGCCGAGCCTGAAACGGACACAGGATTTCCGCCGGCTGCGGTCGTGTTTGCCGAAGAATAACCATACACATCCCCGGTAAGCGATTCAAGTGCAATCACAATATCACCCGAAGCTCCGGAGCCCTGCTCTTCCGCCGCATTTACGTTCCATACAATATGATACAGTTTTTCATCATTGGAACGCACCGCATTATTTGCCGCATCCGCACTGAGTTCTTCACCGCTGCTGCGAAGGTTTGTCAAAGGCAGCACTCCTCCATTCGGCACAGTCGTTCCTTCTCCTGTCGGTTGAACTGAAGACATCAACGCTGCCGACCGGGCAGGTTCGGCAGCAGGGCCTGTCGGGCCTGTCGGGCCTGTCGGACCTGTCGGACCTGTTGCTCCCGTTGCACCTGTTTCTCCCGCTGCTCCTGCTGCGCCTGTCGGGCCTGTTGCTCCGGTTGCTCCCGCTGCTCCTGCTGCGCCTGTCGGGCCTGTTGCCCCTGTTTCTCCCGTTGCTCCTGCTGCGCCTGTCGGGCCTGTTGCTCCGGTCGGGCCTGTTGCCCCTGTTGCTCCGGTTGCTCCGGTCGGGCCTGTTGCTCCCGCTGCTCCGGTCGGGCCTGTTGCCCCTGTTGCTCCGGTTGCTCCTGTTGCGCCTGTCGGACCCGTTGCTCCCGCTGCTCCTGCTGCGCCTGTCGGACCTGTTGCTCCCGCTGCACCTGTTTCTCCCGTTGCTCCTGCTGCGCCGGTTGCACCCGTTGCGCCTGTTGCTCCGGTTGCTCCGGTCGGGCCTGTTGCTCCGGTTGCTCCGGTCGGGCCTGTTGCCCCTGTTGCTCCGTCTACGCCTCTGATACCCTGCGGACCTGTAGGACCCGTTGCACCGTCAATGCCTCTGATGCCCTGCGGACCTGTTGCGCCTGTCGCTCCTGTTGCTCCCGTAGCGCCTGTCGCTCCCGTTGCACCCGTTGCACCGGTCGCGCCCGTTGTTCCGATTGCGCCCGTCGGACCTGTTGCTCCCGTCGGGCCCGTTGCACCGTAATATGTACATTCACAGCGGCAGCCGCTGCAAGGCGGGAAACCGCACGCATTACCTGCAAACTGTACACTGCTGTTATCATAACCCATGCTTTGCTCGCTGCGGAAATTGCTTTGCCTCATGCCTCCCTGCTGTCTTCCTCTGTTCGGCGGATTAAAAGGCTGAAAGCCGTTTCCCCTGCTTCCGTTATCATTTCTCATATCATTCACCACATCATTGCAGCGCAGTACCGTTCGCTCCCGCACTGCCGAGATGCTCCTTTCTTATTGTTTTGCTTCGCCGCAGGCTCCAATGTCGGGCTTGTACACGGCTTGCTATAAAATATGAATATTACCGATAAACAGTTACAGGTTTTGAACACTGCTGCCGAAAACAAAACAACCCGCGATGCATGCTTTGCGCACATCACGGGTCGTTTACCCTTTTCGGAGTAATCACCGAGCATTCGTTTATTTTCGTTTTTTCGATTGAAAAACACTTCCTGTTCTCAACGTTTCGGGGTGCAATGAACCGCCGCTAAAACAATTCAACCTCCAGCCTGTCAAACGTTACCTGTTCCATAAAATCATCCGGGCGGAACACGGTGTGTGAAAAGCGGAGCAGTTCATTGACATGCTTATCAAGAATCACAGGGCGTGAAAGGTTTAATTTCGAGCACAACTCGCAAAGAGCTTCGTGCCAGTCCTCCACTTCGGAAGCGTCCTTCTGCGGAATTTCAACGACATCCTGTTCCGTTGTTTTGTTGTTTTTTCGAACTCTTGCCCAGATTTTCATCTTATTTCTCCATGTGTTTTCTTGAAAGCTGCACCGTTTGGCGATGTGTTGCAGTATCGACGCAGCGGCTGCCGTTAAGCAGCCACCGCGCAGGTTATTTTGTTTCCAAACTTATCCGAACATCTGATCAGTCACTCACGAACCAAATATACATCCGGAGCATACCGCTTTCGTCCACGCCCTTTGAGAATCCGTAGAGTTTGTACTGCTTGCCCGCTTCAATGGGATGCTGGCGTGCGGCAGAATAGTGATCGTGATACTCAATGCTGATCTTATGTCCATCGTTAAGGGTAAACGTTGCAACGAGATAATCATCATCATAGGTAATCTCTGCAACAGTTCCCTCAATTACAAACCCGCGAAGGTCGGTGATATGGACGGGTTTTGACATCTCGCTGTAATCACCTCTCCAAACGGTGGGAACATATTCGTTAAACACCGGCGGACGTTCCACAAAGAACGGACGCGTGTAAACCGTTCCGTCCGCAAGGGTTGCGGTGAGCTGGAGCTCATAGCACTTTGCGGCGGTGGGAAGGTTTACGGAAAACCTGAAGTTCCCGTTTTCGTCAACTGTGGGCTGATCCTTAACGGTGCATTCTGCATCCTTGGGAACAACCTGAAGCACAGCTCCTGCGGGAACGGTACCGGTGAGTTCAATTGAAGTTTCAACATTCAGAACTCGGGTATCAACTTCCTCGGGTATTGAAATTATGTCGGATGCGGTCAGCTGTTTGCTGACGGTTGCCTTGAAGGTTCGGCGCATGATCATGTATCCGCCGAGCTTGATTTCGCCGACGATCTCGTATTCGCCCTTGTCGAGCTTTGTTGTGTAAGCAAAGCTGCCGTCGGGCGCGGGCTGCACGGTTTCGTTGTTGATTGTGACAACAGGCGGATTGTTTTGAAGATCTGTCTGAGTCAAGTCAACATGCCCTTTGATTTCTATAACGCCGTTGTCGCTCGTTATGTCTTCAGCCGTTTCGAAGGATGCATTAAGCGTCGGAACTCTGAGCGTTATGCGCGGAATCTCCAGCTTTGTCAGCGTTCCGTCCTCATTTTTGAGACTTACCGAGGGGTAAATGTCGCAGCTTTCGCCCTCAATGGGTGTTATCGGGCGCAGGCGGTTGGATGCAACATTGAAAGTTACATATCCTTTTTCGGGAACCTGCTGTTCGGTCTGTGCACCTGTGCTGTCCTCATAAACAAGGACAGAACCGGCTTTTGCATAAACAGTGATATAGTAGCTGTCCGGATTGTTGGGGTTGACGATAACGCTGTTTGTTTTTTCGCCGCCGATGCTGCTGCCGTTCAAAAGGGTGTATGCAAGCACGCCGGCCGCAATTACGGCCACAACAGCAAGCACAATTATTGCAATACGCAGACCGGACGCACCGCCTTTTCCGCGCCTGCGATCGCTTCTGCGGTTCACGTCTTCAAATTCATCATAGGAATTATCGCGTCTGCCCCGCTTTGCTCCGTAATCGGCACTCGTGCGGGCAGTGTCGAAATCATCTTGAATATCAGTCGAATCTCTGCCCTTTCCGCGCTGCTTCTTCGTGCGCTTGTTCCCGCGTTCGCGGCCGTCGTATGCATCCGCATCATCGAAATCATCGGAGTCATATTCGTCATCCGGGTTTGACTGCCTTTCCGTGCGGGGCTGCTGCCTGCGTGCGTTTGCAGAATCGTTATCCCACGGAAGTCTGTCACCGGCGAATGCGCCCTGCGTATTCTGTGCGCTGCTGCGGTTCGCCCGTTCCGCTCCGTTCGGGCTGCTTGTTCTGTCATTTCTCTGCGCAGCGGCAGCGTTTTGGCGGTTATTGTTCTGTCGGCCTGCGTTCGGACGTCTCTGAACTTCGTTCCAATCACCGACGTCGCATGTGAACTGTCTTTCAAGCTCATCAAGGTCGCTGTCAGTGTTTTGGTTCATGTCCGCGGGATTATTGTTTTGCGCAGCATTTCGCCCTCCGAAAGAAAACCTGATATCCTTGTTCTCGTCAACGAAACCCCAAGACGGGGTATCATCATCGCGCTGCGGCTCCGAGCGCAGTGAAACTGCGCAATTCTCGCATACTTCGGAATACTCGGGATTATCGTGGCCACAATTTCTGCATTTCATTTGCGTCACCTCCGGTTAATATACAAAAGCACCTTGCAGAGCTCCTCTGAACTCCACACCTTATTATACCAATTGCGGTTTGCTCTTTACAATAGGTTTTCGACTCCATTTGAAAATAAATTGTGACTTTTTTCGGTATTTTATATCATACTCCGCATCTCCGTCCGGTAATTATCTTCCGCAGAAGAAATTATCTGTTCTCAACAACTCGCCGCGCTTTTTTATCGAATGCATTTTTATTCGTTTTGTGTTATAATATTGTGATACGGTCGGCCTCCGCGGCATGCGGAGCTGCAGATTGGAGGGATTAACATGGTCGAACAAATTCTGCCGCAAGAGAACAGTGCTTCAAACAAGCTGCCGTTTGCGGATGCGCATTGTGATTTTTTATACGGGATGACATACTATGATTATGATATTCAAACCGTCTCCGGGCATCAGAGCATGAGCCTTCGGAACATGGCAGCGGGCGGAGTGAAGCTTCAGTTCTTTGCCGCATGGACAGACATGCTGCTGAAGCAGAACCCGCTGAGTCAATGCCTTAACATGATAGATTCCTATTATCGAATGCTCGAATCAAATCCGTGTTTTGTGCCGTTCTCCCGTGATTTTGACGTAACTCAGGACAAAATTGCAACAGTGTTGACCGTTGAAGGCGGTGAGGCTGTCGAAGGCAGCGTTGAAAACCTTCGAATGCTGTATCGTCTCGGAGTGCGCGCAATGACGCTGACTTGGAATGACGTTAACAGTCTTGCCTATCCGGCCGGAAAACGCGGCAGCAAAAAGGGCTTGACCGCCCTTGGAAAGCGTGTTGTTGAAGAGATGTGCCGAATCGGAATGGCTGTTGACCTTGCACACCTCGGGGATGCAGGCATTGACGATGTGTTGGGCATTGCAGCACGCCCCGTGTTTGCGTCGCACACAAATGCACGCGCCCTATGCAGTCACCCGCGCTGCATGAAAGATGAGCATATTCGCGCGATTTCAAAACAAGGCGGTGTAATCGGCGTCAATTTTTATTACAGACAATTGACCGATGAACGCACTGCCGAACTCGACGATGTGATACGGCATATCGCGCATTTCATCGAAATCGGCGGAATCGACTGCGTTGCGCTCGGGTCGGATTTTGACGGCATGAACCGCTATATCGACGGGCTTGAAAACAGCAGCGGACTGCCGCTGATTGCGAACAAGCTGAGCCGCATGGGCTTGAGCGATGCGGACATTCGCAAAATTGCCTATGGGAATCTGGCTCGATATATTATGAATTTTTGTTGACAATCTTCCCGATTAAGCATTGTTTGACCGTTTTCAAAGTACTATATACAATATTTGCCGTTAAAAGAGCCCTTTTTGTCTTTCGGTCGCCCTGTTTCAGTGGTATAATATTGGTAATGCGAGAATGGTCTCACCGCCCGCTCCGCCGTTGTGCCGAGCGGGATTATTCCGAAGTGCTCCGCATCCGGTGCATTTCGGCAGAAACGGAGGTTGTGACATTGCAAACGGTTAAAATTGATAACATTTTTACCCGTATTGAGAAAAAGTATATTGTTTCGGACAAGCAGTTCGCCGCAATGCTGCCCGTGCTTTTGCAGCATATGCATGTTGATTCTTACGGAAAAAGCACTGTCAGCAGCATTTATTTTGACACTGCCGACATGCGGTTGATTCGTGCCTCTATAGAGCATCCGATTTATAAGGAAAAGCTCCGCTTGCGGTGCTACGGCACTCCGTCGGCAGAATCGAACGCTTTTATTGAGCTTAAGAAGAAATACAAAGGTGTTGTGTATAAGCGCCGAATCGAAATGCCCTATGCCGATGCAATGGAGTTTCTCTGCGGTGATGCGCCCTGCCCCGACAAGCAAATTGCGCGTGAAATTGATTATGCGCTCCGCTTTTATCCGGAACTTCGGCCGTCTTTCGGAATATTTTGCGAACGCACTGCCTATGCGGAAAACGGCGTCGGGGATTTGAGACTGACAATCGACGAAAATCTGCGCTACAGAACGCGCAGCCTCGACCTGTTAAACGGCACGTACGGCGACCCCATTCTGCCCGCAGGCAAATGCATAATGGAGCTTAAAACTCCGCACACTCTGCCGCTTTGGCTTGCCGCACTCCTTGATGAACACAGGATCTTTCCGACAAGCTTCTCAAAATACGCAACCGCGTATAACATCGAACTTAACCGCATTCTTTCTCAAAAACGCGGTGCTGCATATTGCGGCTGAACGATCCGGTATCGTTCCGTGCCCAATGTTTTCATCCATAAACGAAAGGATTTTTCACTATGCTTAACAACGTTATCGACAGTATTTTCTCCACCACAAGCACCTTGACCGCAGGCGGGTTTATTGTTTGCCTGCTTGTTTCTCTTGCATTGGGCGTTCTCATCGCCGTTTGCAGTCGATACAGAAATCGTCCCTCCAAGAGCCTTTCGGTCTCCCTTGTGCTTCTGCCGATGATAGTTCAAACGATTATCGCCCTTGTTAACGGACAGCTCGGCGCAGGTATTGCTGTTGCAGGTGCTTTCAGCCTTGTCCGTTTCCGTTCCGCCCCCGCTTCCGCGCGTGAAATAACAAGTATCTTCCTCGCAATGGCTGTCGGCCTTGCAACAGGCATGGGTTATATTGCAATTGCGGTCATCCTTGCCGTATTCGTTATTTTGGTTGACATTGCGCTTGCAAGCATCAATTTCGGCAAAGCGGGTTCCGCAGAGCGCGACCTCAAGATTGTCATTCCCGAAAGTCTCATCTATGATGAAGTTTTCAATGATATTTTCAGCACATACACTTCCCGCCATGAGCTCATCCGTGTTAAGACCACCAACATGGGCAGCCTGTTCAAGCTCACCTACCAGATCACTTTGCGTGATGCGCGGAAAGAAAAAGAGTTTATCGACAAGCTTCGTGAGCGCAACGGCAATCTTGAAATCACCTGTGCACGCCCCGGCAACGGCAATGTTGAAATCTGATCGTTTTTCATCAGTCTTTCTTTTGCCGTATCATTCTCTGTAAAAAACAAAGGTACAGCCGCCCGCAATTGCGTTTCGGCTGTGCCTTTTGTTTAAACTTCTCCTTAAATTCAGTTTTTGTTTGAGTCTTAAATATGAATTTCAGGTTCCGCACCTGCGCATTCTCCGCCGATTAGTTCGGGAAGGAATTCTCTGCAAATCACGCGATACGCAGGATGGTAAAGCCGACGGTAAGTCTCGCTGTGATGTATTGCCGGGCAGCCCGCCGCAACGTATTTCTTAAGAAAAGCCGACAGCGTTTCTTCGTCAAACGGAGTTTTCCCCTGCCGGCAGATTTCTTTCAGCAAGCTGAGCTTTTTCAGCATTCCGTCCGTTGAACCCGTTCGAACCTCCGATGAACGCACAAAAAGCTCCGCAAGCCTTGAGAGCGGAATCCTGTACCGTGCCAAAGGTTCAAGGTGCACCCGAACGAACATCCCGCCTGTTTCATCCGTCAAAGGTTGTTCCCCGGCAGCGGCGGCTTTCGTTGTCAGCATACACGCTTCATACTCCCTCTTCAGATACTCCCCCGCAATCTCTTTGCTGCGCACAAAATGCCCGCAGCCGAATTCGCTTTGATAAAGCAGCTTTACTATGTCGTCCGGCTCACATTTCGGATACAGATCGATATGCCGCTCGATAACATGCCTCGTTTCCCGCAAAAAGGTTTCATCCTGTTTCGTATTTTTCATATTTCTCCCGTCCTGTTCTTTTCTCGCGCTATTCTATCATATGCATAAGGCCAAATCAACAAGTCTATTTCGAATTTCGCCGAATAGAATTTAAACAGGCCACTGTACGGTATCGTTTTCGGAAAAAGCAAAGGAACTTTACCTTGTTTTTTAAAAAACGCGCTTATTCAGTGAATACTCGAACTTACGGAGGGCAATATGCCGGATACAAACAACAGCATCAGTCTTTCAGGCAGGGTTACGGACGGCCCGGAATACAGTCATACAATTTACGGAGAGGCTTTTTTCAAGCTTGTACTCACCGTTCAAAGATTGAGCGGAACCGAGGACAAAATACCCGTCACCGTCAGCGAACGACTGCTCGGCGGCATCCCTGTTGAACACGGTATGTATTTTCATGTTCACGGACAGATACGTTCCTATAATCAACAGACTGAAAAAGGCAGCAGACTTATCATCACCGTGTTTGCACGTGAATTCATTCCTGCTTCGGCGGATGAAACCGATGCTTTTGCATACAAAAACGAAGTTGAACTGTTCGGATACATCTGTAAGCCCGTAATATACAGAACGACTCCTTTTTTACGTGAAATTGCGGACGTTCTGCTTGCAGTCAACAGACGGTACGGCAAATCCGACTATCTGCCCTGTATCGCATGGGGACGAAACGCAAGGTATTTGCAGGATATGAAGGTCGGCATCGGAATGCACGTTATCGGAAGGCTGCAAAGCCGCGAATATAAAAAAGTTTTTGAAGACGGAACGGAGGAAATGCGCACTGCATATGAGATAAGCTGCTCCGCCGTTGAACCTTTCGAACCGACACTGTCTGACTGATGCGGCGCATCTGCCGCAAATCAAGGCAGAACAAACACTTTCGACTGTTTTTTCGCTGTGCAGGCACGGCAAGCTGAAACCGCACTTGAAATCCACGCCCGATTGTGTTATATTCAACAAACAGTTTTGCCGAATGCGGCAGAGAGGTTGGTTTGTTAATAATGCGAATGTATCCGAAAGCAAAAGTATCCGAAAAGGCGGAACGCGCACTCAAAGGCGGGCACCCGTGGGTTTATGCGGAGGAGGTGCTTTCCGTTGACGGTGATTATACGAACGGCGGGCTTGTTGATGTTTATACAAAAAAGGATCGGTTCATCGGAACCGGGTTCATAAATGACAATTCCAAAATTCGCATTCGCATCTTTTCACGCAATGCAAACGACAGGTTTGACGATGACTTTTTCCGCAGGCGAATTCGTTACGCGCTTGAGTACCGCCAAACGGTCATGGGCAGCGATTTTGACTGCTGTCGAATTATTTTCGGTGAGGCCGACAGTTTTCCCGGGCTGACGGTGGATCGATTCGGAGATGTTCTTGTTTTTCAAATTCTCTCCCTCGGCACCGAAATGCTTAAGTCCCGCCTGTTTCCGCTGTTTATTGAAGTATTCAAAGAGTTCGGCATTAATATTCGGGCCGTTTGCGAAAGAAACGATGTCGCCATACGCGAAAAGGAAGGTCTGACTCAGCACAAGGGCTTTATCAGCTGTGATCTCCTGCCTCCCGCACCGGACAGCGGATTGGTAATGATTGAAGAAAACGGCATCAAATACGAAATCGACGTTATCAACGGACAAAAAACGGGCTTTTTCCTTGACCAGAAATATAACCGTCGTGCCGCTGCAAAGATTGCTGCCGGCAAAACGGTTCTCGATTGTTTCACGCATACGGGCGCATTCGCACTGAACGCCGCCGCTGCATGTGCAAAGCATGTCACTGCCGTTGATATTTCTGCGGATGCAATCCAAAAAACGCGCAGAAATGCGGAGCTGAACGGGCTTTCGGGCAGAATGGATTTCGTTTGCGCCGATGTCTTTGATCTTCTGACCGATATGGAATCCAATCGCAAACACGGTTATGATTACATAATACTCGACCCGCCCGCCTTCACCAAAAGTCGGGATACGATCGGCAGTGCGGTAAAGGGCTATAAAGCCATCAATGCAAAAGCAATGAAACTCCTTCCGCGCGGCGGCTATCTTGCAACCTGCTCATGTTCGCATTTCATGACCGATGAGCTTTTCCGTAAGATGCTTCACAATGCCGCAGAGGATGCAGGGGTTCAGCTGCGTCAAATCGAAGCGCGTCAGCAGGCTCCTGATCACCCGATTCTTTGGAATGTACCCGAGACGGATTATCTGAAGTTTTATATTTTTCAAATCGTTTAGTTTTTTGTTTCGGATAAATATCCAAAAGCATCCGTGCAGTTCCGCTGCTTTCGGATGCTTTTGTTTGTTGTTCGGTTTTGATTGACCGCAGGCTGCACCAATCAATCTGAATTGTGTATCGCGTTGTACTCCGAAGCGGCGTTAAACTTCAACATCAACCGATTTTGTCCTCAAAAGAATCCACGCGGTTGAAATTCGCATGTTCGGTGATGTATTCCTTGCGGGGAGCAACCTTGTCTCCCATCAAAAGCGTTACAAGGTGTTCTACATACGCCGCATCTTCAATCGTCACCTGAACAAGTGAACGGTTCTCAGGGTTAAGCGTTGTTTCCCAAAGCTGCTCCGGATTCATTTCACCCAAGCCTTTATACCGCTGCAAGGTGTACCCCTTCATGCCTTTCGTAATTCGGGCAAGTTCTTCATCGTCATAGGCATATGTAACATTGTTTCCCTTTTGAACCTTGTAAAGAGGCGGCATACCCATGTAAACATGCCCTCCCGTTATCAGTTCTTTTGTGTAGCGATAGAAGAACGTAAGAAGCAGAGCGCGTATATGCGCACCGTCCTGATCGGCATCGGAGAGAATGATAATTTTATGATACTTAAGGTTTTTAAGCTCAAAATCCTCGCCTATGCCGGTTCCGAGGGCGGTTATGATGGAGCGGCATTCGTCATTTTCAAGCACCTGCTCAATGCGCCTTTTTTCAACATTCAACGGTTTGCCGCGCAGCGGCAGTATTGCCTGGAACCGTCTGTCACGGCCCTGCTTTGCGCTGCCGCCTGCCGAATCGCCTTCAACGATGAAGAGTTCGTTTTGCTCCGGTGTTCTGCCCGTGCAGCTTGAAAGCTTGCCGACGAGAGGTGCGTTTTCAAGCTTGGACTTTTCACGCGCCATGGTTTTTGCTTTTCTTGCAGCTTCACGCGCTTTTGCCGCCTTCACCGCTTTGTCCGCAATTGCGGCGGCAAGATCCGAATTCTTAAGGTTTTCAAGTATCGGTGTCAACTCGTCCATAACAATAGCTTCAACCGCCGTACGCGCTTCGGTATTGCCGAGTTTTGTTTTCGTCTGCCCTTCAAACTGAATCGAACTCATTTTAAGCGACACGACTGCCGTGAGTCCCTCGCGGAAATCCTCACCCGGCAGCGGCGCATCCTTCTCCTTCAGGATTCCGGTTCGACGGCAATAATCGTTCATGACCTTGGTCAGAGCGGACTTAAATCCGGTTTCATGCGTGCCTCCCTCGGTCGTCGGAATATTGTTGACATATGAAAAGATGCTTTCGGTATAGCCATCGTTATGCTGCATTGCAATTTCAACGATGATTGCATCTTTGCCCGTGCCGCGCATTCCGCGGAAGTATATCGGTTCTTTATACAGCGGGGTTTTTTCACTGTTAAGATAGCACACAAAATCCACAATGCCGCCGTCGTATTTGTACTCGCGGCTCTTATTTTCGTCCTTCAGTCTGTTGTCGGTGAATTTGAACGTTACCCCTTTGTTCAGGTACGCAAGCTCGCGCAGGCGTTTTGCAACGACTTCGGAATTCATTTCAATCGTTTCAAAAACGCGTTTGTCCGGCAAAAATGTTACCCTTGTGCCCTGCCGCCGCGTCCTTCCGACCTCGGCAAGCGGCGCGACAGGAATTCCGGAATGCATGTTGCCGTCCGAATCTTCATAGCTGTGGAATTTTATTGAATACAGTTTGCCGCCCGTTGCAACCTCAACTTCAACGTATTCGGAAAGCGCGTTAACAACCGATGCACCGACACCGTGCAATCCGCCCGAGAACCCGTATGAATCGTTGTTGAATTTTCCGCCCGCATGGAGTTGAGTATAAACAACTTCAACGCCGGACACATGCAGCTTTTCATGAATGCCTACGGGGATTCCCCTGCCGTTATCCTCAACAACCACGGAATTATCCCTGTTAATTGTAACGCTGACGGTCGTTGCAAACCCGTTTGCCGCTTCATCAACGGCATTATCAACGATTTCCCAAAGCATATGGTGCAGACCCCTGCTTCCGGTGCTGCCGATATACATGCCCGGACGGACACGAACCGCCTCCAGGCCTTCCATTACCTTTATATCATCAACGGAATAATTGTGCTGATTTTGCATTTTTTCCTCCGTAATCAACAATCAGTCGACTGTTATTTTATATATCATCCAAATTTACAGCATTCCGAGTTCGCCGTTGACCCTTTTCAGCTCACGGCGCAGTTCCGTAAGTTCCGTTTCAAACGGGAACGGTTTTTCAGACTCCGAACGCAGCTCCGCCTCGTCCTGCTCCATACGCTCTATGCTGCCGAGTGCAGCTTCAAGCCGTGTTTTAAGGCCGTTAACAACGTTATCAAGCCTTGCAATGATGCCCATCGCGCTTTCGCTTAAATCGGAACGATAGGTCCCACTGCCCTTGAGCAGAAAGATTCGCCTTGCCCCCGAAATATCGTTCGCAAGAAAGAGTTTGAACCCCCGATATGTGCCGATTCGCTTTTCCTCACGTATAAATGCATGTTCCGCAAGCAGCTCTATCAGCCTTTCGCCCGCATCGCGCCGCCGTGTATAATTCTCGCCCGCAAGCATCATTGAAAACCCCTCGCCGGTGTTTTGTTCCGCAAGAAGCATATCTTTTTGAAGAATGTCGCGCAGTTTCAGCAATTCGCTGTTCTTTGCCGGCAACTGCAAAAGCTGCTCCGCCGCTTCTGTCTTTGCGCGCTCATGCTTTGATTTCAAAACAAGTTTGCGCTGAAGCTCCGTTTCAAGCTCAATCTTTCGCTTTATGAGCGGGTTTCCGACGGCAAGTGACTTGACTTCGCTGTATGTGAGCACAACTTCATCAACCTCGTCACCGCTTCTGCTCGGGCAATCACCGTTTACAATTTGAGATATAAATCGCTGTTTGTTTTCAAGAAGCTGCCACGAATAAGCATCAAAGCTCCCGTTTGTGATGTAGCGATATATCATTACTTCGTCATTTCGATTGCCCTGACGCAGCATTCGGCCTTCACGCTGGGTAACATCCGACGGACGCCACGGAATATCAAGGTGATGCACCGCAAGCAGATTGTTTTGAACGTTCGCACCAATGCCGAGTTTGAAAGTTGAACCGATAAGCACACGTATGCGTCCCTTGCGAACTTTGTTAAAAAGCGTTGTTCGCATTGCGTCGTTTACAGCATCATGAACGAACGCAATTTCATCCGCGGGCACGCCGCGCAGGATAAGCTTTTGTTTTATATCGTCGTAAAGATTGAAACCGTCCTTCGGCGTGCTTTGGTCAAGGAACACAAGCTGGGTCAGTTTATCGCGTTCACTCCAGATTCTGAACACATTTTCAACGCATGTATTAAGTTTTGAATTCGGATTATCAGGCTCCTCGGGGTTAACAAGACGCATGTCGAGAGCGGCTTTTCTGCCGTCCGTCGTGATTTTCAGCATGTTGTCCTCCGTTCGGGCAACGCTGCCGCTCTTTACCTCCTCTGCGCGCACCGCAAGCTCCTCAATATACTTTCTGAGAGACTCGCTTGCCGGAACGGTACAATTGATATAATTCACCTTATGCGGAATCCTTTTATCATCTTCCGGAGTAAAATACAAATCCGCAATATCCGAAAACAGCAGCGACAGTTCGGGCAGGTTATAGTACCTGCTGAGCCTGCGGCGCAGCCGATAGCCTATACCGTTCGCCTCAACTTCGAATTCTTCCGTAACCTCGGAAAACATTTTGACCCAATTGTCAAACTCAAGCAGATTCAGCTCGTCCATATGTTCATAGCCGAGGTACCGCTGCATCGTGTACATGTCCGAAACGGAGTTTGTGATCGGGGTTCCTGTTGCAAAAACAGCACCCCGTCCGTCATGCGTGCGCTGTATATAGCGGAGTTTTGCCATCAAATCATCGCACTTTTTCGAGCCCTTCGGGTTCAGCCCCGGCAGACTGCCGTGTTTGGTTTCAATACTGATGTTTTTAAAATTATGCGCTTCGTCAACAAATATCGTGTCGATCCCGAGGTCATCGAAAAAAACAGCACCCTTCGGAAGAGTTTGTTCCTCCTCCCAGAGCTTTTGCAGCCTGTGTTCAATACGCGACGCAAATCTGTTCAGCACGATATATGCATCGCTGTACACCGCACTGCGCATGGACTCCGCAATTTGCGCAAGGTGTGCGTTCAATTCGCGTTCACGCTCCCCGCGCGAAAGCGGGATAAGCGAAAAACTGCCGTAACCCATGATTATCGCGTCACAGTCGCTTTCAATAATCTGTTTCAAAACGCGGTTCCTGTTTGCGGGAGTGAAACTCTTCGGTTCAATTACAATGACCTCCGCCGCAGGATAAAGCCGGGTGAACTCATAATGCCATTGTTCGAGAATATTATTCGGAACAACAAACAGATTGCGTTTTGAAATGCCAAGCCGGCGCATTTCCATTGCCGCTGCCGCCATGACATAGGTTTTGCCCGCGCCGACCTGATGCGCCAGCAGGATATTTTTTGAATGCACGATTCTTTTCACGGCATCCAGCTGATGCTTTTGCAGCTTAATGTTCGGATCTTTGCCCGGAAGGAGCATTCTGCTGCCGTCAAAATGCCGCGGACGGATCGCACAGAAGTTTTCGTTGTAGTAGTTAAGCAATTGACTTCTTCTCGGCTCATCCCTGAAGAGCCAGAATGAGAATCTTTCCGCAATCTGCCGCGCTCTCTCCTGCGCAAGCAGAGTTTCGGCTTTGTTGACACGGCGAACCTGCTGTTCCTTGCCGTAAGGAATATATGTATCGTAAACGGCAATTTCGCGCGAATTGAGCATTCGCTCTATAATCTCAAAAGCGTTCATGCGTTCCGTGCCGTAAGTAAGTTTTGCACGCGTAAAGTCCGTGAAATGCTTTTTTCCGTGAATTATATAATGATTTGCGGCGCGAATGTATTCAACGCTGATTTTCGGCTTTCCGGAAGCGGAACGGATACCGATTAAAGCAATTATAAAATCACGGTAGACCCAAGCGGGAATCCACGGACTGCCCATTGACGCCTTTATCTGCCCCGGCTGCACAACGGGCGGCATCACAACCTCAAGCGCAGAGATATTTTCCGAAAAATCCCAATCATCCGGCATTTGTTTTCGGGTATTAGATTCATCCCCTGCCGTTTTTGCAGTTTCAGCCTGCTGCTCAAGTGCCGATTTTGCGGCAGCAAGCTTTTTCATAATATTTCCGGAAAGGTATTCCTCCGCCGTAACAAAACAGCTCTTTTCGGGATCATAGTAAATCGCACCCTTGAGAGATTGAAATGCTTCCGCTTTATCGACCCGCGCCAGCGCGCAGATAAAATCAATATCAACCCTGCCGATATAATCCACGCAGCGTTCAAGAGCGGAATGCATCGTCAGTGTTTCAGGCGGGTTTTCATTCAGTTGCGAACCGTTTTCTGTCAACTTGCATCCTTTCAGGTTTAACAATATGTTTTTGTTTTCAGCCGAACTCAAAAATCAGCCGAGTCATTCGCTGCAGCAAAGGATCAGTCCCTGCTGTTTACGAAAGCTGCCCAACCCGGCATCCGCGCGATTAAGTGCATTCGCATCAAATGCTTCCGAGCGGGTGGAATATCGGTTTCATTCTTTGGAACGTCGCAATCAGCGGAATGCCTGCCGCCGCTGCAAGTTTCTCCGCCTCCTTTATGCGCTTTGCGACCCTGTCGCTTCTGTGTGCATCGGAACCGGTTGTTATATATTGACCGCCGAGATCACGATAAAGCTTTAATACATCCTCACCCCAGCAGGGATCATCCCACCATGCCGAAGTGTTGATTTCAATTCCCTTTCCGTTTTTTGCAAGATATGAAAAAATCTCCGCAAAAAGCTCTTTTGAAATATCAATCGTCATTCGCCTGTCCTCATACGGCGAATACTTTGCAATGAAGTCATAATGACCGAGTATGTTCATGTAATCGCAGGTTTTAATACCTTTGAGAATCGTCTGAAGGTAGGAAAGGTATGCATCCTGTTTTGTTTTTCCGATGTAGTATTCCGGATAGTAAACATCAAATCCGCCCACAACATGTATTGAACCGATAACAAAATCGAGATCATGCGGCGCGATGTACTGCCGTGCTTTTTCGGCGCAGTTCCCGTCGTTCAGAGCAACTTCCGCTCCGCGGCGTATGCGCACTCCTTTATATAGTCCGTTGTAAGGCAAAAGCTGTTCTCGCAATGCACCGAGATCCGATGGCTGCATTGACTTATCGCCGTTATCGAAATCAACATGATCCGTGAAGCAAATCTCACTCAATCCGCGCTCGGCGGCGGCTTCAAGCTGCTCCGTCACTGTTGCGGATGCATCTGCCGAATAATTCGTGTGTACATGGTAATCTATCATAATGATTCTCCTCCGTACCGATTCATCGCCCTTTTCGGAATGACAATTATATCACGTTCATGCAATATATTCAATATGTTTTTCCCGTGAGTGCAATAATTTGCATGAATCGGCCCCCTGATACATTATTTGCAGCGTGAACACAGTTCGACCGTGCCGCCGCGCCTTGGAATAAAAAAGTTCGTTTTTTTGCAAGTTCAATATGGTTTTGCAGGCCGTCGTCGCCATGCATTCGCATCGTATTCAAAATAAAAAGCCGCCCGACTTACGTTTTCGGAACGGCGTTTCAATATCGGTTTAACAGACAAAGTTTAATCAGTGCGGCATTCGGGTTCACAATTAAGCGCAGCTTATCAGGACTCGTTTGCGGAGTTTTGGTCATTTTGACGGCTGCCGCATGTTTCTTCTTTTTCAGTCCGCTGTTTCTCCCACTCGATTTTTTCGAGCCGTCTCTCGCGGCCCTCCATAATTCGCCTGATATTCGGAAGGTGAGCAGTGATGACAACAGCGGCAATCACAACAGCAATGAGCATCAGCGGAATATTGCCCCGGTTGCGGTAAATCACAAGGGCAGTCGCGATTATCGTGCCGACAACAGAGCCTACGGAAACCATTTTTGTTATTGCAATAAGAATAACCGCACAACCGACAGCAATGAGCAGCTGAACCGGGGACAGCACAAGCAGACCGCCAAGCGCGACCGCAACGCATTTCCCTCCGCGGAACTCATAAAAAACAGGCAGCAAATGCCCGAGTATTGCACCCAACAGCCCTATGCAGCCGAGTATTCCGCTCAGATTTTCGGGCATGACATAATTCGAAAACAGTGCCGGAGCAATTGCCGCAGCGGCGTAACCCACGCCGACGCTTGCCGCACCCTTCGCACTGTCGCTCGCCAAACAGATAAGCCCCCATTTCCAGCCGAAGGTTCTCAATACATTTGTTGAACCTGCATTGCCGCTTCCGCAGGCATGGATATCCGTGCTTTTGCTTCGTGCAATCTTCACCGCACTCATTATGCTGCCGAGAAGATAACCCGCAATGAGGCAAAAAACGGACAGAAGCACAGTTATCATAGTTTTCCCTTTCAGTTACCGCATTTTAATCAGGCTCAGAACTTAAATCGACCGCAGGAATGCATTTTTAAGAACCGCATACCGTGCATCAGCAGCCGAAATATGTCCTTGCAATTCCCGCATCAATCCGAATCTGCTCCTTAAGAGCGTCCAGCGATTCAAACTTTTTGACATCGCGGATTTTTTTAACGAAACATACCGTCATCGGAAGTCCGTAAATATCCTCGTCATAGTCAAAAATATGCGTTTCTATCGTGCGTTTTGTTCCGCCGACAGTCGGGTTCGTTCCGATGTTCGTGCAGGCAGGCATTATGTCGCCGTTGACGCGCGCCATGCTCACATATACCCCGTCCGCGGGAATCACGCGGGCGGAATCGGGTTCAATATTCGCCGTCGGATAGCCGATTGTCCTTCCTATACGCTTGTTTTGAACGATTATGCCGTCAAGGGCATAAGCTCTTCCCAAAAGGAGCTGTGCATCCTGAACGTTCCCGCATGTTATCATGTTTCGAACTCTCGTGCTTGAAACAGGCTCGCGCCCCAAAAGCACGGGTTGAATAATCGCCGTTTTGATTCCGTATTTTTGGCAAAGCTTTTGAAGCGTCTCGCTGTTCCCCTGCTTTTTCTTTCCGAAAGTGTAATTAAACCCGGCAACAATAATCTTTGGGTTCAATCTTTCGGCAAGCATTCGGATAAAACTCTCTGCGGAAAGGTCGCGAATCGCACTTGTAAACTCAACCTCATCAACCAGCTCAATGCCCTGCCTGCGCATAAGAGCGGCGCGGGTTTCATTGCTGCAAAGCCGAAGAATTTTTTTGCCGAAAAGCTCCTGCGGATGATTCTTAAACGTAAACACAGCAGGAACAAGTCCGGATTGCCGCGCTATCAGAACGGTTGCGTCAATTATCTTCTTGTGACCGACATGCATTCCGTCAAACATGCCGAGAGCAACCACCGTACCCGGTTTGGCTGCGTTCGTATACTCTGTGCCCGGCGCGTTAATTTTGTCCTTGTTCTGCATCAAACGCTCATTTCTCCTTCCCGAACCATACGGTGATATGCAATCCGGAATCATCCCGCAGCGCAAGACCCATGAATTCATTTTCAAGATACAGTCTGTAGACCGTTCCCGGCTCAGCCTGCCCGCATTCAACCGAAGCTCCGTTTGAAATAAGCGTCCTTTGCTTTTCGGAAAGGTTAAAAAGGCGAAGTTCCGGCAGGTGCCGCGCAGCCTCGTCAACGGGAACAACAACCGATTGAAGTTCCCCCGCTTCCTTCAGTTCCTTCAGTTCCGCGATCGTATGCGCTTCGCTGATGTCGAAGGTTCCGGAAGCGGTTCGCAGCAGAAACGGCATGTATGCACAGCAGCCGAGGGCCCGTCCGATGTCCCTGCAAAGCGAACGGACATATGTGCCTTTTGAGCATCGAATGCGGATGAGGAAGCTGTTTTGTTCGAGTTCACAAATGGTTTCAAGCAAAAAAACTCTGATTCTCCGTCTGCGTTCCTCAACCGGAGCTGCAACGCTCCCGCTGCGTGCCAGCTTGTACATTTTAACGCCGTTCACACTCAAAGACGAATAAATCGGCGGCACCTGCTCAATTTCACCTATGAAATCAGGCAAAATTTTTTCAAGCTCCGCTTTTGAAACCATGCGGCTGCTTTCGGCGATCACCGTGCCGCAGGCATCCTCCGTGTCGGTTTCCGCTCCGAACCGAATCTCCGCAATGTATTCTTTTTCTTTATCAACAAGATAGTCAAACAGGCGGGTTGCCCTGCCTATGCAGATGGGTAAAACGCCCGCCGCAGCAGGGTCAAGCGTTCCCGTATGTCCGACGCGCCGTTCGCCGAAGATTCTGCGTATATCCACCACGACATCGCTCGATGTCATTCCCGGCGGTTTCAGCACGCTGACTACTCCTTCAAATTGCATTGTTAATCAATAATTCCTTTGTTGTTCTGTTGAAACGCATCATTGCTTTTCATTCGGGCGTTAATGCGTATCGGGAGAAGAATCGTGTTTCTCATCCCTTTTCAGCTCTGCAATTGCCGCCTCTGTCGCGCTCGCAACAACGGTTGAAAGGGGCAGCCATGCCGTGTATCCGGCCGCTCTTTCATGCCCGCCGCCGCCGAATTTGTTTGCAATTCGGCAAACGTCCCCGATATCCTTGCTGCGAAGGCTGACTTTAAAACTTCCGCCCGCACCTTCACGGATAAAAATTGCGATTTTAACGCTGTCGATATCACGAACACAGTCAACAATGCCTTCGCAATCCTCGTTTGTTGCATCAAAGCTCAGCATCTGAGCTCTTGTAAGCACGCCTATGCCGATTCTGCCTTCATCCTCAAGACGAATCCTTGATGTCACAAAGCCCTGAACCCTTGTTTTCGTGTACGGCACCGTTCGGTAAATCAGTCGGTTGACCTCCGAAACATCAACCAGTTTCTTTTCAATGAAATCGGCAATTATCCGCAAAGCATTCGGTGTTGTGTTGCTGTATGAAAGGTTGCCCGTGTCGGTGACTATTCCGGTATAAAGGCAAATTGCGGATCGCTTATCGATTGCAACACCGAACATGCCGTAAAGCTCATAAACAATCTCCGCCGTTGCCGCCGCATCCGAAACAACAAGGTTCACTTCGGCATAATGCGGGTTCGTAACATGATGGTCAACACATGCCTCTGCCTGCGCGGCATCGAACAAACGCACAGCACGGCCGAAACGCGGCTTGTCCGCACAATCAACGGCAATGACGCGGCAATAGCCCTCGGTATCCTCAGGCATTTTGACGGTTTCCGATTCCGGCAGGAATCCGTAAATCTTCGGAACGGGGTTCGAGCAAACGACCTCCGCAGTTTTTCCGAGAGCGTTCAGCAGCAGTTTCAGCGCGAGTGCCGAACCCAGGGTGTCTCCGTCCGGGGAAATGTGCGTGAGCAGCGTGAAACTCTGCCCATCGGATATAAACTTTCGGACATCGGCGAACTCCGCCCCATGTTTAGTCTTCATTTTGGGTGTTTTCCTTATCTTCTTCCGCATTGTTCCGATTCGCGTCAAGCTGAGCGCGCTCGGTTTGCAGTTTGTTGATTATTTCGGAAATATGCACGGAATACTCGATTGAGTCATCAAGCGTGAACTTCAGAGTCGGTATTCGGCGGATATCGATTCTGCGCCCAAGCTCTCTTGCAATAAACCCTTCTGCACGGTTGAGCTGAGCAACGGTTTCTTTTCGAACCGAATCATCCTTATCGTACACACTGACCCGAACCTTTGCAAGCTTCAGGTCGTTTGTTGCTTCAACGAGCATTATTGTCGTCATCGGAGATATTCTCGGATCTTTCATCTCGCGGACGATTTCGCTCAGTGCTTTTTTGATTTCTTCATTTATTCTGTCGTATCTGACTGATGCCATAAGCTCCCTTTCGGATTTTGAATCCCTGCCGCCGAAATGCTGCATTTAAATTTCCGTCGTTCAAGCCCACCTTTGCAAACGGCCTTCTCCGCGTTCCGAATAACTGTTCTTCGGGCACATGCCGGTTCTCTGTTAATGCGTAAACGCTCCGGCGGAAATTTATCTGATCAGCGTTGATTTAATCCCCGGTCTGTACCGCGGCGCAAAAAGCGTTTCCGGCACAGCCGGGGACGGATTATTCTGTTGTCAGCGTTTAACCTCTTCCATCGCGTAGGCTTCTATAACATCGCCTTCGTGAATATCGTTGAAGTTCTCTATACCTATGCCGCATTCATAACCGGCAGCAACCTCGCGGACATCGTCCTTGAACCTGCGCAGCGATGCAATTTGGCCTTCATGAATAACCACGCCGTCGCGAACAACGCGAACCTGCGCATTGCGCTGAACCTTGCCGTCCTGAACGTATGCACCCGCAATCGTGCCGACGGAGCTGACCTTGAACGTGTTTCTGACGCTTATTGTACCCAAATGCACTTCTTTGAATACGGGCTTGAACATACCCTTCATAGCGTTTTCAACATCTTCAATCGCCTGATAAATGATGCGGTAGGTGCGGACATCGACCTTTTCCTGCTCCGCAAGATTGCGTGCTCCGCTGTCGGGGCGGACATTGAAACCGATTACGATTGCATTTGAAGCGGAAGCGAACATAACATCCGACTCCGTGATCGCGCCTACGCCGCCGTGAATGCACTTCACGCGGACTTCCTCGTTGGAAAGCTTTTCAAGAGCCTGTTTAACAGCCTCAACCGAACCGTGAACATCCGCTTTGACAACGATGTTGAGCGTTTTGACTTCGCCCTCGGCAATATGGCTGAACAGATCCTCCAAGCTGACCTTGGACAGGTTTTTAAGCTGCTCCGCTTTGATTCTGTTGCGGCGTTCCTCCGCAACCTTTTTGGAAACCTCTGCAACGTTCATGATATCGCCTGCGGAAGGCACTTCGTTGAAGCCGAGAACTTCGACCGGGCAGCTCGGGCCTGCGGTTTTGACGTTTTCGCCCCTGTCGTTCATCATTGCACGAACCCTGCCGTATGCAATGCCCGCAACAATGGGATCGCCGATTTTCAAAGTGCCGTTCTGCACGAGAACGGTTGCAACAGGACCTCTGCCCTTGTCGAGCTGAGCTTCAATGATGGTTCCCTTTGCCGCTTTGTTCGGGTTTGCCTTAAGGTCAAGAACATCCGCCTGCAAAAGAACCATTTCAAGCAGCTCATCAAGATTCTGCTGTTTCTTTGCGGAAACGGGGACGCATATCGTATCGCCGCCCCAATCCTCGCACACGAGACCGTGTTCCGTCAACTGCTGTTTGACTCTTTCCGGGTTGCTCTCGGGCTTGTCGATCTTGTTCACTGCCACAATAATGGGAACACCCGCTGCCTTTGAGTGATTGATAGCCTCAACTGTCTGCGGCATAATGCCGTCATCCGCAGCAACAACAAGGATTACAACGTCCGTGACCTGTGCACCTCTTGCGCGCATTGAAGTAAATGCCTCGTGGCCGGGAGTGTCGATGAAAGTTATCATCCTGCCGTTGCATTCAACCGTGTAAGCACCGATATGCTGCGTTATGCCGCCCGCTTCACCCTCGGTAACATGAGTTTTGCGGATCGCATCAAGCAGAGAAGTTTTGCCGTGGTCAACATGGCCCATGATCGTGACAACGGGAGGACGGGGAACAAGATCTTCCTCTGCATCCACTTCTTCGGCATTCTCCTGCATCGTCTCCTCATAAGTCTTTGCAACCTGGTGCTCAAGCTCGATATCGTATTCCATTGCAACAAGCTCACAGGTCTCAAAATCGATATCCTGATTGATGTTTGCAACAATGCCCATCATGAACAGCTTTTTGAGAATTTCCGCTGCGGGTTTTCCGATTTTTTCGGAGAAATCACGTACCGTTATCGTTTCTGTCGTTATAACCGCTTTTTCGATAACAACGGGTTCGGGTTTGCGATATTGAGTTTGTTTTGCGGCTTTCTTCTTTCTGCCGCCGTAGGATCCGCCGTCATCCTCCCAGTTTTTCGCGGAGGGAGCGGTTTCCTTCATGATCGTCTTTTTGTTCTTTGCCTTCTTTTCGGTGTCGAAGGTGCGAACATAGCTGCTCTTGTTTTCAGGCGCACGATTTTCCTTTTGAATAATTGCAGGTGCTTCTCCGGGCTTTCTGCCGACGGGGCGCTGCTGCGGACGCTGCTGCCTGTTCTGCTGTGCATCTTTGTCATCCGGACGGCCGAAACCGCGGTTATCTCCTCTGCGCTCGCCCTGCGGTCTGTCACCGCGTGCGTTCCTGTCGTAAGGAGGCCTGTCGCCCTGCGGTCTGTCACCGCGTGAATTTCTGTCGTAAGGAGGCCTGTCGCCCTGCGGTCTGTCACCGCGTGCGTTCCTGTCGTAGGAAGGCCTGTCGCCCTGCGGTCTGTCACCGCGTGAATTCCTGTCGTAGGAAGGCCTGTCGCCCTGCGGTCTGTCGCTGCGGGAATTTCTGTCATAGGAAGGCCTGTCGCCCTGCGGTCTGTCGCTGCGGGAATTTCTGTCGTAGGAAGGCCTGTCGCTGCGGCGGCCGTCGTTCGTTCTTTGCGGACTGCGGCTTCTGTCGGAATTCCTTCCGTTTTCGCGAGACTCGTTCTTCTTGGGCTGCTCTGCATTTTCGGTTCGTTCCGCAACACGTTCGGAAGAGTCGGACTTTGCGGAAATTTCGGTTTTTTCCGCTGTATTCTTAGCTTTTGCAGCCTGTTCGCTGTTTTGTTTTGTTTCTTTGTTTGCTCCGGGCATTTCTTTGTTGTTTTTATCCTTTGTTTCTTGCGCGTCATTGACACTGTCTGCGACCTTGTCAGCAACGTTATTCCGAACCGGTTCTGCCTTTTCGGGCTTATGTTCGGCGGGCTTATCCACGTTTTGTTCCTGTTCCCGTTCCGCCGCCTTTTCGGGTTTGTTTTCTTCGGGCTTCGGCGCGGGCTGCACCGGCTTTTGCTCGGGCGGTTCGGGCTTTTGCGCGCCCTTCTCGGGCTTCCTGTCCGCATTTTCGGGTCTCGGTTCACCCTGTACCTTTTCCGCCTCCGCCTTTGGTGCTTTTTCGGTGCCTGCATCAGCGGCATTTCCCACTGTGGGAATTCCCGCCGCGGCATTTCCCGCCGCGGAATCGCGATCGCTGACGTAAACGCCGCGCTGCTCGTCCGAATTGAGGTATTCAATCAAACGTTCAGCCTTTTCTTTTTCTCTGCGTTCCGCCTCTGCGGCGCGCTCCTTGCTGATAAGTTTGCTTTCATGGCGTTTTGCCGCTTGGAGAGAATTGCCGATGTCTGTTTTGAGGACGCTCGTTTTATCCAGCAATTCCTGTGCTGCGGCTTGGATCCTTTTTGCATTGTTTAATAATTCAGCCTTTGTCATCGGTCATTGCCTCCGTAAGTTCAGTCATTGCTTCATTGTTTTTGTTGGAATTTTTAATTATCATTGCCGAAAAACCTTCGTCCGTCACGGCGGCAACCATTCTGGCAGGTTTTCCGATCGCGCTGCCCATTGCACGGATTCTTATCAGCGGAATGTTTCTGAAGCTGCATGCATCCCGCCATTGTTTTTTTGTGTTTTCGGACGCGCTCTCATCGAGCATAACAAGCTTTGCCGTTCCGGATCTGACGGCTTTCTCAACCGAAAAATCTCCGGAAGCAATTTTGCCCGCTTTCATCGCCAAACCGATTGAATTGTTGAGTTTTGCGTCGGTTGTTGTCAAAGCAGCTCACCCCTCTTTGTTGTTCGCGGATGAGTTCGGCAAATCGGGCACCGCTTCGCGCTTTTCTTCCGCCGAATTTTGCGGTTCGGTTTTTGAGTGCTCAACCTGCGCCGCAAGCCTGTCAAAGACTTCGGGTTCGATTTTTTGAGAGAATGCCCTTTCAAGCGCACGTGTTTTAACGGCTTTTTTAAGGCATTCTTCCGTTGGGCATACATACGCACCGCGTCCCGCAGCTTTTCCTGTTAAGTCAACGGAAATCTGCCCGTCTTTGCTGCACACAACGCGCACGAGTTCTCTTTTGGGCCGCATCTCACGGCAGCCGACGCACATGCGCAGAGGGATTTTCTTTTGCAATTCGCAACCTCCGTACCGAAGTCCGTTTCGATTCGCCGAAAACCTCGGTTAAAATTTAAATCATGTTTGAAATTTTGTTTCGGTGAAAATCAGATATTATGCCCGCCGAAATCATCAAAATTCATCGGAGCACCGTTGAACCCCTGCTCTCCGAATGCCTCGTCATCATTGAACATATCGTTTCCGCTTTCGCTGCCGGGAACGCCGTCAACGGAACCCATCTCAAGTTCCATATCCGCTTCAGCCTGGGAATGACTCTTGATATCTATCTTCCAGCCTGTGAGCTTTGCGGCAAGCCTTGCGTTCTGTCCTTCCTTGCCGATTGCAAGTGAAAGCTGATTATCGGGAACAATGACCTTTGCGGCCTTTTCCGCTTCGTTAATGTAAACCATCAAAACCTTTGCGGGACCGAGTGCCTTTGCGATATAAACCGCAATGTCGGGATCCCACTCGATGATGTCCATTTTTTCGTTATGGAGCTCGTTGACGATGTTTTCGACCCTTGTGCCGCGTTGTCCGACGCATGCACCGACGGCATCAACCTGGGGGTCAAAGCTTGCAACCGCGATCTTGGTGCGCTGTCCGGCCTCACGCGCAACAGACTTTATCTGTACGACTCCGCTCTGAATTTCGGGTACTTCAAGCTCAAACAGCCGCTTTACAAGGCCGGGATGCGTCCTTGAAACGATAATCTGCGGACCTTTCGTGTCGCGCTGTATTTTCAGAACATAAACCTTGATGTGGTCATTCGGCGCATAGTTTTCGCCGACGATAACCTCATTGAACGGAATTATGCCGTCGGTTTTGCCGAGTTCAACATAAACACCGTTCTTTTCGACGCGCTGAACGATTGCCGTCAGAACTTCGTATTCTTTGTCGGAATATTCCTCAAAGATTGCGCCCTGTTCCGCTTCGCGAATGCGCTGCATAACGACCTGCTTTGCAGTCTGCGCCGCGATTCTGCCGAAATTCTTTGTGTCCGCTTCTTCCTCGAGAACATCGCCGATTTCATAAAGCGGATTTATCTGCTTTGCTTTTTCAATTGAAATTTCCGTAAAGGGGTTTTCAACCTGTTCAACAACGGTTTTGGAAGCCCAGATTTCGATTGCACCTGTTTCACGATCCAGATTCGCACGGACGTTGCAGTTCACATTGTAGTTCTTTTTATAGGCACTTACAAGTGCGGATTCGATAGCATCCGCAAGGATATCAACGGAAATCCCGCGCTGTTTGCTGATTACGTTAAGCGCGCTGATAAGCTCGGCATTGTTCTTCATTATATTTATACTCCTTAGAAATCACAAATATTTTTCGGTTTAAAATTTTAATTTTTTGAACCCGCAGACCCGGGAATGTTTAAAAGTCTATGTGCGGACGCACGAGTGCCGCCTGCCTGCGCCCAACGGTGACCGTTTCCGAAGCTTCGCCGGGCTTTCGCGGCAATGTGCGAAGCGTAAATGATTCCGCATCAAACGAAACAAGCTCTCCGCAGAACTCCTTTTTGCCTTTCAGCGGCGCATAAAGCTTCACGTCGATCGTTTTGCCGATGCTGCGCTGAAAATCTTTGTCTTTTTTCAGCGGGCGATCTATGCCGACGGAGCTGACCGAAAGATAGTATGCCTGTTCAATCGGATCCGCTTCATCAAGAATCGGATCAACAGCATTGCTCACAATTTCGCAATCGTCAAGTGAAATTCCGTTTTTACTGTCGATATAGAGGGTGAGAACCCAGTTGTCGTATTCCTTTTGATATTCAACATCATAGAGCTCATAGCCCAATTCACGAACTTTTGATTCCGTGAGTTCAAAAATCCTGTCTGTCAGCTTCAACCGCAATTCCTCCGAAACGCAATGCATGCGCAAGGTTTTTTCAAAATTAAAGAGCGGGTTTTGCCCACTCTTAAATGCACGAATAACTCATGCCGCTCATCCGAAATGATGCATTTGAACACAATTTCAAGGCTTAAATGCATCAAAAAACTCATTACTGGGGTAAGCATACCATACTTTGCCTCAAAAAGCAATAGCTTTCCGAAAAAACATTGCATATATTGCGGAATTTTCCGAATATCGCTCGGTTCGGATGTTCCTGCTGTCCGTGCGGCGTCCCGTCAGAACATTGAGACCTGATCACTGTCCGGCAAGTCGTTAAGGCATCCGAGGGCATCCAACCTTTCCATCACGGCGGAATTTGCGCGGGTACGCTTCACAAACTCCTCGCGGGAAATAAATTGTCCTCCCTCCGCGCCTTTTTCAATCAGCAGAGCGGCGTTATCGCCCAAGCCGGCAATAGCATTGAACGGCGGGCGAAGCTTGCCGTCCTCAACAGTGAAACGCGTTGCTTTCGATTTGTAAATATCTATCGGGAGCAGCTCGATTCCGCGCAGATTCATCTCGTAGACCATTTCAAGGATAACTATCTGTTCCTCGTCCTTTGTTTCAAGTTTATCCTTTGCCTTAAGCTCCTCAAGATTGCCGAGTACGCGTTCCGCGCCGCCGAGGCACTGTTCAATATCAAATTTATCCGCACGAACCGTGAAATAAACCGCATAGAACGCAAGCGGGTAATGCACCTTATAATATGCTACGCGGAAAGACATCATAACATACGCCGCTGCATGAGCGCGCGGGAACATATACTTGATTTTTTTGCAGCTGTCGATATACCACTGCGGAATATTGTTCTCGTGCATTGCATCCTCCATCTCGGGCTTAAGTCCCTTGCCTTTTCGGACGCTCTCCATCGTTTTAAACGACAGCGAGGGTTCTCCGCCGTGTGCAATGAGATAGTTCATAATATCGTCGCGTGTGCATATAACCTCCATCAGCGTTGCGGTGCCGTCCCGCACAAGATCCTGCGCATTATTAAGCCACACATCCGTGCCGTGGGAAAGTCCGGCGATACGAACAAGCTCTTCCATTGTTGTCGGACGCGTATCCATCAGCATTCCGCGAACAAAGTTTGTTCCGAATTCGGGAATGCCGAGGCTGCCGACATCGCATTTCAGCTCCTTAAGGGATATTCCGAGTGCCTCATCCGACTTAAAGATTGACATTGTTTCTTCATCGTGCAGCGGAATACTCTTCGGATCTATGCCCGTTATATCCTGAAGCATTCGCAGCGTTGTCGGGTCATCATGTCCGAGAATGTCAAGTTTGACAAGTTTGTCGTCCAATGCATGGAAGTCAAAGTGTGTTGTTATGCTTTCCGCATCGATTTTTTCCGCCGGATGCTGCACGGGACAAAAGTCAAAAATCTCCAAATCTTCCGGGACGATTACAATGCCGCCCGGATGCTGCCCCGTTGTTCGGCGCGTGCCGACGCAACCCATTGCAAGACGGTTTTTTTCCGCTTCGGAAAGGTTCAGCCCGTATTCCTCGCAATAGTGCAGCACATAACCGTATGCGGTTTTATCTTTAACGCCCGAAATCGTGCCCGCGCGGAAGGCATGACCTTCACCGAACATGACCTCCGTAAACTTGTGCGCAACGGGCTGATATTCGCCCGAAAAGTTAAGATCGATATCCGGAGTTTTATCACCCTTGAAACCAAGGAAAGTTTCAAACGGAATTTCATACCCTTCCCGTCGCAGCGGAGTTCCGCAGTTCGGGCAATCTTTCGGCGGAAGGTCGATCCCACAGCGTGAGTCATCGCCGACATCGGGAAATTCGCTGTATTTGCAATTCGGGCAGCGATAATGCGCGGGGAGCGCGTTTACCTCGGTTATCCCCGCAAGGTGTGCAACAAAGGACGAACCGACCGAACCCCTTGAACCGACAAGATAGCCGTCGCTGAGGGATTTTGAAACGAGTTTCTGCGCAACCATATAGAGTGATGAGTAACCGTTGCCGATGATTGAGTTCAATTCCTTATCGAGTCTTTTTTGGACGATTTCCGGCAGCGGATCCCCGTAAAGCTCGTGTGCGGTGTTCAGGGCAAGGCCCTTAAGTTCATCCGCCGCGCCCGGAAGTTCCGGCGAGTAAGTTTGTTTTTCATCCAAAAACGGGCGGAGCTGAGAACACATATCGGCAATCAAATTTGTATTCTTAACAACAACTTCAAACGCCTTGTCGCTGCCGAGATATTGAAACTCCGCAAGCATGTCTTCCGTTGTTCTGAAATAAAGAGGCGGCTGAACCGCTGCGTCTTTGAAATTCTGAGAGCACATCAGTATTGCGCGGAAAATCGAATCCTCCGGTTCGATAAAATGAACGTCTCCCGTTGCAACAACGGGTTTGTTCAGTTTTTCGCCGAGTGCAACAATGCGGCGGTTGAAATCGCGAAGCTCTTCATCATCCTTTGCAAGCCCCTCGCGCACAAGGAAGGCATTGTTTCCGATCGGCTGAATTTCAAGGTAATCGTACCATGAAGCTATCTTCAGCAATTCCTCCTCGCTTTTTCCGTCCACCATTGCACGGAAAAGCTCACCGGCCTCACATGCCGTGCCGATTATAATACCCTCGCGGTGCAGGTTGAGAAGACTGCGCGGAATACGCGGTGTCTTATAAAAATGGTCAAGGTTTGAATACGAAACCAATTTATACAGATTCTTAAGTCCGGGCTGCGTTGCCGCAAGCAGCACTATGTGGTTCGTTTTCTGCTTGTGAAGATTTTTTATCGTGCAGTCAATCAGCGGAACCGTCGAAACATTCAGCTCACGGCATTTGCTCAGCAAATCGGCCGTGTTTTTTGCTGTCCATTCCGCTGCCGCACCCGCATTCAGCTCCGGAAGCTGTCTTTCCTCCGCCTTTAAGTCACGGCGCAGATACTGCATCAGCATTGAGCCCGAAACGCAGTTTTTGCTGAGCCCGAGTTCCTTTCCGTGCCCTGCCGCGGCAGTCAGTTCATGCAGCAGATCAAGCTGTTCCGGGCAATGCAGAACAAGCGCCGCCCCTCCCGCAAAATCCGAAAGCATATTCACCGCTTCGGAAAGCAGAGGTGCACCGTCGATATCATCATCCGTGTAACCCGTCAGCTTTGCAATGCGCGGAAGCTGAGGAACGCCGGGGTTCACCGGAGTTCTGAATGTTGAAATAACGCGCCCGAACGAATCGAACTTCACTGCGCCGATATCAAACACGCGCCCGTGAATGCCGCTTCCGAAATATGTCACCGCAACGGCACAATACTCCCTTTCAAGCGGAACAAGTTCGCAATCGGGAAGCAGATAGCCTTCGCAGCCGAATATAACCTTTATATTGTTCTTTTTGGCGGCTTTTTTGGCCTCCGGGAAAGAGTGCACAACGCCGTGATCGGTTATTGCAATTGCCGTATGCCCCCATTTTGCGGCAAGCTCAACAACTTTGTCCAGATCCGCCGTTGCATCCATTGCGGACATTCTTGTGTGAAGATGCAGCTCAACACGCTTTTCGGCCGATGCATCAGTTCTGCGTTCGACGGGATAACGGTTTATATCGTCCGCAAAAATACAGTAATCACGGGCATAATTATCGTACCTGAACCAGCCGCGCACCATCAGTGCCGCGCCCTCCTCCTTTGCTTTTTCAAGCAGCTGTGAAGTTCGCGCCTTTGCTGCTTCATCGGGAAATAGCTTTACCGCAACGGAGTTTGTGAGGTCGGTTATAAAAACCGTGATTATAACCGTTCCGCGCTTTGGTGAAACAAATGTTTCAATGCTCAGTATTGTTCCTTTTACAGTGACGCGCCCGGATTTATCGTCCAAATCCGCCATGCGCTGAACTTCGGGTTTGAGAATTTCTTTTCCGTAAACAATATCGCCGGGAGAAAGCTTTTTAATGTTCTTGCGCTGCGTTTTGACGGGTTTTTTCAAAGCTGCCGCACTGCCCCAATCGCGCTTTACGACCGGTTCGGCAAGATTGATTCCGTCATCCGCATTTGCATCGGCAACAATGCGCAGCGGCGTATTCCAACCGTAACTGTGCGCAACAAATGCGCGGAACTCACCTGCCGCCGCCTGAGACACTGCACGCGTGTACCTTTCCGGAACAAAGAATACATATTCGCCTCCGTGCCGTTCAACGCGGGAACGGCGCAATATCGGTTCAAGCTGCGGTGCAGTTTCACACCAAAGATCCAGAAGCAGCTGTTCGGGTTCACCGTCTCCGCCGACAAGCCGCGCAACAGCCTCGGAATAGTCAAAGCTGCATTTGACCGTTTGATATTGAAGCTCCGCCTGTATGTTTTTTTCCAGCTCCTCCGTTTCGGCAGGCAGCAGCAGACGCGCACACTCGACATCAACACTGATTTCGCCCGTTTTTTTGCTGCGCACGGCAGACTTTATTGAAACCGTCCCGTTTGCAAGATACTCAACGGCAAGGTTCTTTTTTGAGTGTCCGCCGTTCTTTTGCTTCTCTGCTGAATTTTCTTTTTGATTTTTTGCACGCACGGAATCGGGCTGCCTGCACTCATCGATGCAGGATTCCCCGTACTCCGAGTACGAATAATACCCCCCGTCCGGCGGATCATCCCTCCACGGAACATCAGCCGTCATTTCGGAGAAATTGTCAGCCGGCGGAAGATCGTCCAACGGAACATCAGCCGGCGCAGCCGAGCCGGGTGTTCCGCCGTACTCATTTATGTTTTCGTACATATTCAATTCTTCCATACTGCTTTTGTTCATTTTCAACATGGCTTTCTCAACAGTGAAAGCTTCCTTCCGCTTTTCGGGTTGGCTTAATTAAGCAAAATCATTATCAATTGCAAAGCCGCGAAAGCCGCGATCGAGTCATTTTGCTTTGATTCGGTTTGTTAATCAGCTCAAAGATTCAAGGCATGAATCAAGAATCATATCATGTCATTTCATTTCCGTTTCATCATTTCCGATGCATCTGCGATGAACCTGTCCACCACTTGCGGCAGCTTATCCGAATAGATTATTTCGCCCTTTTTAAACACAACTGCGTTCACCGAACCGAACGCAATGCCTATATCAGCTTCACGCGCTTCGCCCGGGCCGTTGACAGCGCAGCCCATAACGGCGATTTTCATTGCATTGCCCGTATCTTCGGGCAGCGCAGCGCGAACCTTTTTGACTATTTCTTCAAGGTTAACGCGGGTGCGCCCGCAAGTCGGGCAGCTCACAACATCCGCCCCGTCCTTACGCAGGCCGACAGCGCGAAGTATCTTCTTTGCTGCCTCAACTTCCTGCAAAACTCCTCCGGTCATCGAAACGCGCACCGTATCACCGATGCCGTCAATAAGCAGGCTGCCGATTCCGATTGCGGATTTCAGCAATGCGGTCTCGCCCATGCCCGCCTCCGTAACACCGATATGGAGCGGATACGGCATAATTTGCGATGCCAGGCGATAGGCGCGTACAGTCGTTACCGGATCCGACGCTTTAAGCGAAACAACAATATCGCTGAAGCCGCAGTTTTCAAGCAGTTCCGCGTGACGCTGTGCGCTTTCAACCATTGCTTCCGCGCATACTCCGTATTTTTGCAAAAGTTCTTTTTCAAGTGAACCGCCGTTCACTCCGATACGTATCGGAACGTCGTATGCCGAGGCGCATTCCGCAAGCTTCCGCACGCCCGCTTCCGAGCCGATGTTTCCCGGATTGATGCGGACTTTGGCAACACCCGCCTTGATTGCACCTATGGCAAGTCTGTAATCAAAATGGATATCCGCAACGAGCGGAATATGTATTTTTGATATTATTTGCGGCAATACTTCAACGCAGCGATCATCATAAACCGAAGAACGGACGATTTCGCACCCCGCATTCTCAAGCTCCAGAATCTGTTTCACCGTTGCTTCAGCATTGCGCGTATCCGTGTTTGTCATGGACTGAATCGAAATCGGTGCACCGCCGCCAATGCGGACTCCGCCGACATTCACCTGTATTCTACTCATATTCAAACCGCTTCGTGCCCGTTTATTTCTTCCGTTTCGGAGTAAACCGTCCGAAGCTGCCTCCAAACTTTTTTATTGCCCCGTTTGCCGTTTTCGGCATTGTGCGCACGGCAGGGATAAAGCAGGACAAAACAGGATAAATATTGAAACTTTCCCGTTCCGCCTGCACGTGTTTACCTGATATCAATAATATGACTGCAATCCCACTCATGCGGGGTTTTGCTCATTGCAGCATGACCGACGGAAATTCCGATCATGAATTCGCGTTCCGCTTCTATACCGAGCAGTTTTTTGTATTTTGCCGCATTCGGGCCTTCAAAAGCGAGCCTCGGCAGCCCGAGTATGACGGAATCCAAGCCGATGCTTTTTGCGGCAAGCGCAATATTCTGCACCGCTATACCCGCATCAACCCCGGAAAATTTTGCCGGATGAGCAAAAATACCTACAAAAAGAGGTGCATCGTACATAATTTTGCCGCCGCGCTGTTTGATTCTTTCGGCAAAAGCAGCATCGCCGCCGGCACACGCCGCCTCCACAACGCCCGCTTCAAGCTCTGCAATGATTTCCGCATTCGTAACGAACACAAACCGCTGATCCTGTGCGTTCATTGCCGTCGGTGCACTGAGCGCGGCATTCTGAAGCAGAGAAATCTGCTCTTGGGTGAGTTTTTCGTCCGTGTAGGCGCGAATGCTGCTGCGTTCAAGCATCGTTTTGATAACATCGTTTACATGTGCCTTTGAATTATCGTTCATTTTCTGCCTCCGATTTAATGTAATCATTTCAGTATCGTTTTACCGCTCACGGCGCACTGCCGCACTTCAAGTATAATTCAATTAAAAAAAAATAGCAACCTTTCGCAGTGAATAAATTGAAAAATTTGCCGCAGCCTCTTCTGCGCATGAGCTTCGCATCCCGTGAACAAACTAATAAGGCAACAGCTTCGGCTTTTCGGCTGTTCAAAAAAAGCAGGAGGTACGCAAAATGAAGGCTATCGGTTTTGTCTCCGGAATTGCGCTCGGCATGGCAGCGGCGGTTGCCGCCGTTTCAGCGGTTTATCCCGACATTCCCAAGCGTGCAAAGCGCGACACGAAGCATATCTGGCGCAGCATGATGAGCAAGCATTGATCCCGCCCGCACAAGCTGTTACAAATCAGCACTTTTGAAGCGGTGCATTTCTTCATGCATATTCATGCACAAAAGCCGCAGTCGTTAAACCGCGGCTTTTTGTTTTATGTTATTTTGTTTACACTCCGCCCGAATCTGCGGAGCTGTCAAGAATTCGCTCGGTGAAAAGCTCAGCCTGCGATTTCCTCGGGATAAACGCTGACGCACTTGCGGCCGCCGTGCTTGGTTTCAAAGCGAAGAATGCCGTCAACCTTTGCAAACAGCGTATCGTCCTTACCGATGCCGACGTTATTGCCGGGATGGAAATGTGTGCCGCGCTGCCTTACGAGGATGTTGCCCGCAAGAACGAACTGACCGTCCGCACGCTTGGGTCCCAAACGCTTGGATTCACTTTCACGACCGTTACGGGAGCTGCCGACGCCCTTCTTATGTGCGAAAAGCTGCAAATTGATCCTGAACATAGTTAAACCTCCCTCTCTGTCAGTTTAAGATAATCACTATAATCTTGTTCAACGGAACGAAGTCCCAAAAGCATCGTTCCAAGTATAAGCTCTGCCTGCTGCAATTTTGAACCTTTAACGGTTTTTTCAAGCATCAGATAGAGCCCTCCGTCTTTAATCTCCAGTGCGGCCGGGCAGCGGACAAGTTCCGAAACGCCCATTGCGGCGGTCTGCGTGATTGCCGAAACCGCTGCACAAACAATATCTTCTCCGCATTCGGCATAACCCGTATGTCCGTGTGCATCAAAGCCTATCGGTTTGCCGTCCTTCAAAAAAACGGTTATCTCGGTCATGCAATTACCTCTCAGCCAATGGAAAGGATCTTGACCTTGGTGTAGGGCTGACGATGACCCTGTTTCTTGCGATAATCCTTTTTGGGCTTATACTTGAAAACAACGACCTTTTTGCCCTTGCCGTGTTCGAGAACCTCTGCCTTTGCAGAAACGCCCTTAACAACGGGGGTGCCGATCTGAACGTTTTCGCCGTCAGCCATCATCAGTACGTCGAAATTGACGTTTGCACCGATCTGCTCATCGAGCTTTTCGACCATGATCTCGCTGCCAACCTCAACCTTGTACTGCTTACCGCCGGTTACGATGATTGCGTACATTATAATAGTTCCTCCTCTTACCAGTCTCGCCCTTCCGGTGAATGCCTTCGCATCACTTTGAACCGTTTCGGAGCGGCTCAATGAGTAATGTTACCATATTCGGCGTGCATTGTCAAGCATTTTTTGCCGTCACGGCTGTATATTTTCGCCCGAACACTTCCCTTTCCGCGCGTTCTGCCGTATAATCGGCATATGGAGTTCAAATATTTCAAAAACATGCTTGTTGTCAGCGGCGCAAAACCGTTTGATCTTGAAAAATGCTGCACCTGCGGGCAGGCGTTCCGTTGGGTCAAAAACCCCGTGCACATGCAGGCGGGTTTGTTTGACGAATGCGGTCTGCCTGATGCCGAAGCTTCCCTTGCGTTCACCGGCGTTATTCGCGGACGCGCCGTGCTTGTTATGCAATCCGACGATTCGCTTATTGTCACTCCGTGCGCAAAGGGCGAAGCACAGCTTTTTATCGATTATTTTGACCTTAAACGCGATTATTCCGCCGTTGAAGCCGCGCTTGCAGCCGACGAAAGGCTTCGGGTATGCCTTCCCGGTTCGTCGGGCATTCGCGTTTTTAACCAGGAACCGTTTGAAGCGCTGATCTCGTTCATAATATCTGCAAACAACAATATCAAGCGTATATCGGGTATTATTGACAGGCTCTGTTCCCTTGCGGGAGAAAAGCTGCCGGTGCGGTACTTTTCCGATTGCGCAGCCGCCGATTGCGGTTTTAATTTAAGCAGCGAAGTTTTTGCTTTTCCGACGCCGGAACGCATTGCCGCACTTTCCGAAGATGAATTGAAGCAAATCGGTGCAGGTTATCGCGCTCCGTATATAATCAAATCCGCCAAACGCATTGCCGATGGTTATGATCTCGAAAAGCTGCGGTCGCTTCCGACAGCCGAAGCACGAAAGGAACTTTTGACGTTTCCGGGTGTCGGCCCGAAGGTCGCGGACTGCATCCTTTTGTTTTCCCTCGGACACGCGGATGCTTTCCCCGTTGATGTATGGATTGAGCGTGCAATGACCGAACTGTATTTTTCCGATCCTTCGACCGCCGACACCCCGGCCGCCCGCCCTGCGCCTGCAAAATCAGAAATTCAGGCCGCCGCACGCAGCATCGGCAAGCTTTCCGGAATCGTTCAGCAATACATTTTTTTCTATGCACGAAATCAAAAACTCGGCACATAAAGCATCGCGTCCGAAATGCCCGAATGCCGAGTTAAATATCGTTTTAAAAAACGACAACAATGAGCGTTTGCTCTTATCCTCTGCCCGCCGCCGCAAAAACATTTGCATTATGTTCAACATCGGGCAAGCTGCCCACATGGGACAGACTGCCTTCAAAGAACAGGCAGACATGCCCTTCCATGCCGTTATCCGCCACGGAATCGCTGCCGTGCGGATAGCATTGAATTGAGGCAGCGACTGCCGTTTCTCCGAACATCACAACAACGGGACGTTTAAGAAAGTTATACTCGCTTCCGCAGATATAGTTGAAAGCTTCAAGTTCCGACTCGGAAGCCAACTCCGCCTCGGCATGGTTTTCCCCGCCTGTGAACACGAGCTTGAATTCCTTGCCCGTGTTGCAGTCAATAACCGTATACTCCTCGTTGACATTCAATTTCTGTTTTACGGCGTTCCAGCTTTGAACCTCGCCTTTAACCTTTAATGTGTCCGCAATCGGCCCGCGCGGCAGATGAACCGAATCCGGAATGCGAAATTTCGGCGCACTCGGCGCAAACAGTTCAAGCATGGACTGCTCCCCCATTCTTCCGTCAACGCCAAGCCTTTCACCGTAGGCAACACAGCGGGTTTGGAATTCCTCAACCGCTTTTACTGTCATTGCCCTGTAAACCCCGGTCGGCTTAAACCAAAGGTAGCCCAGCTCGCGCAGGCGGATCTGTATCCGCACAACCGTTTCGCCCGCCGAATTTTCGGAATAGATCTCCGTCTGTGTCTGCGGTTCCGCATATGCGGAAAAAAGACTTAATGCAAGCAGCATTGCCGCAAGAACCGCCGCTGTAATTCGTTTTGTTTTTTTCATAATATTCAATCCTTCCGGAATGTTTGGTTTTGTGCTGCTTTCGCCGCATCCGCCGACTTTTGAAAGCTTCTGTCAACAGTATACCACAAGTGTTCGGCATGAACAACCGCAAAATCACTTTCCCTTCTTTTTCAAAACCGATATTGATTAACCCAAAAGCTTTTGATATAATAAAATGCGGCGATTCAATGGCTGAATGTCCGCAATCGTATGCGGCAGGCTTTCAGCGTTGAAAAGGCTGCAAAGTTTTGAGTTCGAGGAGGAAACATGTTTAAGCTCAAACAAAACAACACCACAGTTCGCACCGAATTGGTTGCGGGCATCACGACCTTTATGGCGATGGCGTACATTCTGATGGTCAACGCAGGAATGTTCTCCACGCTCGGAGGCGACGCACTCGGCGCAAGTTATTATAACGCCGTTTATATCGCAACCGCACTCTCCGCAGTGTTCGGAACGCTGCTCATCGGCCTGCTTTCCAACCTGCCGCTTGCACAGGCATCCGGCATGGGTCTGAATGCATTCTTTGTTTACTCGGTTTGCATCGGCATGGGCTTTACCTATGCAAATGCGCTCGTTATGGTTCTTGTGGACGGCATCGTGTTTCTTCTGCTCACGGTCACAGGCCTCCGCAGGCTTATCTTTGACGCAATACCGAAAGCTGTCAAGGCTGCAATTGCACCGGGCATCGGTCTTTTCATTGCATTCCTCGGGCTTCAGAATTCCGGAATCGTTGTTAACAGCGATTCCACACTCGTTGACCTGCACTCGTTCAACATTATCTTCGGCCACACTACATGGGCAGAGATAATGCCCCTGCTCATCACCATTGCGGCTCTCATCGCAATCGGCGCAATGTCAAAGAAAAAGATCAAGGGCGCAGTCTTCTGGGGTATCATCGGCGGCGCAGTGCTTTATTATGCACTCGGCCTTCTGACGATCGACGGATTCTATGCAAGCAATGTTCAGAGCAAGCTCTCTCTCAACATCATCCAGCCCTTCCGTGATTTCTTCAACATTTCTTTCGGCAAAGTTTTCACCGAAGGCTTCAACTTCTCCGAATACATCGCTGCCAACGGCGTCGGCAGCTTTGCGGCAACGTTCATCGCTTCCATGCTCGCATTCTGCATGGTTGACATGTTCGACACTCTCGGAACTCTATACGGTGCATGTTCCGCCGGCAATCTGCTCGATAAGGACGGCAATGTTCCCAACATGAACAAAGCCATGTTCGCCGATGCGGCAGCAACATGTTTCGGTGCAGTCTGCGGCACTTCAACAGTTACCACCTTTGTTGAATCCTCCGCCGGCATCGCAGAAGGCGGCAAGACCGGCCTTTCCTCCGTTTTCACGGCTGCAATGTTCTTCATCGCAATGTTCCTTGCGCCCATTGCCGCGCTCATTCCGAGCTGTGCAACCGCCGCTTCGCTCATCTTCGTGGGCATCCTTATGATCGGCGGCGTCAAGGAAATCGACTGGAGCGATGCTTCTGCGGCAGTTCCCGCGTTCATGACCATGGCGATCATGCCGTTCACCTACAATATCTCCTATGGTATTGCGTTCGGTCTCATCTCCTACATCTTCATCAAGCTCTTCACCGGCAAGATCAAAGATATCAGCCTCAGCACCTGGATCATCGGCATACTGTTCGCCGCAATGTTCTTCATTGCCCGCTGATAACCGACATACGAATCGTGTGAATTTGCATTGATTCCGACTTAAACAAACAAAAACGACCTGCCCGCTTGCCGGCGGACAGGTCGTTTGCTTTATGCTCACATAATTTCTTTGAGTGCTCTTCCGGCATCATCTATCCATTTAATCTTTCCGTTCAACGATGTTCCGCCGACAAACCCGGCAGCAGCGGACGGACTATCAAAAAAAACATCTGCTGTAAGTTTGTTTTCCTCATTTATCATGTCTGCATATTTTTTTCTGTTTTTCGTAACATGAGATGGGCATTTTTTCGTCGTCTCAGGATTCACCGAGCTGCCCTTAAAAACCACAAATCCCTCGCTTGTGCACTGTCCTTTTGCAATTGCTCCCTTATATTCCATGTGAAGGATCGGCTCACTGTTTCTGCTTTCCGCCGGCAGTGCAATCGGTTCAAAAACTCTGTGTCCTATTGCGCCGACAGCGATCCTTGCATAATTGATGAATTCTTCAAGCTCACATTCTTTCTCTTCGGTAACGTTTCCCGGATTCGGGTCGTTACTATTTTTTACATCGTAGCGTCCCGCTTTACGAGCCATATTGAACAAACGATTTTCAAGATAACTGATTTCCGTCGGACCAAATGAACCATCTCCGGTGGTCAATATTATCACTTCGCTCCAATAATCAATGGAATTGTGCGGTTCACAAATGCGTTGAAGCAATCCTCTGCCATTTTTTCTGTTCCCTGCCTGCCCGATATACACAACGGTATTCTCATCTTTATCGGTGCCGAACAAAAGATAAACACCGCTTTGAGTCAATTCTTGTATATCATCACAATTATCAATGGAAATCCTCGGAATTTTATAAACAATTCCCGTCCAATTCGCAATTTTGCATTTAATTCTTCCGATAGGATCTCCGTCCATTAAATACATAGTCAATACTTTTCCGCTCATCAGAACATACTCCAATCAAAGCCCCGTGCGCATTCAGGTAGCTAATTCAAATCATTCTCAGCAGATATTTTTATCCGCAACAGTATTATACCACATATTACGCCAAATATCTACATAAAAAACTAAACCTTGGACGCAAAACGGCACACCCTTCCGAGCTGAGCGTTTTAGGGTGTGCCGTTAAGACTGCGTGAATGCGGGATGTTGAGTTCAGAGTTTTGCCGAACGGGTTACGAACATCGGTATACATCGATATTGATGTTAATATCAGATATCGATGTTAATAATATCAATCGAGGGTTTTTGAAGCGACCTCTTCATTGATTTTCTGTTCGAAAGCGTCGAGGGTCATTGTGCCGAGATCGCCGCCCTTTCTTGCGCGAACGGCAACAACGCCGTTTTCGACCTCTTTGTCACCGACGATGAGCATGTAGGGGATTTTCTGCATTTGAGCTTCACGGATTTTGAAGCCGATTTTTTCGTTGCGCAGATCGGTTTCAACGCGGATTCCCTGCGCTTCGAGCTTTGCGGCGATATCGCACACGGCATCGCGGGTGCGGTCGGTCATTGCCATGACTTTGACCTGAACGGGTGCAAGCCATGTGGGGAATGCGCCGGCGAAATGCTCGGTGATAACGCCGATGAACCTTTCGATAGAGCCGAAAACAACGCGATGAATCATGACGGGGCGATGCTTTGCGCCGTCCGCGCCGGTGTATTCAAGTTCAAACCTTTCGGGAAGCTGCATGTCGAGCTGAATCGTGCCGCACTGCCATGTTCTGCCGAGACAGTCCGCAAGGTGGAAGTCGAGTTTCGGGCCGTAGAACGCGCCGTCACCCTCGTTAATGACGTATTCCTTGCCGAGTTCGGTGATTGCCGCCTTGAGGGTTTCGGTTGCGAAATCCCAATCCTTTACGTCGCCGATATGGTCTTCGGGCATTGTGGAAAGCTCGATGGAATATTTAAGGCCGAAAGTGGAATAAACCTCGTCGAACAGGCGGACGACGTTTTTGATTTCGTCCTTCATTTGATCCCAAGTCATGAAGATATGGGCATCATCCTGAGTGAAGCAGCGAACGCGGAAGAGGCCGTGCAGCGCACCTGAAAGCTCGTGGCGGTGAACAAGACCGAGTTCACCCATGCGCAGGGGCAGATCGCGGTACGAACGCATCTCCGTTTGATAAACGAGCATACCGCCGGGGCAGTTCATGGGTTTTACCGCAAAGTCCACATCATCAATAACGGTGGTGTACATGTTGTTTTTGTAATGATCCCAGTGGCCGGAACGCTCCCAAAGGCTGCGGTTGAGCATTATGGGCGTTGAAATTTCAACATAGCCGTAACGCTTATGTACTTCGCGCCAATAGTCAATGAGCTTGTTTTTGAGCACCATGCCCTTGGGCAGGAAGAACGGGAAGCCGGGGCCTTCGTCCATCATTGCAAACAAGCCGAGTTCCTTGCCGAGCTTGCGGTGGTCACGCTTTTTGGCTTCCTCCAGCATGTGGATATATTCATCCAAATCCGCCTTTTTTTCAAAAGCAGTTGCATAGATGCGCTTGAGCATCTTGTTTTTTTCGCTGCCGCGCCAGTATGCGCCCGCAACGCTCATGAGCTTGATATTTTTGCACTTGCCCGTGGATTCAAGGTGCGGGCCTGCGCAGAGATCCACAAAATCGCCCTGACGATAGAAGCTGATCACGGCGTCTTCGGGCAGGTCGCGAATGAGTTCCACCTTGTAGGGCTCATCCTTTTCCTGCATGAAGCGAATAGCCTCCTCGCGGGGGAGTTCGAAACGCTCAAGCGGCAGGTTTTCGGAAACTATCTTTGCAATTTCCTTTTCAATCTTCGGAAAATCTTCGGGGCTGAAAGGAATATCCGTGTCAAAGTCGTAATAGAAGCCGTTATCGATCGCAGGTCCGATTGCAAGCTTGACTTCCGGCCAAAGGCGTTTCACGGCCTGTGCAAGGATGTGTGCCCCGGTGTGGCGATAGGTCCATTTGCCGCCGTCGTCGGCAAAGGTGAGCAGCTTCAGTGTGCAGTCGCCGTGAATGGGCAGTGCCGCATCATAAAGCTCGCCGTTAAGCTCTGCCGCAAGCGTTGCCTTGCGAAGGCGCGGGCTTATGCTCTCTGCAACGGCATATGCGTTCACGCCGTCTTCAAACCGGCGGACGGAACCGTCAGGGAAAGTGATGTTGATCATTTTAAATCTCCTTTATACGTTGATATTATAAGCAAAATCAGCGGCGTTATGTTCACTGCTGCCGTGCAGGCCGTTTTTAAGCTCTGCTGCCGGAAACAAAAAAACCGCCCTGAACAAAAGTTCAAGGACGGCAAACAGAATACCGCGGTTCCACCTTGATTGCGGAAATGCGCCTGCACTCCGCCGCTCAAAACAGTTGTAAGGCACTGCTGCCGCAAGCGAACATCGGGGCGGTTTTCGGTCTGCGGCAGGGATTGACTTTCAGCCCGGGGTCAATCCTCTCTTAATCTGCATTGTGCAAGCCTACTCTTCCCGACAACCTGCCGATAAAGATTCGAAACGAATCGGTTTTTCGAAAAACATGAATGCCGTTCATCGCACACAAAAAACCTTCGTTCATCGATTACAGCAGAAATTTTAACGCAGTTTCAAGAAATTGTCAAGCACCATTTTGCACGGTTTGCACATAATACAATGTGGATTTTATTGCCGGCGTCCGCTTTTCCCGCCGTGCGCGCGCAGGCAACCGAAAAAGGAGCTAATATGCAAACCTATTCCGTGCTTACCGACGAATATGCCTTCACCGCCGCAAAAACGGATGCATTTATTACTCCCTCCGTTTTCAATTCAGCCGATAAGACGCCGACAGAAGCAGAAAATGAGGATAGAAACAAAGCTGTTAAGGAATCCGAGCCGCTGAGTATACGCGCACTGCTTGCGCGGCGGATGCGGCTTTGCGGGCTTGGACATGTTGAAATCAGCTGCCGTTCTGAATCACGTCTGATGCTGAACATTGCGGACGATGACGAGCTGCGCCTTTTTGCAAGAGCACTGAGCGAGCTTATGCTTGTTGACCTCCGTTATTTTGAATTTGCAAGAATGGTTGATATGCTTCCGTTTTCCGTTGATGAAAAGAAGAAGATACTTCCCTGCGCCCTCGGTTCCGCACCGGAGTCGGACCTGAACAAAATCTCCGAAAGGGTCTTTGATTACCTTTGCGATAATTCGCTTCTTAACCTTAACGGGTTTTTGCGGTTCAGGCTTCAGGATGTTATCGAAAGCTGGCAGGTTTCCGTTGATATTGCCGCCGAGGAATTCCTGCTGATTGAGGAATACAACGAGCTGCTTGAAATCCTCGGCTTGTTTTCCGATGTTCGCCCAACGGACGGAACGGATGTTCTCGTGATACTTCAACCGGACGGCAGCTGCACCGTAACTGACGGAGACAAACTCCGAATCGACTGCGCACCGAACAGCAACGAAGGCGTGCTGAGTATGCTCACCGGCATGGCTCCCTCTCATATCACACTTTTTGATTTCAGCAACGGTGCATGTGATAAGCTTTGCCGGGCAATATGCCTTTTGTTCGGAACTCATGTTGAAAAGGATTGACGCCTGCGCTTCAAGAAACGGATACATAAAAACAGCTCACGGGCACAGCCCCTAACCCAAGAAACGCATTCCCCGCCGCACAGCTGCAAAACATCGCCGTGTGCGGTGTTTTTATGCCGTTTAAATTGTTCCGTATTGCGAAACTGCCGCAATTGGTGTATAATTCATACTGATAAAATATTGACTGACGGCGGGGTTCTCCGTGTGTGATACGCGGAACACGCTTTTTCGGAGGATAAATGGCATACCCAAAGGAACTAATCAGGAATTTTTGCATCATTGCGCATATTGATCACGGCAAATCCACCCTTGCGGACAGGCTGATGGAGCTTACGGACACCGTTTCGAGCCGCGACATGGAAGAGCAGCTTTTGGACTCCATGGACATTGAGCGCGAGCGCGGCATCACAATAAAATCCACCGCCGTACGCATGTTTTATACCCATACCGACGGAAAACGTTATATGTTCAACCTTATAGACACTCCGGGGCATGTTGACTTTACTTACGAAGTCAGCCGCGCACTTGCTGCCTGTGAGGGAGCGGTGCTTATCGTTGACGCAACGCAGGGAATTGAAGCGCAAACTCTTGCAAACGTCTATCTTGCGGTCGATAACGGGCTTGAAATTCTGCCTGTAATCAACAAAATCGACCTTCCGTCCGCCGATGCGGACAATGCAATTCAGGAAATCGAAGACATTATCGGCATTCCTGCCGAGGATGCTCCGCGAGTTTCCGCGAAAACGGGTCTGAACGTTGAACAGGTGCTTGCGCGCATCGTGACGGATTTTCCCGCGCCGAAGGGCGATACCGAAAAGCCGCTGCGTGCATTGATTTTTGACAGTTTTTACGATAATTACAAGGGTGCGCTGAGCTATGTGCGCATCATGGACGGCGTTGTGCGTGCAGGCGACAGAATCCGCTTCATGCACACAGGCAATGAATTCGACGTTACGGAAGTCGGCGTGTTCTCCCCAAGCCTTAAGCCCACGGACGAGCTTTCCGCCGGCGAAGTCGGATACATTTCCGCATCCATTAAATCCGTTGCCGAAACCAAAGTCGGCGACACGATAACCCTTGCGGCAAACCCTGCCAAGGAGCCGCTGCACGGCTATAAGCACGCAAACCCCATGGTATTTTGCGGAATTTATCCCGCCGACGGTGCGGATTACGAAAACCTGCGCGATGCGCTTGAGAAACTCATTCTGAACGATGCTTCCATCAGTTTTGAACCCGAAACCAGTCAGGCACTCGGCTACGGCTTCCGCTGCGGTTTCCTCGGGCTTTTGCATATGGAAATTGCACAGGAGCGACTCGAACGCGAATTTGATCTTGATCTTGTTACCACTGCGCCCAGCGTAATTTACCGCGTTATCATGACGGACGGCAGCGAAGTTTGGATCGACAACCCTGCGAACCTGCCCGCACCTACGGAAATCGAACGCATGGAAGAACCCATGTGTTCCGCGCACATCATGACCCCGCCGGAGTATGTCGGCACGATTATGGAGCTTTGCATCGAAAAGCGCGGTATCTTCATCGATATGGTCTATCTTGACCCGACCCGCGTAAAGCTTTCCTACTCCATCCCGCTGAACGAGATCATCTTTGACTTTTTCGACAGCCTGAAGAGCCGCAGCAGGGGCTATGCATCGTTTGATTACGAAATCAGCGAATACGTCCCCTCCGATCTCGTTAAGCTCGATTTTCTGCTTAACGGCGATATGTGCGACGCGCTTTCAACCATTGTTCACCGTGACAAGGCGTACGCAAAAGGGCGTGCCGTCGCCGAAAAGCTTCAGGAAGTCATTCCCCGGCAGCAGTTTGAAATTCCGATTCAGGCTGCGATCGGCGGCAAAATCATTGCCAGAGAGACCGTGCGTGCTCTTCGCAAAGATGTTCTTGCAAAATGCTACGGCGGCGACATCACGCGTAAAAAGAAGCTGCTTGAAAAGCAAAAAGAAGGTAAAAAGCGCATGAGACAGATAGGTTCCGTGGAACTGCCCAGTGAAGCATTCATGAGCGTTCTGCGCATTAATTGACGGAGAAAACCATGAGCGGACTTTATATTCACATTCCGTTTTGCAGGAAAAAATGCGCATACTGCGACTTTGTAAGTTTCGCCGGATGCGAACAAGACGCATTTGAGCAATATTTCAAAGCCCTTTTCAGGGAAATCGACCTTATTTCGCCGATGCTCCCGAAAAAGGAGTTTGAAACCGTATTCATCGGCGGCGGAACGCCGAGTCTTTTGCCCGCCGGGATGATTCCGCGCCTTGCGGCGAAACTCCGCGAAAACTTTGTTTTCCCCGCCGATGCGGAAATTTCAATCGAATGCAATCCGGAATCCGTTTCACTCGAAAAACTCGTTCAATATCGCGCCTGCGGAATCAACCGTATTTCGTTCGGACTTCAGAGTGCCGATGACGCTGTGCTTAAGGCAGTCGGACGCATTCACACCGCCGCAGATTTTTTCCGTGCATTTAAGCTTGCACGGCAGGCAGGTTTCGACAACATCAATGTTGATATCATGCACGGTCTGCCCGGGCAGAGTTTCGAATCTTATCTTGACACGATACGGCGCACGGCGGAACTCGGTGCGGAACATATTTCATCCTATGCTCTCATTCTTGCCGAGGGAACGCCCCTGTTTGAAGCAGTGCGGAACGGGTCAATCGAGCTTCCCGACGAAGATGCCGTTGCCGATATGGAAGATGCCGGCTTCGACCTGCTCCGTGACTTTGGCTACGAGCGTTATGAAATATCCAACTTTGCCCTTCCGGGCCGCGAATGCCGCCATAACTTGAACTATTGGGCAAACGGCGACT